>Ga0137391_10000767_pt1 | contig 22752 bp, 16 predicted proteins | sample 15con2h24BmetaG_FD_101399 | JGI IMG/M metagenome (GOLD analysis project Ga0137391, IMG submission 101399) | Vadose zone soil microbial communities from Angelo Coast Range Reserve, California, USA - 15con2h2.4B metaG | ecosystem: Environmental > Terrestrial > Soil > Vadose zone > Saprolite...
ACGGTCACGTCAGCATCGGGCAGGACACGCTGGACTGCGGCGGTCACCGCAGCGACGAGTTGCCCCGAGCGTTGGAAGGTAACCGTGCGGGCCAGGCCAACGGCGAGATCGGCAAAGTACCGGTTGCCGGCGCGGCGAATGCGAACGCGGTCGACTTCGAGTACGCCATCCACCCGTGAGACCGCCTCGGTGATCTGAGATCGAACCCCGGCGGGGGCAGCGTCGAGCAAGCCGTCGATGGTGCGACGGGCCAGGCGCCAACTCACCGAAACAACTACGCCGGCGACGAAGAGGGCGGCGATCGGATCGGCGTCGCGCAACGGTTGGATGTCGAATCTGCGGCCCAAGAGGACGAGCACGAGACCAATGACGACTACACCCGCAGACCAGATGTCGGTGGAAAAATGCAGTGCATCGGCTTCCAGCGCCTGACTATCAAATTTGTTGGCGATCCGACCGAGGGCGCGAGAGCGCCACCAGTCGACACCCATGGAGAACAGCATGACCGCAAAGGCCGCGAGGGAAGGCTCGATTTCGACGCGCCGGAAAAACATGCGCTGAATGGCCTCGTAGACCACCCAGGCGCAAGTAATCAGAAGCAGACCGGTCTCGACGAAGGCAGAAAAATTCTCTATCTTCCCATGGCCATATTGATGGTCGGCGTCGGCCGGCTTGTCGGAGACGCTTACAGAAAAGAAAGTGATCAGGGCCGCAATCAGGTCGAGGCCTGAGTGCGCGGCTTCAGAAAGAATACCAAGGCTGCCGGTGGTGATGCCCACAGCGATCTTGAGCCCCGTAATAACTACGGCGGCGAGGACGGAATATCCCGCAGCGGAACGCTTCTCGGTACGCATCGATTCCGGTGAATACACTGCAGGGTTCCCCGACATGCTGGAATTATCGCTGCTCGGGTACGAATGCGCCAAGCAAATACACGGGAATGGCTGTTGCTCGGCTCCGCAGGGTTAATCGCCGAACGCGCTGGAAACTGCTGCAGGGTTTCGCGTATGGAGTGCCCGCCCGTGGTTAAATCGATCCGCTGATATGAAGGGACGACGCTAGTGCTTTCAGCGGCGTAACGGCTGTTATAGCCGCATCATGTGTTAGGATTTCATGTTTGGGACTTCTGACTTTCTGAAGGAAACAATCCTGGAGGAATCTATTTATGCGTAAGAGTTGGCTGGTGTGTGTGTTGCTCGGAACCCTGGCTTGGGGACAGACCCCGGCGGGAGCACCACCCGCGGCGCAAGCGAGCCAGGCGCCGGGTAATCCGGCTGCCGCCCCAGCGCCGCCGGCGGCACCGGTGGACAAATCCGCGTCAGTTGCGCCCGAGGCTCCCGTATTGACGATCAAGGGCGTATGCCCGGCTCCGGCCAAGGCAACTACAGCGGCATCGGGCAAGACGGCTTCGGACAAAACGGGGGCCGAGAAGACCGCGGGACAGGCTTCGAAAACGCCCGCAGCCGATTGCAAGACGGTTATCACGAAAGCCGAGTTCGAGCGGCTGGCGAACGGCCTTGCGCCCAATGTCACCCCCCAACTGAAGCACCAATTGGCGGCGGTCTATCCGCGGTTACTGGCGATGTCGCAGGCCGCCGAGAAGAAGGGACTGGAGAACAGCCCGCGCTTCAAGGAGACCATCAAGTTTGCGAAGATGCAGATTCTGACCAACGAACTGCAGCGCAACATTCAAGAAGAGGCGGCGAAAGTTCCCGAGCAAGACATTACGGACTACTACAAGAAGAATCCTGAAGCCTACGAGCAATACAATCTGGACCGTCTATTCGTCCCGCGGTTGAAGCAAGCCGAGGCTGACGCAAAGGAAAATGACAGTGATAAGGACGAGAAGCTGAACCCAGAACAGCAGAAGGCAAAGGAAGAGCAGGACAAAGCCAAGGAAGCGCAAGGCGAGGAGGCGATGACCAAGTTGGCGGAAAGCCTGCGGGCTCGTGCTGCCGCCGGCGAAGACTTCATGAAGCTGCAGAAGGAAGCTTTCGAGGCTGCGGGAATGAAGATTGAATCGCCGACGACCAACTTGCCTAAGATACGGCGCACCGGCCTGCCACCGGCGCATGCTGCAGTCTTCGATTTGAAGCCGGGTGAGGTGTCGCAGGTGATCAGCGACACCGGCGGGCACTACATCTACAAGGTAACCAGCAAGGAGCAAATTCCGCAGGATCAGGTGAAGGACGAAATCAAGGCCACCCTGCAGAACCAGCGCACGCGCGACGCGATGGATAAATACCAGAACTCGTTCCAGGTAGAAACTAATGAGACGTATTTCGGGCCCCCGGGACCGACTGGACCGGCAGGTATGCGTCCGGGGCCACCGTCCCCGCACTCGGCACCGCGCCCGAGACTTGCCCCTTCTCCGACCGCGTCCCCGGCGCAACCGCAGGCGCCGCCGCCCGATTCGAAGCCGAACTGATGAAACCTGTTGTCGTGGTGACCGGCATCGCCGGAAATCTCGGTTCCAGGCTGCTTCCGCTGTTGAAGGGCTTCTCGGTGATTGGGGTGGACGTGAGTCCACCCCAGACCGATTCCCCGCTGCAGTTTGAGCGCATGGACTTGGGTGAGGAATCCTCGACACGCGCTCTTTATGAGCTACTGCGCGACACGCGAGCGTTTTCAGTGGTGCATCTTGCGTTCGTGCTCGACCCGGTGCGCGCCGGCGTGCTCGACGTCGAGCGCATGTGGCAGATCAATGTAGCAGGAACGGCTCGCGTGATGGAGGCGATCACCGAAGCCAACCGCACGGCAGACGAAGGTGTAAAACAATTTATTTTCCCCAGCAGTGTTTCTGCGTACGGACCCGACCTGCCCGCCCCGGCCACGGAAGAGGCTCCGCTGGCGGCGCACACTCTGCCTTACGCGATCCACAAGAAGCAGGCGGATGAGGTGGTACGGCAGCGCTCGCCTGCCCTGCGTGGGTGCAGCGCTTACATTTTGCGGCCGCATATTTTTGCCGGCGCCAGCGTCGAAAACTACATGATGGGAGCGTTTCACGGTACTCCGAACGGCACGGGTGCACGGGCGGAGAAGATGCGGCGTGAAGGTAAGCGGCTGCCTTGCATGCTCCCGCACGGGCAACAATACCTGGATAACAAGATTCAGTTCATTCATGTGGACGACATGGCGCGCCTGATCCTGCACATTCTGCAGCGGGAGCCGGAGACGCAACGCCTGACGGTGCTGAATGTCGCCGGACGCGGAGAGCCGCTCACCTTCGGGCGGTGCGTGGAGATGGCAGGGGCAAAACTGTTCCGAGTCCCCGGGCGGTGGGCCATGCGGCTGGCGCTGCAATTTTTGTGGAAATGGAAAATCTCGGCAATTCCTCCCGAGGCTGTGCCCTACATGACAAGTGAGTACGTGATGGATACAGGCCGCCTGCGCCGGTTCCTGGGGCCCGAATACGAGCATGTGATCCGCTACACCATCGCCGATGCGTTCGCCGACAGCTTCAAGTCAACTCCAGTTGCCGCCCGGAGCGCGGAGGCGGGATAAACTTTTTCTTGGCTTTCACTTCCCCGTCATCGAACTCTGGACGGTCGAGCGCGATTCCCTACGTGGACGCTACTTCCTCCCGCGGTAGAGACCAGCAATTCCAAAGGTGTATGGCGTCCAGCTGGCGTCGGCGAAGCCAGCACGGCGCATGCGGGCTAACATCTCTTGGGGCTCGGGGAAACGCTCGACCGAGGCGGGGAGATAGGCGTAGGGGCCACGCACTCCAGAGACCAGGGTTCCTACGCGCGGAAGAATTCTTTTGAAGTAGATGCGATAGAGGCGGCCTATCAGTCCTTTGGGCTCGCCGAAGTCGAGAATGCCGCACTCGCCTCCTGGACGCAAGACACGCGCGATTTCGCGAAGTCCGGCATCGTAGTCGGCGAGATTGCGGAATCCGAAGGCTGACGTCACCAGATTAAAGTGGCCGTCGGGAAAAGGCAGCTTCAGTGCGTCGGCCTCAACCCATCCGGGCGCGGCATACCGGCTGTTCTGCGAAGATCTGTCCGCCGACTTCACCCGGGCGTGTTGCAGCATTGCGTGGGAGAAGTCGGCGCCGAGAATTTGCGGACCGGCGTTGCCAGCTTGCCGGCGAAGAGCAAAGGTCATGTCGCCGGTGCCGCAGCAGAGGTCAAGTACTCGGGCTTCTGGGCTGCACAAAATAGGACTGAACTTGCGGGCTGTGCGTCGCCACCAAAGCCGGTCGATGTTGAACGATAGAACGTGGTTGAGCAAGTCGTAGCGGGGGGCGATGGCGGTGAACATCTCCCGCACCGCGCGGGCGGCGGAGCGGGCGTCGCTGGCGCCTTCGGGGGCGGCGCCAATTACTGGCGATTTGGTGGATTCGCTCATCCTGGGCTTAGGACTAATGACCCTGCAGTTAAGAGGGTGCCAAAAACCAGACCTGAAAAGCAGCGCCTAAAGGCGGACAGGTGTTTATCGTATTGCGGTATGCCTGAAGGCATACCCTGATGCGAATCATTTGCGGCACGCCTGAAGCACACGCCGGTCTTATTTTCCCCATACCCAGCCGCCGCGCGAAAGGCGGCGGAGTTCTTCGACGGCGTCGACGACCGAGCTCTCCGGTACGTCACTCGCTACTTCGACCTTGCCAATTTCACGCGGCAGAACGAAGTGTACGACACCGTTTTGTGTTTTCTTGTCAGCCTGCAGACGAGCAACAATCTTGCGCGCACTGATACTCACTTCGGGAAGGCGGCCCAGGCCCAGCACGGCGTCGACGATGCGGCCGGCGGTGACGCTGTCTGTGCGGCCCACGCTGAGCGCGATGTTGGTGGCGGCGATCATGCCCCAGGCCACCGCTTCACCGTGGAGCAGGCGCGTGTAGCCGGTTTCGGCTTCAAGGGCGTGACCGATAGTGTGACCGAAGTTCAACACCCGGCGCAGGCCCTCCTCGCGTTCGTCGGCGGACACAACTTCAGCCTTGAGCTTCACCGACTGAGCGATGAGCCACTCCAGTTCAGCTGGATCCCGCTTGAGAATCTTTGCCCGGTTCAGTTCGAAGCGCAGGAACAGTTCTATGTCTCCGATGATGCCGCACTTCAGAGCTTCGTAAAGCCCGGCGCGAAACTCGCGATCGGGAAGCGTCTTCAGTACGGTGGGATCGATCAAAACCGTGCGCGGGTGATAGAACGTCCCCAGCAAGTTCTTTCCGGCTGTGAGATTCACACCGGTTTTGCCCCCGATGGAGGCATCCAGTTGCGCGAGCACGGTGGTGGGTATCTGCACGAGTTCAACGCCGCGCATGTAGAGCGAAGCGAGCAGGCCGCTGACGTCCCCAACCACGCCACCGCCCAGTGCAATGATTACTGCTTTGCGGTCGGCGCCCAGTCGCGCCAGTTTCTCGGCCAAGGCTTCCACGGTTGCGAGGCGCTTCGAGGGTTCGCCGTCGGGCATGGGAACAACCTGTGGTTTGAACCCGCTGGATGCGAGCGAGCGGATGAGTTTCGCTCCCCAGCGTTTGCGTACCGGCGGAACTGTCACGACAAAGATCTGGCTGGCCTGGGGAAGCAGTTCGCCGAGAACGGATCCCGCTCGCGTGAGCAGACCGTTTTCGATGCGCGCCTGGTAAGGGCGCGGCGGTACGTGGATGGTTACTTGCGGCATGCGATTCCATCATAGCGTAAGCTCAAAGTGCAAAATGCGTTGGCCTGCTTGTAAAGTGATACCCTTTTTCGTCTATGAAAGGTTTGCCAGCCGAAACCGACTATGTAGTGATTGGCGCGGGAGTGGCCGGCCTGCGCGCGGCCATCGAGTTGGCGGCGGCGGGACGTGTGATAGTGCTGGCGAAGAAAGAGGTGACGAATTCGAATACACAATTTGCGCAGGGTGGGATCGCAGCGGCTTTGAGCGACGAAGATGAAGTCACCTTGCACCTGCAGGACACGTTGAATGCCGGGGATGGTTTGTGCAATCCGCAGGCGGTAAAGATCCTGGTGGAAGAAGGTCCGGCGCGGATCGAGGAGTTGATCGCATGGGGAACGCAGTTTGACCGCAAGGGTACGAAGCTGGTTTTTGGCCACGAGGACGCGCGCAGCCGGAACCGGATTCTGCACGCGCAGGGCGACTCCACGGAAAGAGAAATTTTGCGCGCGCTGTACGCCAAGGTGCAGACTCTCAAGCATATTTCCCTAGTTGAGTTCGAATTTTCGACGGGCTTGGTCACCGCTGACGATCGAGTCACTGGCGTATCGCTGATCAATGGGAAGGGGCTGCCGCAAGAGATTGGGTGCTCCGCGGTCTTGCTGGCTACGGGCGGAATGGGGCAACTGTACCGCAACACCACAAATCCCGAAGCGGCGACAGGAGACGGCGTCGCGATGGCGTTCCGGGCGGGAGCGGAAGTCAGTGACATGGAATTCATTCAATTCCACCCCACGGCGCTCTATCTGAAGAAGGCGCCCAGGTTCCTACTGTCGGAGGCTCTGCGGGGCGAGGGTGCACATCTTCGCAACATTGAGATGGACCGGTTCATGGGGAAATATCATCCGATGGGCGAACTGGCGCCGCGGGATGTAGTAACGCGGGCCATCGTTCACGAGATGGAGGTAAGCGGCGCTAAGGATCCATTTGTGTATCTTGACCTCACCCACATGAATGCGGCCAAGGTGCAGAAGCGCTTCCAGCGCATCTATGCGACCTGCATGGATCTCAACATTGATATCACGGAGGATCTGATTCCGGTCCGGCCGGCGGCGCACTATGCGATGGGAGGAGTCCGGACCGATCTGGATGGCAAGACGAATCTTGCCGGTCTGTACGCAGCGGGAGAAGCCGCAGCCACCGGGGTGCACGGGGCCAATCGATTCGCCAGCAATTCCCTGCTGGAAGGCGTGGTTTACGGTACTCGCGCCGGACGCAGGATGCGCGAAGAGCTGAAACACTCGCGGCCGAAACCGAGCGCGCAACCGAAGGCAGCTTATTCCAATGGTCCCGTCGATGCGGGAGTAGAGGAACTCATCGCTCAGATTCAGGATCTGATGCGGGACTCCGTGGGAATCGTGCGAACCCGCGCGGGTATGCAGAAAGCGATTCACCGACTGGAGGAGCTTGGGGCCAAGCTCGCCAATCCACAGACGCGAAGAGCGCATGAGGCCGCCAACTTGCATCTCGCGGGACTGCTTGTGGCGCGTTCGGCCCTGGCGCGCGAAGAAAGCCGTGGGGCACATTATCGAACCGATTATCCTGACCACGATGACAAGAAGTTCTTGAAGCATTCCGTCGTGAAGGGGGAAGCGGTTCGCTTCGTGTGAGGCTCCGCCGTCTCAAGACTAGTCTGGCGGCGATGTGCTCCGGCTGCTGCCAGTGCCGCCCTGAGAAGTGAGGCCGGAACCGGCACTCGCGGCTCTGGATGCTAAAATTGTGAATAGTGAAGCCTTTCAATCCCTCCATTCGGCTGCTGGCGACCGATATCGACGGTACGCTGCTTAATCCACAATTTCAGGTTTCCGAGGGCGACCTGATTGCCTTGCGGCGGGCGCATGCTTCAGGCATCGAAATCGTGCTGGTAACGGGACGGCGGCATACGTTTGGCTTGCCTATTGCGCAGCAACTGGGGTTTGATCTGTGGCTGATCAGTTCGAACGGGGCGGTGACGCGGTCGCTGGCCGGGGAGACGTTTCATCGTGACATGATGCCGGCGGAGACGTGCCGGCGTCTGTGCGGAGCGATGCAAGAATTCCGCGGACACACCGTTCTGACATTTGATAAGGAGACGAAGGGCGCGATAGTCCTGGAAAGGCTGGATGAGTTGAGCACGAGCATCCGGCGCTGGCTGGAAAAGAATATGGAGTACATCGAATTCGTGGTGCCAATCGAGGACGCGCTGGTGACCGACCCGGTGCAGGCCATGTTCTGCGGATCGATGCAGCGGATGGAGGTAGTTCGGCACGCGATCGAGCGCTGCGGGCTGGATGGGAAAATTACGATGTTGCGGACAGAGTATCCAGCGCAGAATCTCTCGATGATTGATGTGTTGAATGGCGGCTGCTCCAAGGGGCATGCGCTGGAACGCTGGGCCAATCACCGCGGCATAGCGCGCGCGGAGGTCATGGCCGTCGGTGACAATCATAATGACGTCGAGATGCTTGAGTTCGCCGGGCATCCGGTTATCATGGGGAATGCATGTGAGGAATTACGCGGGCGCGGGTGGACAGTGACGCTCGGCAATGACCGGTGTGGAGTGGCAGCGGCGGTGGAGAGAGTGCTGAGCGGAGACCTGGAGCCGGTATTGGACCGCTAGAGTGGCATATTCCCTCAGCCCCCGGCGGGACCTCAAGGCTACAAAAAAATGATGGCATCGAGAAAACTCGCCCTTGTCCTGATCGCCAGCTTTGCGATCATCGCCTCGGCGACTCCTTCGTTCGCCACCCAAGACGCGGTGCTACGGAATGGGTTTTCGATCCGGCATGAGCGCCGCACCGTCATCGGCACGGTCACCCGCCTTTATGTGAACGCGGACGGCTCCAGCTACGTCGATATCCCGACTGAGCAGATTGAGCATTTTGAGGAAGCACCGGCGGAGGTCAAGACGGCTTCCGCAACCGCTGTGAATCGCGCGGTGCAGCCGCACGTGAATCCTGTGGATTTGAACCAGGTCGTGAACGTGGCGAGCGGGCGGTATCGTCTGGATCCGGACCTCGTAAACAGCGTGATCCGCGCCGAGAGCGGCTTCAATGTGCGGGCAGTTTCGCGCAAGGGAGCGCAGGGGTTGATGCAGTTGATGCCAGGCACGGCATCCAAGCTCGGCGTGCCGAATGCGTTTGATCCCGAGGCGAATGTCGAGGGAGGAACGAGGTATCTGCGGGAACTTCTGGAGCGCTACAACTTTGATTTGGTAAAAGCGCTCGCAGCCTACAACGCCGGGCCGCTGCGGGTGGAGCAGTATGGGGGCGTGCCGCCGTATTACGAGACGCGCGCGTACGTGGCGCGGATCGTGAGGGATTTCAACCGGAAGAAATTAGCGGCAAAGAACGCAGCGAAGCAACCGGTGGTGTTGCCGAAACGCGCAAAGAAGTCGAGTACCAAGACAGCGCAACAGAATCCTGTCCCGGCCGTTCAGGCTAAAGCGGGTTCGGCGAGCCAATAGAGCCGAATTCGCAGCAACCGTCCGATCCGGGAGTTGGCAGCTCATTCGCCCCGGTCGTGCATTTTCTGGTCTGTCCCACATCTCACGTGGCTTTACTCTTGCGCCTCTTCGCGCCTACTTCCGTTTCAGCATCGGTCAGTGGCCGGATTTGGCGAAACTTTCTTTGTCACGCGATGCGAAAGACGATTCGCTCGTTTGACCGTCCTTGCAGTGTCATTTACCTTTGTGATGCCGTTTCCCTCTTCGCGTTGCGAGGATCGCGGCGCGAGGATTCTCATCGGAATGGACAAAAAGCGTGTTATTGCCAGTGCGGTGGTGTTCCTCATCCTCGCCGTTCTGGTTTATCTGCAATACCGGCATTGGCAAAGCTTTGACTGGGGAACGTTCTGGGGCGAGATCCATCGCATAAAAAAGGTTCACGTGCTGCATGCAATCGCTCTGGTTTATTCGGCTTATGTACTGCGCGCGGTGCGCTGGAAGATTTTTCTGAAGCCGGTACGACCGAATGTGAGAACCATCGAGCTGGTGCCGCCAATGGTAATCGGCTTTACCGGGCTGGCGCTGTTGGGGCGAGCGGGCGAATTTATCCGTCCCTATCTGGTCGCGCGGCGCACGGAGCTTTCCTTCTCTTCACAATTGGCGGTGTGGGCGGTAGAGCGCACCTTCGACGTTGGTGCATTTGCGGTGCTGATCGCGCTGGCGATTTTCTTGCCCAGCGCCTTGCAATCGATTCCGCATCCAGAATATTACCGGCAGTTTCGCGATGCGGGATTCTTGCTGATCTTGGGAGTCACCGTGGCAGCGGCAGTCGCGGTGTTGATCAGTCGTAGCGGCGAAGTGATCGCGCAGTGGATCGAGAGCAGGTTCTCTCATTTGTCTTCCGGATTCGGCCACCGGCTGGCGCAGAGAGTGCGCGAATTCGGGACTGGATTGAATACGATCCATGGGCCCCTTTCCCTGTTGTGGCTGACGCTACTCTCGCTGGCCATCTGGTATGTCACAGCGCTCGCGTACAAGGAAGTGACGCACTCCTATGGAGTGGATGCTCTCGAGATCCCGCTCGCACAGCTCCTGATTCTGATGGGAGCAAGCATGGCGGGGTCGATGCTCCAGTTGCCCGCCGTGGGCGGCGGGTCGCAGATGGCCACGATAGCGACACTGTCCAGCGTATTCGATGTGCCTCCGGAGATGGCCGCGAGTTGCGGGATATTGCTTTGGCTGGTGACGTTTGCCGGAGTAGTGCCGTTAGGGCTGGCGCTGGCGCATCATGAGAGATTGTCGTTGCGGAAGTTGTCGGAGGAGAGCCATCGCGCCGAGGAGAAGGAATTGGGGAGCCCTCCGGCCGCGTGAACTAGCGACAGCCGCCGATGAGAACGGTTGAGGTCTCGCGAACGGGCCATCCCTCCTAGGCAGGCAATAAGGCAGGTTCTCAGGCGTTGAATTCCCAGCCTTCTTCCTTCATCTTCCTGTTCGTCCAGTGTTGGAGTTGCTCGAAGAGGGCGGGCTCGATGACCGCGAAACGGATACCGACCCGGCCTTCGTCTCCGATCCAGACCAGGCGAGCCTTCGCCTGGAAGAGGTTTTCGCTTTCAGGGAGGACGAAGCTCACGTCAAGAAGGCCAGCGAAGCGCAGCGGTTCGTCAAGGCCGTCGAGGCCCATGCCCCCAGTGCTGAGGTTAACGCCATTAACGCAGATCTCGTCGCCTTTCGAGTTCCTCAGGGTGACGGGAAGTTGAACGCGGGCCCGAAAGAACTTCTGCTGCTCGGTACTGATAAAGCCGAGTGACGCCGCGTTATCGCTGGGAGCGACGTTGATGCTGTACTCCTTCAACTTGCGGCTGAGCGTGCGGCGGGAGATTCCGAGTTGCTCAGCGGCTAGCGTGCGCTGGCCCCCGGTGCGCTCCAGGGCCTTGATAATCATCTGCTCTTCCATGCTGTCGAGATTGCCGACGGGCATGGATGCGGTTTGTCGAAGGGTTGCGGGTTCTCCGGAGAGCGCGGAACCGATTCTGGCCACATCGACTTGGGTCCCGGGGGATTCCATGGCGACTTTGGCGATAAGGTTGCGCAGTTCACAAATGTTGCCGGGCCAGGGATGCGCGAGTAAAGCCGAGATCGCGTCGGCAGCGAAATGTTTGGTGGGAGCCTTCAAATTCAGGAAATGTTCCGCCAACGCGACGATATCCTCTGGACGCTCGCGTAGTGGCGGAACGCGAAGTTGAAACTGACCCAGGCGGTGGAAGAGATCCCTGCGGAAGCGGCCCGCCGCGACGGCGGCTTCGAGTTCCTGGTTGGTGGCGGCAACAATACGAACATCAACCTTGATTTTGCGGTGGCCACCGAGGCGGTAGAAGGGCTGACCGTCGAGCACGCGCAGGAGCTTGACCTGAGTTTGTATCTGTAGTTCTCCGATTTCGTCGAGAAAGAGGGTGCCCTTTTCGGCCAGTTCGAACAGGCCAGGCTTGGAAGAGTCGGCGCCGCTGAATGCGCCTTTTTCGTAGCCGAATAATTCGCTCTCGACCAGGTTTTCAGGAAGCGCGGCGCAGTTAATATCGACCCACGGACGGCCACGCCGGTGCGACGATTCATGAATCGTGCGGGCGATGAGTTCTTTCCCAGTTCCAGTTTCTCCGGTGATGAGAACAGTTTCAGTGTGTCCAGCTACGCGATCGACCAGGCCCATGAACTTGTGCATCACGGGGCTGGCGAGAATGAATTGTGTTCCGTCGATTACTCGAGAGGATGAGCGTGAGTTATCGACGGGGGCAGAAGACTCCGCTTCGAGTTCGATGGTCGAAGAGATTGCTCGATCGCCGACCGGTGTAACCAGCGCGACGAATCCCACCGGAGTTGAACCTCCACCGTTCATGGGAGTCATGGAAAAGTTGACCATGAAGGTCTCGCCAGATTTTGGTTTAGCGCATAGCTCCGATTGATAGTGGCCCTGGCCGGAAACTAAGGCAAGGATGGTTGCGTCCGGCTGCTTGCGATCTTGTTTCCCTCCCCCGTCTTCTTCGCACGAGAAAATGGCGGTAAACTTCAGCCCCGCGAGTTCCGGCGATTCGTATCCCAGGAGTTGCGTGAAAGCCTGATTGCAGGCGAGGAAATTTCCTTGTCTGTCGGCAGAGAAGACCGCGATTTCGGACTTCCCCCCAACCTGCGTGCTTGTAGGCTGGCCGTTTTCCATTGATGACCGGAGTCCCGAATTGCGGTTCGAAATCTGCATAGGCGGACGTTTGGGGTGATCTTTACACAGAGGCGCGGCTAGCAGGGAGAGAGGTTGACTTTGCTGGTGACGGAGGTAACGGGCACCACGTGGCGAGACACTTCTTCACTCACGCAAAATGCCAGACGACCCCCGAAACTTTGCTACTCAATTACTTCGGTAAGCTTCTGAAGACCTCTTTCTTCCCATACGATTCTCGGGAGCCCACGGCGTTGGCAGCAGCGTCCGTACGGCGGCGGTGTGTTTTGCAGGTATCGATGAAATCACCGACTGAGGAGTTGTCCGCGCAGACAAAGGCATTTGTCGGCGTTATGGTTGCGATCGGCGCCGTGGTACTGGCGTCTGCGGTTTGGCATTGGCAGTCAGCGGATTTGTCTCGATTTGTGTGCTATCTGGCAGTAGCCGTCTTAGCCTCAGGACTCAAAGTGCAGTTGCCTGGCATCGACGGAACGATGTCGGTGAACTTTCTCTTCATCCTGTTGGGCGTCATGGAGCTAAGCCTTCCGGAAACACTGGTCATTGGATGTGCGGCCAGTCTGGTGCAGAGTGTGTGGCAGGCCCGGAACCGGCTCGATCCCATCAAAGTCATCTTCAACGTTGTGGGGATGATGGCTACTGCCGGCTGGCTCACCTATTTCAGCTATCACTTGTTGGAAGTTAGATACGGCGGAAAACCCATCCTGCTAATGCTGGCGGCTCTGGTTTTCTTTTTTGCGAACACGCTGCCAATCTCGGTAGTGATCGCGCTGACTGAAGGTAAGTCGAGCCGGAAGGTGTGGTCGGAGTGCTACTTCTGGTCGTTCCCCTACTACCTGGTCGGCGCGGCTGCGGTGGGACTCGTAGGAATTGTGAACCGGCAGGCAGGCTGGCTGACCTCGTTGCTCGTGCTGCCGCTGATCTATTGGGTGTACCGCTCGTACCGTCTTTACCTGGGACGGCTAGAAGCGGAGAAAGAACGCGTGGAAGTGGAGAAGCGGCATGTGGAGGAAATTGCTTCCCTGAACATGCGAACGATCGAAGCCCTGGCTCTGGCCATTGAGGCCAAAGACCATACCACGCACACGCATCTGCAACGCGTGCGGACGTACGCCGTGGAAGTCGCCAAAGAACTGAACCTGTCAGCAGACGAGACCGAAGCTTTGCGTGCGGCTGCACTGCTGCACGACATTGGCAAACTGGCGGTCCCGGAACAGATCATAAGCAAGCCTGGAAGGCTGACCCCGGAAGAGTTCGAAAAAATGAAAGTGCATCCGCTGGTAGGAGCGGAGATTCTGGACCGAGTAGCGTTTCCCTACCCGGTGGCACCAATTGTCCGGTCGCACCATGAGCGATGGGATGGCTCAGGATATCCGGAAGGAATAGCGGGGGAAGAAATTCCGATCGGCGCACGAATTCTGGCGGCCGTGGACTGTCTGGATGCTTTGGCTTCGCACCGGCAATACCGTCCAGCTCTGCCGCTGGTTGCGGCGATGGCCAAAGTACAAGAGAAATCGGGAACGTGGTTTGATCCGCGGATCGTCGAAATCCTTGCAAGGCGGTACGTAGAACTCGAGCGCATGGCCCAAATGCAAGAAGAGACGGTCATGCCGCAGAGCCTTTCAAAAGCCGTGCGAGTGGAACGAGGTCTGGAGCCTGCGGCTGGGTTTGAAGCATGGACGGAACCGACGCACGGTTCGGCCGACAATACAGATTTCTTGACCTCGATTGCGTCGGCGCGTCAAGAGGCGCAAACCATGTTCGAACTCAGTCAGGATCTGGGCGTGTCGCTGAGCTTGAGTGAAACCCTGTCAGTGCTGTCGATGCGGTTGCGAAGGATGATTCCCTACGACTCGATCGCGGTGTTCGTGAACCGGAACGGGTGGCTGCTGCCGGAACTGGTGAGTGGCGAAAACTTCCGCATGCTGTCGTCGCTAAAGATCCGCGTAGGTGAAGGACTGTGCGGTTGGGTCGCAGAGAATTGCAAACCTATCGTTAACGGGAACCCTCAGGTGGAAGCCGGCTACGTCGTGGATCCCGAGAAGCACACAACGCTTCGAGCTGCGCTCGCCGTTCCTCTGGAGGGACTGAATGGCGTAGTCGGGGTGCTTGCCATGTATCACACAAGCCGCGATGCGTTCAGTCCAGACCACCTGAGAATTCTGCTTGCGGTGGGATCGAAAGTGGCACTCTCAGTCGAGAACGCGCTGAAGTACCAGCAGGCAGAGAGCTCGGCAACCACCGATTATCTGACCGGATTGCCGAATGCCCGATCTTTATTTGTGCACCTCGCACAGGAAGTGGCACGCTGCCGGCGCATGAAAAATCCCCTGGCCGTGATGGTTTGTGACATCGACGGCTTCAAGCAGATTAACGACTCGTTTGGACACCTGGAAGGCGACAAGCTGCTACGGGAGTTCAGCACACGGCTCAAGGACGTGTGTCGTGAATACGATTACGTAGCGCGCATGGGCGGAGACGAATTCGTGATTAGCGCGCCCGGTCTGACGCCGGAAGCCGCAACAGAAAAAGCCGATCGGCTGAACCAGGCCGCGGTTGAGTCGGGGCGACATGTCTGCGGACGGGAGATCATCACTCTCAGCGTGGGTACTGCGTTCTGTCCGGAGGATGGTTTCGACGTAGAGCGGCTTTTGGCCGAGGCTGATCGGCGGATGTACTCGATGAAGCAAGTTCACCACGCAGGGGCCGCGGGAGCAGAGCAAGAAAGCAAAGCACACCGAGCGGGCGGTTAGGCAGGAGAAGCGTTGGCCATGCTGGGATGGAAAATCGCGCGGCACGTCTCGGTCATGCTGGCAACAGTTCTCCTGGGCGGGTTGCTTTCGGTCACCCTGGTGCGGCTTGCGCCTGGCTTTGGCGTAGATGAGGAGCAACTTGATCCTCATCTGAGTGCTGAAAGTATTCGCGCGCTGCGCCAGGAGCGAGACCAGCAGCAAAACATTTTCGGATTTTACCTTCACTCCATTCAGCGGGCCGTGCACGGAGACCTCGGGACTTCAATTTCCCTGGGACAACCGGTGACCAAGCTGCTGCGGGAGCGAGCGCCATTGACCGTGCGCCTGGTTGCTATCGGATTGCTCCTGAGCTGGGCGGTGGCGATGGCACTAGCGCTGAGCGCCGCATGGCTTCGAGTTTCCGCCTACGACGCCGTGACAACTCTGGTCAGCGGGACATTTCTCTGCATCCCGGCTGCGGTGTTGGCGCTGCTTTCGGTGCTGTGGAATGTCCCCGGTTCCCTCGCGATTGGGTTGATCGTATTCCCCCGGGTTTACCGTTATGCGCGCAATCTTCTGGCCCGGGCCTATTCCCTGCCCCATCTCATTACGGCGCGCGCCAAAGGGTTGAGCGAAGTACGGATTCTTTTCTGGCACGTGGTTCCGGTGGTGGGACCGCAGTTGCTGGCAGTAGCCGGAGTGTCGGTGAGTGTCGCCATCGGTGCCGCAATTCCGGTGGAGGCATTGTGCGGGTTGGCCGGAATCGGGCAGCTTGCGTGGCAGGCGGCGCTCGCCCGAGATCTGCCGTTGCTGATGAATATCACCATCCTGGTGACGCTCGTAACCTTGTTGGCCAATTCAGGGGCAGATGTAATCAGTCATATGCTGCGAGGCCATGAAGCATGAGCATCTGGCGCAGGGTAGCGTGGGTGGTTTTGCTGCTCGTGGTAGGAGTGTCGCTGGCCGCGAACTGGCTGGCGCCAGCGGGTTACGCCAAGCAGTATCGGGAGGCGGTCAATGCGTCTCCTTCGCATGAGCACTTGTTAGGGACGGATGAGATCGGACGGGACCGTTTCGCGCGTGTTCTCTATGGAACACGAATCTCATTGCTTCTCGCCCCGGCTGCAGCTCTGCTTTCAACCTTGATGGCCGCGTTCGTGGGTGGAGTGGCGGGATACCTCGGGGGCAACTGGGCGCGGGTCGCAATGGCGGTGACGGATCTGTTCCTGTCGCTGCCGTGGTTGTTCTTGCTCATCACGGTGCGAGCGTTGATGCCGCTAAATGTGTCGCCCTTGATCTCGGTGCTGGTGACCTTCTTGCTGCTGGGGCTTCTCGGTTGGACAAGTTCTGCGCGAGTGTTGTGCGCGACGGCAGCGTCCTTCCGGAATTCTGATTTCGTGCGGCAGGCGCGAGCATCAGGCATCCGGGGTGGGCGTCTGTTCTGGGTGCACGTCATGCCGAATTTGAAGCCGGCACTTTATGCACAGTTCTGGATTTCGATACCCGCCTTCATCTTGAGCGAAGCGAACCTTGGAATTCTGGGATTGGGAGTGGCGGAGCCGATGCCTTCGTGGGGAAGTCTGCTCAAGGAACTGGAAGGCTTGGTCTCCGTGGGCGAAGAGTCGTGGAAATTTGTGCCACTGATCTTGCTAGTGGTCGTGGTTACGTCATTTCAGCTTGTGCTTTCGAAGCAAGAGGAGGTGGCCGCATGAGGTGCCGCCGAAGTTTTTCTTTCGTCCCCTTCGGGGTTGGCCTTCCAACGTCGTCGCCCCGCGGAATTGTTTTCCGCGACGCGCTTCTTCGATCCGTACTGTTCGTCCTGGTCTGCCTGGGCGGGCTGGGAACCGCGGCGGCACAGGGCGGAGGCGAACTGCGGTTCTGTTTACATACGGAGCCCAAGACGTTTGATCCGCTGAAGGTAGCGGATGATGCTTCGGTGTCGATCCGGTATCTGACGGGAGGTGTGCTGGTTCGCCTGAACCGGCAGACGCAGGCTGTGGAACCGGAGTTGGCGCAGTCGTGGAAGCTTTCCAAAGATGGGAAGCAGATTACGTTTAAGTTGCGCAGCGGAGTTTCGTTCTCTGATGGCACACCGTTTTCCGCGGAGGACGTAGCGTTCACGGTGCAGCAACTGATGGATCCCGCATTGCATTCGCCAACCGGCGACGCCTTCAGAACCGGTCCCGGCAATGTGGAGACGAAGATCCTGTCACCCAGCCAAATCTCGATTACATTCCCAGCGCCGGTGGCAGGATTGGACCGTTTGTTTGATCAGGTTGCGATCCTGTCGGCGCACTCGCCCAAGAAAGAAATGGCGGTACTGGGGCCGTTCGTGGTGGCGGACTATAAAGCCGGAGCAACCGTGCTGCTGAAGCGCAATCCGAACTATTGGAAGACGGATGCGCAAGGCCGCAAGCTGCCTTATCTGGACTCGATCCACCTGGACATTCAGCCGAACCGCGACGTGGAGATGCTGCATTTCAAGCGTGGCGAAGTCGACCTGATTAATTCCTTGGACAGCGAGTACTTCGACAAACTGGCGGAAACTTCGCCTCAACTGGTGCACGACGCAGGGCCATCTTTAGACAGCGAGCAGATGTGGTTTAACGAGGTGGCAAAGGCTCCCATTCCCGGGTACAAGAAAAACTGGTTTCGGTCGGCGAATTTCCGGCGAGCCATTTCCGCCGCGATCAACCGCGCGGATTTGAGCCGCGTAGTTTTTCACGGACATGCACAGCCTGCGGCTGGTCCATTTTCCCCGGCCAACAAATTCTGGTTCAACGTCAAGCTGAGGCCTGAAGCATACAGTCCGGACGCTGCCCTGAAAGCGCTGCAGAGAGAGGGATTTCGTCTGGAGAACGGCGTGTTGAAGGATCGTGACGGAAACGGAGTGGTGTTTTCGATCATCACAAATTCCGGGAATAAGTATCGCGAGCGCATGGCAGTGTTGATCCAGGAAGACCTGCAGAAGATTGGCATCCATGTAAACGTCGTGACGCTTGACTTCCCTTCTCTCATCGAGCGCATGACGCAGACCTTCGACTACGAAGCGGTCCTGCTGGGGCTCACCAATGTGGATGTGGATCCGAACGGTGAGATGAACGTGTGGTTGAGTTCGTCGGAGAACCATCAGTGGAATCCACAGCAGAAAACTCCAGAGACCGCATGGGAAGCCGAGATTGACCGGCTGATGCGGGCTCAAGCCTCGTCCGGTGATGCCAGGAAGCGCAAGGAAAGTTTTGACCGGGTGCAGGAAATTGTTGTGGAGCAGGCGCCGTTCATTTTTTTGATCAATAAGAACGCACTGTCGGCCGTTTCGCCCGCGGTGCAGGGGGCGAGCCCGGTCATTCTGCATCCTCAGACATTTTGGAATGCGGAGCGCCTGACGGTGAGCGCGAAGTAGCTGATCTCTCCATACGCAGAGCACAACCACGAAGGGGCACAAAGGTACACGAAGGATGGCGACGGGAGCCTCGCAAACTGACGTTCTGCTGGCGGCGAACTTTTCCGTTCGGTACGCGGGAAAGCCTGCGGTGCTGCGGGACGTTGTATTGGAGATTCGGCAAGGCGAAATACTAGGCCTGGTGGGACAGAGCGGATCGGGCAAGAGCACCCTGGCGATGGCTGTTCTCGGTCTCCTGGACCGGAAGCGGGCACAGGTGGAAGGAACCATCAAGTTTCAAGACTGCGAGCTGCTTCAACTTCGGGAGCTTCAGTTGCGCGGGATGCGTGGGCGGGCGCTAGCACTGGTGCTGCAAAGTCCGCTGTCGTCGCTCAATCCGGCGTTAAGAATACGTACCCAGCTCAAGGAGGCGTGGCGGGCACACGTTTCCGGCACCAGAGTGGACTGTGACGCCGCGATTCGAGCGGCGCTTGAGAGCGTGAGCCTGCCTTCGAGCGATGAGTTCTTGCGGAAGTATCCGTCGCAAATGAGCGTTGGCCAGGCGCAGCGCGTACTGATTGCCATGGCGGTGATGCACCGTCCGGCTCTGCTGATTGCCGACGAGGCTACCAGCGCGCTCGATGTGATCACGCAGTCTGAGATTCTCGCTCTCTTTGCGCGACTCAACCGGGAGACCGGGACCGCAATTCTCTATATCTCCCATGATCTCGCATCAGTAGCTGGGATCTGCGACCGGATTGCGATTCTCCACGACGGTGAGATTGTGGAGTGCGAAACCGGAGATCAGATTTTTGCGAATCCACAACACGAATACACGCGGCGATTGATCGCGGCAATGCCGCGCGTGCCGCAGAGGATCTCAACCGCGGCAATGGTTAAGGATGCTGCTGCGGGAGCATTGTGATTTCCACAGCATTGTTCAGGACCTTTCGTTTGGCGCTGCAGTGTGCACATTCCACGGATCGCAGCCCCGAGACTTCGTTGTCGTCCCGCGCGCCTTTCCTGTATTGTGAGTTTTCAACTCGATTTGGGAGTAGCGAAAGCTCAATATCTCCATGCGATCTCTCCTGCTTGCCGCGGTTGTCCTACTTGGAGCATCCACCTGCATCGCCCAGACAGGTCCCGAACAAGGTGGCCACGAAGTCCAGCTGTGGGTGGCTGGCGGGCACTCTGTGCCTGGCGGCACGAAGAACATTGGCATATTCAACGCGGGGTTGCGCTATGGATGGATCCTTACCGGCCCGCATCTCCCCGGCTTTCTTCGCGGACGCTTTGAGTACGCTGTCGACGGCGTCCCCGTCTTTCTCGTTTTCCAGCCCGCGAATACCGCCTACGGTGTGGGGTTCAGCCCGCTCGGACTGAAGTGGAATTTCGAACGCCACGGACGCCTCTCGCCTTACTTCGAACTCAACGGTGGAATGCTCGTCACCAACCACAACGTACCCACGGGAACGAACAACGTGAACTTCACCTCCGCGGCCGCGCTCGGTACGCACATCCTCGCGGCGAAATATAACTGGAGTCTGGAAGCGCGCTACCTGCATATCTCGAATGCCGGCCTCGGGAATTACAATCCCGGTCTCAACACCGTGGAAGTTCGACTCGGCATCGGAAGATTCTTTGGCACTCACAGACACTGAGATCTGTCTCCCGCTCTGACTTCACTGCGCAGCTGGTGGATCACCTTTCGGCTCGTCCGCCGTTCTGAAATCGCAGATGGTCCCAGGCTAAACTTGCAGGGTCGTGGAAACGCCAGCTATTCTTCTCGCTTATGTCTACGCTCGTCGAATGTGTTCCTAATTTTTCCGAAGGCCGCGACAAAGCCAAAGTCGATGCGATCGTCGACGCTATGAAAATTCCGGGCGTATACCTGCTCGATCGCGAAATGGACTCGGACCACAACCGCTCGGTCATCACGCTGGTGGGCGAGCAGGAAGCCATTCAGGAAGCGGCCATCCGCGGGGTAGGCAAGGCCGCCGAACTGATCGACCTGAATGTCCATACCGGCGCGCATCCCCGCATGGGCGCGGCCGACGTTGTTCCTTTCATCCCCATCGACGGTGTCACTATTGAAGACTGTGTGGCCATGGCGCGCCATGTCGGCGAACAAATCTGGAATCGCTATCAGATTCCGGTTTATCTTTACGAGTCCGCTGCAACGACACCTGAGCGCCAGAATCTAGAAAATATCCGTCGCGGCCAATTCGAAGGCATCCGCGCCGAGATCGCCACCAATCCCGCGCGCCGCCCCGACTTTGGCGAGGCGCGCGTTCATCCCACCGCTGGCGCAACGGTTGTTGGCGCGCGCAAATTCCTCATCGCCTACAACGTATTCCTCAGCACGCCTGACGTGGAGATCGCCAAGAAAATCGCCAAGGCCGTACGTTTTTCAACCGGCGGCATGCGCTTCGTGAAGGGCGCCGGGTTTCTGGTCCGCGGACTCGGCCAGGTGTCGATGAACCTTACCGACTTTGAGCAGACACCCGTACACCGCGTGTTTGAGATGGTGAAGCGCGAGGCCGCGCGCTATGGCGTCGTGCCAATTTCCAGCGAAATTGTCGGACTGATTCCTAAGAAGGCGCTAGAGCAAGCGGCCGAGTGGTTCCTGCAAGTCGAGAACTTCGATTCTTCCCTGATCCTCGAGAACCGCCTTGCCGCCGTGAGCGGCAAAATGGCTGTCGGCGGCCTGCGCGCCGGGATCGAGCCATTCGTAGAGCAACTTGCCGCGCCCACCGCCACTCCCGGGGGCGGCAGCGCCGCAGCCGCCGCAGCCGCGATGGCTGCAGGCCTGGCCACCATGGTCGCGTCCATGTCCCGGGGCAAGAAAGCTTACCTGCAATATGAGTCGCAACTCAGTGCCGCCATCTCCCGGCTCACGCCTCTACGAGAAGAGCTGAAGGCTGCCATCGATGCCGATGCCGAGTCTTACAACTCGGTCATGAAGGCGTACAAAGACTCTAAGACTGCATCCGATGAAAAGGTCGCTCGGGCCCTTATTGACGCTGCGCTAAAGCAGGCCACCGCCGTTCCGCTCAGCGTTGCCGAGAAAGCGCACGAAATCATCCAGATCACGCAAGCCCTCGAGCCCATTACAAATCCCAACATGAAGTCAGATCTGACAACGGCACTGGCTCTAGCTCGCGCGGCAATTACTGGTGCCCTGGCCAACGTTGAAATCAACCTGGCGTCGCTGAAGGACGAGGTCTTCACGACCACCGTGCGAACGAAGGTCGAGGCCATAACGGTATAACTGCCCGCCGGAGGTGCTTCTTGCTACGTTTCGTCCTATTCCTGGGACCCCAGATAATCACTGGGGCAGTGTACTTTTGGTTCTCCCTCGAACCGCTGCAAGTAAAATAGAATGGAACGATCTATAAAACGACAGGACAAGAATCTGCATCCAAGTAAAGGTCATTCGCCCTATTCTTGTGTTCGTCACTCTGAGGCTGTTATGAAAATTGCGAAGATTTGCCTGGCTTCTCTTTTGCTGGTCACCGTGGCTTATGCCATGCCGCTGAACTCGTCGGCGCGCGCGGTTGTTCCCGGTGATCTGCTGCAACTGATCTCCGTCGACTACCGGGCCCTGAAAGATTCGCCCACGGCGATGGCCCTCAAGCAGCAGGTGTTGCCCGATAACCTCAAGCAGTTCGAGGCCGCCCTCAAGGGCATTGGCATCGATCCGGAGAAGGATGTCGACACGCTCGCTTTCGCCTCGTTCCATGCTGGCAAACAGGGGGTGAAGGGCATTGGCGTCGCCAGCGGACCCTTCAACCTGAAGGCCGTCCTCAAGGAAATGAAGCTGCAGAAATTCACGCCCAAGAAGTATCGCAACTCGGATCTGTATCCGATGGACGGCGGCATGTTGATGAGTTTCCTCGATGACAGCACTCTGCTCTTCGGCGAACCTTCCGCTGTGCGCCTGGCGCTTGATGCGCGCGACGGCCAGATCCTGAATGTCGATACCAATTCGAACATGGCCGACATGATGTCGAGCGTCGACGGCGCCCCGGTGTGGAGCATTCTCGATCAGGAGGGCACGCAAAACATGATGCGCTCTGCTCTCGGGGACGCGGCCAGGGTCGCCGATTACGACACCGTTAAGAAGCGCCTGGTCGGCTCGCGCTACACCATGAATTTCAGCAGCGGCGTGAACTTCGACCTCACGGTAGTCACCTCCGATTCAATGACGGCCGCCACCCTCTCGTCGCTGGTCAAGGCCGGTTTGCTTTACAAGAAAATGAGTGCCAGCCCTGCCGAGAAGCTGGCCATGGACAATACGACAGTCGATTCCGACAGCTCGAACCTG
>Ga0137391_10000791_pt1 | contig 22530 bp, 26 predicted proteins | sample 15con2h24BmetaG_FD_101399 | JGI IMG/M metagenome (GOLD analysis project Ga0137391, IMG submission 101399) | Vadose zone soil microbial communities from Angelo Coast Range Reserve, California, USA - 15con2h2.4B metaG | ecosystem: Environmental > Terrestrial > Soil > Vadose zone > Saprolite...
CCCCGCTGATGCGCGGCCGAATTTTGATCGCCCAGTCGTTGTATGCGATCGCAACCGCCACCTGCATCGTCTTTCCGACCTGGGTGAGCATTACCCTGATCTTCCTGATCCAGTTGAATTACGTCGTCGCGCCGAGAATCCCCGTCCTGCACCGCTTCTGAGTCAGGCTATGGGCTCTGATCTAACGCCGGATGCGGTCGGGGTGGGTGCTGGTCCCTTCAACCTCAGCCTCGCTGCCTTACTTGCTCCGACCGGCTTCAACGCCCGGTTCTTCGATAAGAGCCCCGAGTTCGAATGGCATCCCGGCCTGCTGTTTCCCGAGGCCACCATCCAGGTCTCCTACCTGAAAGACCTGGTGACCCTGGTCGATCCCGCGAGTCCGTACTCCTTTCTGGCGTTCCTTCGCGCCCACAAGCGGCTCTACCGCTTCATCAACCGCTCGCAGCCTGTCAGTCGCAAAGAATTCAATCAATACCTGCAATGGGTGGCCGGCCGCTTACCCAATGTTGAATTTGGCGCGGAAGTCCATGAGGTCGCCGTCGATGGGCAGGGCTTCGCCCTGCAGGTCGACAGCCGGGTGGTCCGTACAAAGAACATCGTGCTCGGGACCGGACTGGTGCCGAACATCCCCGCGTGGGCTCGCTCACATCTGGGGGACTACGTTTTCCATTCAAACGATTACCTGGATCATCCGATCGATGCCACGGGTCGGATCGTGGCCGTGGTTGGAGGGGGGCAGAGTGGCGCCGAGGTGGTATGGCATCTGCTTCTCGATCTCGCGCACCTCCCGGCACAGCTGCTGTGGATCTCGCATCGCCCGAACTTCCTGCCTCTGGACGAGTCACCGTTTACAAACGAGCTCTTTAACCCCGGCTACAGTGATTACTTCTTCACGCTGACTCCGGAAGAGCGCGATATGCTCCTTGCCGAGCAGAAGCTGGCGAGTGACGGCATCTCGCAGGGGCTGTTGCAGCGCATTTACGACCGGCTCTACGACCTCGAGTTCCTGGAGCAGGCGGGTCGTCGCGTCCGATTGCTGCCGGGCTGTGAGGTCATCGGCATGGAGCACACATCGGCGGGTTGCGATCTCGCCCTCCGCGATCGATGGGGCGCGAGCCGGACAGTCCGCGCCGATGTGATCGTCCTCGGTACCGGCGCCAGCTACGTCTTGCCCGAGGCGATGCAGCCCCTCGCCAGCCGGATGAGTTGGGATCGCGATGGGTTCCCCGTTCGAGCCGATTTCTCGGTCGAGTGGGACGGACCGCCCGACCTGCGCATCTACGCGCAGGATGCGGCCCGTCACATGCGAGGGATCGCGGATCCCAACCTGAGCCTGATGGCCTGGCGCAGCGCCATCATCGCGAACAGCTTGCTCGGCCGGCAGGTCTACAAGGTGAGCGGCGAAAGCTCGGTCTTCGATTTCGACGTGAGCCGTTAGCCCACGCGGTTGCTTTCGCTGACTGGAATCATCTGCGGACCGACCGACGCTAGCCTGGCGGCTGGCCGATGGCGCATGAGCACCAGGAACCGACCTGTCTCCATCCAGGCGACGGCGATGCCCAGCGGCACGACTAAGAGCTCGACCGGAATCGCTGTGGTGAACGCCCGCCCGGGCATGATCGTCGGGAGTTGCTCGCCCATCAGGACGGCGATCGAGAGCGACAGGCCGGCAACCGACAATCCGGCAAGAGCGCCAACCAGGGCCACCGGCGCCTCGTATCCGTGCTCCAGCCCGAAGCGACCGGAGAACCGGCGGCGGCCGACCTCGGCGGCGCCAAGGAGCAGAACGATACCAAGCGCGAGCTCCGAGAATTTCAGGACCGTGGCAAAAAACGCGACGTTCGGCAACACGAGGCCTTTGACCAACCCGGAAAGCACGCCGCTCGAGGTGCCCGGATTCGAGCTGACGAACTGGTTGAAATTCTGTACGTAGCGCGAGTCGGCGAACTTGTTGAGGCCAGACAGAATGAACTCGATGCCGAGCGCGGTCTGGATGAGCGCGGTGGCAGCGAGGGCGGTGCTCCCGCTGGCCGGAAGCCGGCGTGATGGACGGTCGGGTCGGATCGTGGTGGGTCGAAGATTAGTTTTCATAACACGGATCAATACGAACCGGGATACAAAAAACTAGACGACCAGGACCTCGATCTGGCCGTCGCGAACGCGGGCCTGCAAGGCCGGCAGGTTGGCCGGTGGCGTCGCGAGCTGGTACGAGATTAGCTTGCCGCTCACCGCGAAGACGGTGGGATGACAGGGGCAACGAAGGCGGTGGGCGGCCGCATCCAGAAGGAGGAGGCAGCCTTGGTGGGTGCAGACCGCGGACACCGCCTTTATCGTCCCGCTGTCGTTGACGACGACGCCCTCGACGGCACCGCTGGAGAAACGCATCGCTTGCCCCACCGGCACGTCGGCGACAGCGGCAACCGCCCGCCAGGTGCCGTGATCGGGCGTCAGCGTCGCCTGCTGCCCGAGTGGTTGCGACACGATGGTTCGGTCGATGACCCCGCCGGCGACGCCGGCGGCGGCCGCCAGGCCGGCCGTCCGCAGCAAGGAACGACGCGAGACGAATTCGCGGACTCGCGGCGGTTCCATCTGCGACCGAAGTTGGCGCCCGAGGCGTTCGACGAAAGCGCCGTCGGGAAGATCGGCGCCGGGCTTAGCGGAGCGCAGCGTCGCCGCCCCCTGGAGCGCCTGCATCTCCTCCGATGACGCGTCGAATCGGCGCGGCCGCCGATTGTGGATCAGGTCGTCCACGAAAGCAGCGATGCGGTCGACGGGACTTCTCACGCAAGCATCCTCTGGGCGTTCACACGGATGTAGGCATAGACGTTATCGACGAACTGGCGGTCGGGACGATTGGCGCCGGGCCGCGCCGAGCACAACTCCGCGGCGGCACGGAGCGCGGCCATCTCCTCGGGCGAGGCCTTGAATCGGCACGGCCGGCGGTTGTGGATCAGGTCTTCCACGAACGCCGCAATCCGATCGACCGATCCCCTCACGACAACATCCTCTCTCCGACTTCAGCGGCGAGGCGGAGCGCACGATATTGGAGGATCTTCGCGTTGCCGGGGCTGACGCCCAGCTCGCGGGCGGCTTCCTTGATCGAGCAGCCGCGAAGGAAGCGCAGCTCGAGGATCGCGCGCGAGCGGTCTGGCAGCAGCGCCAGGATGCGCCCGGCGCGGCCGGTCCCCTCGGTCGCGGACGTCACCTCGGGCAGCTGGCTGATGTTCTCCACCTCGACGTCCACCAGGGAAGCCCCGTAATGACGGCGCCAGTGATCCGCCAGCACGCTGCGAATCGCGACGTTGATGTAACCATTCACCTGGAAGACGGGTGAAGGGAGGGTCAAATTCGGCAGACTCTTGACGAACACCTCCGAAGTCAGGTCCTCGGCATCCGGGCGGTTCCCGACCCGCGAGAACATGAGCCGATAGACCTTGACCACGTTGGCCTGGTAGATGGTTTCCCAGTCGGTATATAGAGCGCCCTCCACCACGTGGACCTCAGGTGACCGGGTGGCAAGAGCGCGAAGCTGGGTGTGTCCCACAGCCTATCGATACGCGCCGGGATACAGGCGATCGAAGAAAAAAAATCCGGGACCCGCTGGGGGGAGGGGTCCCGGTGGAAGGGGAAACCGCAATCACATCGAGATCGGAAGGACGTTCTCTGCAGTTCAGCGCATAGGGAGATACGAGCGGCGATACAAGCTGGTTGGCAGCGCCTTGAGCAGCATCAGGCTGACGAGGATGTAGAGCGGGCCCGACTGGATGTCGGTGGCGCCGGGCAGGAACACCATCCCCAGCCCCTGGCCGAACACCCAGATCATGAGCGCCAGCAGGACGCTGATACGCAGCGCCCATCGACTCAGGATGTTGGTGATGAGGCTCAGGCCGATGGCCGTCTCGAGCGCCGCGAGCAGCGCATTGGCCAGGAAGGGATTGACCGCGGCGACCACTTGGCCCGCGCTGATAATCGCCGCCAGCGGTGCGGGTTGGCCCTGACTCATGGCCGTGATCAATTGCAAGAAGTTGTGGAAGTCGGCCGGCTGCCATTCGAGCACTCCGTCGATCAGCCAGATCACGCCGAAGACGATCCGCACCGACGCCCACCAACTAGTCGACCGGACATTGTCGAGACCGCGCCCGAAAGCGCTGCCTGAGGTGTTGTTCTGCGCGCCGGAGGACGCGTCGGATACCGGTGTATCGAGCGGCTGATTCTTCATGGGCGAGCTGGCCGCACATCATCCGCAACCACCATTCCGGCTCCACGGTGCCCATCCGAGCCTGCGCCGCTTCTCTCCAGCGGTTGGCGCGGGCCTGACGCTGTTCCATGGATGTCTCGCATACCTCGCACGCCCAGCTATGGGGTCACCGTGATGGTGCCGATCATCAGCGGGTGGATGGTGCAGTGGTAGGGGATCGTTCCAGCCTGGTTGAAGGTGACCAGGAACTTGTACCCCTTGTTTTGCAAGCAGGAATCAAAGGTGGTGCCGTCGTCGGAGGTCACGGTATGCGCCACGTTCGGGTCCTGCCAGTCCCACTCGATCGACTGGCCCACCTTGACCGTGATGTTGCTCGGGGTGAACCGCCCAACCGTATTCGGATCGGGAACGACGTTTGAGACCACGGTCGGGGTGACGGCCGCGGTCGCGCTTCCTTTGACGGTGCAGCCGGCATCGCCCCCTCCGGTATTGCCGTTCGCCCCGCCACCCCCGCAGGCGGCGAGCGTCAGGGCGCTTCCGGCAACGACGATCAATACCTTCCAGGTCTTCATACAGCCTCCTCGTTAAGCGTCTTAGGGTATCTCGTTAGCGAATTACTCGATACTAAGACGCTAGCGTACTATCTACCGCGTGTCAAACTTCGTATTGTGCGGAGCTGCAGTGGCTGCCGGGCAGCCGGCCGCCGGCGCGCCACGAACCGCTGAATTCGGCGACGGGCCCACTCCTCGTTCCATCCAAGCATCACGCAGTAGCGCGCAAACGCAGGGCCGCAGAAGAAGGCGTCGACCTCATCGCGCAAGGTCCACACCCCGTGATCCGCGATCGCCTGGCTGATGACATGGATCAAAAGGACCTGCGCTCCCTGTGGGGCCAGATCATTGCTCGGCCGTGTCGACAGGTTGTCGTCGGAAATGAGCATTGCCCTCGCACCGTACCACGCATATGTCTCGATGTCAAAAGTCTCGTTAGAGAACGAGATATCGTAGGATAGAAAAGATGGCGACGCGCGAGGGCGACCACGTTGACGAAGTCCTGAGCGAGTGGCGGCGCGCCTACCCCAGCGTAGATGCGAGCCCGATCGGCATTACGGGACGAGTTACACGAATTGCGCTCTATAGCGAGCGCAGCGCCGACGACCACCTCGAACGGTATCGACTCACGCCCTCGGGTTTCGAGGTGCTGCTGGCGCTGCATGCCAGTACGCCGCACCAGCTGTCACCAACACTCCTTGCGAGAGTCCAACAGATGTCCTCCGCCGGCATCACCGGCCTGGTCGACCAGTTGGTCGCGCTCGGGCTCGCGGCTCGATCGCGCGAGCGTCACGACCGGCGTCGGGTACAGGTCTCACTGACCCGCGAGGGCTCCGAGATGGTCGCGGTGGCGGGAGCCGGCTGGCGGCGAAACCAGCAGCGTCTCATGCGGTCGCTGGGGGCCGACTCGGTGCGTTCCCTCGATCGGCTGCTCGGGCGATTGGTGCGCGTCGTTGATCCGGGCTTCAATGGCGCGCACGATGGAACCAGTCGCAAAATGGTGAGGATCGCCCTGCACATCAACACCGAGGCGGAGGCTACCTTCTCGCGATTCGGCGTGACGCACGCGGGCTTCCAGGTGCTGGCGTCCCTCTATCGCGCTGGGCCGCCCTACCGCCGGTCGCCCTCCCGAGTGGCACGCGGCCTGATGCTCTCCGGCGCCGGGCTGACCGGCCGAATGGATCAACTCGAACGCATCGGGCTGCTTCAACGAAATCGCGATCGGGACGACCGCCGCGCGGTGGTTGTCGAGCTCACCGCCGCCGGACGTCGCCTCGTGCGGGCGGCCTTCCCGGAATTCGTCGCGAGCCACGCCCGGCTGGTGGGGCAGAGCCTGGAACCGGAAGAACGGGCCACCCTCAGCGGGCTGCTCCGAACGGTTCTCCGGCAGGTTGAATCGTCTGAATCGCCCGGGCGGACGTAGGGCTCAGCACGTGCCACGCATCCTTTTTGGACTGGTCGAGGTCGTGATGCTCATCCTCTTTGTGCTCTCCGCGCGATTTGCCTATCGGTCCGGAGGCCGCCAGCGTCTCGTCGAGCTGCTCAGCGCCGTCCCCTTCGGTCTGCTTCTGGAGCAGGGCGATATCACGATTTTTGGTTCGTACGCCTATAACCAGGGATTCTTCATCAAGATTGGGTCGGTCCCGGTGGCGATCGCGCTCGCCTGGGCGATGATCATCACCTCCTCGATGTTCATGTCGGACCGGCTCGGCATCCCGGGCCGGCTGGCGCCCTTCGCCGACGCCGTGTTCGCCATCCTGCTCGATCTCTCGCTCGATGCGATCGCCATCCGGCAGGGACTCTGGCACTGGAACATCCCCCTCCACGCGGGCTTCTTCGGCGTCCCGGCCGGCAACTACTACGGCTGGCTGTTTGTGGCGTTCGGCTTCAGCGCCTGGACCCGGTGGATTCGAGCTCACGTCCGCGCAGGTTCCGGCTGGCGGTGGCTGCAACTGCTTGTTCCCGTCCCCGCGTACCTGACGTTGCTGCTCGCGCTCGTGCCCTTCATCCTCCTGCAGCAGCGATTCTTCGGAGGGCCGACCGGTGGCTTTCCCACCTTCGTGGTGATGTTGGGGCTCTTCGTGGTGCTGACCGGGTACGCGATTCGAAATGCGGAGGGCCGGCTGCCGCGTCCATGGCTCATGCCCCTCCTTCCCCGCCTGCTGATCCACGCGTACTTCGTGGGCGCCGGGATCCTGCTCGGCATCTTCCTGCAGCTTCCGGTTCTGCTGGCGATGTCACTGGGCATGTTGCTCATCGAGCTCTTGCTCGCTCCAGCCACCCGCCGCCTGTAACCCCGACCGTATTCGCCTGTGTCCACCAGGGTTACGTCGTACCTTTGGAATAACTAACTAGCGAGCGAGATTCTTGCCAGCGACCTTCGGTCGCACTATTCAAGGAGCAGAGCGCATGAAATGGAACATCGACCCAACGCATAGCCAGGCGGAGTTCTCTGTCCGCCACATGTTCACCAAGGTCCGCGGCCACATGGTGGTGACCAACGGCATCGTGGAGACGGATGACCTTGATCCCTTGAAGACGGTGATCACTGCCCGCCTCGATCCGTCAACGATCAATACCGGGGTTTCGGTCCGGGACGATCACCTGCGCAGCGTCGACTTTTTCGATATCCAGCGGTATCCCGAAATCGTCTTTCAGAGCACCGCGATCAGCCAGACGGCCAAGGATCAGTATGCCGTCACCGGCACCTTGTCCATGCGCGGCGTCGAGCGTCCGGTGACGTTGCAGGCCCGGGCCGCCGGCGATGCCATCGATCCGTTCGGCAACCGACGGGCGGGCGTCAGCGCGCAGACCATATTGAACCGGAAGGACTTCGGCCTGCATTGGAACCGTGCGTTGGAGAGCGGCGGCCTCCTGGTCGGCGATGAGGTCGAGATCAACCTGGAAATCGAAGCCGTCCTGGACCAGGCCGCGCACGACGCGGCCGCCTAATGCGCCAATCACTCCTCGCATCCGGCTCATCCGGATACAGCTACTGACACGCCGAAATTCAAGGAGGCAAACCAAAACATGAAACGACTGTTGTGGATCGTCGGACTTCCGATTTTCCTGGCGGCCTGCGGCGCGCCAGGCGGACTCTACGGCGCCGCGCCCGCGGCCTCGGCAAGTGCGGCGACGCCAACGCCGGCAGCGACGCCGGCCGCGACCCCAGCCCCCACGCCCGTCACGCCGGCCAGCGTGCTCGTTGCAGCCAACGCCCAGCTGGGCACCATTCTCACCAACGCGCAGGGCCGCACCCTCTATTACTTCCTGCCCGAGCGCGGCGGCAAGATCGTGTGCAGCAGCAGCGCCTGCACCACCTACTGGCCGCCGTCCCTCACCGCAAGCGGAAATCCGACCGGAGGCGCCGGCGTCACCGGCCAGCTCGGCCTGGTGATGCGGGCCGGCGGTGGGGACCAGATCACCTATAGCACGTGGCCGCTGTACACCTTCGCCGGTGACAAGGCAGCCGGCCAGACCACCGGTCAGGGCGTCGTCGCTTTCGGCGGCAAATGGCTGGTGGCCACCCCCGGGCTGCAGCCCTAAAGGAGAACACCCATGAAGAAATCGATTCCCGTCGTCGCGACCCTCGCCGCCATCGCCGTCGGCGTCGCGGTAACCAGCACGGCCCTCGCCGGCTCGGCGTCAACGGCGGCCGCCGACCGCAACACCAAAATCTCGGGCGCCAGCGTGATCGCCTGGAACCAGGAGCTGCTCAAGATCCTCCTAACGCCGGGCGCGCAGCCGGCTACGGTTCACCCCACTCGCAGCTATGCCATCTTGCATGCTGCGATCGACGACGCCGTCGTGTCGATCACCCACGACGCGTCGCCGCTGCTGGTCTCCGTCAAGGCGCCCCACGGGGCCCGGCCGGACGCGGCCGCCATCGAAGCCGGTCGGGCGACCCTGGTGGCGCTCTATCCCGGCTTCAAAGGTGAACTGGCGCAACTGGCCGATGGTCAGCTCGCGCTGATCCCCAACGGGGCCGACAAGCAGCACGGCATCCAGGTCGGCGATGCTATCGCCGCAAAGATCCTTCAGTTGCGCGCCAACGACGGGTCCGCCGCCGTCCCACCGCCCTTCACGCCCGGCACCGAGCCGGGCAACTACCGGTCGACGCCGCCGAACTTCCCCACGCCTGCCTTTACGACGTGGGGCCAGGTGACACCGTTCGTCTTGAAGGGCGGTTCGCAGTTCCGCCCCGAACCGCCGCCGGCGCTGACGAGCGTGGCTTACGCGCAGGCGTTCAACGAGGTCAAGAGCCTCGGTCAAAACACCAGCACGACGCGGACGGCCGAGCAGACCGTCATCGGCAAATTCTGGGCCCCGCCGATCTGGAATACCTGGAACGTCATTGCCGAGAACGCCGCCGTCGCGCACCACACGAACCTGGAGCGCACGGCCCGGACCTTCGCGGTTCTCAACCTCTCATTCGCCGATAGCGCCATCGCCATGTACGACGCGAAATACCACTACCAGCTGTGGCGGCCGATTACGGCCATCCGCCTCGCGGACACGGATGGGAATCTGGCAACCGTTGCCGACCCGACCTGGACCGCGCTGGCCAACACCGCCGCCGATCCGTCGTATCCCGGCGCCCATAGCACCATGAGCGCCGCCGGCGCGACCGTGCTGGCCGCCTACTTCGGCAATCGCGACAACATCCAGGTGGCCTCGACCGCCCTGCCGGGTACCGTGCGAACCTTCGACAGCTACAGCGATGTCGCGACCGAGGCCGGCCTCAGCCGCATCTTCGCCGGACAGCATTTCCGCTTCGATCACGTCGCGGGCCTCGACCTCGGCCACGACGTCGCGCAGTTCGTACTTCGTCACTCACACCAGGAGGATTAGGAATGACACGGACGTCGAAAGCGATTGGAACGCTGGCGGCCCTCACGACGATGGGAGCCGCGCTGGTTAGCCTGCAGCCGGCGCAGGCCGAAGAGAATGGGCTCGCGGCTCGCAGCTTCGCGCAGACCAACCTCGTTTCGGATGTTCCGGGACTGGCGAAAGTCACCGACCCCAACCTGAAGAATCCATGGGGAACGTCGACCGCCCCCGGCCTCCCCATCTGGGTATCCGACAACAACGCGGGCGTCGCGACCCTCTACGACGGAGCCGGCCAGCCGATCCCACTGCAGACGAAAGCGCCGGTGAACGCGGTTGCCATCCCGGCGCCACCATCCGCCGGAAAAGGCGCCGTCGGTGCGCCGACCGGCACCGTATTCAACGGGACCGGGGCGGGCTTCGTCGTCTCCGAACGGGGCGCCTCAGGACCCAGCCGTTTCCTCTTCGCAACCGAGGACGGCACGATTGTTGGCTGGAGCCCGGCCGTCGATCGCGCTAAAGCGATCATCGCCGTCGATCGCTCGACGGTGACAGACGCGGCCGGCAACGTTGGCGCGGTGTACAAGGGCCTCGCGCTCGTGACCGGCACGGCCGGCACCTTCATTTACGCGACCAACTTCCGCTTCGGCACGATCGAGGTGTTTGACAGCAACTTCAATCTGGTCAAGAGCTTCATCGATCCCACGGTCCCTGCTGGTTTTGCGCCCTTCGGGATCCATAACATCGGTGGCCGCCTTTACGTCACCTTCGCCAAGCAAAAGCCGGACAAGCACGACGACCTTGCCGGCGCCGGCAACGGATTCGTCGACGTCTTCAGTCCCAACGGCGACCAGCTGCAGCGGCTCGTGAGCGAGGGTCGGCTGAACTCCCCCTGGGCCGTGACCCTGGCACCCGCGAGCTTCGGCACCTTCGGCGGCGACATCCTGGTCGGCAACTTCGGCGACGGCCACATCAATGCCTACGATCGCTCCTCTGGCCATTTCGAGGGCCGGCTCCTTAACGCGACGGGCGAGCCGCTCACGATCTCCGGATTGTGGGGACTCCGCTTTCCGACCGGCTCGCTGAATGTGGTTCCCGGCGCACTCTACTTCACGGCCGGCATCAACGACGAACGCGATGGCCTCTTTGGGAATCTCGTCCCTAAGGGCTAGGCGCGACCCCGCGCCGGCAATCGCTCAAAGGGAGGGCCAACCCGGCCCTCCCTTCGTTGGCGCGATCACCCGATGGGGAGGGACCGTCGCGCTGATCGTGCTGTTTACCTTCTTACGAAGCCTCAACCTGTGCGCCGGGGTCATCCTGGGACTCGCGCCATTCCTGGCATCGAGTCGCATCGGCCAGCTCGTCGCGCGATTACTGTCGTACGCGTGGCTACTGCCTGCTCGCCCTGGCGCCGTTGCTCGCCTCGAGGGCGATGAGCAGCTTGCGCAGCAGGACGTCGATCGCTTGCCGATCGCTGGATGACAGGGCGCTGAGCATGCGTTTGTGACCTGCGTTATAGGTTTCGATAGCCTTGTCCACCAGCTTCTGGCCGGCCCGGGTGAGCGTGACGTAGATTGACCGCCGGTCCTCTGGATGCGGAGATCGGCGGACGAGGCCACGTTCCTCGAGCTGATCAAGCTGCGCGGTCATGCCGGCCGACGACAGCAGCGCGGCCTCTGAAAGCTCTGCCGGCGAGAGGCGCTGGGGTTCGGCGGAGCGGCGGAGGGCGGCGAGGACAATCATGGCGGTACGTGAGATGTCGAGATCGTGAAGCAGCCGGTCAGTCTCACGGTTGATACGGGCGGTAAGCATCGCATTGACGAGCAAGAACTCCACCAGCCAGGGATCCAAGGCGGGAAACTCTCGCACCCACGGCCTGATCGCGGCTTCATAGTCCGGGAGAGTGGCCCCGGAGCCGATGTGCTCGAGCGAACTGAGCAGCCGCTTCATTAGGTTCAGCAGTTGTTTACGCTCCCGCTCGGTGTAGACCTTGAGAACAAATGCCTGACGCCGGTAGAGGGCCTGGGCCACATCCCTGACCGTCTTCTGGCCCGCCTTGGTCAGCGTGACGATCACGCCGCGGCGGTCTCGAGGGTCGCGCGAGCGCGCGACCAGGCCTGCCCGTTCGACCACGTCCAGCCTCGCCGTCACTCCTGCGGAGGACATCATCTGACCGCGATAGAAGTCGGTCGGGGTCATCTGAAAGGGAGGGCCTGCCGCATAGAGGGCGGCCAGGACGTCGAAGCTCGCGCCTGTTGTGTTGAAGCCATTGAAGACTTCTTCCGCATTGCGGTTGAGGTGGAAGTTCGTCCGGCGAATACGCCCCGTAATCGCGGCGGCCCCGACGTCCACCCCCGGAAGGGTCTGGGCAAACTCGCGTTTGATAACGTCGACCGAGTCTTGCTTCTTGTCCATGCCCGGCTTATTGTAATCGCAATATATTCATGAGCGAGAATCTTTGCGTCGAGTAGAGTTGCGCCACCCGGACGTCATCGCCCCACCACCGCTGCTTTATGCTGGACCGTGGCTCGGCGGCTTGCTCCTGGACCGGCTATTGCCCCTGCCCCGATTGCCGCTCGTCCTTCGTCTCCTCGGGCTGCCGCTAATGGCGGCGGGCATCGGGCTGGGCGGCTGGTTCGCTTGGACAATGCGGCGCGCCGGCACTCCAATCGATCCGTACCAGGCACCGACGGCCCTCGTTACCGAAGGACCCTTTCGCCGCACCCGCAACCCTGCCTATGTCGGCTTGACGCTGATCTACGCTGGGCTCTCGCTGCTGACCGGTATCCTCTGGCCCGTTCTTCTTCTGCCTGGCGTGCTCCTGGCGGTGGACCGAGGTGTCATCCAGCGCGAAGAGCGCTATCTCGGGAAGCAGTTCCGCTCAGCCTACAGTGAGTATCGGCGCCGTGTCCGGCGCTGGCTGTAACGCTGGCGTAGGCTTCCGACCATGAGTGTCGGCCGGGATCGCCGACGAGGGTTCCGACCGGGTGGCGGGTGCGGAGCCGGCTGCGCCTCTGTGCTGGTGGTCCTGACGGTCGGCATCGTCCTGAGCGTGTTCAATGCCGCGATCGGCATCGGTGCGTCGATCCGGATTCCATTCACCGACAAAAATCTGACCGTGGCCGGATCGGTGGGTCAGAAACAGAAGGCGGCCGAGAGCCTGCCCGGTTACGTACAGGAAAGACTCGGCGGCAACCAGAATTTCATCAACCAAACGACAACCCTGACGATTGGACCGGCCGAAGGCACGGCGCTGATCGTGTTGGGCAAGCAGCCTGGCGCGCCGATTGTCGACCTCCACCTCGTGGCGCGCTGACGCTCGTTAGTCCCTGCCAGAAGCAGCCAGTCAGGCGGCGGCGCGTACGGGGCCTGTTGGATTTGTGAGCCATGCCGTCACCTGGGCTGCCGGAACCGGTCGCGACAGGTAGTAGCCCTGTCCGTAGTCGATCTTGTCGGCGCGGGCACGCTGCCAGGTAGCCTCGTCCTCGATCCCTTCCGCGACCACGGCCAGCTTCAGCTTATGGCCCAGGTCGACGGCGGCTCGCACGATGGCTCCGCTGGTCTCGTCGCTGATGAGACCGCGAATGAACGACTGGTCGATCTTCATCTCGTGGACCGGCAGCCGATGCAGATACGCCAGCGACGAGTAGCCCGTGCCGAAGTCGTCGATCGAAAGGCGGACTTCGAGCGCCCGCAACTTTTGCAAGGTTTCCAAAGTCCGCTGGGACTCCGCCATGATGCTGCTCTCGGTGATCTCGAGAGTCAGCCACTCGGGCCTCGCCCCGGTCTCGCGCAGAATCTGCGACACACTGGCCGGGAGGTGGGGATCGAGGAGGTTGCGCATCGAGATGTTGACGGCGACTCCGACCGGCTGTCCCCCACGATTCCACTCGGCACACTGGGTGAGCGCGGTCTGCAGCACCCACTGGGTCAGCGGCTGGATCAACCCGGTCTGTTCGGCAAAGGCAATGAAGTCACCTGGCTGCACGAGGCCGTGACCCGGTCGCTGCCAGCGGACCAGGGCCTCGAGGCGCTCCACCCGTCCGTCGTCGAGCCGGGCGATCGGCTGGTAATGGAGCATAAGGGCACCATCATTGATCGCCTGGCGCAGCTGGGCCATGAGCGCGAGCCGGCTATCCCCGGGCTCGTCGTGGTCCCGGGTGTAGATCGCGTGCGTACGGCGAGACCGCTTGGCGACATACATCGCAATGTCCGCCCGGCGAAGCATCGTGTCCGCCGTCTCAGCGTGGTCGGGATAGACGGCGATGCCGATGCTGGCGCCAACGTCGAGCGCTTGGCCCTCGACGATGAAGGGGCGCTCGAGCGCGGCGAGCAGCTTGACCGCGATCATGCCGGCGGCGTCGGCGTCGGCGGAAAGCAGTACGATGGCGAATTCGTCACCGCCGAGCCTGGCCACCGTGTCCGTCTCGCGCAGCTCAGCCATGAACCGCTCGCCCACCTGGCGCAGCAGCTGGTCGCCCGCCTGGTGGCCGAAGGTGTCGTTTACCTCTTTGAAGTGGTCGAGGTCGATCATCATCAGGGCGACCCGCGTTTGCTGACGGCGCGCCAGCAGGATCGCCTGGTCGAGGCGGTCGCGGGCCAGCACGCGGTTGGGAAGTCCAGTGAGCGCGTCGTGCAACGCCTGGTGCTCGAGCGCCTGCTGTACTTGTTTTCGATCGGAGACGTTCTGCACCTGGTCGATGACGTAGCGCGCCCGGCCGGAATCGTCGGGCACGCGGGCGACGCTGACCTGCCCCCAGAGTACGGAACCGTCTTTCCGCAGGTAGCGCCGCTCCATCTGCATAGCGTTGAGCTCGCCCGACCAGAGCCGCTCGAACGAGGCAAAGATGCCCACCTGGTCATCGGGAGGGGTGATCGCGCCCCATCCGTTCTGGAGGATTTCCGACTCGGTATAGCCGGTCATCTCGCAGAAGGCGCGGTTGACCGCCACGATCTTCCGGTCCGAGGATGACAGAATCTGGCCCGCGGGCGACTCGCTGAATAGGCTGCGAAAGAGCCGCTCGCTGGCGCGCAGGTTTTCTCCTGCCTTCACGCGGTCCGTGATGTCGGTGACCATCCCGAGGAAGCCTTCCAGCCGGTCGCCGTCGGCGAGAATGGGCGTCGTCGCCACCATCGCCCAAAGCGGTTCACCGTTGCGGCGGCGGTACACGACCTCGCGGCTCTCCTTGATGCCGCCGAGCGAGCGTTTGCCGTGCGCGTCGCGCTCCTCACGGCCGGCTTCACTGAAATAAAAGTCGCTCGGCGAGCGGCCGAGCATCTCCTCGACGGTGTAGCCAAGCAGGTCCGCCATCCGCTGGTTCACGAACGTGGCCCGGTCCTCGACGTCCACCATCCAGATACCTTCGTGGGCGGTCTCGACCAGCTTTTGATAGCTCATCTCCTTGGCGCGCAAGGCCGCCACCTGCCGGTTGCGCTCGCTCAGGTCACGGAATATCGCGACAAATGCGACGAACTCACCACTGCCATTGGCGAGCGGCGCCACCGAAAGACGAACGTCGACCAGTGAGCCGTCATACCGCACGAAGCTCGACTCGATGTCGCGGACTTTTACGCCCTCACGAACCTGGCTGAGGAAGGCCTGCAAGGCCTCGAGGCGTTCCGGTCGCAGCAGCATCGAGACGTCGTGCCCCACCGCCTGCTCCGGCGTATAGCCGAGCAAGGCGACCGCCCCCGGATTCCAGCTCTGGATCAGGCCGTCAACGCCCGCCACGAAGATGGCGTCTTCGGACGACGCGACGATGGCCGCGACCAGCGCAGCAAGTTCGTAGGTGCGATTGGGCTCGGTCACAAATGAAAGCCCATCACTTGATCAACCCAAGACCTCGGGGTGTCTTGGGCCTGTAACAGGACCGTAACAGGCGCAGGCAACCGCACGAGGGCGACACCTCCGACATGCCGTAGGCTAGGGCTGGTACAGCCAGATGTCGACCGAAATGCCGCCACTCGGTAAAGACCCTGCGGCCGCCGCCAAGCTGCAAATCCTGGCCACCGAGCACTGGAGTCTGCTGGCGACCCGCACCCTGACCTACAACGAATCCCTGAGCCGGGTCACCATCTTTCTGTCCATCCTGTCCGGTGCCGTCATCGCGCTCGCGCTGGTCGCGCAGGTTTCACGCTTCGGCCCCGCGTTCATGGCGATTGCCATCCCGCTGCTCTCCGTTGTCGTGTTCGTTGGCATCTCGACCATCGGCCGGCTGATGCAGCTCAACGGCGATGATTTCCGCTGGGTGATCGGAATGAACCGGCTCCGGCGTGCATACATGGATCTGCACCCCGAGCTGGAGCCCTACTTCACCACCGGGGGATACGACGACCTGCCCGGCGCCCTCCAGACTATTGGCTATACCCTGGGTACCCGTCGACGGGTGGGCTCGGTGCTTCACACCCTTCAAACCCTTCCCGGGATGCTATCCGTGATCGTGGCGTCGGTTGTGGGCGCGATCGGAGCCCTGGCCGCGCTCGCCATCGGACTCCCGTCGCTCGGCGTGGTCCTCGTCGCGGCTGCGGCCTTCGTGATCGCGATGGTGTGGCTGACGTTTTGGGGTCGGCGCCGGCTCCGTCGCTCCGACCCGAGCCTCGAGCCCCGGTTCCCCTCGCCTCATTCTTGACTAATTAGATCGAATCGGTCAACATTAACCACTAACTCGGTCAACCGCCGTCGGGGCAATGGGAACGTGATCAGGAGGGTCCAATGAGTGCGACAGAAGAATCCCTACGCAACAACGAGGCGTACGCGAAGTCATTCGATAAGGGTCAGCTTCCCCTTCCACCGGGCAAGAAGCTGGCGGTGGTGGCCTGCATGGACGCCCGCCTGCACGTCTCGAAGATCCTCGGCCTGAACGAGGGGGACGCGCACGTCATTCGCAACGCCGGCGGCGCCGTAACCGACGATGCCATTCGGTCGCTGGCCATCTCACAACGGCTGCTCGGCACCGAAGAAGTGATCCTCATCCACCACACCGACTGCGGAATGCTGACCTTCACCGACGACGTCGTGAAGGCCCAGATCCAGAAAGACACCGGCATCCGTCCACCGTTTGCCCTCGAGGCGTTTTCCAACCTCGAAGACGACGTCCGGCAATCCATCGCTCGCATCAAGGCGAGCCCCTTCATCCCTAACAAGGACTGGGTGCGGGGATTCGTCTACGACGTGAAGACCGGGCGCTTGAACGAGGTCCAGGAGCGCGTGGCGGCAGGCGTCAGCTCGTAGCCTGCCGCTCAGGCGGGTGTTTTGCGCTCGCGCTGCTGGCGGAATAGCTGGGCGATCTCTTTCACGGTCGTCGCGTCCTCCGGCCGCTTATCCGCGCCTCGGAATGAGACGACTCGAGGAAACCGGAGCGCAAACCCGGGCTCATCCTCGCCGGCCTTACCGGCCGTGTGCCTCGGGCTGGGCGTGATTTCGTCCGCCATCACCTCGACCACCACCTCGGGCTCGAGCCACACATCGGGTGTGAGAATTGAATCCACCCGCGCCGGCCGGTGATCAAGCTGGAGCTTGTCGGCGCGTTCGTGGATTTGCCGCCATTCCGCGTCGGACAAGCCGGTGCCGAGCTTCGTAATGGTGGCAAACCGGTCCTTTTCCGCATCGTAGACGCCCGCGAGCAGCGCGCCCACGCCGAACTCCGCGCGCTTGCCCTTGCCAAAGTAATAACCAAGCAACACGAGGTCGACCGTGTCATTGAGCTCGCCGCTGGTGTGGCGCTTGAGCTTGACCCAGTTGAAGTTGCGCGCGCCGGCCTGGTATTTCGAGTCGGGCCGCTTGACCACGACGCCCTCGAGGCCCTGGCTGATGTTGTCCAGCAGCGTTTTGGTGAGCACCTCGACCGAGTCGGTCTTGATGATGGGCGCGGGCAGCAACACGGCGGACCCGGCGATCACCTCATCGACCAGTGCTAGCCGCTCCTCGTAAGGGAGCTCGGTGAGATCGCGGCCGTTGCGGTAGAGGATGTCGAAGACGAAGGCGACAAGCGGCAGGTCTTTCGCGGCCTGTTCGATGCCGTGCTGCCGCCGGCGGCTCGCCGTCAATTGGAAAGGAAGGTATTCCTCTAGTTCCTTGCTGTAGGCGATCGCCTCGCCGTCAAGGATCAGGGTTTCGTCCATCAGCGCCTGGGCAGCCGCGGTGAGCTCGGAGAACATCAGCGTGTAGTCCTCGAGGTTGCGTGAAAAGACGCGCACGGTCGAGCCCTTCTTGTGGATCTGCACCCTGATCCCGTCGTACTTGGGCTGGACGGCGACCAGTCCGAGTTTTTTGATTACGGCTTCGGGATTGGGCAGGCGTTCGGCGAGCTGACTACGGATCGGCCGTCCGACCGTAATCTTCAGCGCGTCGACCGCGGTTTCACCGCCTGACCAGAAGGTCCTCGCGATGAGGCCGAGGTCGGACACCCGATTGTAGGCACCCTCCAGGACCGGTCGCAGTGACTTGTCGCCTTTCTTCGCGAAGGACAGGGCATCGAGGACAGTCGGATCGCCGATGCCGAGGCGCAACCGACCCAGTGCGATCCGCACCAGGTGCTTCGCCGAGACCGGGTCGACCTGCTGCAACAAAGCCGCGAACAGCGAGCGCTTCTTTTCCACCGATCCGGCACCGCTCGCGAGGGCGATCTCCAGCAGCTTTGCGTGCACCGCGATGACCGGCAGCTCCGTCTTCGATCCGTGTGCCGAGAGCGTCGCTGCCACCATCCCAAGGTCACCGAGCCGATCGAAGAGCTTCGTGACCTCGTCGGCAGGCGTCTCGAAGGCCTGGGCGATCGCGGCAATGACCAGTTTGTCCCCGAGGCCGATCTCGATCGGCTCGAAGAACGGGACCAGCCGTCCCTGGATCAGGTAACTCAGCGGTTGAATCTCGTCCGGCGAACTCTTGGCGTAGAGCTCGGCGAGCGTTTTTACCAGCTCGTTCCGGCTCGAGGTCGACTCCAGCCGGTCGAGGTAGCCGCTCAGCTCGGCGAAGGTCACAGCCGCTCTTCGAGGCGGTCGATGAACGCACGCTGCGCCGGCAGCAGCTTGCGGCGCGCCGCGTCTAGGTCAAACCATCCGGCGCGATCGACCTCAGGAAACCGCTGCATTCTCCCCGACCGCGGTGGCCACTCGATCTCGAACGTGTTGCTGGTCACTCGCGTGACATCCATGTCCCCCGGCAAGGCCCACGCCTCGACGACCTTTCCTCCCGCCTGCCGGACCTCGCCCAGCGACGTGGGTTCTCCGTCGGGCGCCGCAGCCCCGAGCTCTTCCAGAAATTCGCGGCGTGCCACGTCGATGCCCACTTCATTCTCACCGAACTCACCTTTCGGTATCGACCAGACACCCTCGTCGCGTTTCTGCCAGAAAGGACCGCCGGGATGGACGATGAGCACCTCGAGTTTCCCCACCCTACGCCGGAAGAGGAGCAGGCCGGCGCTCCGAGCACTCAGTGCTCGCCGCCGGGCCCAAACGTCTTCTCACCGGCACGGATTGGGACCTTGAGCCAATTCTCCGGAGGGGGCAGGGGACAGCTCCAGGATGGGTCGTAGGCGCAATTGGGGTTGTACGCATAGTTGAAGTCGATCGTGACGTCGCCTCCGTGCGCGTGGACCTCCAGGTAGCGGCCCGCACCGTAGGTCTCTTTCCCGGACGTCGAGTCTCGGAATGGGACGAAGAGCTCGTCTGAGTCGTCGGATGCGTAGAGCACCAACTGGGCGGGCTGATCATCGACATGGAAGCGCACTCGACCGTACCGCCGGTACACCTGCTCCTCGCCACCGGACGTCGCCATTGGCACCTCGCCGGGCTCGACCTCAGGATCAATACCGGCGTGAATGACCAGTTGGGGATTCTCGTCAAAATAGGCCAGCCCACGAAAGCTGCCGCGTTGGTCGGGCGTCAGCGGCGAGTGCGGGTCTTTGGCAAACACGCGATCCTTCTCCGCACGGAACCGCTTCAGCTCAGGGTCGCTCATTCACCTGACCATACGCCATCACCGCGTCGACCAGCCGCTCGACGAAGGCTCTCGTCAGTGGCTCGCCGCTGATGAGCCCGCGATAGTAAATCGGGCCGAGGAGCAGGCCGACGGCGAGCTCCATGTCAAGGTCCGGCCGCAGTTCTCCAAGTGCGATTCCCCGCGCCAGCAGCCCTATGATGGCGGCGATCCGGTGCGCCAGGACCTGTTCTCGGAACCCTTTTGCCAGCTGGCGATCGATCGCCAGCTCCGAAATCAGCCCTCGCAGGATGCGCCCGTACAGCCGTGAGTTGACGTTCTTGATCAGCTGCCCGAGGTAGCTACTGCATGCAGCCCGGGTGCTCCCGAGATGGCGCGCCGGGGGCTCCTCCCGGATGACCTCGAGCAGCGCCGCCAGGGCGAGGTCTTCCTTCGACCGCCACCGCCGGTAGATCGTCGTCTTGGCGACGCCGGATCGTGCCGCGACGCCCTCGACCGTCAACCCGTGCACGCCTGCCTGCGCCAGGATCTCGCGGGTCGCCTTAAGGATTGCGTGTTCGGTTGCCAGCCTCCTCGGCCGGCCCGGCCCTGGCTTCAAGGGTTCATGGAATACTGCGGCGGCCTTCATGGTTGCTAATTATGAAACGCAGCGTTTCGTTTCGACAGAACAATCGGCGACTAGTGATAGGAGGAAAGCAGAGATGAGTACTGCGTGGAAGCGGTGGCGGGATTACGTCACGATCGTTTTCGGCGTCGCTCTCTTCGTTACGCCTTTGGTCTTCGGTGATACCTCGCGGGGGACGGCGACAACGACGGCCTACATCCTGGGGGTCCTGTTGATTCTGAGTGGTCTGCTGGCCGCGGCGATTCGGGAGGCAAACACGGTCGAGTGGATTCCGGTGATTCTCGGTGTGAGCACCTTCATCTCCACCTTAGTGTTTGGCTTCACGGCCGTGACCGCCGTCGCGTGGGCCGCCTATATCGTCGGGGTGCTCGCCGTCGTCAACGCCGGCAGCTTGCTGCGTAACGTCACCGGCAACCGTCGACCGAATCTCGCCTAACGCAATCAATAGAGGCGAAGGTTTCCCCACCTCCGCCTCATCGTCATTCAATCGAGGTGCATGACATGGAAACTACAGGGTCGACCAGCGTCAGGCCTCTAAAGAAAATCCTCGTCGGACTCGACGGCTCGACCGGTTCCGCTCGGGCGCTCGACTGGGCGATCGAGCTCGCGAAAGCGCTCGACGCGGAGATCGTGGCAGTGCACATCGCCGAACTGCTCACGCCTTCGGCGCTGGGCCTGGGCCTCGCCCCCATCGATTTGCCCGACAACTGGATGGATGAGTTGCGAGAGCGGTTTGAAAACGAGTGGACGGCTCCCCTCAAGCTTGCTGGCGTCAAATACCGAACCATCTTCGAGGCCGGGTCGCCGGCGCCGACGCTGATCGCCATCGCGCGGGATCAACACCCCGATCTGATCGTCACCGGGAGCCGAGGCCTCGGCGGTTTCGGCGAGCTGCTGTTGGGAAGCGTGAGCCATCAGCTCGTCCTGCACGCGCAGCTGCCGGTGGTAGTCATCCCCGCGGAACATAAGAAGGTTGGGACGAGGGCTCAAACTCCGAGCGAGCTGGCCAGCGTTGCTACGCCGTAGTCCAACTACACTTACCCGGAGGCGCCTGAACCATGTACCAGCCCGCGTTGTGGCACGACTACTTCGCGGTAGTCGGTACCGGGGCGGCGGCGCTGACCGGGCTGGTGTTCGTCGCCATGACGCTCCACCTCGACGACATCACGCGCGATCCCGTCCACCGGCATCGCGCGCGGACCATTTTGACCGGGTTGACCGCCGTGTTCATCCGCTGCGCCCTGGTGCTCATGGGCGGGCAGAACGGACAGGCGATCGCGATCGAGATCATCGGCGTCCTCATGATCGTCGAGGTGATCCTCTATAACAGCATCCGGCAGGCCATTCGCAGTGCCGACAACGGCGTTCTGTGGCGGACCATTGGAAGCTTCGCCTGCCTCATCCTGGAGCAAATCGGCGCGGTGGTCCTCTTCGCTGGCAATGCCGCCGGGCTCTACGTCGTGGGCCTCGGGATGATGTCATCCTTCATCTTCATGGTGACGGGCGCCTGGCTGCTGTTAGTCGGGGTCGGGGCGCAAGAAATAGCCAGGGCTGATTCAGCCCGCTGAGGCGCTGGGCGGACCGTCGTCCGGCGCCTGGCCCAGGTCCTTGAGCCAGCGGCGCATCCATTGGTGCATCGACTCGGCCCCAATGACGGTTTCATCCGGGACCACCCATTCCTGCGGCAGGAGGATGAAGGGGAACGACTGCGGGCCACCCATCCCGCCATGGGATCCGACCAATTCCTCGAACGCGTAGACCTGCTGCTTGCCGGCATCGTACGCACTGTTGACCATGATGTCGGCGACGTGCACAAAGCCATCGGTGCGCCGCACGTGACGAACCGCGGTTGCGCCGAAGGGCGCAAGCGGATCCTCGCCCTCGACCACGCTCTGATCGAGGTAGTTCGCGCCGCTCCGGCCCAGGACCACGGCCCCGCGACGTTTTGAATGGACCAGCATGAATCCGATCCCCGGATGGCTGCGGAGCGTGGGGATCAGGTCGGGGTAGGCCTCCTCGATCTCCTCCAGGGTCAGGCGACCCGGTCGCTGTGGGAAATAAATCAACCCAAGACAGCCCGAGGCCAGAACCACGATCTCGACTGGCTCCCTGTCGACATCCTTCCGTCGGCTGGCGTTCGGTCCGAGCTCGACAATGCCGTTGGTCGTCCGCGATCGCGTTGCGGTTCGCAACACCTTCGCCGCCAACCCCGTACCGCCCGCCGCCTCGGTCAGCGAGCCGGCCATGTACCCCCAGCTCTCATCGCCCTGGACCGATCCATGGACGCTGCCGCCGGCGCACGCCTTTCCGTCTGGTCCTGCCGCGGTCGTCGATGTCTGTTTTCACGCAACCGCCGTCCGCGGGATCGTGACCACGCCAGTCGGGTTATGCGATC
>Ga0137391_10000793_pt1 | contig 22489 bp, 17 predicted proteins | sample 15con2h24BmetaG_FD_101399 | JGI IMG/M metagenome (GOLD analysis project Ga0137391, IMG submission 101399) | Vadose zone soil microbial communities from Angelo Coast Range Reserve, California, USA - 15con2h2.4B metaG | ecosystem: Environmental > Terrestrial > Soil > Vadose zone > Saprolite...
ATTCCTCCCTGTCGCACCTTAGGGGCCAAACATTTGGGAGAGAACGGGCAGATGGATGGTTCCGGGCCACCTTTTGCCCCGTTTTCACCCGTATATGTCTCTATTTTCCTTTGCAAAGCCATGTTTTCTAGCCGACTTTTGGCGCGGATTACGAGGTTTGGCAACCGGGACGGATTGGAAAGGATTTACCGAAAGTGACCAATCTTTTGCATTTTTCATTGACACTCACAGGCTTCTTACCCTAGCATCCTCATAGCGGTGATCAGTAGCTAACCAGCCCTGGCTGCCGTTCCCTCCCCCGAAAAGCTCCAAATCCACTAATGCCGGAAGTGTCCTCAATGTCCAAAGAAGCACCTGCGCCAGCCCGATCGCCGGCAATTTCGCCGGTCGAATCGGTTTCGGCGAGTGGACAAGAGCTCCAGGAATATTCTCAGCTGCGCGAACGCTATTTGCGAACCACCAATGCGCTCGCCTCGGCTGCCCACGATTTGAAAACTCCTTTGGCCATTTTGAATGGCTATGTTGAGGTTCTGCAGAGCGAAAAGCTGGGTGGATTGAACGAGCGCCAGCGCGAGGTTCTGCGCGATATGCGGTCCAATGGGCAGCGCCTGCAGCGCTACATTCAAGATTTTTTGAGCTTTAGCGTTCTAGAAACCGGCCAACTCAAGATGCGGTTTGATCCCGGCAACATCAACACTTGCCTTTCTGAGGTCTGCCGGTTGTGGTCGCCGCGGTTTCAGGAACGAGGCTTGGCGCTATATTTCCTGGCCAACGAAAAGGTCCACGAGTTTGCGTTTGACGCGCCTAAGGTGGAGCGGATCATATCGAACTTGCTGGAAAATGCATCGAAGTTTACGCCCGCCGGTGGGACGGTCTGGCTCCATGCCGAACCCTACGTGTGGGAGCGCCGCGCGGTCAGCAAACCGCCAGTCTCTCAGGAGCGCCGCCGCCGGCCGCTGTCGCAACCGAACTCGGTGAAGATTAGCGTATCCGACACCGGCCCGGGCATTCCGCCGGAGTATCACCTGGAGATCTTCGACGACTTCTTCCGCCTGCCGACCAACGAGAAGTGCGAAGGCATGGGACTCGGACTGGCAATTGCGCGCCGCCTGGTGCACGGCATGGGCGGCAAAATCTGGGTGGAAAGCGAACCCGGAACCGGCTGCCGATTTTCTTTCATCATTCCAGTGAAGCCTCCAGCCGGCGAATCCGAGGGGAAACAGTAGATGAGCAAAAAAGCCAAAATCTTGCTGGTGGACGACGAACCCGGAATGCTGCGCTATATCCGGACCCTGCTCGAAGTGGACGACCATCACGTGGAGACCGCTTCCACTGGCGAAGAAGCACTGGATCTCGTACAAAAAGGCCTGCGCCCCGACCTGGTGCTGATGGATCTGCTCATGCCGGGAATTGACGGCCTGGAAACTCTAGAGAACCTGCGCAAGCTGCAGCCTGTGGTCAAGGTGGTGATGCTCTCCTGCGTCAACGACACTAAGAAAGTCGTGCAGGCCATGCACCTGGGGGCCACTGACTACATCACCAAGCCCTTCGAGAAAGCCGAGCTGGATAAAGTCATCGACCAGTGCCTCGGCACCAATCAGGAAAACTATCCCGGCGAAGTCGAGGAACTCGGCGATGAGATTTTCTTCGTGGCCGCCAGTCCCAACATGCGTAAATTGCGCTCGCAGGCGGCGCTGGTCGCGAATGTTGATATTCCGGTGTTGATGCTGGGTGAGAGCGGCACCGGCAAGGAAGTAATGGCGCGTCTGATCCACAAGCTTTCACCCCGCGCTCACCGCACGTTTCTAAAAGTTAACTGCGCTGCGGTTCCCGCAGATCTGCTGGAAAGCGAGTTATTCGGCTACGAAGCCGGGGCTTTCACCGGCGCCAATCACGCCAAGCCCGGAAAGTTTGAGATTTGCAACAAGGGAACCATCCTGCTCGACGAAATCGGCGAGATGCCGCCTTCATTGCAGGCAAAACTGCTTCACGTTTTGCAGGACCAGCAGTTCTCGCGCCTGGGCAGCCGCTCCGTGATCAAAGTGGACGTTCGCATCCTGGCTGCCACCAACATCAATATTCCGGAAGCACTCGCCAACAAGCGTCTGCGGGAGGATTTGTATTACCGCCTGAATGCTTTCACTCTGACCATTCCGCCGCTGCGTGAGCGCAGGGAAGAAATCCCGATCTTGCTGAAGCATTTTATGTCCCGGCTCTCAGAACAGTATGCCCGACCGCCGTTGCCGTTTTCTCCGGAACTGCTTCAGGCGACCGCGACCTATCCTTGGCCCGGCAACCTGCGCGAGTTGGGCAATTTCATCAAGCGCTATCTGGTGCTGGGCGACGAGAAACTTGCCATCAACGAACTGCAGCCGCGCAGTGATGGCTCCGGGGCGCAGTTCGATGCCTCTCCTCCGCGCAACGGCAATGCTCCCGAACCTTCCGGCGGTTTGAAGTCTCTGGCCCGCAGCGCAAAAGACGAAGCCGAGGCCGAAGCCATCGCCAAAGCCCTTGACGAAACCAACTGGAATCGCAAGCAGGCGGCCGCGCTGCTACAGATCAGCTACAAAGCGCTGTTATACAAGATTCGCCAGTACGGCATTGCGCAGCAGAACAAGAGCACGCACAAGTTGTCAGCCGGCGCTCACTGATCCATACCGCCCGCGGCCTTACGACTTCAACTGCGCCAGCTGCTTCCGCACCTCATCAGCATCGCTGTATTTTGGATCAAGTTTCAGGACACGTTCCAGATGCTGCCGGGCCAGCGCCGGCTGGTCTGATTTCGCGTAAGCCAGCCCCAGGTGATAGTGGTAGAGGGGACTATCCGGTTCTTTATTCTTGGCTGCAAGTTTGATTGCTTGCTGGAAACTGTCAATGGCCGACTGGTAAATGCCCTTCTGATAGAAGGCCCAGCCCAGTGTGTCAGCCACGTTGGAAGATTCCGGCATTGCGCGTCTCGCCGTCTGTGCCAGTTGTAATGCGAGATCCGCGTTGCCGCCGGTTTCGAGCAGCACATAGGCGAGATTGTTCGAAGCCGTAGGATCGTCGCGCCTGAGTTGCAGCGCGCTATTGTAAGCCGACTTCGCCTTCTCCAGATCATGCTTGGCTTCGTACACACTGCCCAGCAGAATGTACAAGGTCGCTTCCTTTGGATTGTCGCGCACTCCGTTGCTGCAGGTGGCGATGGCCTGATCCAGGGCGCCGTTGGCAGCTTGTGCCTGGCAAAGCTTGGCGTAGGCGTCGGCGTTGTTCTTGTTGAGTTCCACCGCTTTCGCCAGTGCCGTCTGTGCCGGGCCGTAATCTTTCCGGGTCAACATCACGGCCCCCAGCAAGTCGTAAAATGCGCTGTTTTTTGGCTTGAGCGCAATCTGAGCGTTGGCCGCAGCAATGGCTTTATCCGGTTGCTTCTCCAGCAAATATGCATTGACCAGTCCGCGTAAAGCATCGGTCGATTCTGGATCGCGGCTGAGCGCCTGTTGATACCAGCCTTCTGCTTCAGAAAATTTCTGTTCGAGGGTGCGGAGGTTTCCCATTTCCAGGTAGCCTGCCGCGGCTTGCGGCGCCACCTCGATCGCTTTGCGAGCATCCTGCTCAGCGGCGGGAAACTGTCTGCGCGCCATGAAAGAAAGCGAGCGCATGGCGTATCCATCAGGAGAACCGGGTTGCAGGCTGATGATCTGAACCGCCGCCTGCTCCAGCCCTGGCATGTCGCCCTTCTGCAACGCTAACCCGGCAAGCGCCCGCTGGGCTTCCACCATATCCGGCTTTAACCGCGCTGCTTCCTGCCACTCCTTGCCGGCCCGGTCGACTTCCGAGCGCTGGCTGAGCGCATTACCCAATTGATAGTGGGCAACCGCATGGGTGGGCTCGCTGCTCACCACGGACTGAAGCGTCTGCACGGCTTCGTTCGACTTGCCCTGCGCGATCTGAATTTCACCACGCAAAGTCAGTGCGTCATCGTCTTTTGGCCTGGACTTCAGGACTTCCTCGTTCAGCTTGTTGGCCTCGCCCACGCGATTCTTCAGGATCAGAAGCTGAACGTAGTTCTTATCCACCTGCCAGTCCTTAGGGTGGTCGCTGTAAAGCGATGCGTATTCGGAGACCGCTTTGTCCACATCGCCGACAGCAAAGTAATAATCCCCCAACATGCGGTAGGCGTCAGAATTGTCCGGCAGATCGCGCTTCACCTGCTTCAGGAAATCTTCGGCTTGGGCCCTTTTCCCCTGGGCCAGATAAAGTTTTGCCAGCGACGCACGGGAGTTGGTGTCGGTTGGGTCGGAAGCGATCACCGTCTGCACCTGTTGTTCGGCTTCCGGGTAGCGTCCGCGTGATTGGTAGAAGGCGGCCAGCGCCAGATGAGGATTCGCCCCGGTTGCCTTCAGTTCAATAGCCTTTTTGTAATTCGTTTCGGCCGCGTCGAACTGGTTGACCTGGGTCTCGATTAGCGCCAGGTTCAGATAAGAATCCCCCCGGTCCGGAGCAAGCGCGATTGCCTTCTGGGTTTCGGCGATGGCGAGTTCGTACTTTCCCTGTTTGCCATATAGGTTGGCAACCGCGATGTGGGTATCGGGATCGTTCGGCAGCTTGTTCAACAGCAAGTCGGTGTGCTCTTGCGCTGCTTTTAGCTGGCCGCCGGCGATCAGCAGATTCGCGATGTCCACATGGGCCTTGTAATTGTCCGGCTGCAGCTCTAGGGTTCGGCTGAGTTCGCCGTACGCGTGCTGCCAGTCCTGCAGCTTCAAGTACGTCTGCGAGAGTTGATAGTGAGCGGCGGCGAAAGCGGCGTCCACCTCCGTGGCATTGCGATACTGAATCACGGCCTCGCGGTACTTACCTTTGGCAAAAAAGCGCTGTCCGCTTTCGAAGTACTTCTGCTTGCGCACATTGGGATCGCGCGAACAGGCAGTCAAAAAAGCGGCCATACATCCGAGCACCAGGACCAAACGAAAAAGAGAAGAACGCTTCATTGCAAAAATCTCCAGTCAGCGCGCTCTGCGCTGGGTTTTACATTAGTTATAAAAGTTACTGCATCAAAACGTTGCCTGAAAGTTACTGGCGTCACGGCCCTTACCCGCTTTATCGCGGGACATAGCGGTTGACGATGGGGACGACATTGCCGGCAAGGGTCAACAAGCGCCGTTGCCCCGAATCTAAACTCTCGTTGGTTGCCAATCCGGTGCTGACTCGAATCAGTGAGCCATCGGAACGGCGTTCGCGGATGGAGTCTGTCACCAGATAGAACTTGGCCGCGTATTCGCTGGCCACCGCCCGATCATGCGCCCAATACCAGTAGAGCACCAGACGCCGGTCTTCTCCTTTGGCGATCAAATACCGGTTTGCCGGAAACGAAGCGTGTCCCGGCAGACTAAGGGTGATTCGATCGGAACTGACAGGCGCCCACCCCGCCCCGGGAAGACAGTTTTTCGGGGAATGAATCGCATCGCCAGAGCGCTGGCTGGGGAAGTAGGCAATGAAAAGATCCACGTCCGGGCCGCTGGCCGGGTTTTGATAGTTGCGAAGCAGAAAATCACCCGGCCCCAGCACGTCCAGAACGTCCTGGCTCAAGGGTATGTCGCTGGATGCCCAGCCTCCCAGGGTGGTCGGGAAAGACGCCAGAGGCTCGCGGGCCGGAATGATCTCTGAGCTGTTCCGTGCCTGCAGCAGCAAGGCCGTGCCGGCTAGCAACGATGCCGCGATCCAAAAACGCCATGGCGTCGTCATTCGAATACCTCTCTGGATCCGCGGAAAAGATTGAGTGCCCGGTGTAGGGCAAAGAGCATGAGCAGTGACACTACAAAGATGAGCCAACCCGAAAATGCATGGAAAAACCCCTCAGCCTTTTCCGGGTCCCAATACTGTACCAGGAGGCCGGTCCCCACAATGCGGAGTCCGTTGGCGGCAACCGCAATGGGTACAGACGCCAGCGCCAGCGCCACCCGTATCGCAACCCGCTTCTCCAAAAGGTACCCGTACATGATCGCCAGAGTCGTCAGCGACAGCAAAGAACGAATGCCGCTGCAGGCCTCGGCAACTTCCAGAGGCATGGCCGGCAGATTGATCACGTTGCCTTCGCGGAATACGGGAACCCCGAAAAATGGAAGCACCGTGGCTGACAACTTCGATGCCAGAATCTGCAAGGGGAAAGTGATCTGGCTGAAGACGATGGCTGGAATGGGAACCATCAATACCAGAAAAAGCAGCGGGAACATGATCGCCCGCAAAAACTCCCACCCCAGGAAGAAGAGGATCATGCCGGTGGCCAGCATCAGTAAGGAGGTGCGGGAGAGAAACAGCTCCGCCCCGAAGACCCCCAGAATCAAGGTGCACAGGGAGATCAAAATAACCGCGAGTCCCCAGTTCGAGGGAGATGGGCGGATCGCCGCCAGCCGCGAACGATCCTGCCACACCACGAAAGCCGAGAAAGCTGGAACAAAAAAGCCATGGGAAAAGTTAGGATCGGACCACCACTGCTGCACCAGGCGAACGAGAATCGGCGCATACAGCAACCCCGCCAATGCCAGCAGCGTTGCTATTTGCCAACCGATTAGCTTCCTAAGGGGCTGGCGCTCACCTTGTGGTATTGAAACGGCTTGTGACATCTGTGCCATTTCCTAGGCTGGGGAACTCCCAAAGCATAGGCTAAACGATATTAATGAGCAATTCAGCAGCCGGAGTTCTAACCCCAAGAGCAGCGGGAATACATTCATTTTGTTGGAAACATGGCTCCTCGAGGGCGACCCCATGGGCTGTATGGCAAGCTGGCCGCCCTTCTCACTCTCAAAAGGATAAGAAGTTTCCACTCCGGATTTCTATTTTTGGCGTCAATTCCCAAGCAGAACCAAGTTTAGCCATCAACAGATTAGACACGAATCCGACGTTACGGGACAAAAGTAACCCATTTCCTGTTACCTGCGAATGGGAAAAAGTTTTCTCTTTTATCCGAATTGGTGTAGGGTTAAGGGGCCGTTCCCCCAGGAACCGGAGTCTTCTCAAGTAATTGAAAACAGGGCAGCGATAGCTGCTGACCCCGAGCAACGGCGGGCCGCTCTGTGTGGCACCAGCCGTGCACTTGTTAGGAAGCTCATTACCACGCGAATGGTACACCCCTGACCGGACGCGGGTTCATTTCATGGAACAAAATTTCTACGAGTTGGATTCAGGTTTGCCCATCGCCACGGAAGTTGGCGTTTCCGAAGTGCCATTTATCGAAGCCGTAAGCCCGAGCATGCGGGCCGTGGAAGCAGTGATTCGGGAACTGGGCCACAGTTCTGTGCCGGTCCTGCTGATCGGAGAGCGCGGCACCGGGAAGCAGACGATTGCGCAAAGGATCCATCAGAATTCAGGCCGGGCCCGGGAAGAGTTTCACGTCATGAGCTGTCAGGGACTTGATTCTGAGGTCCTGCGGCTGGAGGCCTCCCGTAGCGGAGCCACTTTGTACCTGGACGAAATCTGCGATCTGAGTCCCGAATGTCAGAAGAAGCTATTGGAGCTGCTTTCCAGGCAAGGCATGAACGGATCGGCGCAACCGGACATGCGCATGATGTGCGGAAGTTCGCGCGATCTGGAAGCCGATGTGCGCACCGGCAGCTTTCAGGAAGACCTGTACTATCGGCTGAGCGGGGTGTGCCTTCGTATTCCTCCTTTGCGGCAAAGGAAAGAGGACGTTCCGCATCTTATGGCGTTCTTTTTGGGAAGGTATGCTGAGGCATTTCGCCGTCCAGCGCCGGTGTTGAGTGCTCCGACCGAGCAACTGTTCCGCGACCATTCGTGGCCGGGAAATCTTCGCGAGCTGGAGGCGGCAGCGCGTGCCATCGTGGCCGTGGGAGACGAATCAGTGGCTATGGGAGGCCTCCGCTCCATACTGTTGCGTTCCGATAATCGGCAGAACGGCGAGAAAGTATCGCTGAAGGAAGCCTCGCGGGCTGCATCGCGGGAAGCGGAAAAGGAATTGATTTTGAAGGCGCTGACCCGGACCCGCTGGAACCGCCGCCGCGCCGCCCAGGAACTGCAGATCAGCTACAAGGCTTTGCTTTACAAACTCAAGCAGATTGGCTACGGCGAAATTGGAGCGACGTAACCGTGCCGACGATGGAGACCGTATGAAGCGCACCATTCGAATGTCGGTCGGGATTGTGGTCATGCTGAGCGGCCTGGTGGCCTGGACGCAGAACTCTGACCCGGCCAAGAGCCCGGCGCCGGCAGCCCCATTGCCGCAAGTCAGCCCGTCCTACGTAATCGGCCCCGCTGACACCATCTTCGTTTCGGTGTGGAAAGAACCGGACTTGACTAACACCCTGCCGGTACGCGCCGATGGAATGATTTCCATGCCCCTGCTCAATGACGTGCAGGCGGCCGGTCTGACACCTATGCAGCTCGGGGCCTCCATCACCGAAAAGCTGAAGAAGTTTGTCTCTGATCCCCACGTGACCGTGGTGGTCACGCAGATGAATAGCCAGCGAATCTATTTGACCGGAGAAGTCTCGCATAGCGGCGCCGTGACCCTGCTGCCCGCCATGACTGTGTTGCAGGCGCTGTCGGGCGCCGGATTTAGCCAGTTCGCCAATACCAAGGGGATTTACGTTCTCCGAAACGAGAACGGGACCCAGAAACGGTATCCAGTCAATTACAAGAAGTTGGTGAAGGGCCAGGCTCCGGAGCAAAACATCCTCCTCAAGCCGGGAGACACGATTGTTGTCCCGTAGGACGCATATGAAAAGACTCAGCACAAGAGCGTGGCGCTACCTGACCCTGGCGGCTTTCCTGACCTTGGTTCTTGCACCCGCCTGGGCGCAGCAGGACGACTCCTCGTCCGGGCAGTCGGGTTCCGGGCAGTCGAGTTCAGCGCAGTCGAGTACAGACCAAACGACCGGCGCTCCGCCCGCGGCCACCGGACCGATAGCCGGGCCGGACATCGAAAACCCGCCTCTTTCCGGGCTTGACCAGCCGACCTCTGAGCCGGCTTACGGCGGGCGCAGTTATCTGGTTCCGGGAATTCAAGTGAGCGAATCAGTGAACTCGACCACCAGCGGACTGAACAGCCCGACCGCCGGTGTTGATGAATCAGCTCGCGGATTGGGTTCTCTCGACCTGCAGAAGATCTGGAAGAGATACCAGATTGGTCTTGACTACATTGCCGGCGGCACGGTGTACCAGGGTCACATCCACCAGGCACACCTGAGCAATGCTTATCAGACCCACACGCTGGCCGTGGACCAGCGGATTCTCTGGCGCACCGGGCAACTCGCAGTCCGCGATTCTTTCAGCTATCTCCCAGAAGGGTCGTTTGGTTTCGGTTCTTATGGCGGCGCGGGGGGCTTTAATTCAGCCCTCGGCGGCGGAGGCGTCGGCGGCACGGGTGCGGGAACAGGACTCGGTGGCGGCGTCACGGGAGGAATTCCGGGCGGAACTTTTGGCGGCGGACAGATCGGCTCCATCGGAATTCAACCTCGCATCGACAATCTCTCCATCATCGACGTCACTCAGTCCTTTTCGCCGCGCAGCACGGTTGTGGCGGCAGTGGCATACGATTACACCGACTTCCTTAAGAACGCGCAGTCGTCCCTGCTTCTGATCAACAGCCAGTTGTCTTCAGGTCAGATCGGTTACGACTATCTGCTGAACCGTCATGACCGGATTTCAGCCACCTACGCCTATCAGAGCTTCCACTTTCCCAGTGCGGGGAGCGGCAACATCAACGCCCATCAGTGGCATTTGTCCTACGGCCATCGTATTTCCGGGCGGCTGAACCTGGTGGTTGGCGGGGGACCTCAATTGATCGTATTCCATCGTCCTCTGGTTTCCGTCGCCAACAGGATTACGGCCACCGGGCGGGCGCAGCTTTCCTACCAGGTCAGCTTGCGTACCAGTACTCAGGTTTCCTACATGCACTACACCAGCGCAGGCTCGGGATTTTTCGCGGGTGCCAACACGGACCTGGTCCAGGCTTCGGCGAACCACATAGTCGGGCGTTTTTGGAGCCTGAATGTTGACGTGGGTTATTCCCGCAACAGCCAGTTGCAGCAGAGCCTGGGGGGCACGTCCACTGCCAAGACTTACGAGTATTGGTTCGGAGGAAGTTCAATCCGCCGGCAATTGGGGCGCTATTTTGGCGCTTTTGTCAGCTATCAGTACAGCGACATTCGGTTTAACACTAGCGTCTGCACCAACCCCGGCACTTGCGGGACGAGTTCCGGACGGCAAGTGGGGCTGGTAGGAATTGACTGGCATCCGCATCCGTTTCGACTGGATTAGATTTCGCCAGCTCCGCTGGCAGAACTGGAACAACTATGATTGAGAACCGCGAACTGACGATGGACGATTACCTGGCGATGCTGCGGCGGCGCCTGAAGGTGATCCTGATCCCTGCTTTGCTGGCGCCGCTCGTGGGCTTTGCCGTCTCCTACTCATTTCCGCCGAAATATACCTCCACGTCGCTGGTGCTGGTGGAAGAGCAGAAGGTCCCAGAAGGCTACGTGAAGCCGGCCATCACGGAGGACTTGAGTCAGCGAGTAGCGACCCTCGAACAGCGCGCGATCAGCCCAGACCGGTTGCGCCCTATGGTTGAGCAACTCCAATTGGCACGGGGTGGCCGCAGCGTGGACGATGTGATTGACGACATCCGCCTCAACGTTGCCATTGAAACGATCGAGACAACTGTGATTCCCTCTCCAGGAGGCAAGAAGAAAGGACTGGGTGATGTCCCGGGTTTCAATCTCAGCTACACCGCCAGCAACCCCAAGGAGGCGCAGGAAGTTTGCAATTGGGTGACGGGAATGATGGTGGACGACAATTTGAAAGACCGGGCCCGGGTGTCGCAAAGTACAACTGAATTCCTCAGCCGCCAGGTGGAAGAGGCCAAGACCACCCTAAATACTCTCGACAGCCAATTGGCCGCTTTCAAACAGAAATATGTCGGCCAGCTTCCCGGCGATGAAGACAGCAACTTGAAGATTCTGATGGGAATGAACTCACAGCTCGATGCCAACACCCAGACCCTTAGCCGCGCCCAACAAGATAAGGCGTACACCGAGTCGCTGCTCTCACAGCAGGTCGCAGCCTGGAAGTCGTCCCAGACCGCTACTAATCCACAGAATTTGGAGCAACAGCTCGCAACCTTGCAGTCACAACTTATTACCCTGCAGGGGCGCTACACCGACGATTATCCGGATGTGGTCAAGACCAAGAAGGACATTGCCGAGTTGCAGAAGAAATTGAAAGAAATCAACTCCGCGGCGGCCAACGCCCCCGCAGCCACCACCGCTCCCGACCAAGGGAGCCTTTCGGAACCGGCGGAAATTCAGCAGATGCGGCTGCAAATTCACCAATATCAACAGGTCATTACCCAAGCTACGCGCGATCAGCAACGCTTGCAGGAGCAGATCAAGATTTACCAGGGCCGGGTAGCGCTTAGCCCTGCGGTGGAAGAGCAGTACCGGAAGCTGACGCGAGACTACGACACAGCGCAGAAATTCTACGACGATAAGAGCAAGCAAGAGAAAGATTCTGAGACGCAGACCGCCATGGAACGGGAGGCGCAAGGCGAACAAATGCGCGTAGCGAATGCTGCCAACTTGCCCGAATCGCCTACCTTCCCCAACCGGCTTCTTTTTGCCGGCGGCGGTCTGGCGGGCGGACTCGCTCTGGGCTTCGGTCTGGCTATGTGGCTGGAATTGCGCGATCAATCGGTGCGCACCGAGCGCGATGTGCTCGCTGTACTCGATTTGCCGGTGCTTTCGCAGGTCCCCTGGGTGGGAGTTGAGATCGCCGAGAAAAACGGAAATAGCAAGCGAAAATTTGGCTTCGGATCTAAATCCCGCTCCGAGACCGAGAAAGACAAGAAAGAAACGGTCGAGGTCTAACCAGCAATGTACAAGGATTTTTTTGGGCTCCGTGCGAACCCGTTCAACGTCAATCCGGACCCGCGTTATTTGTTCCTGACGCGGCACACCGAGGAAGCGCTGGCTTGCCTGACCTATGGCATCCAGAGCCGCAAGGGTTTCGTGCTGTTGACAGGAGAAGTGGGCACCGGCAAGACCACCCTCATCAACAAGCTGCTCGAGTGGCTGCGGGCGCAGCAAGTGCCGACCGCGTTCATTTTCAATTCGCGCATGAACGTGCCCCAGTTCCTCGACTACATGATGGCGGACTTCGGAATTCCGTGCGATACCCGGTCCAAAAGCCAGATCCTGTTGCGGCTTTACAACTGGCTGCTGGAACGTTACCGGGCCGGTGAAACTGCGGTGCTGATTGTGGACGAAGCCCAGAACCTGGCTGACGAAGTGCTGGAAGAGATCCGCATGATGACCAATCTGGAGACGTTTACAGAAAAACTTCTTCAGATCGTTCTGGTAGGGCAAACCGAACTCGAGACCAAGCTCAAGCAGGCCAACCTGCGCCAGTTGCGGCAGCGCTTGACGCTGCGCGCCAAGACTCATCCCCTTACTGCGGAAGAATCGAAGGCTTACATCCAGCAGCGCTTGCGCATTGCCGGTTCGAACGGCCAGCAGATTTTCGATCAGGACGCGCTGGCTTTAATCCATCGCTATTCCGCCGGGATTCCCCGCGTGGTCAATTTAATTTGTGAGCATTGCCTGGTCAGCGCGTTTGTGGACCAGCAGAAAGTGGTCACCCCCGGCATTGTGGACGCCGTGGCCCGCGATTTTGATCTGGGGGACAACCATAATCTGGCCTCCATTCCCCCGCCCGCTGCAAACGCAGACAAGTTCGATTTGGTGGATGCGCTGAGAACCCTCTCCAAGCTGGCAGAACAGTTGAAGCAACCGGAGCGTGAAGGACCCAAGGAAGGAAAACTATGAGCCGAATTCATGAAGCACTGAAGAAAGCAGAGCAGGAGCGGGCAATGTCGCAGCCCACCCGGGAGGCTGCACCTTCCGCAATGGACGCACCCATCGAACCGGCGGGGACATTCACCAGCGCCGCGTTTACCAGCGCTACCATCGCGGGCGCGCCCTCAGCTTTGTCTTTTGCACCCGAGTCCCTGCTTACGCGCTGTCGCCAGACGACCTGGACCCCAGACCCGAAGACCATGCTTTTCTTCAGCGGCGAAGAGCATGCCGCCGGGATGGAGGAGTTCCGTACCCTGCGCAGCCGGCTGTATCAGGCCAGAGAAAAGCAACCCCTTTCCAAGCTGCTGGTCACCAGCGCGCTGCCCAAGGAAGGGAAGTCGTTTACCGCGTCCAACCTGGCTCAGGTGATCGTGCGCCAGCATGGACGCCGGGTCCTGCTGCTTGACGCCGACTTGCGCAACCCGCAGTTGCACAACTTGTTGGGCGCCGAACCCGGGCCTGGGCTGTCGGAGTACCTTCGCTCAGAGACCGATGAGTTTTCCATCATCCAGCGCGGTCCCATGGAAAATCTGTTCTTGATTCCGGCGGGTGTCAATAGCGGGAATCCGGCAGAGCTCTTGGCCAACGGACGTTTGAAGTTCCTGCTGAGCCGTCTGGAAACCATGTTTGACTGGATCATTGTTGACTCAGCCCCTGCGGTGCCGGTTGCCGACGCCGCTTTGCTGGCCAACTTCTGCGATGGCGTTCTTCTGGTCGTGCGGTCCAACAGCACTCCGATCGATGCGGCGCGCAAGGCCAGGAAGGAATTCGCCGAGCGCAATGTTGTGGGCGTGGTGCTCAACGGAATCACTCCTGAACTTTCTCCGTACTCGCAGTATTACTACTCAGCTTACGGGTCAGAGCCTAAAGCCGAGGCCAAGAACTAAGGGAGAAGGCGTGATCCGTCTTTTCAACGTGTACTATCCCATCCGCACCCTGGTGCTTCTCGGCGGAGAAGCCCTGCTGGTGTGGACCTCTTTCTTGATTGCCACCGTCTGGCAGCACCCCGAGGATTGGTACACCGTCCTGAACTACGAGGCCGGCTACTGGAAGATCCTGGCAGGGACCGCTGCGGTCCTGGTGTTTTCGCACCTTTTCGATCTTTACGAGCCCACCCAGTGGGATGCCAAGGGTGAGCTTTATTTCCGGCTGTTGCTGGTTCCCGGACTGCTGGCACTGGCGCTGGCCGTCATCGCCTACATTTTTCCACACGTGCTGCTTGGCAACCACGCGGTCGTGCTTGGACTGCTTCTGGTGACGGTGGCCTTGTTCGGCTGGCGGATGATGTACGCCCGGCTGGCGCAAACTCCCTACCTGCGGGAGCGGGTGTATGTGTTGGGCGCCGGTGACCGCGCCCAGCGCCTGATCAATGGTTTGCGCACCCGTTCCGAGTTGGGCATTGAAGTGGCCGGCTGGAGCGGAAATGTCGAGGGCGCGTTCACTCGCGAGGCCATCGCTTCCCACCTCATGGAACTGATTCGCGAACGCAGCGTACACCGGGTGATCGTGGCCATGGATGATCGCCGCGGCACTCTGCCGGTCATGGAAATGTTGCAGTTGCGGTTGAACGGCCTCAAAATTGAGGAAGCAACCTCATGGCTGGAACGGATTTCCGGGCGCATCGAGGTAGATAATCTCTATCCCAGCTGGCTCATTTTCGCTGAAGGATTTCGTTTCAGTTCAGGATTCATGCTGCTTCGCCGGATCATTGCCATCCTGGCGTCAGGCGTCCTTCTGCTCGTGACTCTACCGATTCTTCCTTTGGTCGTCCTCGCCATCAAGTTGGATTCCGCGGGCGACGTGCTGTACCGGCAAAAACGCGTCGGACTGGGCGGCAAGATTTTTTACTGCTTCAAATTCCGCACCATGCGCCAGGACGCAGAAGTGGACACCGGAGCCACCTGGGCAGCGGATGATGATCCCAGGATCACGCGGGTCGGAAAGTTTCTTCGTACCAGCCGGTTGGATGAAATTCCTCAGCTCTGGTGCGTGCTCAAAGGCGATATGGGTTTCGTCGGCCCCCGTCCCGAGCGGCCGGAGTTCGTGGAATGGCTGACCCAGGAGATTCCCTTCTACGGGGTTCGCAACGCGGTGCGCCCTGGCATCACCGGATGGGCTCAGGTCCGCTACAAGTACGGTAGCACCGTGGAAGACGCAAAAGAGAAGCTGCAGTATGACTTGTACTACATCAAGAACATGTCGCTCGGGCTGGACATCATGATCATGTTCCAGACTATCAAGATTGTGCTCCTCGGCCGGGGTGCACAATGAGCCCGGTCCGCAAATGAACGGAAGCGCGCAATGAAATGGCTGTTCTGGGCCTCAGTAGCGATGCTCGCTTACACCTACTTCGGATATGCTGGATGGTTGTGGCTGCGCCGCCGCTACCGTCCGCGGCCGGTGCAGGTCGCCTCGTTCACCCCGTTCATTTCAATCGTGATGATTGTCCGCAACGAAGCGGCCGTGCTTGACCGCAAACTGCGCAACCTGCTGGGGCTGAACTACCCGCCCGAACTCAGTGAAATCATCGTCGTCTCTGACGGCTCCACGGATGCAACCAACGACATCCTTCGTCAATCCAGTGCCGATCCGCGGGTGCGCATCGTCCTGGCCACCGAAGCGCACGGCAAAGCCGTCGGCTTGAATAAGGCAGTTGCCATCGCTCACGGCGAAATTGTGGTGTTCACTGACGCCCGGCAGATGGTCGAGCCCGATGCATTGCATTTGTTGGCGCAGAACTTCGCAGACCCGCAGGTGGGATGCGCCAGCGGCGAATTAATGCTGGGCGATCCCTCTGCGGGCGAGGCAGTTCGCGGCATGGGCCTTTACTGGCGAGTCGAGAAAACCATCCGCGAAATGGAATCCGCGTCGGGCTCAGTGGTCGGGGCAACCGGCGCTTTGTACGCGGTTCGCCGCAGCCTGCTCGTCCCCGTGCCGGAAGGGACGATACTCGACGACGTTTACATCCCCATGCACGTTGTCCGCCAGGGAGCGAGAGTCATTTTTGTTCCCAGCGCGCGCGCCTGGGACCTTGCCCCTCAGGACACCGGACACGAATTTTCGCGCAAGGTACGCACCCTCAGCGGCAACTATCAGCTAGTCCAGCTTGCTCCCTGGCTGTTGAGTGGCGAAAATCGGTTGCGCTTTGAATTCATCAGCCACAAATTGCTGCGGCTGTTTGCGCCCTTCGCGCTCGCGGCCGCATTCCTCGCTTCGCTGGCCCTGCCGCAGCCCTTTTACCGCATCGCGCTTGCGCTGCAGCTTGTATTCTACGGATTGAGCCTGATTGCTATGCTGAAGCTGGCCAGGGGCCCGCTGGGCCGGGTGGCCGACGCCGCTAGTACTTTTGTAGTCCTGAATAGCGCCGCGCTAGTGGCGTTCGTAAAATTTATCACCGCCCGCCGTGTGGCGTGGGTGCGCTGAGCTCGGGATGAATCACGCAACCAAAAACCGCGGCGGAAGCAAGCTCATGCGCAGGCTGAAATATGTCGCCAAGTGTCTTCCCACATACGCCTGGCAAAGGCTCACGCGTCCGACCCCTGCGGGCAAGATCCATCTGGTCATCGCGATCGCCGACCACTTTGAACCCAGCAGCCTGCCCGGCGAGGGCGCAGAGTTCGCCCCAAGGGGAGTTCAGCAGCAGCGGCTCGATGCCTGGTGCGAAGAATATCCCCGGAACTTCGATGCTTTCCGCGACCACGAAGGCCGGGCTTTCACCCATACGTATTTCTATCCCGCCGAGCAGTACGATCGCGAGTTAGTGGATCAATTGGCCGGGCATTGTCACGCTGGTTGGGGAGAAATAGAAATCCATCTCCACCACGAAGCCGCCGCCGAGTCCACCCGCCAACAGCTCATTTCTTTTCGCGATGCGCTAGCGCACCAACATGGATGTTTGTCTTACGAGGAAGGGAACCCGACTCCCAGATATGCGTTCGTACACGGAAATTTCGCCCTCGCCAACTGTGCCGACGGATATGCCTGTGGCGTTGACAACGAAATGCAGATACTCGCCGAAACCGGCTGTTACGTTGACATGACGTACCCGACCGCCGCATTTCATCCTGCGCAAATTGCCAAACTCAACTCGCTGTACGAATGTGCTTTGCCATTGGATCAGCCCGCGCCGCAGCGCCATGGCCGAAACCTGCAAGCCGGACGCCCAGTCACCGTATTGCCGTTCATCGTGCAAGGCCCTTGGATGCTCGACTTCGATCGCAACTCGCGCAGCGGCATTGGACGCCTGGACAACGGTGCCCTTACCGGAAGAAACGCCCCTACTTTGCGCCGCCTGTCGCTTTGGAAAAAAGCCGCTGTCGCAGTCGCGGGCCGACCCGACTGGCTTTTCATCAAACTCCACACCCACGGCATGGATCCCGTGGACAACGAAAATGTCCTGCGAGCGCCAATGCAGCAATTCCTCGCCGCCCTGATTGACGGCGCCGCCGAACGAAAAGAAATCCTGCATTTCGTTTCTGCCCGCGAAATGGCCAACATTCTTCTAGCTGCCTGCGATGGACGCGACGGCAATCCCGGCGACTATCGCGACTACCGCTACAAGCTGGGACAAGGAGGCGTACGCCCGAATCTTGCGGCGGCAACACCAAGCCTGGCGGTGAAAGGATGAAACGATAGCCTATGTGCGGGATCGCAGGAGTTGTCAGTTCAGACCGGACGGAGCGGGTCGAAGAATCCACCGTGCACCGCATGTGTCAGGCCATCGTACACCGCGGTCCCGACGATGAAGGCATCCTGGCCAAAGCGAACACCGGCCTGGGAATGCGCCGGCTCAGCATTATCGACGTTGCCGGCGGCCACCAGCCGATCTTCAACGAAGATCGTTCTGCCTGGATCGTTTATAACGGCGAGGTTTACAACTTTCCTGAACTACGCCCCGAGCTGGAAGCCGCCGGACATCGCTTCTATACCAACACCGACACGGAAATGATCGTCCACCTCTACGAAGAGATGGGCGCCGACTGCGTAAAAAAACTGCGCGGCATGTTCGCTTTCGCTCTCTGGGACGATCGCCGCCAACGCCTGCTCATCGCCCGTGACCGCCTGGGGAAGAAACCCCTGCACTACGCGCTGCATCGAGGGAAGCTTTATTTTGCTTCCGAAATCAAATCCATTCTCGCGGTTGCTCCCGAACTCGCTGAGGGGAACCGCGCCGCGCTCATGCAGTATCTGTATCTGGGATACATTCCCGACCCCGCCACAGCATTCCTTGGAATTCATAAGCTACCCCCCGGACACCTGCTGGAATTTGAGCGCGGTGAAATCCGCATTCGCAAGTACTGGGACTTGCCGGAATACGGCACCCACAATCCGAAGAGCGAAGAAGAATGTCTGGAAGAACTCGAGTACAGGCTTGCGGAAGCCGTACGCATTCGCCTGATCTCCGACGTCCCGCTGGGTGCGCTGTTGAGCGGCGGAACGGACTCATCCACCGTGGTCGCGCTAATGGCGCGAGCGAGTTCCAAACCGGTCAAGACCTTTGCCATCGGATTCACCCAAGCTGACTTCGATGAATCGAAGTACGCGCGTCTGGTGGCGCAGAAGTTTGGCACCGAACATCGCGAACTACTGCTCGCGCCCGACATCGTGGGAACAGTCGAGAAATTGACCCGCTCGCTGGAAGAGCCGTTTGGCGATTCCTCCATGCTGCCCACGTATTTTGTATCCTGTCTTGCCCGGCAACACGTGACCGTGGCGCTTTCCGGCGACGGCGGCGACGAACTTTTTGCCGGCTACGAACGCTACGGGATTCAACAGCGGCGGCAGATGTTTGCCCGCCTGCCGCAGGGTCTGCGCCGCATGTATCGCGAAAAGTTATTCCCATTGCTTCCGCATGCAATGCGCGGCCGCCGCCTCTCCTACAGCCTTTCGCTGCCTTGGAAGGAGCGTTACGCCGAAGAGATGTGCTTCATCCCCGCGTTTGAGCGCGAGATGCCGCTGCTGACGCCGGAATTCCGCGCCACCATTGCCGAGAGCGGCGACCCGGCGGACATCCTGATGAGATATTTCGAGCAAGCTCCGGCGCACGATCCCATCAGCCAGATGCTTTACGTGGACACCAAGACCTATTTGGTCGAAGACATTCTCACCAAGGTGGACCGGATGAGCATGCTGACTTCGCTCGAAGTGCGGGTCCCGATCCTCGACCATTTATTTGTGGAATGGGTCACCCAGCTGGGACCGGAATGGAAAATGCGCGGCGGCAAGCAGAAATATATTTTCCGCAAGCTGGCGGAGCGGGTAGGTGTTCCGAAAGAAGTGCTGTACCGGCCGAAGCAGGGGTTCGCATTGCCGCTGGTCCACTGGATGCGCCACGAAATGAAAGATCTGATCCTGACTGTCCTGCTGGAGCCTCGGACCCTGCAGCGCGGATATTTCGATCCCGACGGCGTGCGGCGCCTGTTGGACGAGCACTTCAGCGGGCGGCGTAATTCATCAGGACACATTTGGCGGCTATTGATTTTTGAGTTGTGGCACCGCAATTTCCTGGAGAGCTTCGCAAGCCGTGGCGCAGAAATGGATTCGTGCACTCCGACTGCAACCGTGGGAGGGTCCGCCTGATGGCATGGGCGCAAGGTTCATCGGCGCAGAGCCAGGAAATTCGGCTCGGAGCCGGGCATGGCGGCCAAGACCGAGCAAAGAAGAACGCCCGCGCCCAGCTGCGCGTGGCCATTGTTGCGCCGTCACTTCGTTACGTGGGAGGACAATCAGTCCAAGCCGACTTGCTGCTGCGGCACTGGCAAGGCGACTCCGACGTCCAGGCCAACTTCATTCCCGTCGATCCGCTGTTCCCCTCAGGACTTCGTTGGGTCGCGCGCGTGCCCGGCCTTCGCACTCTGGTGCGCACGCCGTTTTACCTGGCGGCCTTGTGGCGTGGCCTGCGCGATGTGGACGTGGCCCACATTTTCTCCGCCTCCTACGCATCGTTCCTGATTGCGCCGTCCCCTGCCTGGTTGATAGCGCGGATGCGAGGCAAGAAGACTTTGATCAATTACCACAGCGGCGAGGCCCGCGACCATCTGCAGCGCTCCGCGATTGCCCGCGCAGTCCTCAAGCGGGCAGACCTCGTGGTGGCCCCATCGTCCTATCTGGTGGATGTTTTCCGAGAATTTGGATTAGCGGCAGAACCGGTGCCCAACATCGTGGACCTTTCCCAGTTCACCTATCGCCCGCGAACGCCACTACGCCCGCATCTGGTATGCACCCGCGGATTCCATACTTATTACAGCATTGATGTCGTAGTCAAAGCCTTTGCGCGCGTGCAAAAAAAACTTCCCAGCGCGCAACTGGATCTGGTGGGCGGCGGACCGCTGGAATCCAGCGTCCGGCAATTGGTTTCTGATATGAAGCTGTCTGGCGTGAACTTTCGCGGCGTGGTATCGCGCCAGGAAATCGGCAAATATTACGATCAAGCCGACATTTTCATTAACGCATCGCGCCTCGATAATATGCCGGTCTCCGTTCTCGAAGCCTTTGCCTCCGGTACGCCAGTAATTAGCACTTCGCCCGAAGGCATGCGATATTTGGTCGAAGACGGCCGCACTGGCTTGCTTTCCGAACCGGGGAATTCCGAAGCGCTGGCGGAGAATGTGCTGCGAGTGCTGCGCGATCCCCAGCTTGGTTTGCGGCTGGCCGCAAATGCGTTTGAAGAATTGCGCCGCTACCGCTGGGAGTCCGTGCGAGAGCAATGGCTTCACGCCTACCGCGCCCTGGTTCCGCAGAAGGTGGGCGTAATCGAGGAATCCGTGGCGAGGGCATGAATTGGAAACCGGCTTACTTATGGAATCTTGCTGATGGAATCGACGATGGAAAAATCGCCGTCCTCGACCGCGCCGTCGGCGCTGCGCTCGAAGGCCCCGGTGTTTGTGCTCGGCTGTCCCCGGTCCGGGACCACGGTCCTCTATCACATGCTGCTTTCAGCCGGCAATTTTGCCGTGTACCGCGCCGAATCGAACGTCTTCAGCGTCCTGCAACCGCGCTTCGGCAATCTACGCTCTGAGAGCAACCGACGCCAACTCCTCCGCCTGTGGCTTCAGAGCCGTCTGTTTCAGACCACCGGCCTCGATGCCAATGACATCCGCGAAAAGATCATGCGCGACTGCCACAGCGCCGGCGATTTTCTGCGCATCGTGATGGAAGAAACTGCGCGACACCAGAGCGTCGAGCGCTGGGCCGACTGCACGCCTGACCATCTGCTCTACATTCCAGAAATCAAGCGCCAGATTCCCAACGCTTTGGTCGTCCACATTATTCGCGACGGCCGCGACGTCGCTCTCTCCTACGTCAAACAAGGATGGGCATACCCGTTTCCCTGGGACCGCAAGCAACATCTCTCGGTCGCTGGATTGTTCTGGGAGTGGATTGTGAGCCGGGGCCGCGACTACGGCCGCGCGCTGGGCGCAGACTACTACGAGCTTCACTACGAAGATCTGGTGGAAAAGCCCCGCGAAGCTCTGCGCGCTCTGGGCGATTTCGTGGGACAAAATCTCGATTACGAAAAGATCCAGCAGGTCGGCATCGGATCGGTCCGCCAGCCAAACACATCATTCACGTCTGACGACGGCGGCGTCTTCAATCCAGTAGGCCGCTGGGAGAAGAAAATGACGCCAGAGCAGCTTGCGGATTTCGAAGCTCTCACCGGAAACTTCCTCCAAGAGCTCGGGTACCCGCTGTCTTCAAGTCCTCGCCGCTCCGATCCCCGCTCCTTGCGGCTGCGTTCCGCCTATCTTACATGGTTCGCCGCGCGCCATTGGCTGAAGAGCAGAACTCCTCTCGGACGCTTCGCAAAACTCGAGCGCATGGAGATTTCAGGCTCTCCGCGTCTAGGACATCCCCCCTCAGCTAACCGGTGACGCCAGCGCCACTCTCTCCTGCCGCGTGAATCCTTCCGATTCCCCCTCCAGACAAACGCGATGCCACAGCTCCAGATTCAGCAAGCGCCAGATCCGATCGTAGTGGTCCCGGTATTTCGCGCGGTGCTCGGAAAAAATGCGCTCGATAGCCTCACGCCGGAAGTACCCGCGCTGCAGGCTTCTGGTCCCCACCAGAAGTTTTTCGATTGCATCCAGCCTGGGTCCGGCAAGCCACCCGCTCCACGGAGTCGGGAACCCGAGCTTGCGGCGGTAAAGAATGGAGTGAGGCAGCAGATCTTCCACCGCTTTCTTTAGGATGACTTTTCCCGCCAGCCCTTTCAGCTGCACTTCGCGCGGAATGCGGGTCGCGAATTCCACTAGAACGTGGTCGAGAAAGGGCACCCGGCTCTCGATCGAAGCTGCCATACTCATGTTGTCCTGCTTCATCAGCAGCTCAACCAGATAAGTCTTGATGTCGGTGTAGAGCAGACGTTGCAAAACTTCGCCCTTGGATCTCTCCCAATACCCAACCACATGCTTGTATGCCGCCCCCGTTGTCAGTCTTTCCCGGGTGTCGTCAGTCAGAAGCGGCGCCTGCTGGGCTTCGCTGAAAGCGGAAAGAAAATTATCGAAGTAGAACGAAGACCACGCCGCCGAATCCACTCCCAGGCAGGTGTGCGCCAATTTGCGGCGAAGACTCGCGCCGATCAGGGGGGATCTGGTGATCAATCCGCGCACTTGTTTGCGTAGAAACTCAGGCGTCACGCTGCGATA
>Ga0137391_10000794_pt1 | contig 22455 bp, 22 predicted proteins | sample 15con2h24BmetaG_FD_101399 | JGI IMG/M metagenome (GOLD analysis project Ga0137391, IMG submission 101399) | Vadose zone soil microbial communities from Angelo Coast Range Reserve, California, USA - 15con2h2.4B metaG | ecosystem: Environmental > Terrestrial > Soil > Vadose zone > Saprolite...
CGTTGAAAACGATATTGGACGTGTCGTATCGAAACGAAGCCGGACGACCCCCACCTAACCTCCCCCTGGTCAGGGGGAGGGATGTTCAGCGATACCGATTTCAATGTTACAGCCCACTAGCTGCCGTGTGCGGGCTTCTTGCGAAACATCTGGTCCGCCTGGATCAATCACCATTAAATCAGCGCAATTCCTACCAAAGCGGGCGGCTTGTGTTCCCTCGTTCTTACCAGTAGCCCGGCGCGCTGCGCGCGAAGCCGTCGAACGCGTCGAGCAGGCGTTGGCGCCACGCGTCTATCGGGTCGGACGGCTCCACCAGGCGGACTGGGCTGATGGCACGTGCCCATTGAAATGCGCCGAATACGATAAAATCGGGATACAGCGGAGCGTCTCCGCCGAGATACGATTGCGCCGCCAGGGTCTGCCTGAGCGGCTCCAGCACCTGACGAAGAGTCAAAAGATAGCCGTCACGACGGCTCGCCAGCGACTCGAGCGTGGTGCCCAGGCGCGCTTCGCGGCTGGTGCGGAAATAGTCACGGTCGCGCACGTCGAGATGCCGTAAAATGTCGCTCACGACAATCGGCCCAATCGCACCCTGCAAGGTCACGTCGGTCCACTGATTGTAGAAGCGGGCGAGCGCCCGCCGCTGTTCGTTGCCGAACAATGGCGGCCGATCTCGATAAGTGTCTTCGAGATAGTTGGCGATAGTCCAGGAATCGGCCACGCCGCGGCCGCTGTCGACGATTACTGGAACACGCTCAGAGTTGTAGGGTGCGAGCACTGACTTTTCAGTGAATCGCCACGGAATCGTCTCGAAGTCGAGTCCCTTATGCTTAAGCGACAACTTGGTTCGCCAGCAGTAGGGACTGAAGCGACGGTCCGGCTCTGCTCCGGCCAAATCATACATCGTCATTGCCATTTGCTTGCCCACCTGTGACTGCCATCGACTGACTCTGTGTCATCGCGTGAGCGAAGCCAGTAATCGAGGCGGAGTCCTGTGCTGGAACGCCCGAACCAGGAAATCGCTCCGCGTTGAATCCTCGCTTGTGCTCAGAATGACGGAAAAAAAGAGTGATTAGCTGCTCTCGCTTCATGCCGCGCGACGAAACTTTGGCAACGAGACTTCCGGTGTCACGTCGTCGAATGCGACCTCGACCGCCATCCCCAGCTTGAGTTCATCCGGTTTCACGCCCGTCAGCCAGGTGACCATGCGGACGCCCTCGTCGAGTTCAACGATCACGGGGCTATAGGGCACCTCGTCGGCGAACTGGGGCATCATCGGTTGGGTCGCGGTGGTCGCGGAAAAAATCTTGCCCTTGCCCGACGAGCGTGACAAGTCCCATTTGAACGAGCCACATTTGGCGCACATGTCGCGTGGGATATGACGCCACGCGCCGCATTCGGTGCAGCGCTGAAAACGCAACTCGTGCTGCCGGCAGAAGCGATAGAAATCGGCCGACATGCCGCCGGTGCGCGGCAATGGCAGCCTGTATGATTTGGTTTCAGCCACCGCCTTTTACCTCCTCAGGATTGCCAGTCCGCCGTCGCCAAAATCACCCCATCCGGTCACCAGGCCAACTTCGGCATCTTGAACCTGGCGCGCGCCACATTCACGGCGCAACTGACGGGCCGCTTCGACGATATGGTTGGTGCCCCAGACGTGGGCTTCCGAGAGCAGACCGCCGTGGGTGTTGAGCGGCAATTCGCCACCAAGTTCGAGCCGTCCGCCACGCACGAAATCCTTCACTTCACCGCGTTTACAGAAACCCATCGCCTCAATCTGCAGCATCACGACGTAGGTGAAACAGTCGTACACTTCCATGAAATCGATGTCTTTGTGGCTGACCCCGGCCATCGCGAATGCCTTGGGGGCGGCGAAGCTGAGTCCGATCACGAATGGGTCGGGTCGCGCCGGGATATCATCTGCGGGATAGGGATGGCCTTCGGCGACCCCCGCGATATAGACCGGCGGCTTGGCCAGGTCGCGTGCGCGCTCGGCCGCGCTCACCACAATTGCACATGCGGCGTCAGTTTCGAGGCAGCAGTCATAGAGGCGAAACGGATACGAGACCCAGCGCGCGGCGAGATAGTCTTCCATTGTAAGCGGACGCCCGCGCATCATCGCTTTATCATTGAGTTGTGCATGTTTACGTTCGGCGAGAGCGATCGCGCCCATCGATTCGAACGGCGTGCCATACATCTGCATGTGGCGAGTCGCCAGCCAGGCATAGAATTGGGCCGGCACTGTCGCCCCGTAAGGCAGGTAGTAGGCACCGATCGTATTGGCCAACGGATTCGGCGCCGGAATTGGCCGCTCGCCGGTGTCCGCACGCGCTCCGCCGCCCCGCACCGGGTTGGACGAGTACCCATTCCATCCGCACGGAATCAGGACGTGGTTGGCTATCCCACAGGCAACCGCAAGCGCGGCGCTCTGCAACGCCACCACCGGGCTGGCGCCGCCCATGTGCACGCTGGTCGCATAGCGCAAATCCTCGATTCCGAGATTGGCGGCAAAATGCTCGGCGGTGGCACCGAGCGGCGGGCCGATGATGCCGTCAATATCGTGCGGCTTTAAGCCCGCGTCGTTGATCGCGCCGAGCGAAGCTTCCAGCATCAGCCTAAGTTCGGTTTTGCCAGAGCCGCGGCTGAACGCCGACTCGCCGACCCCGACGATGCACGCCTTGTCTTTCAGTGAGTACATCGTTTACTCCTTGTTAACTCACGAAACGCCACAACTAGACTAGTGGCCTGTAACGTTGAAAACGATATTGGACGTGTTGTATCGAAACGAAGCCGGACGACCCCCACCTAACCCATTCGTCGCACTCGCTCCTCAGGGCAGGCTCCCCTCTTCCCTGGTCAGGGGGAGGGATTTCCAGCGATACCAATTTCAATGTTACAGCCCACTAGCTCCAGTCGAGCGGCTCCTCGCCGACATTCAGGGTTACCCTTTTCCAGATCATGCGAATGTTGTCGGCGGCGCCCTCGACCATCAGCTCGAACATCCCCTGGTTGAGTTCGCTTTGGGGACGAGACAGCAGGCGCATAAATGCCTCGGCCGCCTCGTTCGTCTCCAGCATCCGCGGCTGCCATCGGCCGAATACCCTGGGATTATCGGCATACTCGCCGGTCATGCCGGTGCGAACGAACGGCAGCATGATGCACGACGAAGAAGCGAAAACGGCGTTTTGTCCCAGATTAACCGCCAGCACCCGTGGCAACTGCAACACGCCCCAGTTGCTGATGACGTAACCTGGAACGGAGGCGCCCGGATCAATTGCCTGACGCGACGACACGTACACGAGCTGCAGCGGTTCTCGATGATACACCGCCTCACCCGCCCACAGATGCGTGCTGGCGAGGAAGCCGTCGATTTTAGTGTCGAGCACCAGCCGCGATTCCTGCAGGTTGTCAATAAAATGCTGGCGCACACGAGCCCGCCGCATCGCCAGCGGTTCCTCGGGAATCTCGCGCAACGCGCGGCCAAACGAATAGCCCTTCTCTGTCAGGCCCGAGTTGCAAATCAGCAGATTAGGCGGCAGCCCACCCATCTGCTCAATGACGTAGCTGCGGGTCGCCCACAAATCGCCGAGGTTGGTAACGTCGGCCTGGACGGGAAAGGCGTTAACGCCCGCGCCGCGTAATGTTTTGACCAGGTCGAAGCCATCGACGTAGCTGGTATGGAAATGGACGCCGACCGCCGCAGCGCCGTTGAGCCCCGCGGCCAGGGCAAAGGCCTGGCCGAGTCCGCCGTCCCTGCCGGCGCCGGTAATCAAAACCCGTTTCCCCGAAACTCCCTTATGGAGCTCCGGCGGAAAGCGGAAGCTGTCGAGCTTTGGTGAAAAGGCCATCGGCTTTCCTCTCGGGCAAGTTCGCCGGCCGCACAGGCTAAACCCGTGGCACCTCCATGCGCTATCTCGTTTCGGGTTCGGATCGCAAGCGTCCTAGAATGGGTGGCACAGGTTATGGAGTTTCTACATTGGCAAGCGAGCCCGCAGCTCGCATGTCTGAAATCTCTCCCCCTGTCAGGGGGAGACCGGCGCCGGCTGTCCCTCTCCCGCTCTGTCGCGGGAGAGGCGAGGTGAGGGTGACTCTGGCGCCGAGAGAGGGTCCTTTGTCAGCGCGCCTTCGGAGGCGCGCGATTATGAATCCGTCAATGCCGCATAAATGGCTTGCAGTACCTCATCCATTTGCTTCGTGCTCACGGCGTCCCTTCGCTCTTGTTTCGGCTCACGATGCGACCGTGTCCAGTTCGATAATTTGGTGCTGCTTGACCCAGCAGAAATCGCGAAGTACCGACCAATCTGGTGGTCGGCGGAATTTGAATCAGTCGAAGCGCTTGGCTCGGCGCCAAAAAAGGCGCCGGTCTCCCCCGGTGTGAGGGGGAGACGCCCCGGAACACTCCGGCCAAATGTAGAAACTCTATCCGCTTGCCCAGAGGCAAGTCGGGTGGCGTCGAGTATCCGCTTTTCGAGGGACACGCGTTCGTGATACTCAATGCGCGGGGAGAGAAAATGCGCGATGGCATCTGGCAACGGTACCGCAGAATGGCAAGAAGAAACGGTCCGGGTAGAGGACGCGGACCTGGTCGTCGTCAAGGGCGGCAGTGGCAAACCCCTGCTAATTCTCCATGAAGAGCTGGGTTGGCCGGGTTGGCTCAAATGGAATTCGGCACTGGCGCAAAAGCGTACGCTGCTCATCCCGCAACATCCGGGGTTCAACCGCACACCACGGGCCGAATGGATTAGCAACATTCGGGATATGGCGGGCCTCTATGCGCGTTATTTGCTGGACCAGAACCTCGCGCCGGTAGATGCGATCGGGTTTTCGCTCGGCGGATGGATCGCGGCAGAGATGGCCGCCTGCAATCCGGGGCAATTCCGCAAACTGGTGCTGGTCGCGCCGATGGGTATCCGCCCGCGCGAAGGTGCGATCCTGGACTTCTTCCAGCTCATGGCGCCGAAACATCTTTATGCCACTGTCCATGACCCTGACGCCACGCCGGAATTCGATGACCTGTATGGTGGTCAGGGCCCGGCCCAGTTCGAACACTGGGAGGAGGCGCGCGCACAGACCGCGCGGCTGGCATGGACGCCGTTCATGCACAATCCCAGTCTGCCTCATCTGCTGGGAGTTGCGTCGGAATTGCCAACTCTGCTCATCTGGGGACGGCAGGATCGGGTCGTCCCGCTTGCTGCTGCTGACGAATTCAAACGCGTGATGAAGTCCGCGCGGCTGGCTACTTTCGACAATTGCGGACATCGGCCGGAAGTCGAAAAGACGGCTGATTTCCTGCGCGAAGTTGAAGCTTTTTTGGAATGACTGCCATTACTCAAGGCGAGCAAGTGAGCACACGGTCAGGCGCAGCCGGCCGAGGCAAGATAAGGAGGCGGTGCGATGCACCTTATGTACTTCACGGAACGGCCCTACCGGTACGTTCCCAACGACGAAGTCATCAAAACGGGTTTCTTTGGCATCGAGAACAAGTATTTCGATTCGGTGAAGGGTGGGCAGCTACTTAACGAATACCTTGACGAAAAGGTGCTTGCCGAGCAGCTCGGCTTCGATGGGGTGATGCTCAACGAGCATCATGACACCGCCTTTTGCATGGGTTCGGTGATGGACGTCGAGGCATCGATCCTCGCGCGCATCACCAATAAGGTGAAGATCGTGTTGCTGGGCAATCCACTGCCGGTGGTCGGTAATCCGCTGCGCCTGGCCGAAGAACTCGGCATGATCGACATGATCTCAGGCGGCCGGCTGGTAGCAGGATGGGTTCGCGGCGGCGGCAGCGAGCAATTGGCCTCAAATGCCAATCCGGCCTTCAACCGCGAGTATTTCAATGAAGCGCACGAGGTGGTGATTCAGGCGTGGACCAGGCCTGGTCCGTTCCGTTACGAAGGCAAGCATTTCCATTATCGCTTCGTCGATCCATGGTGCCTGCCGATTCAGAAGCCGCATCCGCCCATCTGGATTCCCGGCCTGCTCAGCCCCGAAACGGTGGTGTGGTGTGCGCAACACCGCTACCCGTATATCGCGCTGGCGACGTTCCTCGAACCGACAATCGAGCTGTGGGATATCTATCGCGATGCGGCCGCGGCCGAGGGCTACCAGGTCGGACCTGAGAATTTCGGCTATCTGCAGAAGGTCTACGTGGCCGAGAGCGACGAAAAGGCACGCGAGATCGCCAAATGGGACATGTTCGGCGGCGCCGGCATTGGCTACAGCCTCTTCGGCCAGCCCCAGTGGATGTTCCCGCCGGGTTACAATTCGAAAGACGCCACTCGGCGGATGGCGCGGCAGTTCACCGACCCGCATTCCGATAAGAAAAGTCCATGGGCCGGACTGGCCGACGGAACCACCACCTCGAAGCTCGCCGATGCACAGATCAAGACCCGTTCAGCAGTTTGGCAGGACACGGGTCCCATCGATGTTGAAGCTACACGCCGCCAGATTTTCGAGGCGTTCCCCGCAGTCGAGCGCTCGATGCAAGTGATTTGCGGCACGCCCGACACGGTCATTCCGAAGTTGCGTACCGTGCTCGAAGTGCTGAGGCCCGGTATCTTCGCCTTCTGGCAGAACGACGGACCGATCTCGAAGGAAGATCGTCTGAATAATATTCGACTGCTCGCCACCGAAGTGATGCCCGCGGTGCGTGAAATCGGCAAGGAACTGGGGTTGACGTCGCCGTTCGAGGTCAAGCCCGGTTCGCGGCCGCTGAAAAGCGGCGAGAAGCCGCAATCGGTAGGCTCGCTCGAGGCGCTGCAAAAGATAAACGGGCAAGCCGCTGCGAATCCGTAATCGGCCGAGCGCAAGCGACCCTTCACAGCAATCGGCGCGGCCGACGGCCGCGCCGCTTCTTCCGTCAACGGCGTAGATCGCATCCGGCCTCAACTCCATCCGGCTTCGCGCGATTGCCGTTGTCGCCTCGGCGCAGGGCGACAGTAGGCCGTCCACTCGCATTTTGCAGTCGGGCGTCCAATCACTCCGCGATTGATGTTGGATGACATTGCCGCCGCCGATACGCTCGCCGCAATCGAAGCACATTTCTTTTGTTCGCGTCTGCCTCATCAGGCTCAGAGTAGCAGGGACCCGCACGGCTCCGGCCACGCGCCGCTCAAACCTACACAGGCCGTTTTTTGGAAAATGGAGAATTCGAGGAAAACTCGTGGATAAGCGGTTGACTAGCGGCGGGGCATCTGAAATATTTTGGACCAGCGTTGGGCAATGCGCCCCGGCGTCGTCCTCATGACGGCGGGCAAAGGACTCGGTCAGACGACCGGGTCTTTTGTTTTTTCGAAGCAGCTATACTTTATCCCGAGGTACGGAACATCGGCGGCGGCGAGCACGCAATCCACGAGCTTTCCATTGTTCTTCAACCAGACATACGGCTCGTGGCTCGGGGCGTATCCTCCAACCGAGATCGGGTGCAGGACGAGATCCGCAATCTGGCAAAGAGGGACGTCCTTTGTGACGCGGTGTGGGTCTCCCAAAATAATCCTCGAGAAGTCAGCAGCAACTAGCGGCGCGTACTTGACGGAGTTGTTCAAGTCGAAAGGCATTCCGCTCCGCTTGAGTTCTTTGGCATAATTTTCAGTTTGTGCGTTTTCCTTAGCCGCGACCCCTTCGTAGTGAAGTGTCAAGGTAAATCCGCGCCGGTCCGCAAATTTCGCGGAACGCTCTATTAAGATCGCGAAGGCTGTTTTGCAAAGCTTCCAGCGGGTTCTATAAACGCTCTTATAGCGAGCGTTGTAGCCCGACCGATCGATTACGCAGGCCATTGCGATGCATGGGATATCGCGCATGAGGTCGCGCAGACCGTCCAAAAAAAGGTCTCGTATCTCTTTGTTTCGCAACCAGAGAAAGTGTTGTTGCCGGTTACGGATCTCATGAGAGTGGAGCGGGTAATTGATCTTCCACGAGTCGCAAAATCGCTGATGCAAATCCCACACCGCTCGCGTGTGCCGCGCCTCGATCAGGATGCCCCCTAAGGCGAAGTAATCCCTCAGGCTGGCTGTCTTGCCTGGTTTGTGATCTACCTCGCGCGACCCACTCTCGTCGAAATACAACTCCATCACCGGGCGGCTCATAATTTCCTCCCTTCCGTCAACATAGCCAATGCGTGTGGGAGAGCCGCACTCCGCGCACCGGAATATTTGATCCGGCTACATTGAAAAACCTCAATGCGTCCATCGCGCTTCTTCCCGCGCGACGCTTATCTCATAATTTGATTTAATCCGGGCGCCGTCGTGAATCTGACCAGATCATTGTACTCTTTCGGTGCATTCTCATTAGTATAAAAGGGATGCGCTGCGTCCGGATCGACAAAAAAGGTGGCGTGCGTATTCTTGACATTCCAATAGGATTCGACCAGCGCCCCGCATGAGTTGACCGGCCCGATTTGTGGAACATCACAGGTCTTCAGGAACAGCCCCAAAAATTTCCAGGGCTGCATTGTCATATCGTACATATCTTCCCACACCGGCGCCGAAAACTGTTTATCCACGTAAAGCACGCGGTTGCCATAGCAGTAACCTGACGCGTAAGCCGGCAATTTGCTCGCACTGATCACATAGACGTCGCGTAGTTGCCATTTACCCCATGCCGGCGTCGGCCATCCCAGCGGCATGTCGAAATTTTGCGGAAACTTGCCCTGCGGCAGGGTGATATCGACCAGCGTCAGGATTTTCTTTTCGGCCACCAGCTCCACTTTCAGTTGGGTCAGATTCGAATCGAAGCCCTCGCGCAGCTCCTCGGGGGTCGCGTCGGTTCCCTGCGACGGGCTGCATCGCGCCAATGTGGAGATCGGCTGATAACGACGTAGCGCCGGAAGAAATGCGAATTGGTCGTCAGGGCGCGAGGGGTCAGCGTATGAGATGTTAAGATTTGCAGTGTAACGCAACTGCTCGGGTTCCAGCACCATTAGCCATTCAGTAAAGAACTTACCTTCTGAACCGGGCGTAGTTGCCGGAATGCCAGGGTCAGTGTTGAATGCCAATTGGCGCCCGACAATTTCGGCTGAATCGCAACTGATACTGCCGTAATTGTCAACCAGGCATCCGTCTGCATACGTATCAGCCGATAAATGAGGCGTGTAGCGGTACCACAGATTGGCGAGAATTTTCCAAGCCTTGTGCGGTTCTTGCGGATTGGGGAAAGGTGCTCCCCCTTGATAGTTGCGCAATGTGAGCCCGCCGTTGGGCAGTTCCTGGATTTGCACTTGACCGGCATATTTTTCTGTCGCCGCCACATAATTGCGGGGCAATGGGTGAATAACCGCCGGGCCAACTTCGAGCGCGACATCGGGCGGCATTTTCCAGGAGTACTTGCCTTCGAACAGCGCCGCCATCCCGTCCGGCATGAATTGCCGGTACTGCTGCCAATTTTGCATGTTGATGGTGGTGCCGGGCGGAAGCGGCTCCGCCGCTCCGTCCGCCATCGCTTTGGAGCTGCTTCCGGAAAGCTGTGCGCCAGCCGGCATCGGGCAAAGCGCAATAATGAGAGCAGTGATAAATCCAATCAGGCCAGCCATATAGTCCTCACTCACAAAAAGCACGGCACTGCTATCCGCAGGAACCGCAACCCCCCTCAATATCGGGCCGCGTGCATCGTAATGCGCACGGCGTCTTACGGTCAACGCTTTATTAACCGGGTGGTGAACGAAAACTGGATAATTCCGCTTCCGACGGAAACGGCGACCGCGGCCTCAGGACCGCAAAGCACGAATAGGTGCGGCTGTCTGCCAGCCCATTGTTCAGCGTGACAATCAGCAGGAGCATGAGCCGTTGCCCAATTTCCTGAAAATCTGATAGAGCAACCTCAGTGCCTTGAGCGAATCGCAAGCCGGGGCGCTGATGACTGCGGTCAGGGCGCCAGACGCCAGACCGCCTCAGCGAGGAGCACGCAACGCTTGTCACGCTTCGACGATGCGAGGTGACCAATGAAATATGGTGTAGCGATTTTCCCCACCGACTATGCGATTCGGCCTGATGAAGTTGCACGGGAGGCCGAGCAACGCGGCTTCGAGTCGATCTTCTTTCCCGAACACACTCATATCCCGACTTCGCGCCGCTCGCCTTATCCCAGAGGAGGTGACTTACCTCCCGAATACTACCATACGATCGATCCGTTCGTGGCTCTGACGATGGCGGCGGCGGCGACTAAGAATCTGAAGTTGGCCACAGGAATATGCCTGGTGATTGAACGCGATCCGATTGTGCTGGCCAAGGAGGTCGCCAGTGTGGATCTGGCGTCCAACGGGCGTTTCATCTTCGGAATTGGTGGCGGCTGGAACGCGGAGGAAATGGAAAATCACGGCACCAACTTCAAGACCCGGTGGAAACGGCTGCGCGAAAGCATCGAAGCAATGAAGGCAATCTGGAGCAGGGACGAGTCCTCTTACCAGGGTGAACTCGTCCGCTTCGAGCCCGCGTGGTGCTGGCCCAAACCGGTGCAAAAGCCCCATCCGCCGATTCTGCTCGGCAGCCACGGTCCGCGCGCCCTGCAGCGCGTGGTGAGGTATTGCGATGGCTGGTTGCCGAATTGCGGGCGCGGCGGCGATTTGCCGGCCGAGATTACGGAACTGCGGCGATGCGCCGAGCAGGCAGGCCGCGACCCCAGGACCATCTCAATTACGGCATTCGCGGCGCCGCTGGACCCGCGCGCAATCGAATCGTACGAGAAGGCTGGAGTGGAGCGCACGGTGTTCTTCCTGCCGCCCGAAGGCCGCGAGAAGGTCATGCCGGTGCTCGACCGCTGCGCCAGGATGATCTGAGCGCGCGTTCCAACGCTCAGTCGGACACGCGGAGTTAATATTTCCGATCGTGCTCAGGGAGACTTTGCCATGGCGACGGTTTTGACCACAGCCAAAATCAGCGCACCAGCCCAGGTTCCTCCGCTTGCTATCCGCTCCGATGAGACGCGCTGGATTAGTCCCACCCTGATGATTCTCGTTTGCGGCATCATCGGCATCCTGATGATCGCCGCACGCCTGTACCAGCAAGTCTATGCCTGGAGCGCCGGCCTCGATGCGACCGCGCCTGAGTTTCGCAGGTACTGGATGAATTTGCTGTTCGGCCAATTTGCCGTCGAAGGAGTCGCCGCCGGCGGTATCTGGGGCTACATCTGGTTTTCCCGGCCGAAGGATCTCGGCCGGCTGCAAACCCGCGAGGAGCTCAGGCGCTTTGGGGTGTTTGTCGCTCTGATCTTCTGTTACGTATTTGCGGTGTTCTGGGCTGCGAGCTTCTTCGGCGAAGAGGACGCGAGCTGGCATCAAACCGTGGTTCGCGATACGTCGTTCACGCCGAGCCACATCATCCTGTTCTACTGGGCTTTTCCGATCTACATCATCCTGGGCATTACGGCTTATCTCTACGGGATGACGCGCCTGCCGCGCTTCGCTGCGCGTCATTCGCTGCCATGGGTTATTGCCGTAGCAGGGCCGTTTATGCTCCTGCCGGTCGTGGCTTATAACGAATGGGCGCACAGCTTCTGGATTCTCGAGGAGCGCTTTGCCGCACCGGTGCACTGGGGATTCATGATTTTCGCCTGGGCGGGCTTGGGACTTGGCGGCCTACTGTTGCAGGCTTGCGACTATCTGCACGAACTCGCGACCGGCGAAGCGCAGACTTACACGGCTGCGAATGATCCGGCTGTCGACCCGGCACTGGAGTTCGAGCACGAGGTTAATTGAGCATATTGCCCTGCTAGCCAATTTCGCGAATTCGCTGCGGCGTCTGGAAAACTTATGGCGGCCTCTCAGCGCGCTCGAACTCAGCCAGCAATCACGTCGGCCGAAGATCTGCGCCGTGCTTATCGATGGTTCGACCTGGTCATCGCGGGCCTCCTCTTCTTTCTCTTCATGGCGCTGTACCACGTGACCACTATTCTCACAGTCGGCGACTGGGATTTTTGGTCCGATTGGAAGGATAGCCGCTGGTGGCTGTCTTTTACCCCGATCGTTCTGATCGCGATGCCGGCAGCCTTCTCTTTCATTTTCTGGGCAAAATTCCGCCTGCCCTTTGCCGCGACTTTGCTCACCCTCTGCCTCGTGACCGCTGAATGGATTAATCGCATCTTCAACATGCACGGGTGGGCCTATTTTCCGCTGAATTTTGTCTGGCCCGCGACTTTGATCCCATGCGGGCTCGCACTCGATACTGTCCTGCTACTGACTGAAAGTTATCTGTTCACCGCCATCATCGGCGGCCTGCTCTGGGCGGTACTCTTCTATCTGGCCAATTGGCCGTTGATTAGTCATTTTCTTTTGCCGATTAACGTCAATGGGGTGCTGATGTCGCTGGCTGATCTCCAGGGCTTTCATTACATTCGAACCGGCACGCCCGAGTATATTCGGATCATTAATCGCGGCACGTTGCGAACCTTTGGGCAGGACCCGATCTATCTGTCAGTAGCCTTCGCCGGCTTTATGTCAATGCTGGTGTACATGTCGTTTCTCGGCCTGGGATGGATTTTCACGCGGACACAGTTCTCGTGGCTGAAACGCCTCTAGTTCCTTGTCACCTTTGTTATGAGTAACACCGAGTCATGGGCGGTTCTGTCATCCCGAGCGAAGTCGAGGGATCGCGTTCGGTCTTCGGGGCGCATCGTCGGACTCACGGCGCTTACGCAAAAGCTCCAATGGGACCGATCGAGCACTGCGAAGCATCCGCGCCCGCGCGCCACCGACGGCGCGCGATCCCTCCGCTTCAGTCGGGATGACGGAAAGAGGCGCCAGTGGTCGGTTATCGCGATGCTATCTCGCAAAGCGGGCGAAGGGCGATCTAAACGCCCGGGCACTGCGCTGCTCGCCGCGCTAGTGATGATGGGCTTCGGCACGAGAGCACTCGCGCATGGCGAGCGCGCGCAGGAACCATCGCTGCGGTTATCCACTATCCAGTGGTATGACACCAAATGGTCGAGCGATCAGATCAGCGTGAATCAGGAACTCACGCTTAGCGGGCGTTTCCGCGTAATGGCGAATTGGCCGCTGGAAATACCGTCACCGGCGGGGTTGACCTTTTTGAACGTCGGCGTCCCAGGCCCGGTTTTTATTCGCACTGCGAGCGTCGTAAATGGAGTCAACGGTGTTTCATCGTGTGGCCGTGTCGGTGGCATCTGGCTTCTTTTAAAGATCCCTGGGCAGAAAAATTCTGTGGTGCTTCTTCTGGGTGTGATTGTGGCGGTCGCTATTTGCTTCGCGCCGGCTGTCGCCCATGCCCATGGCGGCGGTCCCGGGCTCGATTACGACCCATGTATGCGTCAGGCCGGGGCGGACGATTTCGTTCATTTGACCGTGTATCAACCGGAGTTCAATCCATTTGCCGAATACTGTGGCGCGCTGCCTCAGAGTGGCGGTACTTTGTTGGTCTTCGATTTGATGGGTTTGGAGCTACCCGACGCTCCGGTTTCGCTGGCAGTGGTGCAGGAAGGCGGGGCATTTCGATTGTCGGTGCCGGCGCGACGCTATCGCGCGGGCGTGGTCGACCTGAGGGCGAAGCTGCCGCCCGGGAAATACACGGTGTTGATGAGTGTCGATGAGCCTGACGGGCTTCATCGTCTCACTTTTCCACTATCGGTCGGTGCGTGGTGGGATCGGCTGGTCGCGCCTCTGGTGGCCGTTCTGCTGATAGGCCTCACAACCGCCGGCTATTGCGTATTTCAAATAAGACGCCTCGCATCCGACCGCGGCAGCCCGCTGATGAAGAATCCGATCGAGCTAGTGCGGCGACTTACTTGATTAACACCGTTGGCTTCGACACACGGTTCTCGCCCGTCTCGTATTTGGTATGTGGATCGGGACAAATGGCAAGGGAGGGCGCGTTGTTCGTGACCGTGGCGTTCCACGCGACCGCGCTAATTGTGCACGTTTTCTCGTTTATGACGTGATCCTCAGGCGGACACTGCCTGTTGACCATATGGCGGAAACCGTTGTAAACCCCTGTTGGAACATGTGCTGAGCGCATGGAGGTTCCTAATGGACTCAACTCGGCAAGCACTGGGCCTGGAGGACGGATATAGTCCAACTGACTGGCTCGGAGGCTGGAAGACGCTGTTCTGGTCATGCGGTTTGCTGCTCTTAGCGAACCTGTTTCTATGGGTATGGGACTATAAGTTCGCTTTCACCGCCGGCCTGAATTCCGCCAGCCGCGATTTCACGCTGCACTACCGTACGCTTTTTTGGGGAGAACTGCTGACGGTCGGGGGCTTCGCCGGCATTTGGTACGGGTGGCTGATTAGAACGGGGCGCGCGCTGCTGAATATCGACGTCACTCCCGCCGAGGAAGTGCGCCGAATAGCTGTCCTATGGGGCATAATTGGTGCCACCAGCTTATCGCTCTACATCGAGGCGAGCTTCTGGCCAAACTGGGACGGTGCTTGGCATCAGACGATGGTGCGCGACACGGCCTTGACCCCGACTCATATACCGATGTTCTACTTCTTTTTCCCGCTATCGGTGATCCTAGCATTCGGAGCCTACCTTTATGGGCGTTTCCGGATTCCGGCGGTTTACGGCGCGGGAAAGGGGTTTCCATGGTCATTCTTCCTGTTGATCGCCGCCGCGGTGCTCGAATTTGTTCAGGTTGCCTTTAACGAATGGGGCCACAGTCTATGGATGTCCGAAGAGTTCTTCGCGGTCCCCTTCCATTGGCCCTTTGTCACTTACGGATGGCTGGCGAGTGGGATGTTCGCGGTCTGGGGCGAGACTATTCTGCGGCTGTTTCAAATCGAGAAGGCCGCGAAAATCGTAGAGATCCCGCAACAAACCGCCGCCGCCGGGCGTTAGTGCGGAAAAACCTACTTGCTTATGAAGCTTTTGGCACCCTGCGATAAAACAGGCTTCCTTCCTTGAGTTCTCCCCCTCCTGGGGAGATTACAGAGAGGGAAGGCACGCTGCGGAAGGCCTTGTTGCGCAGCCTGCTAGGCTCGCGGGATACGACTGGACGCCAGGAGATTCGTTGAGAGGTATGTCTTATGGCCAGTACGCCGGCAGCTCTTTCCGCAGCTGAGAGGCAGCATCGCCTCGAACTGCGCGAACTGCTGAATGCGAAATACGTCTTTATCGATCGCACCTGGGACGCGGTATTCTGGATAACTGCGATTTTTATCGTCGGCGGCGCAGCCGACATTACTAAACTGCTATTTGCCGGCGACTGGGACTTCTGGACTGATTGGAAGGATCCGCAATGGTGGCCGGTGGTAACGGCTTTCGCCACCATCATCATTCCGTCCGCCCTGCAATGGATTCAATGGGTCGCATGGCGGTTCCCAACTGGGGCGACCTATACCTGCTGCTGTTTGTTCCTGGCCTCGTGGATAGGCCGATTTTTCCAATGGCATGTTGCCGAGACCTATCCGCTAAATTTTATCTGGCCGATCTCGACGGTGCCGGCCGCCATCATTCTCGACTGGCTCTTAATGAAGACGCGAAGCTTCATCTTGACCTCATTAATCGGCGGTCCGATTTGGGCGATTCTGATTTGGTCTTTCAATTACATTCCGCTGGCGCCCTACCTGCAGCCTGCGCAGTTTATGCACCATATTCTGACGGTTTCCGATATTCAGGGGATCGCTTATATACGTTCTCAAACCCCCGAGTATATGCGGCATATCGAGCGGGGCGCGCTGCGTAGCTTCCTGGGTGAGACGCAGTACGTTTCTCTGCTGTTCGGCGGCACGCTGGCGATGGTGGGCTATTGGGTTGGGCAATTGATCGGCCGGTATCTGGCAGTATGGCCGATCGGGCGTTATATCAAAACGGTCTGAACTTCCGGCCGGCGGATCGTTACCGGCAACCCGAGCGATGCGATGATATTACCGGAAACGCGACTTTTTCGGTCGGTGGTGACTGCGGTTATCTGGCTCGGACTTTGGTGTTCGACCGCCTATGCGCATGGAGGCATCGCGGGACCCGACGAACTCGGTCCGCCGGTCATCACTGCCGCGGCTCTCGGCATCGCCGGTTATTGGACGGTGATGCTTTGGCCGTCGCGCAGAAATAACGGTACGCGCAAGAAAGGCCCTCTACGATCCCAAACCAAACCCAATCGAAGATCAATCACGGCATACTGAATCGAGGGAGTACGGCAGGATGCGAAAATGGCTTGTAATCAGTGTCCCGGCGACTCTCATCTTCTGTTTGTCTGTAAGGGCGGCGCATGCTCACGGCGAAGCCGCCGACGAGCCTTTCCTGAAAGACCTGACCGTCGCGTTCTACAACGTTCATGTTGGCCCCACGGTGATCAAGGTCGGCGACCCTGTGACGATTACCGGGTCGCTCAAAATTCTCGAAACCTGGCCCTACACACTCGATCCGCCGCAGACCGCCTACGTGACTCCGGTAGTCCCCGGGCCGGTTTTCGCCCTGGTCGATCGCGTTATCAACGGCCAACCGGCATTCGGCTCGATCACGGTTGAAAGAGGTGGGACCTACAACTTCAAAATGGTGATGAGGGGACGCAACCCAGGCCATTGGCACGTGCATCCAGGGATCGCGATTCAGGGCACCGGAACTCTAATCGGCCCCGGCGAATGGGTCACGGTTGAGCCGAGTGCTACGCCCTTTAAGCTGAACGTAATGCTGCTCAATGGTCAGACAGTCGATCTCGAGCATTTCGGCGGCAGTTTTGTATGGTGGTGGTCGCTAGCAGGATTCATCCTCGGGCTTATCTGGATGATTTATTGGACGGTGCCCAAGCGGACCGTTACACGGCTGGCGGTGACGACACAGCTCGGGGCCAACGACGATGCTCCGGATATTGGCTTGATCACCCCGGAGGATCGCAAGTGGATGAATGTGCTGGCCGGAATCACGATCGCAATGTTGGTTGTGGGCTGGGTGTGGATGGCGGCGAAATATCCGGTGCGACTCCCGCAACAAACCGACCGCTTCGCGCCCGCAGTCGACACACCCTCCTACCATTTGGCCCAGGTGACCCCCGCGGGCTCCCCCAATAATGCCACGTATGATGAGAAAACCGACAAGTTGACAATCAACCTCGATGTGAAAAACGTTGGTGGGAGTCCGATCACGCCCAAACAATACTCGATGGCGATGGCGACCTTCGTCAATGGCACCGAACAGGAACAAGCGAACGCCGGCCCGCGCGACTTCGTCGGCCAACTCCACGTAGAGCCGGCAGGTCCCATACCAACGGGGCAGACCAGGCGAATTATACTCACAATGGCAAGTCCCGTGTTCGATGAAGAACGCTTGATTCCGCTGCACGATCCGCAGCAACTAATCGCTGGACTACTAGCTTTCCAGGACGGCGCGGGCCGAGCGGAAATGGTAACAATAAAGTCGGTATTGGTCCCAACCGAGTTTCGACCGCAATACTTGCCATAACACTAGGCGGAACGAAGTGCAGCCGAGCAAACGAGTCTGCGAGGTGCGCATGTATAAGAGAGAACGAAGGGAGACGAACGAGAGTAGGAAAGGCATGAACGGGCTTTTTGCTTTTCTAGCTTCTCGTTCCTGACTGTCTTTGTCCGGTCTGGTGAGAAAGAAAAAATGAAGGCAGCGGTTCTGACCGATTACGATACTAGCCTTTCGCGAACCCAATTCGTCGCGTACCAGGAGGCGCCGGATCCCAAAATTACCGGCCCCTCAGACATCATCGTCCGTATCGGCGGGGCCGGAGTTTGCCGGACTGACCTGCACATTATCGAGGGTCTGTGGCGCGAGCGCGTTGCGGTCAAGCTGCCCTACATTATGGGCCACGAAAATGCAGGATGGGTCGAAGCTATCGGCGGGTCGGTTCAGAGCGTCAAGGTTGGCGATCCGGTCATATGCCATCCGCTGCTCAGCCGGGGCGAAGCGCTGGCAGCGCGGCGCGGCAACGATATGCATGCAGGGGGCGCCTTTCCGGGCATCGACTCTGATGGCGGCTATGCCGAGCTCCTGAAGACCGCAGAACGCGCGATCGTCAAGTTGCCGCGCGCGCTGGCACCCAAGGATGTCGCCCCATACGCCGACGCAGGGTTAACCGCATATCATGCGGCAAAGAAGGCGGCCGTAAACCTGGTCCCCGGCGACTACGCGGTCGTGCTCGGAGTCGGCGGGTTGGGACATATCGGGGTGCAGGTGCTTAAGGCGCTTAGTGCGGCAGCTATAATTGCAGTGGATCGCTCCGAGATTGCGCTCAAGTTGGCCCAGGAGAGCGGCGCCGATCACGTCCTCAAGGCAGACGGCAGCGAACTCGACCAAGTGCTTTCGCTGACCAGCGGAATGGGAGCGCAAGTGGTGATCGATTTCGTCGGCGAAGGTGATTCGGTCGTCAACGGCCTCAAGATGACCCGCAACGCCGGTTACTATTACATTGTAGGTTACGGTGGCAAGGTCGAAATCTCGACGATGGACATGATTGTTTCCGAAAAGTCGATTGTCGGAAACCTGGTCGGAACCTATCCCGATCTGGTCGAATTAATGTCCTTGGCCGATCGCGGACTGGTGAAGCTGGCGACCAAAGAATATCGCCTGGCCGAGGCGAACAGCGCCCTTCATGACCTCAAAGATGGACGAGTGAAGGGCAGGGCAGTGCTGATCCCCTGACACAGTATGCGCGCGGCTGCTGACCGATGTCCGTCGCTTCCTGGTAGCACAGGCTTCAGCCTGTGGACTGTTGGCGTCATTGCAGCGGCCTTGGCTCCGCCATTTAGCATCGCACCGACCCGAGCCGCCGAAGCACAAGTGGTGAGGATTGCGGGCAATCTGTCCAAAATCGCGATTACTGACGACGCACGCAGCAAAGCCGTCGTCATTTTCACCGAAAGATGCGCCACTTGTCATGGAGCCGACGGTCGCGGCAACGGGCCGGCCGCGGTGAACCTCAAGCCCAAGCCAATTGATTTCCATAGCCGGAATTGGCAAAAGTCGGTGAGTGACGAGAATATCACCAAGGCGATCATTTTTGGCGGGCGCTCGGTCGGCAAGAGTGGTCAAATGGCGCCGAATCCTGACCTTGAGAATGAACCCGAGATCGTGGCGGCGCTGGTCGACAAAATCCGTAAATGGGGCAGGTGAGTCATGAGACTGTCTGTATTACGAGAGTCAGTGCCGGCGATTTCCAGTAAGGGCGCTCTCGAGCCGTCTTCGTCGCGCAGCATTGGCAGAATATGGCGGTGACTAAGTGAAAAAATTGAAACGGCGTGAATTTCTGCAAAAAGGAGCGCTGGCAGTCGCAGGTGCGGCTGCATTCGCCTCGGGGGTAACTGGAGTCGTCGGCGCCGAGCAATGGACTGCCGGGTTGAAGACTCTGGACGCTCATCAGGGGCAGACGCTGCTCTCGATGTCCCGCGAGATCTTTCCCCATCCTCAGCTTGACGATAGCTACTACATAAGAGTCGTTCAGGACCTTGATGCGGAGGCGGGGACGAAGACCGAGACCGCTAAACTGCTGCGCGAGGGTGTCACACGGTTAGACCGAGTTAAGAAGGCAAAATTCGTGACGCTGTCCCAGACCGACCAGATCGTAGTGCTTAAGCAAATCGATCGGACCGACTTCTTTACCAAGGTCCGTAACAGCGAATTGGTGTCGCTCTACAACAACCACGATGTCTGGAAAAAAATGGGCTATCCCGGCGCCTCCTACGCGATCGGCGGCTATTTGCACCACGGATTTAACGACTTGAACTGGCTGCCGGATCCGCCTGAATCGTCGAGCCCGAAACCAGCGTAGTACTCAGTTGCATGAGTTCGTGCAACACGGGGGAGGTATGGTGGGGGCTGCCTGACTGGCTGTGAATGCATGAAGAAAATGACCGTGGCGGGGAAATTCCGGCGGCATGGCCGATAGACCACCCCTACCCTGACCTTCCCCCTGGTCAAGGGGAGGGATTGGAGGGACCGGGCCTATTCCGCCGATACAAGCAGATTTAGAGAAGTAACTATTATCGAGCATAGCGGGCACAGACTTTAGCCCATGCAGCTCACGCGCCGCGCGGACGTAGCTCAAGGAGTCTGCGCGTTGCGTCGAAGGTAGAGAGGAAGATCGTGGCGCGATATGATCATAACGACGATTCGGTGGTCTTAATTGTCGGGTCCGGTGCAGGCGGCGGCACGCTGGCGAACGAGCTATGCCACAAAGGACTAAAAGTAGTACTGCTTGAAGCCGGAGCCGCACAGTCGCCGGCTACTTTCCGCAACGATGAATGGTTCGCCTTCAACCAACTCGCCTGGCTCGACAAACGTACTACCTCAGGCTCGTGGCGAGTCGCCCGAGATTTCCCAAATCTGCCCGCGTGGACCTGTAAGACTCTGGGCGGTACCACCGTCCATTGGGCAGGCGCGTCTTTGCGCTTGCAGGCACACGAGTTCCAGACGCGAACGCTATATTCGAATATCGAAGGGGCCAATTTGCTTGATTGGCCTTTGACCCTCGAAGAACTGCAACCTTACTACGCCAAAGCCGAGGATAAGCTCGGGGTTACCCGTACCAATGATATCCCGGGCCTGCCGGGTAATAATAACTTCAAGGTGATGTACAACGGCGCGACCCGAGCAGGCTACAAAACGGTCCACACCGGCCGGATGGCTATCAACAGCCGTGCGCGAGATGATCGTTCGGCCTGCTGGCAACTGGGCTTTTGCTTCCAGGGCTGCAAGTCCGGAGCAAAGTGGTCGACGCTCTACACCGAAATACCCCAAGCGCAGGAAACCGGCAGGCTCGATTTACGTACACAATCGCAAGTCCTTCAGGTGCAACACGATACAAGCGCCAAGGTCACCGGTGTGCTTTATGCTGATAAAGACGGCAAACACATCCGTCAAAAGGCACGACTCGTCTGCCTGGCGTGCAATTCAATCGAGACCGCGCGGCTTCTCCTCAATTCTCATTCGTCGGCGTTCCCGCACGGGCTGGCCAACTCCTCCGGTGAGGTCGGCAAGAACTACATGCGTCATACCACCGGCTCGGTTTTCGGTGTCTTCAAAAAGCCGGTTCATATGTACCGCGGCACGGTAATGGCCGGAATTATTCAGGATGAAGCCGGACTGAATACCAAGCGCGGCTTCACTGGCGGGTTCGAGATGGAGACGATCTCCCTGGGAGTGCCGTTTGCCGCCGCCTTTCTCAGCCCGGGCGCGTGGGGGCGCGATTATACCAGGCTGCTCGAACAATTTAACAACATGGCAGGGATGTGGCTCGTCGGCGAGGACATGCCCCAATCACGCAATGCGGTCACGCTCCATCAAACGGAAAAAGACCAATTCGGGCTACCGATCCCCAATGTGCATTACGACGACCATCTCAACGACGTTGCGATGCGCAAGTACGCTTATCAGCGTGGCGCGGCGGTGTACGATGCGGTCGGCGCGGCCGAGACTATCGAAGTTCCGCCCTATCCTTCCACTCATAACATGGGCACCTGCCGGATGAGCGCCAACCCGCGTGACGGTGTCTGTAATAAGTGGGGACAGGCACACGATATCAGGAATTTATTCATTTCAGACGGTAGCCAGTTCACCACCAGCGGCGCAGAGAACCCTACTCTGACTATAGTAACCTTGGCGATAAGGCAGGCCGACTATATCGCCTCAGAGAGCTCCCGCCACAACATTTGACAGGCGTGGTGACAATCGTCATGGCAAGGGCGAATCGGCACGCGCTGTCATGTTCAGCAACCCACATGGAGATGTCACGCCGTGAAGCGGCTCTTTAGTAATTCCACAACTCGGAAAAACTCTCCCGGACTGAACAGCTTCGCTATATTGCCCGGTGCCTTCGTCGTGGCCGCAGCGTTTTTGACCGGTGCAACCACCACATGTGCCAGCAAGGTCAACTATCTGCCGGATATCATGCTGACGAACCAAAATTCCCGGGCAATCTCTTTGTCAACCTTGCGCGGCAAACCGGTGCTGGTCGGATTCATTCATACGATGTGCAAGGGAGTGTGCCAGATGATGACCGCCTCGATGCGGTCGGTGGCCTCCGCCCTGCCACCCGGCACGGCTTCCGGCGTGACAATGCTGTTGATCACGACCGACCCGGCCGAAGACCAGCCGCCTCAACTACTGCAATACGCCAAAAGTCAGGACCTTCCCGGCAACGGGTGGATTCTTGTCACGGGCGCTCGGGATAGCATCAAACAGGTGATGCGCCTCTACGGCGTGAAGCACGAAGATACGGACGACGCCATGATGCACGTGATGAAGCTCTTCTTGCTCGCGCCGGGCGGTACGCTGGAGCATATCTATCCCGGCATGAAGTCATCGCCGCAAATGATAGCGTCGGACATCCAAACGATCTGGCGTGGCAATTCCGGTTCTGCTTCCGAAGGCCTCACCGCAGTTCACTAATACTAGTGGCCTGTAACGTTGAAAACGATAGTGACTTGTCGTCTCGAAACGAAGGCGGTCGACCCCCACCTAACCCATTCGTCGCTGCCGCTCCTCAGGGCAGGCTCTCCTCTTCCCTGGTCAGGGGGAGGGATTTCCGGCGATACCGATTTCAATGTTAC
>Ga0137391_10000809_pt1 | contig 22265 bp, 21 predicted proteins | sample 15con2h24BmetaG_FD_101399 | JGI IMG/M metagenome (GOLD analysis project Ga0137391, IMG submission 101399) | Vadose zone soil microbial communities from Angelo Coast Range Reserve, California, USA - 15con2h2.4B metaG | ecosystem: Environmental > Terrestrial > Soil > Vadose zone > Saprolite...
GCATTCTGGTGCAGGTTCATCCGGCTCTCCTCGAGGATGCTAAAGCTTCAGCAACTTCAGCTTCCCCGACTCGAGCCGGATGGACAACCTATCGAAAGCTCACAGCTAGAGGGTAAAGCCGCCGTCGATGATGTGGATCGCGCCGGTGGTGAAGGCCGCTTCGTCCGAGGCGAGATAGACCGCCAGCGCCGCGACCTCCTCGGGGGTGCCGAGTCGGCCCATCGGCTGGCGCTCGACAAAGCCACGTCGCGCCGCTTCGGTGCCGCCGGGGAGCAGAACCCCCTGCATCGCGATGCGCTCTTCCAATGAGGGGGTCGCGACCGTGCCCGGGCAGATCGCGTTGCAGCGGATGCCCTGGGTGATGAAATCGGCCGCCACCGCCTTGGTCAGCCCGATGATTGCGGCCTTGGTCGCGCCGTAGACGCAGCGGTTCGGCACGCCTTTGATCGAGGAGGCGGTCGAGGCCATGTTGATGATCGAGACACCGCCCGGGCTTGTTTTTGCGTGCTCCAGCATCTTCGGCAGGAACGCGCGGATCATCAGGTACATCGAGCGCAGATTGAGGTTGAACGAGAAATCCCAATCCTCGGGCAGGACGTCGAGGATCGTGCCGTGATGCACAAAGCCGGCGCAGTTGAAGAGGATGTCGAGCGGCCCGAGCTCGTCGGCGAGCGCGGCGATCGCTTCGCGGTCGGTGACATCGAGCCGGCGCGTCGCGACAAAGGCTTCCGCTAGGTCGGCGACCTTGTCCTCGGCGATGTCGGTGGCCAGGACGCTGGCGCCCTCGGCGGCGAAGGCGAGCGCCACCGCCCGGCCGATCCCTTGCGCCGCCGCCGTGACCAAGGCGCGCTTGCCTTCGAGCCGCCCCGCCATGCCGTCGCTCCGCCTGGTTGCGCCGCTAACTCCGACGGGCAAATTGCCACGTCGCGCGAGCCTCTGTAAATTGTTGTGCCGGCTCGGCACCGCATTCCGAACAGGTCAGCGTGACGATCGATACGCTCGCTTACAGCAAACATCTCGAAGCCGCCGGCATCGACCGCCATGCAGCCGAGGCGCGAGCGGAGGCTCTGACCAAATACGTCCTGCCGGATATAGTGACAAAGGCCGATCTCGCGGCGACCAAGGTCGACCTGGAACAAGCAATGGAACGGATCGAGCATCGCCTTACCCTACGGGTCATCGGCATTGTCGGGGCCTTCGATGCGGCGCTGTTCGCACTACTGCGCTTCGCGCATTAGGAAGGCGCGGGGCTCAGCCGGAGCCGAGCACCAAGGCCGCGCCGAGCATATGGCCGTCGGGGGCCTGGACGAGGACGGCGAGGCCTTCGCCGGCGGCGGGCGGCTCGATCGGAAAGCTGAGCGACGATCCGTCCCACGCGCCGAGCGTCGTCAAGCTCTCGACCCCATTGAAATCATCCGCGACGCGGCCGGTGTTCTCGCCGGCGCCGACATGGGTCGTCCGCCGCCGCACAAAACGCACCAGCACAATTTCGCCCTTGCCGGCGCCGCCGCCGATCGCGACGGAGCGCCGGTCATCGGCGAAGCTGACCGGCGCGGTTGCCGCCGGCCGCGCCCCGCGCAACGCATCCATCACCGCCTCTCGGTCGGAGCCGACCATCTGGCTGGTCCCATCGACGACCATTTGCGGCGTATACACCCGGCCCTCGGTGAAGCGCCGCGCGTAGGCTTTCTGGCGCGCCGTCGAGCTTGGCCTGGACAGCGGATCCTTCCAGCCGAGCGAGTCCCAGTAGCTGATGTGGAAGCCGAGCGGCAGCACGTCGCTGCGCCGCGCCAGCTCGCCGAGCAGCGCGTCGGCGGGTGGGCAGGACGAGCAGCCTTGCGAGGTGAACAGCTCGACGACGACCGGCCGCGGATCGGCAGCCGCCGATGTCGCCGCGACAGCCAGCCCGATGATCAGGCCGGCACGACGCATAGTCCGGCGGATTGCCATCGCATTCTCCCGCATTGCGCTCGGCCGCATCTATGCACGCTGCCGGCGAAAAGCAGCAGCGTTGCCGATCACGCTTGCGCGAGGCTGAAATCGGCGTCGCAGCCCACGATCCGAAAACAGGCTGCGTCGGCGAGCGGGCTGCGCTAAGCTCATCCGGACGGCAATCACAAGAAGTCGGGCGACAACCCGACGCCGCAATGGCGGGCAGGCTTTCACGCGCTGACAGATGCTGCTTGGGGCTCGGGAGCAATCCGAGCGTGAAAGTTGGGAGGGAATGATGGAGTCCGCCATCGAACGGCAAACCATGCGGCAAATCTACCTCAGGCTGCTGCCGTTTTGCTTTGTCCTGTACTTCATCTGTTATCTCGACCGCGTGAACATCGGGTTCGCGGCGCTGACAATGAACAAGGATCTGGGGCTGAGCAGCTATGTCTTCGGGCTCGGCGCCGGCGCCTTTTTCTGGGGTTATTTCCTGCTCGAGGTGCCGAGCAATTTGATCCTCGAAAAGGTCGGGGCGAGCCGCTGGATCGCCCGCATCATGATCGGCTGGGGCATCGTCTCGGGGTGCTTCGCCTTTACCCAGGGGCCGATCAGCTTTTTTATCCTGCGCTTTACGCTGGGTCTTGCCGAGGCGGGTTTTTTCCCCGGCATGATCCTCTATTTCACCTTTTGGTTCCCGACGCATCATCGCGCCCGGATCGTCGCGGCCTTCATGGCGGCAATCCCGGTGTCGATCGGTCTTGGCGCGCCGGTGTCGACCGCGTTCCTGCAACTCGACGGGGTTCTCGGCCTCGCCGGGTGGAAATGGCTGTTTCTCGGCGAGGCGGCGCCGGCCCTGATCTTCGGGGTGATCTGCTGGTTCTACCTGACCGATCGCCCGGCGCACGCCAAATGGCTGAGCCCCGAATCCAAAGCCTGGCTCCTCGGCGAGATGGAAAAGGAGCAGAAGACGGTCGCGACCGGCCGGCGGATCTCGGTGCTCCAGTCGCTGTTCAGCTGGCGCGTCTTGGCGCTCGGCGCGATCCATTTCGGCCAGGCCGGGGTCAGCGTCGGGATCGCCGTGTTCGTTGCCCAGATCATCAAGCAGCTCGGCCTCAGCAACATGGAGACCGGGTTCACGACGGTGATCCCCTACGCCGCCAGAACGATCGGGATGATCGTCTGGGGCCACATCTCCGATCGATGAACGAGCGGCGGTGGAACCTGACGCTGTCCTGCCTGACGATGGGCGTGGGCTGCGCGCTCGCCGGCTATTGCGGCGCGAGTTACTGGTCGATTCTCGGCCTGTCGCTGGCGACCGTCGGGCTCTATGCCTCGAACGCGCATCTGTTCCCGCTGCCCGCGGTGTTCCTGACGGGTCCGGCATTGGCCAGCGGCATCGCTTGGGTCAACTCGGTCGGCATCCTCGGCGGCAGCGTGTCGCCGCCGATCGTCGGCTATCTGCGCGACCTGACCGGCAATTTCACCGGCGGCCTCTACGCGCTCGCCCTGTTCGGGGCTTTTGCGGCGGTCATCGCCGCCGTCGCGGTGCGCGAGACGCCGGAGCCGGTGAAAGGAGCGGGCGAGGCGCTGGCCGCATCGGCGGATTAGGCCGGCCGCAGCGGCCGGGTCGCCGGCCTGCCATCACAGCCGCGCGCGCATGCGTTCGAGGACGATGTCGCGCAGCGGGCCTTTCTGCGCCTTGCCGGTCGGGGTCCGCGGCAGCATTTCGAGCAGCTCGAGGAACTCCGGCAGCTTGTAGGCCGCGATCTTGTCCGTGAGAAAGGCGGTCAGCTCGGCAAAGGAGAGCGCCTCGCCGGGCTTCAGCACGACCGCGGCGCAGACCCGCTCGCCGAGAAGCGGGTCGGGTATGCCGATCGCGGCGGCCTCGCGCACCTTGGGATGCTGATACAGCACCTCCTCGATCTCGCGTGGGTAGATGGTGGCGCCGCCGCGGATGATCAGCTCGTTCTTGCGGTCAATGATCTTCAGATACCCCTGGGCGTCGATGACGCCGATGTCGCCGGTGGCGAACCAGCCGTCCGGGCTGAAGCTTTTCGCATTGGCCTCGGGATTGTTGTGGTAGCCGATCGCCACCGACGGCCCGTAGGTCAGGATCTCCCCCGGCATGCCGCGGGCGCAATCCTGGCCGTCGTCGTCGATGATGCGGATCCCCATCTGCGGCAGCGGGCGTCCGACCAGGCCGCACGCCGCTTCCGGGTCGTCCTCGACCGCGGTGTGCGACTGGAAACCGCATTCGAGCATGCCGTAGAGCTCCAAGAGATGCCCCGGCAGCCGCGCCCGCACCGCCCGGATGATTTCGATCGGGCAGGACGCGACGCCGGTCGTGACCGTCTGCAGCGACGACAGGTCGAAGCGGCCGAGGTCGGGGATTTCGAGCACCGCCACGAGATGCGCCGGCACGCAGCAGAAATGCGTCACCCGCTCGCGCTCGATCAGTTGGAGCGCCTGTTCGGCATCGAACACCTCCTGCAACACCACCGGGCAGCCCGCGAATATCCCCTGGAGCACGTTGAGGAGGCCCCAGTTGAGCCCGATCGGCAGAAACGCCAAGAGGACGCTGTCCGGCCCAATGCGATGCGTCTCGTTGGCGAATCGCGCCGCGCAATTGGTCGTGTTGTGCAAATGCAGCACCGCCTTGGGGTCACCGGTGGTGCCCGAGGTGAACGCGATGCGGCACAGATCATTGGCGTGTGGCCGTCGGCGGCGTAGCGCGTCGCGGTCGAATTCCGGGCCGTCGGGGGCGTCTAGGAAGGCGCGCAGGTCGAAATAGCGTTCGGAAACCTCGTCGCCGACCACCATCACATGGTTGAGGCGAGGCAATCTCGGGCGCAGCCCGCCCAGCATCTCAAGGTAATCGAAGCGCCGAAAACCGCGCGGCAGGATCAGCGCCGATGCTTCGGTGAGGCTGAGAATGAACTCGACCTCGCGGGCGCGGAAGTCGCTGTGGAGCTGGCAGAACGGGATCCCCGCCAGCATCGCCGCATTGAGCGCGACCGCGAACTCGCTCCAGTTCGGCAATTGGATCGCAACCACATCGTCGGCGCCAAGACCGAGCCCGACCAGATATGCCGCCAGCCGTTCGGCGCGCCGATAATATTCGGCAAACCCGAGCCGCACCCGCCCATCGGCGATCGCCAGCCGGTTCGGCGCCATGTGCGTCCATGCCTCCAGCGCGTCATTGCTGGTCGTGTCGAGCCAGTAGCCCTTGCCGGTAAACTCTGCGATGCGCGCCGGATCGATCGGCGGGTCCGGGATGCGCATGGCTACTTCCCAGCGCGTTCCTCGGCGTCGGTCTCATAGACATACGGCTCGACAAAATAGTCGGCTTTATCTGGGATCACCGGCACATCGAGCAGACGCCCGATCAGGCGCGCCTGACGGCTGTCAAGGGGGTAATCACCACACCCATCGTCATCCGGGGTGATCCCCGCGATGTCCTTCACCTTAGCGACTACCGGCTCTGGAACGTCGTGCGATCCGATGATCCGCTCTGTCTCCCGGCTATAGGTGACCAACCGATAGATGATTTTCATACTAGGGCTCCACCGAACGCGTCGCATCGGCGTCTTTTGTTTGTGCTCCCGTCAACGGATCGAATTCGCCGATGTGGCGCCCTCTCGAGTTGTAGGCTTCCACCGTTCCGTGCTGATAATCCCATTCCAGGATCGTCCCGTCATCGTCTTTCCAGCGGGGTCGACGTCCCCTGCCGCCCGGCCGTGGCGTGTTGGACCGCACGCGCTCAGCGCTCGGAAATCTGTCCGGTGGCGGCGGGTAGGGCGGTCCGCTGCGCAACTTCCCGTTAGCCCGACATCTGTCGTTGTGCGGCCAAATCATCCTCGATGAAGGCCGCGACGACCTCGTCGATGTCGCGGTCGCGGCCGAACCCGAGCGCTTCGGCGCGCGGCGTCAGGAGCGCCTGCGGCCAGCCGGAGACGATCCTTTGGATCTGCGGGTCGGGCTGCCAGCGGATCCTGGCAAAGGCAGCCTCGCCGCCGGCTCGGCGCAAGGCTGCCGCCATCTCGCCGACCGCGACCGAGAAGCCCGGCAGCTGCAATGACCGGCTCGCGCCGAAGGCCTCGCCCGGCAAGTCGAGGGCGTGGACTAGCCCCTCGACGATGCGGCGCGGCGAGGCCAATGCCATGACCGTGTCCAGCGTAACCGGGCACACCGCCTCCTGGCCGGAAAGCGGCTCGCGGATGATCGAGGAGGCAAAGGTCGAGGCAGCGCGGTTGGGCCGCCCGGGCCGCACCACGACGGTCGGCAGGCGCAGCGCGCGGCCGTCGACAAAGCCCTTGCGGCTGTAGTCGTTGACCAAGAGCTCGCCGATCGCCTTCTGGGTGCCATACGAGGTTTGCGGTGTGAGCGCAGTATCGTCACCGACCGCTTGCGGCAAGGCGCCGCCATAAACTGCAAGCGAACTGGCGAAGACGACAAGTGGGGCAGTTCCCAGAGCGCGGCAGGCGTCGAGCACGGCACGGGTGCCGTCGAGATTGACCCGGTAGCCGAGGTCGGTGTTCGCCTCCGCTTCGCCGCTGACAATCGCGGCGAGGTGAAAGACCGCATCGGTGCCGGGCGCGATCAGCCGGGTCACAGTATCCCGGTCGGCGATGTCGCCGGTGACCAGCCGCAGGCGCTTGTCTTCGGGCAGGGGCAGGGCCGGTGCGGCATTGTCGAACAGCACCAGCTCGTCGATCGACCCGAGGCCGCTTCCCCGCTCCAGCAGCCGCATCGCCACCCGCCGGCCGAGAAAACCACATCCTCCGGTGATGACGATGCGCATGGCGGGGTCCCTTATTGGGTGATCTGGATCGGCTCGATGCGTCCTTCGAGACGCCCGCGTTGCGGGCTCCTCAGGATGAGGAACTTTCTTAATGAAATCAATGAGTCACCTCATCCTGAGGAGCGCCCGCAGGGCGCGTCTCGAAGGACGCACCCTGGTCATGCAGCACGGTTAGGCGATACCATATCTCTTCGCCCAGCCGAGCCCGGCGATGGTGTTGCCTTTCGGCCGGTATTCGCAGCCGATCCAGCCGGCAAAGCCGATTTCGTCGAGCAGGTCGAACAAATAGGGGTAATGGATCTCGCCGACATCCGGTTCGTGCCGTCCGGGGTTGCCGGCGATCTGGACATGCGGGTAATGGCCGGCAAGCGCGCGGATCTTGGTGGCGAGATCGCCCTCCATGATCTGCACATGATAGAGGTCGAGCTGGAGCTTCAGATTGGCCCGGCCGACGTGCTCGATTACCCGCATCGCCTGGTCCGTGTAATTGAGGAAATAGCCCGGAATGTCGCGTGTGTTGATCGGCTCGATCACGGCGGTGAGGCCGGCGTCGGCGACGCGGTCGGCGGCCCAGCGCAGATTGTCGATATAGACGCGCTCGCCGGCCTCCCTGTCGCGGCCTTCCGGCCACAGCCCCGCCATCGTGTGCACCAGCGGGCACTTCGTCGCCTTGGCATAGATGACCGCCTGGTCGACCCCGTCGCGGAATTCCCGCTCGCGGCCGGGCAGCGCCGCGAGGCCGCGCTCGCCGCCGGCCCAATCGCCGGGGACGGTGTTGAACAGCGCCAGGCTGAGGCTATTGCGCTCGAGCCGCTCGGCGATTGCCTCGGCCGGGTGGTCGTAGGGGAAGAGGAACTCGACCCCCTTGAACCCGGCGCGCGCGGCCGCGTCGAACCGGTCGAGAAAGCCGATGTCCTGGAACATCATGCTCAGATTGGCGGCGAAGTTCGGCATCGACGACGCTCTCCTGTTTACCGGCGGCGCAGCGGACGGCTACTCTTGCCGCGGGCTCGGGTCAACACAAGAACCGATGGGGGAGGGCGGAAATGCCGAACATCAGACGCGCTCTTAACGGCGCCGTCGCCGCGGTAATTTTGCTCTGCGGCGCCGCAGCGGAGCGCGCCGCCGAGCCGATCACCATTGGCTTCAGCATGGAGCTGACCGGCGCGTTCGCGGTCGTCGGCAAGACCGGGCTCCTCGCCTTCAAGATTTGGGAGGAGCAGACGAACGCCAAGGGCGGGCTCCTCGGCCGGCCGGTCAAGCTCGTCTATTACGACGACCAGAGCAACCCCTCGCTGGTGCCGGCCATCTATACCAAGCTGATGGAGGTCGACAAGGTCGACCTCTTGGTGTCGAGTTACGGCACCAACCTCGTCGTTCCGGCGATGCCGGTCGCGATCCAGCACAACCGGCTGTTCTTCGGTTTGTTCGCGCTCGCGGCTAACGAGCAGTTCCATTATCCGAAATATTTCTCGATGCTTCCCTTCGGTCCGGAGCCGGTCAAGACGTTCGCCGAGGGCTATTTCGACCTGGCGCTGGCGCAGAACCCGAAGCCGAAGTCGCTGGCGATCGTCGGCGCAGATGCCGAGTTCCAGCGCAAGGCCACAGACAGCGCGCGCAACCACGCCAAAGCCGCCGAGCTGAACATCGTGTACGACCGCGCCTATCCGCCGACCACGGTCGATTTCACTCCGATCGTCCGCGCCGTCGGGGCAGCACAACCCGATCTCGTCTATCTCGCCTCCTATCCGTCCGATACCGTCGGCTTTTTGCGCGCCGTCAGCGAGATCGGGCTGAAGACCAACATGCTGGGCGGCGGCCTGGCCGGGTTGGCGGCGGCGGCGATCAAGATGCAGCTTGGGGAGGCGGCCAACGGCGTGGTCAACATCGAACTGTGGGAACCGGTCGAGACGATGAAATTCCCCGGCGTCATGGATTTCATCAGGACTTACCAGGCGAAGGCGCCGGCAGAAGGAGTCGACCCGCTCGGCTACTTCCTGCCGCCCTTCGCCTACAGCGAATTGCAGATCCTCGGCCAGGCGATCGAGGCGACCAAGAGCCTCGACGAAGATACGCTCGCCCAGTACATGCACGCCCATCCGTTCCACACGATCGAGGGCGACATCGCCTTTGGCCCGGAGGGCGAATGGACCGAAGCGCGGCCGATCTGGTCGCAGTATCACGACATCAAGGGTCACGATGTCGAGCAATTCCGCGAACCGAAGACCGTGACGATACTGTCGCCGGCCAAATACAAGACCGGCGACATGATCTATCCGTTCAGCAAGGCGCGTGAATGACCGTGCAGCGCGGTCGGCATCCGGTCGGCCCGCGGCTTAGCGTTGACGGGGCGACGTCCGGGGCAATCCGCTAAAACGCGATGCGGGCCACGAGCGAGACTTGATGCACCGTTTCGTTGCGGCGGCCAATCTCGCCGGCATAGTCCGCCGACAGCCGAACGCCGCGGCCGAGCTGCCCCGAAACTCCCGCTGTCACGCCGGCGAAGTCGCGCCCGAGCCGGAGGCTGGTCAGCGTGAAGGGCAGCCCCGAAGCCACGAGAAAATTGGCGTTTGCGGTCTCGGTGGTATCGGCGAATTCGTGCCGCCAGGTTACCCGGAGATGCGGGGTCAAAACGCCCAGCGCGGTCGGCATGTCGAGCCCGGCCTCGGCGCCGAGGCCGGTTTGAGCCGAAGTGGCGTCGCGCCCGCGGATCCGAGATGACAACGAAGGGCTACCGGTTTCGGTGTAGCCGCCGATCGCGACATTGTTGAAACGAACCTCGCCCACCGGGCCCCAGCGCAGCAGGCCGCCGTCGGTTTGCTGCTCGAAGCGATACAAGGCATTGCCGCCGAAGGCGACGAAATGCCCGCTCGGCGCTCCCGCCAAACCGAGGTTTCGCGTTGTGCCGTAGTCGGTAAAGCCGCCGCCGAGGAAGCCATCGAGGAAAAGCGGCCCGGCTTCCGTCGTGCCGTAGAGGCTGAGGGCGCGACCATGGCTGTTCGTGGTGCCGCCGGACACGCTCCCATCGCCGGTGAAATAGCTGCCGGCCAGGCCTACCGCCGAAATCGGATCGAGCCGGTAGTCGAGACCGAGCGTGACACCGCCTGCCGTGAAGGGCCGCGCGGTTTCGCTCGGGGTGAAATTGCGGTTGCCGAACACGAACTGGCCCGCAATAAACCCGCCGAGCCTGCTGTCCGCGGCGATCAATCCGGCACCGCCATCGGTGACGGCAAGCGGGCCCGCTTGCGCGGTCTGGAACAGGGTGGCGAGGTTGCCGCGCCCCAGGTCGAACCGCGCCGGCGCGGCGGAAAACGCGGTCGCGCCGGCCCGCAGCACGCCGGCGCGCCCGGCGAATTGGTCGGCAAGGACCCCGGCGAAAAGCCGGCCGAACAGCGTTTCGCTGAACGCGTTCTGCGGAGTGAGGCGATCGAGGGCGCCCGCCACGCCGCCGGTAATCTCGGCCGGGTAAAGCTCGCTGAGGGCTTTCTGCACATCGGGATCCGGATTGGCGCGGATCTGGTCGAGCGTCAGCGCCACCCCCCGCTGACCGGGGGTGATGGCGAAATTCGCCAGGGGCTGCGCCGCGATGATGCCGACGGCCTGTTGCGTGTAGATCGGCTGGTAAAACAGCGAGCCTGGCAGAGCCGGTGCCGATAGAAAAGCGAAGGTGCCGTTGATCCCCTGGCTCGCGCCGAGGATCGAAAAGGTCTGCCCAAACCCCGGGACGAAGCCATTGAGCGGCGTGATCTGCAGCGTGCCGTTGACCGTCGCCCGACCGTTGACGCTCAGCTTGGCAGCGCCGGTCTGGTCGAGCTGCGTCTGAAACGTGCCGGTTGGTCCCTGCGTAAAGTTACCGTTGACGGCCAGCGTGCCGCCTGGCGAGGTCCCGGGTGAAACGGTGCCGCTGTTGGTCAGCGAGGCGTCGATCGTACCGGTGCCGCGCAGCGTGCCGGCCGGATTGACGAGGACCGAGGAGGCGATCGACCCGTTGACGACGAGCGTGCCGCCATTGACCACAGTGGGGCCGCTATAGGTGTCGGCGCCGGTCAGTACCAGCGTGCCGGTGCCGCTCAGCGTGAGGCCGCCGGCGCCGCCGATGTCATTGTTCCAGGAATCGAGGGCGTTGTACCCGCCCTGGCCGGCGTTCATCGTCACCGTGACGCTGGTGTTGAACGTCCCATAGCCGTCGGCGGCGGCATACAGGTTGAGCCGCGCCCAACCGGTGCCGTCATCGAGCGGAACCCCCGACGGCAATTCCGTCGTCGCCAGCACATCGCGGCGCTGTGCGCCGCTCAGATAGGGAAAGCGGGTTTTCAGCAAAACCTCGGCGCCCGCCGGGACGACCGGCGGCAGATCGGTCGGGCCGATCGACGGCAGGCCATAAGTCAGCCGGAATTTGTAGTCGCTGCGGTTCTGTAGCGTGTCGCTGAAGCGGTCAGCAGCGCCGGTCGCCGCGCAAGTCGCGAGATCGATGCCGCACCCTTGCTGCTGCAATAGAGCGCGCAGGTCGGTCGTGGCGTTCGCGAGCAATGTCGCGAAATCGGACGACGTCGTGACGGCGCCGTTCCCGGCCACGCCGATGGATTGGTTCAGATAGTCGGGATTGTTGGTCAGCAGCTGGACGACGTTGTAGGTGCCGATGATGCGCCCGCCGATGATGTCGAGCGGATAATGCGCGCCGATGACGATGCGGCTGTCGCCGTATTCGGAGGCGCGCGTCAGGAGCTGCTGGTAGCGCTCGGGCACCATCGTCGCGAACAACAGCTCCTGGGTGTATCCGATCGTCGAGTGCCCGGCCGGAAAGGCCGGGTTGTCGAGTACGCTCGCCGTTATCCCGGGCGCGAAATTCTGGATCTGGTCGGGCGCCACCTGGAACGGCCGCAGGTCGGCGGTACGCCCGCCGGTCACGGCGATGGTGCCGTCCATGAAGTAATTCTTGTCGAACACGGCGTTGGCCTGCGCGAGGGTGTCGGCCTGCCGAAACAACTGGGTAATGTTGCCGGACGCCGACAGCGGCGGCGAGTTTCCATTGATCGCGTTCTGATAGATCTGGTTAAGCCTGGTGCCGAGGCCGTCGGCGACGATCCAGGCGTTATCCACCGACATCGTGTTGTCGGTGATGGCTTGATTGCGCTACGCAGTGGTCGAGGTGTTGTTGATCGAGATCGCCTGCTGCAGATTGCTCGCGGTTATATCCGGATTGTTCAAGAGGTCGAGGAACGGCAGCAGCAGGGTGTAGGAATTGATGTACGAGCTGGTCTGCGCCCGTGCGGCCGTCGCGAACGTCGAGATGACGATCGCGAGCATCGCTATCCGAGCGGGCTCGCGCAACACAGAGGCGGCGCAGCTTCTAGCGGCCGATCATCCCAGCCTCATCACCGCGCCCGGGCGAAATATTCTTCGTACGGGATGTCGTTGCTGATCAGCACCCCGCCGTCGACGTCGAGGGCGATTCCGGTGCACATGCGCGCCAGATCGCTGGCGAGGAATAAGACGGCGTCGGCGATGTCCGCTGGCTCGACCATGCGGCCCAAGGGGATCTTCCTCGCGCGTTCCGCCTTGCGCTCGGCCGAGGGGACCTGGCCGCCGCCGAACGCCGTCGCGGTCGGCCCGGGGCAGACCGCGTTGACCCGGATCTTGTCGGGCGCCAACTCGTAGGCGGCGTGGCGGGTGAAGCCGAGGAGCCCGGCCTTGGATGCGCTGTAATTGGCGCCGCCGCCGAACGAGATGCGCCGTCCGGCGACCGAGGCGATGTTGACGATCGCACCGCCGCCGCGCGTTTTCATGTGCGGGATGACCGCCTGCGTGCCGTTGAACGGCCCGCGCAGATTGACCGCGATGACGCGGTCCCAATCGGCGGCGGGCATCACCGCGATGGTCTGGCGCGTGATCGTCCCGGCGGAGTTGACCAAGACGTCGATGCCGCCTGCGCTCCCCGCAATGTCCGCGGCGAGGCGGGCAAAGGCCGGACCGTCCGCGACATCGAGGGCGTGACCCTTTGCCGTGCCGCCGATCTCGGCCGCGACCCGTTCGGCCGCCGCGCCGTCGCGGTCGATGACCGCGACTCGCGCCCCGGCGGCCGCGAAACCGCGGCAGCAGGCCGCGCCGATGCCATTTCCGCCGCCGGTGACGAGAACGATTTTCCCAGCAAAATCGGCTGCCATGGGTCCGGCTCCGAGACGGTGAACCGGGCCAATCTATCGGCAAACCTCAGGGCTTCACTAGCGGGCATTTCGATTGCGAGAGCGGGGCGAAAGCCTGATCGCCCGGGACCGTCGCGACCAGCTTGTAATAATCCCAGGGGTAGTGCGATTCGGCCGGCGACTTGACTTGAAACAGGCGCATATCGTGCACCATGACCCCGTCGGCGCGAATATGGCCGTCATGCGCGAAGAAATCGTCGATCGGCGTTGCGCGCATCACCTTCATCACCGCGTCGGTCTCGTCCGTCTCGGCGCGGGCGACGGCCTGCAAATAGTGCATCGTCGATGAATAGACGGCGGCCTGCAGGCTGTTCGGCATCTTTTTGACTCGGTCGAAGAACCGCTTCGACCAAGCTCGGGTCGCGTCGTCCGTGTCCCAATAAAAGGTCTCGCTCAGCATCATGCCTTGCGTCGTTTCGAGGCCGAGCGAATGGATGCCGTTGATCCGCAATCCGAGCCCGGCAAAAATCTGCGGTCCCGGGATCATGCCGAGCCGGGCGGCCTGCTTGATCGTATCGGTCAGGTCGGTGCCGCCATTGGCCAAACCAACGACTTTTGCGCGCGATTCCCGAGCCCGCGCCAGATACGATTGGAAATCGTGCGCGTCGAGTGGGTGGCGGGCATGACCCAGCACCGTGCCGCCATGCTGCTCGACCACCGCGGTCGTATCGCGTTCGAGGTCGTAGCCGAAGCTGTAATCGACCGTGATGAAGAACCAGCTGTTATCGCCGCTCGCCACCAGCGCGCCGCCGATGGTGGCCGCGATCGCATACGTATCGAACGCGTAATGGATCGAGGTTGCGGTGCAGGCTTCGTTGCTGAGCCGCTCCGCTATCGCCGAGGTCAGCGAGATGATCTTATGCCTTGTGCCCGCGATCGCCTGGACGATCAGCGCCTCCGACGAGCCGGTGACATCCATGATCGCATCGACATGCTGGTTGCCGAACCAGTCGCGGGTGATCGCCGCCGCGCGGTCGGCGCGGTTCTGGTGGTCGGCGACGACGATCTCGATCGGCACGCCGAGGACGCGGCCCCCGAAATCCTCCACCGCCATCTTTGCCGCCGTCGCGCTGCCGACGCCGGTCGTGTCGGAATAGGGGCCGGCCATGTCGAGGAGGAGGCCGATCTTGACCACCCCGTCGGAAACCCGCGCCGGGCTCGCTAGCTGCTGAGCGCCGACCCGGCCCCACGGACTCGCGAGGAACACCGCCGCAATGGTGACGAAAAGCGCGGGTCGCCAAGATGCTTGCATGGTCATGCCGATCGATATGCCTCGTCGTAGATCGCCGTGTACACGATACCATCGGTTTTGACATAGCCCCGATACATCCCGGAACAGTTGAACGGCAGCGTTACCTCGCCATCGCGGCCGACCGCGACCAGGCCGCCCGAGCCGCCGATCCGGCCGACATCGTCAATCACTCTGCGCGCCGCTCTGGCCAGCGTCTCGCGGCGATGCGCGATCCGCGCCGCAACCTCGTGCGCCACGCCGAAGCGGATGAAAAACTCGCCGTGACCGGTCGCCGACACGGCGCAGCTGGCGTTGTCGGCATAGGTCCCGGCGCCGATGATCGGGGTGTCGCCGACCCGCCCGGGCAGCTTGCCGGTCATCCCGCCGGTCGAGGTGGCGGCCGCGAGATCACCCCGACGATCGCGCGCGACCGCGCCGACGGTGCCGTGACGGCGCGAATCGTCATCCTCGGTCGCGCCGGGCGCGAGGGTCTGCTGCAGCGCCGCCCAGCGCTCCGGGGTGAAGAAATAGTCGCGATCGGCAAAGGCGAGACCCCGCGCCCGGCACAGCGCGAGCGCACCCTCGCCGATCAGCAGCACATGGGGCGAGTGCTCCATGACCGTCCGCGCCGCCAGGATCGGGTTCTTCGGCCCGAAGATCCCCGCCACCGCGCCGGCGCGGTGCTCGCCGCCCTCCATGATCGCCGCATCCATTTCCTGGGTCCCGGCAGCGGTAAAGACGGCACCGTGCCCGGCGTTGAACAGCCGATCGTCCTCGAGCGCGACGACCGCTGCTGTTACCGCATCGAGTGCGCTGCCCCCCGCGGCGAGGATCACGCGGCCAGCCTCGAGCGCGCCGCCGAGACCGGCATGGTAGAGCGCGCCGTGCGCCGCACTCATAGCGTCGCGGCGCAAGGTTCCGGCGCCGCCATGGATCGCCAGGGTAAATCCGTCAGCCGGACCGGAAGGTCGTTTGTCCATCGTTTCTGGCGTGCTTATCCGGTTCAGGGCCACGGGATCTTGCGCCGGCTACCTGCCGGCGAGGCGTGCGACAATCGGGGCGAAGGTATCCAGGTAGGGTTCAAAGATCGCATAGTACGAGAAACCCCACCGCTCCCGACGCGCCAGGAGATCTTCAACCATCTGGTCCACGGTCCCGATCAGCACGTAGGGGCTCTGCAGGATTTCGTCCGGCGTCAACTCGGTCCACCGGCTGGTCAATTCGTCGACCGCCTGACGGCGATCGTCCGTCACGATCACGCGCTGCACCAGCGCATTCAACTCAAGCCGCGCGTATCGTTCAGCGCCGGCGGCCTCGCGCACAAGCCGTACCCGCTCGTCGACGCTCGATGCCCGCCATCCCGAAAGATCGGGCGGAATCGTGCCGCCCTGCCGGAAGGTTATTCCCGAAAAACCGACGATGTCGGCTTCACGCGCGGCAAGCGTGAGGAGGCGCGGGCCGTTGCCGCCGATCAGCAGGGGCGGATGCGGTCGCTGAACCGGGAGAGGCGCGATGGTGTGGCCGGTTACGCGATAATGCCGACCCGCGAAGCTGACCTCTTCCCCTTTGAGCAGGCCCTTGATGATGGTGACCGCCTCGGCCAGCCGTTCGACCCGGGTGCCTCCCCGATCGAAGCCCAACCCTGCCTGATCATATTCCGATTTGAGGCTGCCAGCTCCCAAACCCAACTGCAGCCGTCCGTCGGTCAGAAGATCAACCGTCGCCGCCTCGCGCGCCACCAGTACGGGATGGCGCAAGTCGTTATTGAGTACGTTCGTCCCGACCCGCAAGTGTTTGGTCGCGTCTGCGGCACTGAGCACCGCCGGCATCGGCGCAAAAAGGTCGGTGAGGTGATCGGGGACGGTCAGAACATCGTAGCCTAGGTCTTCGATCTTACGGGCCTTCTCCACCCATTCGGCGCGCGATCCTGCGCGCCCAACGGTTACGCCGAACCGAAATGGTTTCATTTCTTCAATCCTCTCGCATCTCCCCCTCAACATCCGGGTTCCCTGGGTGTCAACCGGATAAGCGTGGCTGCTCCGAAAATTTTCCGGCCACCATCGCCGGACGGCAGCTTACCGCCGGCGCCGCCGCGGCGGTATGCTGAGCATCCACAACCCAAGGCGTTTCCGCGTGGCCCGATCTGCAATCCCCGACGAGGCAAGGACCCGGTGGCTCCGGCGGTGAACGGCGCGGCGACAGCCGCGGCCGCGCCCGTCGTCGCCTGGCCGTGGCTCCGGCTGATGCTGGTCGGGCTCGGCATCTCGGTCGTGCCGCTCGACACCGCGGTCAATATCGCCTTTCCGGACATTACCGGCAGCTTCGGGCTGCCGATCCCGATGATCCAATGGGTCGTCATCTGCTATGTGCTGACCCACGCCGGGCTGATGCTCGCTTTCGGGCGGGTCGGCGACATGTGGAGCCACGGAAGGGTGTTCCGCGCCGGGCTGTTGTGGAGCGTCGTCGCCTTTCTGTTGTGCGCCGCGGCCCCAAGCTTTGGCTGGCTGTTGTTCTTCCGCTTTCTGCAGGGGATCGGCGCCGGGCTGATCATCAGCTGCGCCCCCGCGCTGGTCACGAGCCTCTATCCCGAGGCGCGGCGCAGCCACGCGCTCGGCATCTTCACCTTGATGTTCGCGTTGGGCTCGGCGACGGGGCCGCTGATCGGCGGCGCGCTGGTGGCGCAGTGGGGCTGGCCCGGCGTCTTCTGGTTCCGCGCCCCGATCGCGCTGACCAGCCTCTTATTCCTGCGCGGTCTGCCGCAGCGCGCCGGCGCCGGGCGCGACCAGCGCTTCGACATTCTCGGAGTGGTGCTGCTGGCCTTTGGGCTCGCCAGCCTCTTACTCGCGTTGAACGCGCTGCCGCGGCTGCGCGACGGCGATTATCTCGCCTTTTTGCTGATCCCCGCGGCGGCTGTGAGCCTCATTGCCTTTGTGTGGTGGGAGGGAAGCAGCGCCCAGCCGATCGTCCGGGTCGAGCTCTTTCGCGACACGCGTTTCGCGATCGTCAACCTCGCCAGCGCCTTGATGTACATGGTGACGTTCTCGGTCCTGCTGTTTGCGCCGTATTTCCTCGTTCGCTACACCGCCCTGCCGTTGCCGCTCGCCGGCGCGGTGCTGGCGACCGGGTTCGTCACGATGGCGGCAGCCTCGCCCTTGGCTGGCGCGTTGATCGCGCGCCTCGGCGCCGACCGGGTTGCTCCATTGGGCGCGGTGACAACCGGCGCCGGCCTGTTTCTGATCGGCAGCTGGCAGCCCGACACCGCGCCCCTGGTGATGTTGCTGGCGCTCGGCCTGCATGGGCTGGGCATCGGGTTTTTTCAGGTCGCCTATATGGAAATCGTTATCGCCGCATCGCCGTTGGCGCAGCGCGGCGTCGCCGGCAGCCTGTCGATGCTGACCCGCACGATCGGCACCGTCACCGGCGCTGCGGTGCTGACGCTCGGCTTCCAGGCGATCCAGAGCGCGGCGAGCGGCGACGGCGCGGCCGAAGCGCAGGCGTTCATCACCGCCTTCCACGCGATGTTCCGCATCGCCGGAATCACCGCCGCGGCGACCGGGGCGCTGGTGGCGTGGTCGGGGCGGCGGCGAACCTCGCGGTAGCGTCGGCCGGGGGCTTTAAACCTGATCGGCGCGGCACGAGGTAATGCCTAACCGGCGCGCGTTTCACTCACGGGAGGATGCCATGGAAGACCACATTTACCGGGTCATTCAGATTGTCGGTTCGTCGGAGAAGAGCGTCGATGACGCGATCCAGCGGGCGGTCTCCCGCGCGTCGCAGACCTTGCGCAATCTGCGCTGGTTCGAGGTCGTCGAAACCCGCGGGCATATCGACGAAGGCAAGGTGCAGCATTACCAGGTCACGCTGAAGATCGGCTTTACGATCGCCGACGGCGACACCGCGGGGTAAGCGATGCCCAAAGCCTATCTCGCGGTGCGCGCCGAGGTGCCCGAAGCCGATCGGGCGCGCTTTGATCAGTGGTACGCCACTGATCACCTGCCCTGGGCGCTGCGCAGCTTTGGCGCGCGCCGGGCGTGGCGCTACTGGAGCCGCAGCGACCCCGCGCTCCACATCGCGTTTTACGAGTTCGACTCGGTGGAGGAAGCCCAGGCCACCCAAACCGCGGAGGGGACCAAGGCGCTGGTCGCCGATTTCGACCGGGTGTGGGGCGGCCGGGTGCCGCGGCGCCGCGAGGTGCTCGAAATCGTGCAGGAAATCGCGCCCTAACGAGAGCCTCAGGCCAGCAGCTCAAGCGAGCACCGGGCGGAAGCCGCCATTCCAGCGCTGGCGCAGCACGAGGTACCCGACGAGGGCGAGGTTGAAGAGGTTGAACAAGACGCCGCTCGCGAAGGCCGGTGCGTAAAACCCGAAATGGTCGTAGAGCGCGCCGGCAAACCAGCCGCCGAACGCCATCCCGCCCATGCCGACAAAGAGCAGGCTCGGCACCCGCCACGACGCCTCGCGAGACGGGTAAAACTCGCGGATCGCGACGATATAGGCCGGGATGATGCCGCTGAAGCCGAGCCCATAGGCGGCCGAGATCGCAAACAGCGCGGCCTCGTCCTGGGTCGCCAGGAACGCCGCGACGGCCACCGCCTGACAAGCCGAGGCGGCCAACACGGTCCGCAGGCCGCCGATGCGATCGGTGATCCACCCCCACAGGATCCGGCTGGCCAGGGCGCCGGCCTGCATGACCGAGAGCATCGCCGCGCCCTGCGCCGCCGGGATCCCGAGATCGCTGCAAAACGCGACGAGGTGGCCCTGCGGGATCGCCATCGGTACGCAGCAGGCGAACGACGCGATGCACAATATGGCGAGCACCGTATTGGGACGCATGCCGAAGAGTTGGCGGCGCCGCCCGGCATCGGCGAACCTGAACGCCGCCGGCGCTTCGGGCGCCCGCCGCAGGAACAACGCCGCGATCGGCACGGCGATGACGACGACCACCGCGAACGCAACCATTGTCATGCGCCAGCCGTAGGCCGTCATCGCCTGCTCGAACAGCGTCGGCCAGATCATACCGGCGATGTACTGCCCCGACCAGATCAGCGCGAGCGCGGTGCCGCGCCGCCGGTCGAACCAGCGGCTGATATAGACGAGGATCGGCGCAAAGAGCGCGCCATTGCCCAGCAGCCCGACGAAGAGCGCGTGGCCGACGAGGATCGCCCAGATACCGCCGCTCGCCGATATCACGAGACCCAGCGCGATCATCGCCGCACCGAAGATTACCATGCGGCGGATCCCGAGCCGCTCGGCCAAGGGGCCCATCAAGATGCCGCCGAGCCCGGTGCCGAACCAGGTCAGCGCGCCGGCGAGCGCGACCAGCTGGCGCGTCGTGCCGAGATCCTCGGTGATCGGCTTCAACCCGACGACAATGGCCAGCGTCGAACCAAAGGAGACCGACAACAGGCCAAACGTGACCCAGGCGGCAATCCACGAGTGGCGCGACTCGATGCTGCCAGACCCGCGCGCTGCGGTGGCGATCCTGGGCGATGTCGTTCCGACGAATTCGGTCACCGCCCGCCCTATATGCCCAGTTTTTGATCAGCTCCCCGGCGTCTGATAACCCGCTGCGCCCGCTCGCGACAATCGCCGATTGGGCATCGCACTGTTGCAGTGCGGGTTGCTGGGTCGTTGGAACCAGTGCTTGATCACCCCGATTGTCATCCCGGCGAAAGCCGGGATCCATGCCCGCCGTGGATACCGGCTTTCGCAGGTATGACAAAAAGGAGAGGCAAGTCGGGGAGCGGCGAACTCCAGCAGGACCCGCGCCACATCACCGAATTGCGGCTAAATTGACCCTCGTCGATCTATCCGCAGCAGCCTCGCTGTTCTTGGATCGGCGGACAGGGTATCGATCCGTAAGAGCAGAACACGCAGCAATCACCAGGCTTCGGGCGCATCAGCGCGCCGCAACCGGTGCAGTCATAAAAGAATTGGCACGCATCGGTCGGCATGATCTCGGCCTTGGCGATGCCACAGCTCGGGCAGGTGATCGTCGATTCGAGGATCACGGGCGTCGCTCATGCGTAGAGGAGGCCGAGCACGACCAAGACCGCCCCGAGCGACAGAAAGCCGGTTACGAGAGCCGTGATGGCCGGACGCCCGCACGCGGCGTCCGGCGTGCACGCGGCCATCCGGCGGTGCCGCCAGAGCAGCGCGCCGCCGCCGCCCGCGAGACAGACAATTGCGATCGCCATCAGTGCGATCCGGTGCGGCGCGGCGACCCAAGCCAGGGTGAGGAGCCATGCGCTGCCGAGGCCGAGCGAACCAAACAGCATGGGAAGGGCACAGCACGAGGCGGCTCCGAACGCGGCGGCGAGGCCGCCTGCCGCGAGCAGCAGCGGGCCGGTGTCGCTTGCTGGCGCGCGTTCCGGCGGGGCGATCTTGGTGTTGTCGGTCATCCTCTTTTGCTCCCGATCGATTTCCATCTTCATGCTAAACCCTGTAGCAGCTACAGGCTCAAGCCGCTCGAGAGGGCACGGTGCGATGGCGCAAAGCGCGGAGATTCGGATTGGCGAACTGTCGCGCCTGACGGGGTGCAATGTCGAAACCGTTCGCTATTACGAGCGCGTCGGCTTGCTGCCGCGCCCGCCGCGCAGCGCCGCGCAATATCGACTCTACAACAGCGCCGATGTTCGCCACCTGGCCTTCGTGCGCCGGGCGCGAGAACTGGGCTTCACCCTCGATGAAATCCGCACCCTGCTGGCCCTCGCCGTCGCCGATGGGGAAGACACTTGCGCCGAGGTGCGCCAAGTGGCGGCCGGCCACCTTGCCGATATTCGCGCGAAGATCGCCGATTTGCGCGCTCTCGAACGCGCACTGTCGGACGCCGTGCAGCGCTGCGATGCCGGGGAGCTTCCCGGCTGTCCGCTGATCGACACGCTCTCGGTCGTGCCGCCGCTTGCCTCGCGAGCCCGCACGACCCGCGCCACATCACCGAATTGCGGCTGATTTAGGCTTTCTCCATGGTAGACGTTATATCGGATTTGCTGCTGGCAAATCCGGCCGAAGGTTCCGGGCTAAAGTCGAACCGTTCGCCCCCGGGCAGCGTTCAGCGCGCGGTAGGAGCGCGTCGTTTCCTCCTAATATCGGCGGGCTCGCCCCGCTGCGTCTTCCGCGGAGAGGTCGACGTGCCGTCATCATGCCGCGTGCTGCTGGTCGCTCCGCGTTTCAGCGGCCAGTCGTTTTGGAACTTCGAGGCGGCTTGCGAGGTCTATGGCGCGCGCTTTCCCGCCCCCCCGCTCGGCCTCATTACGGTCGCCGCACTGCTCCCGCCTGCGTGGCAATGCCGTCTGGTTAACCGGAACACGGAGGAGTTGCAGGAGTCCGATCTGGACTGGGCCGATCTGGTGATGACCGGCGGAATGCTGCCGCAGCAGCCCGACACGCTCCGGGTCATCGAGCTGGCGCACGAGCGGGGCAAGCCCGTGGCGGTCGGCGGGCCGGACGCGACCTCATCGCCGGAGGCCTACAAAGCCTCGGACTTTCGGGTGCTGGGAGAAGCCGAGAGCATCATCGGCGCGTTCATCGAGGCCTGGGAGTCGGGCGCCAGGCAGGGGGTGTTCGAGGCCGAGAAATTCACCACCGACATTACCCAAACCCCGATCCCGCGCTTCGACCTGCTGAAGCGCAGCCAATACACCTATTTCGGCGTGCAGTTCGCGCGCGGCTGCCCATTCAATTGCGAATTCTGCGATATCATCGAGCTGTACGGACGCATGCCGCGGGTCAAGACCGCGGCGCAGATGCTGGCCGAGCTTGAGGCGCTCTACGTTTCCGGATATCGCGGCCACCTCGATTTCGTCGACGACAACTTCATCGGCAACAAGAAGGCCGTGAAGGCCTTTTTGCCGCACTTGATAGCCTGGCAGAAGAACCGGGGCTATCCCTTTGAATTCTCTACCGAAGCATCGATCAACATCGCCGATGACGATGCCCTGCTGGCGCTGATGCGCGCGGCGAATTTCTTCACCATTTTCGTCGGCATCGAGAGCCCGGACACCGACACGCTGGTGTCGATGCAAAAGAAGCAGAATACCCGCCGGTCGCTGGTCGACTGCGTGCACAAGATCTACCGGGCCGGCATGTTTGTGAACGC
>Ga0137391_10000814_pt1 | contig 22207 bp, 24 predicted proteins | sample 15con2h24BmetaG_FD_101399 | JGI IMG/M metagenome (GOLD analysis project Ga0137391, IMG submission 101399) | Vadose zone soil microbial communities from Angelo Coast Range Reserve, California, USA - 15con2h2.4B metaG | ecosystem: Environmental > Terrestrial > Soil > Vadose zone > Saprolite...
CCGTATATCAAACTCAAAACAGGCGCGACGGTTGCGATTGGTGAGCACATCAAGGATGTGCAGAAGATTTTTCGCCCGGTATTTAATGCCATGGATGTTTCGGGCGACGGTTCCGAGTTCGACCATCTGTTCAAGGATGGCGAACGCTTCAAGCTCGGCGGCCTCGACTGTGAGGTGATGTATACGCCGGGGCACACGCCGGCCTGCGTTTCGTACAAGATTGGCGACGCCGTATTCATCGGCGATACAATGTTCATGCCCGATTATGGTACCGCGCGCGCCGATTTCCCGGGCGGTAATGCCCGCGAGCTCTACCGATCGATCCAGCGTATCCTGTCGCTGCCGCCGCAGACGCGATTGTTTATGTGCCACGACTACAAGGCGCCGGGCCGTGACCAGTACGCATGGGAGACGACGGTGGGCGAGGAGAAGACGCGGAATGTGCACGTGCACGAAGGCGTAAGCGAAGATGATTTCGTTAAAATGCGGGAAGCGCGCGACGCTACACTGAGCACGCCGCTGCTGTTGTTGCCGGCAATCCAGGTGAATATTCGAGCGGGCCGTTTTCCGCCGGCCGACGTTAATGGGGTGCAGTATTTGAAGGTGCCTGTGAAGCTGGCTTCGTAACGCGACGCTACGTCCAACTTTTCACTTTGACGTACGAGCCTGGCGCGTCTTCGATGGCCTTTAATTTGCCTGCACCGATTTTGCGCGCAGACACCTTTTCGGCCCCTTGCTCCCTGAGCCAATCGACCCAATCCGGCCACCACGAGCCGGCGTGCTCGGTCGCGTTCTTCAGCCACGTTTCGACGCTCGATCCGCTCGGCTTGTCTCCGGTCCAGTATTGATACTTCGGTTTGTCCGGCGGATTGATCACACCGGCAATGTGGCCTGAGCCGGCAAGCACATATTTTACCGGGCCGCCAAAAAATTGCGAACCTGTGAGAACCGATTTGGCAGGTGCGATGTGGTCTTCTCTCGTTGCGAGATTATAGACCGGCACTGTCACTTTATGCAGGTCAAGCTTAACACCCGCGATTGTCATTTCGCCCTGGGTCAATTTGTTGTCGAGATAGCAGTTGCGCAAATAAAACGAATGATTGGCTGCCGGCATGCGCGTGGCATCGGAATTCCAGAACAGGATATCGAACGGCAATGGGGTTTTACCGCGCATGTAATTGTTGACAATGTAAGGCCAGATCAAATCGTTGGAGCGCAGCATGTTGAACGTGTTCGCCATGCGTGAGGCCTCGAGGTAGCCCTGCTCTTTCATGTGCGACTCGAGCTGTTGGACCCGCTCTTCGTCGACAAACACCATCAAGTCGCCGGCGTGTTTAAAGTCGACCTGCGCCGCAAATAACGTCGCCGACTTCACGCGGTTTTGTTTTTTCGCCGCAAGATAGGCGAGGGTGATCGACAACAGCGTGCCGCCAACGCAATAGCCGATGGCATTGACCCGTTTTTCGCCGGTTGCGGCTTCGACGGCGTCGAGTGCGGCGATCACGCCCTCCCGCATGTATTCTTCAAAGCTTTTTGCAGCGAGCTTGGCGGTAGGGTTGACCCAGGAAACCACGAAAACTGTAATGCCCTGGTCGACGCACCATTTGATGAACGATTTTTCCGGTGTGAGATCGAGAATGTAGAATTTGTTGATCCACGGCGGCACGATCAGCAACGGAAGTTTCAGCACTTCTTTCGTCGTTGCTTCGTACTGAATCAATTGCATCAGTTCATTTTGGAAAACGACCTTGCCGGGTGTGAGCGCGAGATTACGGCCGACGTCGAACCCCGACGGGTCGGATTGGCGGATTTTGAGGTTGCCGTGACCGGCGTGAATGTCCTCCGACAACATGTGCATGCCGCGCACGAGATTTGCGCCGTTAGAGGACAGCGTTTCCCGCAACAGTTCTGGGTTCGTCAGCACGAAGTTCGATGGTGAGATCGCATTGGCGATTTGCTTGACGTAAAACTCGGCTTTCTTGCGGGTATGGTCATCGACACCGCCGGCGTCCTTGACCAGTCGGTCGCCCCACTGTGCGGTGAGCAGATAGGCCTGTTTCAGGAAATCGAAGAACTGGTTCTGCGACCAATCCGGATCTGCAAACCGCTTGTCCTTCGGATCGGGAGCGGCAACCGGAGCCGTGTCCTCGCCAGCCATACGCTTAACGGTGCTGGCCCAGAGATCGAGATAGGCACGGCCGAGACTGGCCTGCACCTCAAGCGCGCGGGCAGGATCGGACATCCAGTATTCCGCGATGCGACCCACCGATTTGACGGCGTCGGTCAGATCGTCGGCGAGATCGCCTTTGATCTTGCCTTCCTCGCGCGGTTTCAAATAGGCGGCCAGCGCTTTGCCACCTTCCTCGATCAGGCGCGCCAAATTGTGCGAGAGCGCCTCAATATCGACGTCGCTGACCTTGGCGGGCTCTTTGGTTGGCTTGTCCATCCGCTTTCCGCTCGTATCCTGCCAACAGAAGTGGCCCGGACCGCGCGCCCTCGCAAGCCGCGTTTCAGCACATGGTTTCGCCGATCTTCTGTCGTTGAGCCGTCGGCGCCCGACCTTTCTGTGGCCATATTAGCCCGATAGCAGGCTTATGTTACAATTCATTGAGTCTGCATCGGTTTCGCCGTCCGGCCCGGCTTCACGGAGCATGGTGCGCGTGTTCGAACGATCACTCTGGGCTGCATTTGGGGTCGCTGCTGCGCTAGCCGGCTGCTCGCCCGGCCCGCTCATTGACCGCCTTCCCGGCGATTTGGGTCTGCCGGCGGGGGCGCCCGCGCGGCCGGTGGCTCCTTATGACTATCCGGCAGTCCATGACATGCCGCCGGATCGCCCATCGACGCCGATGACGGAGGAGGAACAGGTTAAGCTCGAAAAGGACCTGGCCAAGGCGCGCGACCAGCAGGAAGGTCGTCCGCCGACGGCCAAGCTGCCGGCCAAAAAGCCCGCCCCGGCGGCTAAAAAGCCTTCAAAAGATGACGAAAACGGGCAGACCGCTGGCGCCAAGGCGAACCCGTGATAAAAGCCAGCCGGGGTCATGTGTGCGGCTGGACAGGGCAGCCGGCCTTTAGGGTTTGAGCTTATGGACGACTTTCACCGCATTCGCCGCTTGCCGCCTTACGTCTTCGAAGAGGTGAACAAGGCCAAGGCGAAAGCCCGCAACGCAGGGGCGGACATCATCGATCTCGGCATGGGCAATCCGGATTTGCCGGCGCCCGCGCACGTAATCGAAAAGCTAAAGGAAACGCTCGGCAAGCCGCGCACCGACCGCTATTCCGCTTCGCGCGGAATCCCCGGTTTGCGGCGCGCGCAGGCCGCTTATTACGAGCGCCGCTTCGGCGTGAAGCTCAATCCCGATACCCAAATTGTCACGACGCTCGGCTCCAAGGAAGGCTTCGCCAACGTCGCGCAAGCGATCACTGCGCCTGGCGACGTCGTGCTCGTTCCAAATCCGAGCTATCCGATCCACGCCTTCGGATTCCTGATGGCGGGCGGTGCCATCCGTTCAGTGCCGTCGGAGCCGACACCAAATTTCTTTCACACGATCGAGCGTGCGATCGTGCATTCAATCCCGAAGCCAACTGCGGTCGTGGTCTGCTACCCCGCCAATCCGACCGCTTATGTCGCGACGCTCGATTTCTACAAGGACCTGATCGCGTTCGCGAAGAAGCACGAGATCCTGGTGCTGTCCGATCTCGCTTATGCGGAAGTCTATTTCGACGACAGTCCACCGCCCTCGCTGTTGCAGGTTCCCGGCGCAAACGACATCGCGGTCGAATTTACGTCGATGTCGAAAACCTTCTCGATGCCGGGATGGCGGATTGGTTTTGCCGTCGGCAACGAACGCATTATCGCGGCGCTGGGTCGGGTGAAGTCCTATCTCGACTACGGTGCTTTTACTCCGGTGCAGGTGGCGGCGACCGCCGCACTGAACGGTCCCGAGGATTGCATCAAGGACATGCGCGAAATCTACAGGCGTCGGCGAGACGTTCTGGTGGAAAGTTTCGCGCGTGCAGGCTGGCATGTCCCGGCGCCCCGCGCCTCGATGTTCGCCTGGGCGCCGATCCCCGAGCCATTCCAGAGCCTCGGGAGCGTTGAATTTTCTAAGTTACTGGTGGAAAAAGCCGACATCGCGGTGTCGCCGGGTATCGGTTTTGGCGAATATGGCGAGGGCTTTGTTCGGATAGCGTTGGTGGAAAACGAGCAGCGCATTCGCCAGGCTGCGCGCAACGTCCGTCGCTTTCTCGACCACGCGCCTGAACAGTTACATAACGTCGTTCCGCTCGCTACGCGACGCTGACCACGGACGCGCACGCGTGATGGCTCCAGCCCGAGCGCATGATCCCGAAAAATGGGAACCGGTTTTCGGATAAAATCATGCGCACTCAATCGCTAAAAGTGGGCGTCGCCGGGTTGGGCACGGTTGGTGCAGCCCTGGTTGCGCAAGTGGCACGCCAACGGGAGGCGTTGGCTGTGCGTTGCGGTCGCGCCATTGAAGTCGTTGCGGTGTGCGCTCGTTCACGCGCTAAGAATCGCGGCGTCGACCTCAAGAAAATGAAATGGTTCAACGACCCCGCCGTGCTGGCGCAGGAGCCCGGCATCGATGTGTTCGTCGAACTGATCGGCGGTGCCGGTGAGCCTGCGAAAAGCTCGGTCGAAGTCGCGCTTGCCTCGGGCAAATCCGTGGTCACCGCGAACAAGGCGCTTCTCGCCAAACACGGCATCGAACTTGCCGCGATCGCCGAACGTAAACACGTGGCGCTCAATTTTGAGGCGGCGGTAGGGGGTGCGATCCCAATCGTCAAAACTTTGCGTGAGGGGATGGCCGGTAACTCATTCGAGCGCATCTACGGAATTCTCAACGGCACCTGCAATTACATCCTCACGCGGATGGAGCAGGATAAGATGCCGTTCGCCGAATGCCTGAAGGAGGCGCAGCGCCTTGGCTATGCCGAAGCCAATCCAACCTTTGATATCGAGGGCCACGACACCGCACAGAAGCTCGCCATCCTGGCGAGCCTTGCTTTCGGCACGAAAGTCGACCAACGCGCAATCTATGTGGAAGGCATTTCCTCGATAACACCCGCAGATCTATTTGCCGCGGACGAACTCGGATACCGCGTGAAGCTTTTGGGCGTGGCGGTGAAGACGCCGCAGGGCATTGAGCAGCGCGTGCATCCGACGATGGTGCGCAAAGATTCTGCGATTGCGCAGGTGATGGGCGTCACTAACGCGGTAACGATCGATGCTGCGGATATCAATCCGCTGACTTTGGTGGGGCCGGGGGCCGGGGGGGCGGCGACCGCTTCAGCAGTCCTGTCTGACATCGGCGATATCGCGCGCGGGGTGCGCACTGCGCCATTCGGGCGGCCTACGGCGCGGCTCATAAGCGTGCGCAAGGCGCCCATGCAGCGTCACGAGGGTGGGTACTATATCCGGCTGGTCGCGCGCGATAAGCCAGGGACTGCGGCTACGATTGCAAAACGCCTTGCCGAACAGGAAATTTCACTGGAGTCGATTGTCCAGCGACACGATCCGGCCCACCTTGGGCGCGATGTGAAGGCGGGTTCCGTCCCCGTTATTCTCATTACCTATGCAACCAGCGAGGATGCCGTGCGCAAGGCCCTTGCGGCGGTGGGGCGCGATAGGGTGATCTCGGGCCGCCCGCAGGTTATCCGGATAGAAAAGAACTGAGCAGCCGCGCGTTTGTGAGGGGAGCGTCCAATGCCGAGCATTACCGTCCAGCCGGAACTGCTGCTGGAGCGCATTCTTACCCTCGAGATCGTTCGTGTGACCGAACGTGCGGCGGTATCTTCGGCGCGTCTGCGCGGGCACGGCAAGGATAAAGCTTCGGACCAGGCCGCAGTCGACGCCATGCGGCGGGAGCTCAACAAGCTGCCAATCGACGGCACCGTGGTGATCGGCGAGGGCGAAATCGATGAAGCTCCGATGCTGTTCATTGGTGAGAAAGTCGGGACCAAAAACGGCCCCAAGGTCGACATTGCAGTCGATCCGTTGGAAGGCACAACGCTCTGCGCCAAAAACATGCCGGGTGCGATTGCGACCATCGCGATGGCCGATGCCGGTACCCTGTTGCATGCACCCGATTGCTACATGCAAAAGATTGCGATCGGTCCCGGATATCCAAAGGGGACGATCGATCTCGATGCGCCCGCGGACGTCAACATCTTGCGCGTCGCGAAAGCCAAAGGCGTCAAACCTTCGGAAGTCACCGCCATTTTGCTCGACCGGCCGCGTCACGCCGACATGGTTGCGGCAATCCGTAAAACCGGTGCCGCAGTCAGCCTGATCACTGACGGCGACGTGGCTGGCGTGATCCATTGCGCGGACCCAAAAACCGGTATCGACATTTATCTCGGCATCGGCGGGGCGCCGGAAGGCGTGCTGGCTGCGGCGGCCTTGCGCTGCATTGGCGGCCAGATGCAGACGCGGCTGATCATCGATACCGAGCAATTGCGCGAGCGCACTCTGAAGATGGGCATCAAGGATCCAAAGCGGAAATACGAGATCGAGGACATGGTGAAGGGAGACTGCCTGTTCTCGGCCACCGGCGTTACCACCGGCGCCATGTTGAGTGGTGTTAAATTCGGCAAAGACGTAATCGAGACTGAAACAGTAGTCATGCGATCAAAGACAGGCACCGTGCGCCGGGTGATGGCCGAACACCGGCAATTCGATAAATTCCACCTCGACTAAGCGAAGCGGGCAGGCGCCCATCTGATTTGTGTCCCGCCATGCGGGACGAAATCTCGTCGTGCTCCCTTGTCCTCACGGGGCGTCGTGCCTCTAATCTTATGCGCCGTTTAAACCGGGAGATCTCCATGCGTCATGTTCATCTCGTCGGCAGCGTGCCGCTAAACGATGCGCGCACGGTGTTCGAGACTGTGAGTGCCGCACTCGGGCCGAAGCTCAAACGTATTCCTGACGGAGAAACCGGGGAACGCGCTGACTGGATTACCTGGCTAGAGCCAGCTTTCGCTGACAATCCGGCCATGGAGAAGTCCGACGAGCTGTTCCGAATTCACGCCACTGGTACGGCGCGCATCCGTTACAGGCTCAAGCCGGGCAAAGCGGTGAAGGATGTTTCGTTTGACAATCTATTTTATGCCGACATCGCCAAAACATCCTATGCCGACTTCGCCGCGCTCAAACGTGCCGGCAAGATTCCGCGCGATGTGAAATTTCAGATCGACCTCGTGCCGGCACATTCAGTGATCTGGCTGTTCCTGCAGGACGATCTACATCAGCCGCTCGACCCGATTTTCAACGAAGCGCTCAAGCGCGAGATCGACAAGATTGCGGCGTCACTGCCGCACGATCAGATCGCCATCCAATTCGACGTTGCCTCGGCAGTGTTCGCACGGCTGCAGCGCAACGAGCCGAACGCCTATGGCAGGACTCGCGCGGAAATGCTGGCGTCATTTTCGCGGATCCTCACGGACCTCGCGGAGCATGTTCCCCACGACATCGAACTCTTGTTTCACTTCTGCTACGGGGATTCCAACCACAAGCACGTCGTCGAGCCTACGGATATGGGCGACATGACCGACGTCGCCAACCGACTTTCTATGGATATCAGACGCCCGATCCAACTCATCCACATGCCGGTGCCACGAAACCGTAGTGACGATGCGTATTTCGCGCCGCTCGCGCGATTGCGGCTCAAGCCGGAAACAGAGCTGAGCCTCGGCTTGGTGCACTATACCGACGGGGTTGCCGGTACCCGGAAGCGGCTTGCTGCCGCCGAACGACATGCCAAAAACTTTTCGATTGCGACCGAATGCGGCTTTGGCCGCCGCGATCCGACGACAATCCCCGAGCTACTGCGTATTCTTGCTGATGTTGCTGGTTGACGCGGACTGGTATGCGCTCGCGCGCTTCGTCACTATATGGCGCTTCCGCAAACTGATTCTCGGCGGGCCACTTTGGTCCCGCGTAACGGCATATGGCGATGGCGCTGCCCGCGATACAGCTAAACTCAAACGACCGCTATTTTCTTGGCGTCGAGCACTCGTCGACTGGGCACGCGTGGAAAGATCGGCTCGACGAGCGCGGGTCGGCACGCGCGCTCGCGATCGCGCAGCGCCATGGCCTGGACGAATTGCTGGCGCGCGTTTTGGCAGGCCGAAACGTTGATGTGGATGAGGTTGAGAGCTTTCTCGACCCCACAATAAAGCGATTGATGCCGGATCCGCACACGCTGACCGACATGGAAGTTGCTTCGGCGCGCATTGCCGAGGCCGTTATTCGCGGAGAAAACATCGCCATTTTCGGCGATTACGATGTCGATGGCGCCACCGCGTCAGCACTGTTGTGCCACTATTTGCGTCGTTGCGGGTTGGATCCAATCATCCATATTCCGGATCGCATCTTTGAAGGATACGGGCCGAATGTGGATGCGATCCGCTCTTTCGGAGAGCGCGGTACAAAACTACTGGTGACTGTCGACTGTGGCGTGACGAGCATCGAGCCGCTCGCCGAAGCAAAAAAGCTTGGTCTCGACACGGTCGTGATCGACCACCATCAGGCAGATGAGAAACTTCCTGAAGCCGTCGCCATCGTCGATCCGAACCGCGCCGACGATCTTTCCGGATTGGGGCATCTTGCCGCTGTCGGTTTGGTGTTCTTGACACTGGTTGCGCTTACGCGCGAGCTGCGTCACCGCAATTATTGGACCAGTACGCGCGCAGAACCCGACCTCTTGGCCCTGTTGCATCTTGTGGCACTTGGGACTGTGGCTGACGTTGTGCCGCTGCGTGGCCTCAACCGCGCTTTTGTGGCGAAAGGGCTCATTGCACTCAAGCGCCGCGAGCATTTGGGACTTACCGCGCTTATGGACGTCGCGCGCCTCAGTGGCCCACCGGAACCGTGGCACCTTGGGTTCCTCTTGGGTCCACGCATCAATGCCGGCGGGCGCATCGGCCGCGCCGATCTCGGCGTGCGCCTCCTCCTGGAGGAGGATCCGAGCGAAGCCGCGCGCATTGCCGCCGAGCTCGACCGCCTCAATCGCGAACGCCAGCAAATCGAGCAGGCGACACTGGCACAGGCGGAAGCGGAGGCCCTCGCAGCGTTGGGGCTGGAAGAGAAGGGTGCCGTGGTCGTCACTGCGGCCGAAGGCTGGCACCCCGGCGTGGTTGGGCTGGTCGCGGCGCGCTTGAAGGAACGCTACAGCCGGCCAGCCTTTGCGATTGCGCTTGAACCCGGCGGTACGGGCACGGGGTCGGGACGTTCGATCGCCGGGGTCGATCTCGGCCGGGCGGTTCGGCGTGCCGTGCAGGAGGGTCTTTTGCTGAAAGGCGGCGGGCACGCCATGGCCGCTGGGGTAACGCTCAAAAAAGACGCGCTCGGCGGCTTCCGCGCATTTCTCGAAGAAACATTGGCTGCACAAGTCGAAGCGGCTCGGCGCGACAGTGCGCTACAGATCGATGGCGCGGTCGCGGCCGGCGGCTTTAGTCTCGCGCTCGCGGAGTTGTTGTCACGCGCCGGGCCATACGGCTCCGGCAATCCGGAGCCGCTGCTTGCGCTCCCGGCGCACACACTCGCTTATGCCGAACCGGTCGGCGAAAACCACATTCGCGCGCGCTTCCGCTCCGGCGACGGAAAGTTCGTCAACACGATCGCTTTCCGTGCCGTTGGTCGGCAGCTCGGCAAAGCTCTGCTGGAGAACCGTGGCCGCACGATGCACGCGGCTGGCAGCATCGCCATTGATCGTTGGCAGGGCGAGGAGCGTGTGCAATTCCGCCTCGCAGACTTGGCCGTCAGTCGCTAGGCCCACGCGCTACGCCGGACAGACCAGTCGGAAATTAGTGGTAGTCTTGCCGATTAGGGCGATTCGTGCGCCCGAGTTCGCGTCGGCGTGCTCGCGCATCATCGAAGCGATGCCTTTATCCAAAGGGGGGCGCCCATGTTGCTCGATTTTCATTCTGTCTCGTCGTCACAGCCGGCGGGATGTCAGGAAATTGCGGCCCATAACGACCGGCGCGAGCGGCTCGTCACCGTGGTCGCGGCGTCGCTGGCGGTGCTGATCGTGGCTGCGATCGCCGTCTTGATGGGGATGGCTTGAGCACGCGGCGCGTTGGGGGCGCAGCGTTAGGATATTCGCCGCCCACTTCAAACGCTTTGCGCGCGTCGGATGCGAATTGTCTTCGCCACATCACGATCAGGATGCCAGCTGTCGACAGCGCAAAAGGTACCGGACCGAGAAACCAGCCCAGATAACCGAGCGCGAAGAAAAAGGCGCGCTGGCCGCGATTGAAATGACGGCCGGCATCGGCGCAAAGCATGGCCGCTCTGTGCGCAAAAGTTTGAGCCTCCGCCGTATCTTTTTCGGCGGGCAGCGGTGCTGCGCCGACCATGATGGCGAAATAATTGAACAGGCGGTACGACCAGGCGAACTTGAAGAACGCATAGACGAAGATCACGATCAGCCCCATCATCTTCAAATCCCACAGGCTGCGCGAGGGAGCGGCGCCGAGCGGCAATAGCGACATGACCGTCAGCACTTCTTCACTTGAGCGCAGCAGTGTCAGCGCGCCTCCGATTGCGATCAGGCTGGTTGACGCAAAAAAAGCCGTGCCGTTTTGCAGGGCTGCCGTGACCTGGGCGTCGACCATGCGCATGTCGCGCTCGAGCAACCGCTCCATCCACGCGTCGCGATAGCCGTTCATCAAGGAATTGAGGCTGGTGCGGCCCTTTGCCGTTTTCTCGATCACGATCGAATAGAGGATCCACGCGCCGACGAACCAGGCGAGGGCGGCAAGATCGGGCGCCGTGAAGGCCATCATGGGCTTTGAGTCGCTCCTCGCAAGGATGGTGCCCGCTTGCGCGACGGGCTTCAACCGCTCGGCTTGAGTGCGGCGGTAGGCTCTGCCAGCATGCGCGCCCGAGGAGACAGGCGATGCAAAACATCACTACCGGATACAAGGCTTTGTGCGAGGCCGCCGAACGCGAAATCGAGACGCTGGCGATCGAACAGGCCGTCAAGCTCGCCGGCCGCGACGACACCGTGCTCGTCGATATCCGCGACATCCGTGAACTCCAGCGTGATGGCCGGGTCCCGGGGGCCTTTCATTGTCCACGCGGCTTGTTGGAATTCTGGATCGATCCGCAGAGCCCCTACCACAAACCAGTGTTCGCACAGGACAAGAAGTTTGTGTTTTTCTGCGCTGCTGGCTTGCGTTCCGCGCTCGCCGCGCAGACGGCGCAGCGCATGGGCCTCAAACCCGTAGCGCACGTCGAGGGCGGCTTTGGCGCATGGAAAAAAGCCGGTGGGCCGGTCGAAGCACCGGAAGCCCGGCCGGATCAAGCAAAACAGGCATGAACATTCAATGGCGTTGAAACTGATTATCGGCAACAAGAACTATTCCTCATGGTCGATGCGGCCGTGGATCGCCATGAAAGTAGCGAACATTCCATTTGAAGAAACGGTGATCTCGCTCGACGCCCCAAATTTCAAGCAAGTCGTTGGCTCGGTGTCCGGTACCGGCAAGGTGCCGGTTCTGATCGACGGCGATGTGCACGTGTGGGAATCGTTGGCGATTCTCGAATATCTGGCAGAGAAATTCCCCGACGCCAGGCTTTGGCCAGCAGACAGCGCGGCGCGCGCCGTCGCGCGCGCTATATCCAATGAAATGCATGCGGGTTTTCTGCCGCTTCGCCGTCTCATGCCAATGAATATGCGGCGTCCGGTGATCAGGCGTGAATTGACGCCGGAGGCGGTGGGGAATGTAAAACGCATCGAAGCGATGTGGGCTGAATGTCGCGCGCTCCACAGCCAGAAGGGCGGCGAGCCGTTTTTGTTCGGTCGCTTTGGCGCCGCCGATGCCATGTATGCGCCGGTGGTGGCGCGGTTTCATACTTACGGCGTTGATGTCGCCGCGACGACGCGGGCCTACATGGATGCCGTCATAGCTTTGCCGGCGTGGCGTGCGTGGTCCGCCGCCGCGCTCGAGGAGACCTGGGTGCTCGCTGACGATGAGGTCGATTGGCCGACGGTGCGGCGGGTCTAGATATTAAGCCGCACCACCAATTCTTCTATGAAAGGACGCTGTCCTGGAAGAATTTTCTTTCGGGCCGTGGCGAGGCCGAAATAGGAGATTCGATCGACTTCGGGGAAATTCTGGCGTTTGCCGGTATGCGGGGGCCATTCCATTTCGAACGTGTTGCTGGAAAATGGCTCAAGGTCGAAGTCGGCCTCGAGTGCGTAGGCATGGACGATCTTGCCGCTTTTCTGACGTAGCGGCGTGAGCGCGGCGAACGGGCCCATTGCAACAAGACCCGTCTCTTCGTTGAATTCGCGTTTCGCGCAGGCGAGCAAATCCGCGGATTCAACGTTGCCTTTGGGAATTGACCAGACTCCATCATCCCGGTTGCGCCAATAGGGGCCGCCAGGGTGGGCGAGCAGGATTTCGAGCCGCGAAGTGCGGCGATAAGCAAGGATGCCGGCGCTGACCTCGGATCGGCGGGACATGGGGCTCTTCTCAACTGCGTTGAAGAAAAGCAAAACACGGGCCGTTTAGCGATCAAAAACGCGAAATGTGATAGCGGCTCGACGCGTGGGCGCGTGGCCATTGCAGTCGCGATATTAGCGGGTTTGGATTGGAAGTGCGCGGTGTGCGCTTCGGGGGACCAAGGCGGCGGATTGTCCTACCAGGGACGTTCAATCGAATTTGTCACGTGCTCGCGGTCGGGAGCCGTAAAGCAGACGCCGATGCAAAGATAGGATAATTCGGGGTGCGGGTTATGGCCGCGGTGGAATTTGGCGATCGGCTCGGCGTAGCATTCTCCTGCCTTCGCCTTGACCAGCACGCCCTCCTGGAAGTGGGCCTCGAATAAGCCCTGGAGCGCCACGAAAAACGCCGCGCCGTTGTGGCAATGCCAGTTGGTGTAACCACCCGGCACGATTTCGGCATTATAGATTTGTACGTTCACGTGTGGATCGCGCGGAAGCGAGGCGTAGAGTGTATCGAACAGCAAATTACGATGAAAACCATGCCCGGGCGGCACAATGCCGTCCAGCTTGAGCTTGAGATCCTTGTATTCATCAAGGCGAGCTTGCATTTTTTTCTCCCCCGCTACGAAGCGCAAAGCCTAATACATTGCCCGCCGAGAGGTGAAGCATGCAAAAACCCGGCGACTGGCCGGGTTTTTGCGTTCAACGCATCGCGATCAATGAAACCACTTGCGCATGCTAAAGCCCCGCGCCGGATGTGAGCGGCACGGGGCTGAGCTACGCAACTGTTACGCTACTGCTTCGAACCGGTCGTGCTCTTGTTCGGGTTCGGCGAGCAATTCAGGTTCTGCGGTTTCGCATCCTTTTCACAGGCTGCCAAGCTCGCATACTTGCAATTAAGTCCGCCGCTCGCTGAGGTGTTGATGCAGAACGCGGCACTTCCAATGGTCTGTTGTTTCTGCATGCTGCTGCCCGAAGAGGGCGAGCCCATCGTGCCCTGCGCCTGGGCGAACGAAATCCCCGCAACGAGTGCGGCGACGGCGGTGAGAGTAGTTAAAGTCTTCATGGTCTGCCTCCTTGGTGACTGATGCCGACACCCAGCATCGGGGAACAACGAGGGCGGAGGGATGGTGTTCCCGGAACCCGACCTGATTTTGGGAAATAGTTTCAAATGCGGCCGCGGAAAGGCAAACGGCCGGGAAAGTTCCCGGCCGTCGACCTCATTATCGCGATTGAGAATTACGCCTCGACGATCGCCACGATTTCATGCGTGCGCGGATCGATAATTACGATTTGGTCGCCCACGAGAATGTAGTCGTAGCCGCGCCATTCCGGATAGATCACGACGACTTCCACGGGCAGCGGAAAGACGTGCACGCTGCTTGGGATCCGTGTGCCAACCGAAACCGACACGTTCAGATGAGCCGGCTCAACCTTGCGCTGACGAATAATCGACGTGATCTTTGTGCGCTGCTCGGTTGAAAGATTTGCCGAGCCAGCGGCTGCACCCTGACCGGTCGTGGCGCGGTTCTCCTGAGTCGTCGACTGAGTCGATTTCGACGCACCATTAGGGCCTTGCCCGTTTTGCTCAGTTCGTGAACGGACATCGGATTTGCCATCCGCGCCCCCCGATTTCTTTTCGTTGTCCATGGCACGAGACGGAGTCTGAGCCTTTTCGTCAGCATCCGACTTCGGCGCCTGACCAGTCGTTTCCCGAGCCTTGCCAGACTTGGCGTCCGGCGCAGCCTGTCCGCTCTTCTGGATCGCCTTATCCGACTTATCGGGTGTGGCCTGACCAGTCGTTTGCGGCGCCTTTTGCTCACTCTTTGGCGCCTTTTGCTCACTCTTTATGGACGGTGCCACCTTTTCGGCGGGCGCATTTTGCTGCGCCGCGGGTGCACGCTCCGGGTTGTCCTTACCCATACCTTGCGCAGATGCGACGCCGGCGCTCAACAGCAGCGCCACCGCCACGCTTGATAACAGTTTTGCTTTCCTCACGGGGATGTCTCCTCTGGATGCCCACGAATTTCTCGACGTTGTCGAGACCTGTCCGAGAAACGCTTCTCGCAACCTGCCGGTTCCGTCGTCGTTTTGTGGGCACCATTGCGTTCCGGGTTCCATCAAGGCAACTTTCGATCCGACCGGGAGGGACCCTTGGCGATTCTTTCGTCGTCGATCGACAAAAACGCCGCCGAATTTCGAACCAACGCTGAGAGAATGCGCGCGCTTGTCGTTGAGTTGCAGTCCAAGCGCAGCGAAGCAGCCCCCGGCGGACCGGAGCGGGCGAGGGAGCGCCACGTTGCTCGCGGCAAGCTGTTGCCGCGCGACCGGGTCATGAACCTGATCGACCCTGGCTCACCGTTTCTCGAATTGTCGGCGCTCGCCGCCAACGGTATGTATGACGACGCTATTCACGGCGCCGGCCTGATTGCCGGCATCAGCCGCGTCGAAGGCCGCGAATGCATGGTGGTCTGCAACGACTCCACCATCAAGGGCGGCACATATTTTCCGATGACGGTGAAAAAGCATCTGCGCGCGCAGGAAATCGCACGCGAGAATTGCCTGCCGTGTATCTATCTGGTCGACAGCGGCGGAGCTAATTTGCCGCATCAGACCGAAGTGTTTCCCGACCGCGAGCATTTCGGCCGCATTTTCTACAATCAAGCCACACTATCGTCCCTCGGGATTCCCCAGATTGCAGTCGTGATGGGTTCATGCACAGCGGGTGGCGCCTATGTGCCGGCGATGTCGGACGAGACGATCATCGTGAAAAACCAGGGCACGATCTTTCTTGGCGGACCACCTCTGGTGAAGGCGGCAACCGGCGAGGTCGTGAGCGCTGAGGAATTGGGTGGTGCCGACGTTCACGCGCGCAAATCTGGCGTCGCCGACCACTATGCGCAGGACGATCACCACGCATTGAATATCGCTCGTCGCATCATCGCCAACTTGAACACCAAAAAGAATGTAGAGATACAATTGGTGAAGCCGCGCGAACCCGTGCTCGATGGAAGCGAGCTGGACGGAATTGTGCCGGTCGATCTCAAGAAACAATATGACGTCCGCGAAGTGATCGCGCGTATCGTGGACGCCTCCGAATTCGACGAGTTCAAGGCGCTTTATGGCGCGACACTCGTCGCGGGCTTCGCGCATATTCAAGGCATTCCGGTCGGCATCATTGGCAACAATGGAATCTTGTTTTCCGAAAGCGCGCTGAAGGCCGCACACTTTATTGAGCTTTGTTGCCAGCGACGCATTCCATTGCTTTTCCTGCAAAACATCGTCGGGTTCATGGTCGGGCGTGACTACGAGGCCGGCGGGATCGCGAAAGATGGCGCCAAGATGGTGACGGCCGTTGCATGCGCACGCGTGCCGAAGATCACGGTGATCATCGGCGGTTCGTATGGTGCCGGAAACTATGGCATGTGCGGACGCGCTTATGGCCCGCGGTTTCTGTTCACCTGGCCGAACGCGCGCATCTCCGTCATGGGTGGCGAGCAGGCCGCGAGCGTTCTGGCGACCGTCAAACGCGATAATATCGAGGCTGGCGGAGGGAAATGGTCGGAAGTCGAAGAGCAGGAATTCAAGCAACCGCTCCTCGATCAGTTCGAACAAGAGGGTAACCCGTATTACGCCACGGCTCGGCTTTGGGACGACGGTATCATCGCTCCATCGGAAACGCGCCGTGTGTTGGCGCTCGCGTTTTCGGCCGCCTTGAATGCGCCGATACCGGAAACGAAATTTGGCGTGTTCAGAATGTGAGCGGTGCTCACCGCGGGCTGCTGCCCCCGAATAATTGAATTAGACAAATTCCAATGTTGTATCCACGGCTTGCGCCGGATGCCACGCGGTGTCACAGATTCGAGCGTGTAGCAAATGAGGCTTGTCGATGTTTCGCCGAACAATCGGGATTGTGCTCGCAGCCGGACTGTTGCCGCTCGCGGTGAGCGCGCAGACGCCGGGCCTTCCCTCGGCAAAAGAAGCACCGAAAGAAACAAAGGACGCGCCTAAAGCCTACGTGCCCGGATTAGAGCAGTTCATGAATCTGATCTTGATCGAGCACAACAAGCTCTGGTTCGCCGCCAAGGCGCTCAATTGGCCGCTTGCCGAATATCAACTTGGCGAGATCAAGGAAATCATGGGCGACGTGCAGGACTTCGTGCCGACTTTCAAGAATCTTGCGCTCACCGAGATGCTCGATGCAGTGATCACCAAAGAGATTGTTGCGCTCGAAAAGTCGATCGAGGGCAAAGACTACAAAGCTTTCACCGTCGGGTACGATAAACTCACCGCCGCTTGCAACACTTGCCATCAAGCGACCGCCAACGGCTTTGTCGTTATCAAACGTCCGACGCAGCCCGCCTTCACCAATCAAGACTACGCCCCGCATCATTAGCGGCTCGGGCCACAGCGCATCACACCCCTGTGATGCCCCGATTCATAGAAGGTTTACTGGGCCCGCCTAGTTTCCGGTTGAGGGGACGCGTGCGCCATGATTTCTATTGTCAACGGATATATCTGCACGACGTCGTGTGATGTTGCGGCTGCCAAGCAGGGGAAGGACCCGAACGCGCGGCCGGGGTCGCCACCGGGCCTATCAGGTACAGGCGCCAAAACATCCAGTTTTGCAGGACAACCCGCGACCACCCTGGATGGATTGCTTAAGGATCTTTCAAGCTCAAGCCCGACGACAGCTGCCGACAACACACAGCCCCAGCCCCAGGTCGACCGTCGCGTCTAGTGCCGTAGCCGGTGTGGGCCACGCATGCTAAACGCAAGCGCGATGACGAGTGCTGAAGATCTCAAGCAAATTGCTCCCACCGGGACATTGCGCGGCGGCGTCGTAGCAGCCCCGGCAGCCTCTGCATTTTTCGCAATTCGGGACAGTGGCGAAGTGAAGGGCGTCACCGTCGATTTGATCCGCAGCTTCTCCGCTGCGCTAAAGCTGCCTTTGTTTCTGCAAGTGTACGATAATTCGGGACAGGTGACCGATGCAGTCGCCAAGGGCGATTGCGACCTTGCCTTCATGCCGCAGGACGCCGAACGCGCAAAGCGCGTCGATTTCGGTCCCGCCTATTATTTCATTGAGAGCACGTACCTCGTGCCTGCGGGCTCCACCATCAAGACGATCGACGAAGTCAATCGGCCTGGCCGCCGGATTATCGCTATATCGAACACGACGACGGCGCGAAGCGCGCGCCGAACCGCTCCCAATGCGAGTGTAGAAGAAGTCCCAAGCGTCGACCGAATGACGGAAATGGCGCGGCTGGGGCAGGGCGACGCGTTTGCTCTGTCGCACGACTCGTTTGCAGGACTGTTGCCGAAGCTGCCGGGCGCACGCGTCTTGGCTGGCAATTTCCAGCAAACCGGCATCGCAGTCGCCGTACCCAAAGGGCGAGTTGTCGCACTTAAGATTGCGAGCGAGCTGCTCGAAGTTGCAAAGTTGTCGGGTCTTGTGCGACGAGCACTCGATGCTTCGGGCTTTCCCAATGCCCCGGTAGCACCACCCTCAGGTCGCTCTTAAATCGTTATAATGACATTGCCTAGCGTGCCTTGCTCCACCGCTTCGTGGGCTGAAGCCGCATCGGCGAGGGGGAATATCGGTTGTGCCACGCGGTTGAGCAGTTTTTCTTGGTTAAGCGCGCTACTGATGCCCGCAATTGCGTGCTCGCGCTCAGCGGTGTCGAGTTCGTAGACCAGGAAGAATTGCAGGCGGACCGAATTGACGAGACAGAAGGCGGCCGGCAGCGCCGCTTCCGGTCCTGTCCCGTAGACAATGACAGTCCCCTTTGGCCGCAGGACATTGGGAATGAGTTTGGCGTTGGCGGTGAGGTCCATTTCAATTACTGCGTCGACACCGCATTTGCTGGTAATTTCCATCACCCGCTCGCCGACGTTTTCGCGTTTGTAGTCGATCGTATGATCAGCCCCCGCCTCCTGTGCGGCCTTGGCTTTCTGCGGTGAGGAAATCGTGGTGATCACACTCGCGCCTTTAGCCTTTGCGAACTGGATGAGGTATTGGCTGACCGCGCCGGCGCCCCCCGATACCAATAGGCACATACCTCTTTGTGCGCGTGCCAATGCGACCGCGTGAACGGCGGTCATCGCAGGAATCCCCAGGCAAGCGCCGGCTTCAAAGCTCACATTGTCCGGCAATGGCACTGCTTGGGCAGCCGGCAGCACGATGGACTCGGCCGCGGTCCCGAACGGTCGTTTCCACTGACCATTCCACACCCAGACCCGCTGGCCGATGCGCGATGTCGGCACGCCGTCTCCGACCTCGTCGATCACACCAGCGCCGTCGCTGTGTGGGATGACCCGCGGGAAGGCGATCTTGCGGGTGGAACCCAGGCGCGACTTTACGTCCGAAGGGTTTACGCCGGAGGCGGCGAGCTTGACGCGCACTTCACCAGGTCCGGCACGAGGCGTTTCGAGGTCGCCCACCCGGAGGACGTCGCGCGCAGTGCCGTTACGCTCGTAGAAAGCCGCCCGCATGGGATCCCCTCTGTTGAGCGCCCCGACGATAGCACGCCACCTCGGGTCAAAGACGAGGCGGGAGAACCCATGCCTCGATCAGGCGTTATCCCGATCTTCCGATTTGAGAGGGAGGTAGGGGGCTCAATCCACGAGGTTCGAAATGGCTTATCGTGTGTATAGCGGTCCAAAAGGATCGGCCGATATTTCACCGCTCGAAAAATCACAGATGCTCTTCAAGGAACTTCCGGTGCTCGATGACGCGCTGTCTTGGGCGCGTCATCTGGACCAGACTGGTCGAGCACCGCTGCTGATCGAAGGCGATGATGGCGTACGGATGAACCGCCGCGCGATCATCGACGCGCTGCGGGTCGGCATGCGCGAGGAGGTCGGCACGGAACCGGGCGAGATGACGAAAGTTAGCCCGCGAGACGGGTCCACTCAGCACGGGCGCGGTCGGTGAGGTGGTTCCATTTCGTGCTGACGACGTCCCAATTCACCATTGGTCTCTGCACGCTCGCAGATGTGCCCGTGGTGGAAAGAGCAATGTGTGAGTCGTACAGGTAGGCGCCGCCGATCGTCAAAAGGGCGCCAAGAATAATCCCAATGAGGACGCGCATGTCGAAACCTCCTCGTTCCCCAACGTCAGAACGCAGCCGCAAAGATGGAGTTCCCGCGGGCGATTGTGTTGCTGCGGCGGGCCCATTATGACGTCAAACCGGACGATTTTGGGTCGTAGGATGTTAACCTTACATACTCACCAGCCGTATTCTAACATATTGAAAAGACTAACGTTCTGCCCTAAAAAACTTTGCCCGCAAACAAAATTTGCTGCTATATTGATCTTATGAGCAGAAATTCAACAAAAGCCGCTGGGCGGTCCAACAAGACTGGCCGGACGGCAAAAAAAGGCGCGAAAACGGTGCGCGCGACGGCGAAAAAAGCGTCGAAATCGGCGCGGCTTCCCGTTGGGAAGGGTACCCGCGCCGCGCGGGCAGGCGTCGTCATCGTCACAGCAGCCAAGTCGACGAAGATGCTGCGGACGTCCAGTCCGCCGATGCAGCCGATCGTGGCCCCTGAAGTCCCGATGCATTTGCACAAGTATCAGGTCGGTGAAACTGTCTATTACACCTCGCCGACTTTTGGTCGTGCCGCCGCGTCGGGCAGCTACACTGTGGTCAAGCTGCTGCCCTCGGAAGGTGACGACTATCAATACCGGATCAAGAGTTCCGGTGAAGCGTTCGAACGCGTCGCCAAGGAAAGCCAGCTCGACCGCGCTTGAGCTGTCGCGATTTCGCCTCGGCTGCGACTTATGGTGCTCCGGACGGCGCTTATCGCGCAGCAGGAGCTCCAGCGATGCCGATCTATATTACGCAGGGACGTTATACCCGCGAGGCAATCAAGGGCATGATTGTCAAACCGGAGGACCGCTCCGACGCTGTTGCGCGGCTGCTGTCGAAAATAGGAGGCCGGCTATTGGGCTACTATTTCACCTTCGGTGAGTATGATTTTTTGACGATTGCTGAAGCCCCGAACGGCGTTCAGATGGCCGCCGTTCTGCTAGCCGCGGGCAGTGGCGGCGGTGTCACCGATTTGCGCACCACTGTTGCGCTGACTTCCGTGGAAGCCAAAGGGGCATTTGCTGCAGCCAGCGATCTTGCGCCTGGCTTTAAATCGGCGGGCGGGACCTAGAGGTTGCGGGAATAAACAAAAGAACTATGACCTTTATAACCAAGTTGAACAGAAACCTTCCGGGGGGAGAGAATTGATGCGCGCGTTTATGCGTCTGGCCGCTCTGATGTTGCCCATTTTTCTTGTATGGCCAGCTGCCTCAGAGACCTATCCAAGCCGAACCGTAAGATTGATCGTTCCGTTTGGAGCAGGAGGGCCTGCCGACGTTTATGCGCGGGTGCTCGCTCAACATCTTTCTGAAGAAACCAAGCAATCGTTCATCGTTGAGGATCGTCCCGGCGCCGGATCCGTTATCGGTACCGATACGGTCGCCAAGGCCGCACCCGACGGTTACACACTGCTCGTGATGTCGAATACACATACGACCAACGAGTCGCTGCTTCCCAACAAGCCGTATCAATTGATGCGCGATTTCGTTCCGGTCGCGACCATAAATTATTCCGATCTCCTCATGGTGGTTCACCCAACGGTGCCGGCCAAGACAGTGAAGGAATTCATCGAGTTGGCCAAAAAAGACCCAGGCAAACTCAATTACGCATCGTCCGGCCCGGGCACGCCCTACCACATGGCCGGCGAGCTGTTTAAGGCCGTAACACAGACCGACATCGTGCATGTCCCGCACAAAGCATCAGGCGATGCGCGCAACAGCGTGATTTCCGGCACGGTGCAAATGATGTTCGATGCCGTGACCACCATGTCGGCGTTGGCAAAAGGCGGGCAGGTGCGTGCGCTCGGCACGACCGGTTTGACACGGTCGGAACTTACGCCCGACCTGCCGACGATCGCAGAAACGGTACCCGGCTACGAGGCGACGATCTGGCTTGGCGTTATGGCCCCGAAGGGCACGCCGAAGGACGTCATCGCCTTCCTCAATTCCAGCATCAACAAAGTGCTCACCAATCCGGAAGTTAAAGCCACCTGGCTCAAACAGGGTGCTATTCCGCTCGTAAAGACTCCGGAAGAATTCGATGCGTATTTGCGCAAGGACATCGAAAAATGGGCCAATGTGGTAAAAGTTTCGGGAGTTACGATCCAATAGCTGGAAACCGATGCCGATTACCGACAGCGCATCCATAAACGGGCTGCTTTCGACGCCGCTGGTGCTTCCGGCCCCCTTGGCCGGCGCGCTAGCGGCGCTGTTTTTCGTGATTGTGGTCATCGCGGTGCGACGCATGTCCCGAGGGACGGGGCCACGTTTGCTGTTTCCGCTTTGCGCGGCTGTACTCGGGGGGCTTGCGGTTATTGGGATCCTGGATCGCTTGGCGATGAATGAACGAGCCGCCGAACAGCGCGCGCTTCTTCAGCGCAACACGCAATTGAGCTTAAGCGCGGTCGCGCCCGGCTCGCCGCTCGCCTGTCTCGACGGCGCCGCTGGCGAGCAGGTCGAGAACGCTTGCGAGAAATCCGTGTTTGCGGATGCGCAAAGTGCGGCGAGTGCAGTGGCGTATATCAGTGCGCGTCTGTCTCTTCTTTCTGATGCTTTTGCTGTTGCCCAACACAGTGGTTCCGATCTAATGGCCGCGTTTGCCACGACGCGGCGCGCTCTCGAGCTCGATCGCTACGGTATC
>Ga0137391_10000822_pt1 | contig 22119 bp, 13 predicted proteins | sample 15con2h24BmetaG_FD_101399 | JGI IMG/M metagenome (GOLD analysis project Ga0137391, IMG submission 101399) | Vadose zone soil microbial communities from Angelo Coast Range Reserve, California, USA - 15con2h2.4B metaG | ecosystem: Environmental > Terrestrial > Soil > Vadose zone > Saprolite...
GACTCGGCGAAGAAAGTACACAGTGACGAGGTCACTAGGACGAACTATGACTTTGTTTTTCTTAGGCGAGAGAACTTCGGCGTCGTTCCTGAGTACGTTTTGGGGATCCTCCCGAAGCGGAAGGATAAATACCTCTTGCGCGGGCAAATCTGGGTGGATGCGAGCACTTTCCGTATCCGACGAATTCAAGGAGGACCCGCCAAGAGCCCCTCCTTTTGGATCACGACCCTTCATCTCACAATGCAATTTGCGCAACTGAACGGTATGTGGGTGCCCGTTTCCTTCGACGCTATCGCGACGATCCGCTTCTTGGGGGAGTACACACTCGCTGGCCTCAATATCCCATCCTCTGAGTCCCCATCCACTGTGCCGAGATAGCCATGTGCGATGCGGCTCAGAACAGGCGGGAGATGTATTCGCGCATTTGGCGCTTCCAGTACGGCCAGTCGTGCCCGCCTTCCGGGCCCCAATTGTCGAGCGAGTGGCGAATGCCCTTCGCGGCGAGCACTTCGGAGAGGCGGTAGGAGGGGCCGGAATTTTCCCACTGGCCGGTGCCGGTGGCGATGTGAATGTCACAGGAGGCGAGCTGCTCGTAGACCCAGGGATCGCTGAGGTTGGTCAGGTAGTCGACCGGGTTGTTGAAATAAAAATTGTCGTCGTACATGCCGTCCATGAAATTTTTCAGGTCGTAGACGCCGGACATGGCGAAGCAGCGCTTGATGACGTCGGGATGCTTGAAAAGCGCATTGGCCGCGTGATACGCGCCAAACGACATGCCCATGGTGGAAATGCCGATTTGCGATTGGCAACTGCTGCAGATGAACGGCACGACTTCTTCGCGCAGGTAGGAGTCGAAGACGGACTGCACGTAGCTGCGATGAAAGGGATGCGCGGACTTGTCGTAGAAAGAGAGGCCGTTGATCGAATTGACGCTGAAGAATTTTACTTTGCCGGCGTCGATGAAGTCGCCAAGCGCGCCGATCATGCCCTGACTTTCGAGCTCCCACTCGTCACCCGCGGAGGTGGGAAAGCCGAGCAGCGGCGGTCCCCAATGGCCGTAGACGACGACGCCCAGTTCGATGCCCAGGCGCGGCGAATGCCAGCGGTGATATTCGCGCTTCATGCTTGCGAGCCTCGTAGTAGCACACGCTTAAGCCTGTGCTTCTGGTTGCGGGGTGAGGAAGTATGCCAGCAGTGGCGCGATGGGAGCAATCCTTTTTGGCTGGGCCGCGTGTAGAATAGACGCGCTCAGGAACGACGGAGGAACTCCATGGCGACACCATCGACGGCAGGACGGCCCACGCCGGAACGAATTTTTAACGCGCTGAATGCGTACCAGCAGACCGCGGCGTTGAGGACAGCGATTGAGCTCGACGTGTTTAGCGCGATTGGAGCCGGCGCGAATACCGCGGCGGACCTCGCCGCCAAAACCGGAGCTTCAGAGAAGGGCGCGCGCGTTCTTTGCGATTACTTGACCATTCAAGGATTTCTGACGAAAGAACAGGGGCGGTATGCGCTGACGCAGGAATCGGCGATTTTTCTGGACCGCAAATCGCCCGCGTGCCTGGCTTCCATGGCGGGATTCTTAGGCGCCGAGCGCGCGCGTAGCATCTTTGATTCGCTGACGCTGGCGGTGCGCAACGGCGGGTCGGTTTGGTCCGAAGGCGACAACACAAAACCCAATGACGAATTCTGGGTCGCGTTTGCGCGCTCCATGGCCCCGCTTACCGTCCCTTCATCCGAAGTTATTTCCGGCCTGCTGCGCGCCGAGGAAGGCAAGCCCGCCAAGGTGCTGGCCATTGCGGCGGGCCATGGCATGTATGGAATCAGCGTGGCGAGGAAAAATCCGAAGGCGGAAATTGTCGCGCTGGATTGGCCCGCGGTGCTGCAAGTGGCCCAGGAAAACGCGCGGAAATTTGGCGTCGCGGATCGCTATCGCGTGCGCGAGGGAAGCGCGTTTGAGACAGACCTGGGCAGCGGCTACGACTACGTGTTGCTGACCAACATTTTTCATCACTTCGATATGCCCACCTGCGAGAAGCTGATGCGGCGCGTGCACGCGGCGCTGAAGCCGGGCGGCAAGGCCATCACACTGGAGTTCGTGCCCAACGAAGACCGCGTGTCGCCGCCGACCGCTGCAGCATTCAGCCTGATAATGCTGGCCAATACGGATTGCGGCGACGCTTACACGCTCGCGGAGTATGAGAAGATGTTTCGCAGCGCGGGTTTTGCGAAGACAACTCTGCATCCCGTGCCGGAAATGCCCCAGCAGGTGCTGGTCTCGGAGAAATCGGCTTGAAAAAGAAGACAGTAAAAAAGGCGCGCGTTAAGGCGAAGAAGAGCTCGAGCAGAAAAAGCTCCGGCACGGGCCATGACGCGGCGCTGCGCAAGCATTTGGTCGATGTGCTGAAGGGCGGCGCGGCGCACGTGCACTTTATGGACGCGCTGGAGCAATTCCCGGCGAACAAACGCGGCACCTTTGCGCCGGGCCTGCCGCACACCGGCTGGCAACTGCTGGAGCATTCGCGCATCGCGCAGTGGGACATCCTGGAATTCAGCCGCAACCCCAAGCACGTCTCGCCGGGATTTCCGGAGGGCTACTGGCCAAAGACTCCCGGGCCACTGAGTGAAGCCGACTGGGACAAAAGCGTACAGCAATTCCAGCGGGACTTAACCGAGATGATGGAGCTGGTGAGGAATCCGCGCACCGATCTCTTCGCGAAAATTCCGCACGGCGATGGGCAAACAATTTTGCGCCAGGCGCTGGTGCTTACGGATCACAATTCGTATCACCTGGGCCAGCTTGTCGATCTGCGCCGAGCGCTCGGCGCCTGGCCGCATGACTAGCAAACCGCTTGCAGGGTGAGGGGTTGGCGGTAGGATAAGGCTGTCGGTTCTGAAGACGCTAGAAATCTGGGGGAGCGCATGATCTCCATTGAAAATGTCAGCCGGCGTGGATTCCTGAAGGGCGTGGTGGGCACGGGCGCGTTTGTGCTGGGCGTGCGGCTGATGCCGGTGGATTTGCTGGCCAGCGGCGACGTGGGCGGGCTTGATCCGTCGGTGCCGATGAGCAAGGCGCCGCTGCATCCGAGCGTGTATGTGGCGATCGATACGGACGGGACGGCGTACATCGTGGCGCACCGCTCGGAGATGGGGAATGGCGTGCGCACGGCGCTGCCGCGGATTGTGGCGGATGAATTGGACGCGGACTGGGCGCGCGTGAAAGTGGTGCAAGCGACCGGCGATGAAAAGTACGGCGACCAGGATACGGATGGTTCGCACTCGGTGGTGAGCTTTTTTGTGCCGCTGCGCGAGGCTGGGGCGACGGCGCGGTTGATGCTGGTGCGGGCGGCGGCGCAGCAGTGGAACGTGCCAGCGGCGGAATGCTCGACGGAATTGCACACCGTGATGCACAAGAAATCGGGGAAGAAGCTGGGTTACGGCTCTTTAGCCGAAGCGGCGTCGAAGCTGGAAGTCCCGAAGAAGGAAGAATTGAAGCTGAAGCCGCGCAGCGAGTGGCGCTACATCGGAAAAGATGCTGCAGGCTACGACTTGAAGGATTTCTGCACGGGCAAAGCGACTTACGGGCAGGACACGCGCATGGACGGGATGCTGTACGCGACGGTGATGCATCCGCCGGTGATGGGCAGCACGGTGAAGTCGGTGGATAACAAAGAGGCGCTCGCGGTCAGTGGAGTGAAGGGCACAGAGACGATTCCGACGTTCAAGCCGCCGGTGAATATGCAGGCGCTGGGCGGGGTTGCGGTGCTGGCGGACAGCACGTGGTCGGCGATGCAGGGACGCAAGAAATTGAAGGTGGAATGGGAAGAAAGCGCGCACAAAGTTTTTAATTCCGGGCCGTACCGCAAGGAGTTGGAGGAAACGGCGCGGAAGCCGGGGAAAGTGGTGCGCGACGTCGGGAATGTGGACGCAGCATTTGCGAAGGGTGGAAAGGTGATCGAGGCGGAATATTACGCGCCGCTGCTGGCGCACGCTTCGATGGAGCCGCCGGCGGCGCTGGCGGTGTATCGCGATGGAAAAGTGGGGGCATGGGCAGCGACGCAAAATCCGCAAGGCGCGCGGGACGCGATCGCGGAGGCAGTGGGGGCGAAGAAAGAGGATGTAACGGTACACGTGACGCTGCTGGGCGGGGCGTTTGGGCGGAAATCGTTTCCAGACTTTGCGGTGGAAGCGGCGGTGCTGTCGAAGAAGACCGGGAAGCCAGTGAAGGTGGTGTGGACGCGCGAGGACGACATCCGGTTCGACACGTATCATTCGGTTTCGGCGATGTATATGAAGGTGGCGGTGGGCGCGGATGGGAAGCCGACGGCTTGGCTGCAGCGCACGGTGTTTCCGCCGATCGGATCGACGTTTGACGCGAATGCAGTCTATTCGGACGCGGGCGAACTTGGACTGGGATTCTCGGATTTGCCGTACGCGATTCCGAATCATCGCTCGGAGAACGGGCCGGCTACGGCGCACGTGCGCATCGGCTGGCTGAGGTCGGTGGCGAATATTTATCATGCGTTCGCGATTCAGTCGTTTACGGATGAGCTGGCGCATGCGGCGGGCAAGGATCCGCTGGAATACACGCTGGCACTGCTGGGGCCGGACCGCATTGTTCCGAAGGCGGAGCTGCCGAAGGATTACACGAATTACGGCGCTAACTACGAGCAGTATCCAATCGACACCGGAAGATTCAAGCGGGTCGTGCAGCTCGCGGCAGAAAAAGCAGGCTGGGGCAAGAAGAAAAATGGAAACGGATTTGGGATGGGCATCGCAATGCACCGCAGTTTTTTGACGTATGTGGCATCGGTGGTGCAGGTGCAGGTCAATGATGCCGGCAAAGTGCAGATTACCCGCGTGGATTCGGCGCTGGATGCCGGAACGGTAGTGAATCCGGAGATGGTGCGAAATCAGTTTGAAGGTGCGGCGGCGATGGGGACGAGCATCGCGTTGTGGGGAGAGATTACCGCGGCGAACGGAGCGATTGAGCAATCGAACTTCGACACATTCCCCGTGACGCGCATGAATTCGGCGCCGCGCGAGGCGCACGTGCACATCGTGGAGAGCGACGCGGCTCCAGGCGGAATCGGTGAGCCGGGATTGCCGGCGATTGCGCCAGCGATTTGCAACGCGATCTTCGCAGCGACCGGGAAGCGCATTCGAGAATTGCCGCTGACGAAGACCGGGCTGGCCTGACGCGAAAGAAATTTCGTGAACGAATTTCAGTTTTGCAGGTGCTGACGAAAAGCCATCCGGCGCCGACGCTAAAAGCGATGATCGCAATCACGGGGCGTAACATCTAGGCCTTTCCTCGTTCACGATGTGAAGGCGAGTTCGTAGAGGTACTCGACGTAGGAGCGGGTGGCACCGTCGAGGCCTTGCACCTTTGGGTCGGCGGATTCGATAACGTAGTATTCGTCGGGGGCGTGGGCGCCGTTGCCGTGGCCGAGGCCGAAATGGCCTGCGGGGAGACGCAGCGGATCGCTGGTGAAGACGTAGCCGGGCCAGGAGCCGGCGAGGCGCGGCATCATCACGGGATCGATGCCGTGATGTTTGTAGACGGCAGTGGCGGCGCGAATGAGCGGGGCGTCGGCGGGCGTGCTGGTGGGATCGTAGCCGCCGCTCATGTTGACCTCGATATCGGCGAAACCTTTTTTGGCGAGATGGGCTTTTAGCGCCGCGAGGGATTCCGCGGCGGTCATGTCCGGAACGAGGCGCATATCGATTTTGGCGACGGCGCGGCCGGGGAGAATGGTTTTGCCGCCGGGGCCGGTGTAGCCGCCTACGAGACCTTCGATGTTGACGGTCGGGCGCGAAGCGAGCAGCTCAAGCGATTCTTGCCAACTGACATCGTGAACCCAGTGCTGGACGCCGAGAAGCTTTTTGGCTTCGGCTTCGTTGAGGCGGCGCGCGGCTTCCGCGATCATTTTCTTTTCGGCGTCGGAAAGCGGACGGGCTTTAGCGGCAAAGCCTTCGATGACGGGGTCGTTGCCGTCGGGCGAGACGAGCGTGGCGAGGGCTTCGACGAGATGCCAGGCGGGACTGTCGAGGCGGGCTTTGTTGCTGGAGTGCACGTCTTTGCGCGGGCCGCGGCCCCACTTCGCGCCGCTGGAGATGAGCTCGAGCTCGACGACGCCTTTGGCACCGAGGAATTGCGTGACTTCGCCGTCAAGGCCCTGCGAGGGAAAGGGCATGAAGACGCCGTTGCACTTTTTGAGCGCGGCGAGAATATCGGGGCGATGCACGACTTGCGGGAAATGCGGGGAGCCGATTTCTTCCTCGCCTTCCGCGACGAAAACGAAATTGACCGGAAGCTTGCGGCCTGCTGCGCGAATGGCGTGAAGTGCGGCGAGGAAGGTGGCTTCGGGGCCTTTTTGGTTTACGGCGCCGCGGCCGATGATCACTTTGCCGAGGCCGGACTTGTCGACTAAGGCAGCGTCCCACGGCGGAGAGGACCACTCGGCGGGATCGACTTGCTTGACGTCGTACATGAAGTAGAGGCCGACGGTTTTGGGGGCGCCGGCGTCGAGCGTGGCGAAGATGCCGGGGTGGCCGTCGGTCGGAACTTTTGTGACTTGAGCGAATCCGGCTTCGCGGAGCATTTGCATGGTGAGCTCGCAGCCTTCGTTCATGCCGCGATTTTCGGCGGCGATGGAAGGCTGGCGAATCCAGGTTTGCAGGCGCTTGAGGGATTCGTCGCGGCGCTTTTCGATTTCGGCGAAGACGGGATCGAGATCGGAGCCGGCTGCTGCGCGCGTCCAGCGAGGTAAGGCGAGCGCGGCTGCTCCTGCGACGGCGGTTTGAAGGAAAGTTCGACGCTCGGTTTGTCTTACATTCGCGATTTCGATGGCATTCTCGTTGGGGAGCGGATCGGTTTTCATGTTTGGTTTTTCCTTTCGTCTTGTCAGCGCGTGACCAATGGAACGCTTTTGATTTGTATCGACCGTGAAAGCGGCGGCAAGTCCGCCGCACTCCAAAAATTACCCCTTACATCGTCATGCAGGGCGAGAGACTACACTTTTTGCGACGGGAATGGCAAATCCGCCGACGTGCTCCCCACCTAAGACTTCACAAACACAGCGATTGAGGTCCTTCGGCTCCGGCAAAAGGCGCCGAAGCCTCAGGATGACATCTTTTTGCTCGCGCGGTCGCTCCGAGCGTGGCGAGGTCAAAGCGGCGGCCCTTCGAGGCTTAGGAAAAACAAGACCGCCACCCTCGAATTTTCTCAACGGGCGGGCTCGAGGATTAGTTTTTGGACGCGCCAGTTGAGGATTTCGGCGACGTAGAGCTCGTTTTCGGAGGGGCAGGCAATGGCGTGGACCCAGCCGAACTCGCCGGGTTGCTTGCCGGCTTGGCCTAACACACCGAGAACTTTGCCATCGAGGCTGAGTTTGTAAATGCGGCCGGGGAAGGCGTCTGAGGTGAAGAGGACTTGATTAGGCGGCGGCGTGATGCAGATGGTCCATGGAGCGCCGGGTGACATGGTGCCGGTGTTTTGCGTGGGACGATTGCCGATGGCGGGGCGAGCGTCGGCCGAGATGGGCACGTCGATCGCGATTTGGCGGAGGAATTTTCCTTCGGTGTCGAAGACTTGGATGCGGCGATTGCCGCGGTCGGCGACGTAAATGTTGTCATGCGCATCGACGCCGATGTTGTGAGGAGTATTGAATTGGCCGGGTTGATCGCCGGGCTCGCCCCAGGATTTGAGCCAGACGCCGTTCTTGTCGGCCTTGGCGACGCGGGAATTGACGTAGCCGTCGCTGATGTAGGTGTTGCCGGCGGAGTCCCAAGCCATGTCGGTGACCTGGCGAAACATGCCGTCGACAGGAGGTAACGGCGGCTTGGGATGCTTGAGCGGCTCGGTGCCTTCGTCGGAGGCTTCCTGTTTGCGGCCGAAGACCATAACGACGCGGCCTTGCGGATTGACCTTGATGACCATGTCGGAGCCTTTGTCGGCGACCCAGATGTTGTCTTCCTTGTCGATGCGGACGGAATGCGCGAAGGACCAGGCGTAGAGGTTGTGGCCGATTTCGCGAAGGAATTTGCCGTCGGGAGCGAATTCGAGAAGCTGCGCGGCGGCGGCTCCGTAAGCGGGACCGGTGGTGTTGCCACGGGAGAAGACGAAGATGTGGCCCTTGGAGTTCACGGCAACGCCGACCGCTTCGCCGAGGTAGAGGTCGGCGGGAAGTTTTAGAAAATCGGGAATGGTATGGGAGCGGATTGTGGGTACGGGGGATTGCTGAGCGAAGAGCGGAGTGGCCAAAAATAAAGACAAGGCGAGAGCGGCGCGACTCATGTGCGGGCCTCCGAAGCGGTTTATGGATGCGTCTGTCGTGGACGGACTATACACCAAACCGCTTGAGCTGCGATTGCAGTCAGCAGAAGAACGACGGGATCGATGGGATGGCGGTAGCGAAGCGAAGTGTGCGTGATGTAGTACAGGAAGGGAAAAACGACGGGGTAGGCAGCGAGCGGAAATGTGTAGTCGCTGTGCCGCCGAACGAGCACGGAGATGCCGGCGAGCGCTCCCATTCCGGAAAGAATGGCGCAGAGCATCAAGGCGCGCACCAACCAGGAGTCAGTGGCCAGAAAATTCTGCAAGGCATTGGGAAGGCCGGTCCAAAACGCGGCGAAGCGGTCGGCGAAGAGGATTAGCTCGACGCGCGGATGGGAGACGATGAAGGTCATGGCCTTGCGCCGCTCTTCGTCCATGAACGCGGTTTCGCCCATATGGAAATAGCGCACGGTCTCGCGGTCTTTCGTTATGGGGCCGGGAAAGCGCGGACGCTTGTCGTCGTAGTTCTCGTTGTTGCCGATGTAAAGTTCGAGCGAGAAATTCGAACGCAGCGGGACGAGCCTATTGAACACCACGAAGTTGCGCAGGGTCCACGGAACGCAGCATAAGATGGCGAGGCCGAGCGCAAGGGCCAATTTCTGGAGCCACGGAACTGATCGCGTCGAAGGAGCGGTCGCTGCTCGCCTTCGCGCGCGGTATGCCGCCCAACCGAGGAGAAAGGGCAGAAGCGAGCCAAGCGAAGGATTGGTCATCAGCGTAAAGCCCCACAACAAGCCGTAGCCGCACCAGTCACGCAGACGGTCGGAATCAGCCAATTCCAACGTGGCCCACAAGAGCGTGGCCGCAAGCAGCGCGGAAAGAGACGTGTCCCAGATCCATTCGAAAGGAATCATGATCGCGCCGGGAAAAAGGGCCCAAAGCCACGCTGCGACGGCGCCGACACCGAGGCTCGCGACACGTTTGCCAACGTGGAAAATCGGGATGCATACCGCCGTGGAAAAAAGAATGTTCAGGAAAACCAGAAAGAAAAACGACGAGACGGTGAAGATCCCGAAAAGTTTGAACGTCGCAGCCACCAAAAGCGGGTAGACGGGAGTGAGCCAGGCGGTCGGCCCGGTTTCCCGGCGAAATGGATTGCTGAATCCTTTGCCAGTGGCCAGCGAATACGCGATGTTGCCGGTCTCTTGCGCGAAGGGCGCAGTGGCAAGAGCAGTGGCCGGGATTTTTCGTTCCTGGTCCCAGGCAAAGCCCAGGCGCGCTCCGAACGCAACGATTAGGATCAGCGCAAGAGAGGTGTAGGCCTTCCATGAGTCATGCATAACGCAGGACGAGGAAACATGTTAGCTCAGCGAAAACAAGTGTGGGCCTTCTAGGATTTGAACCTAGGGCCAGCGGATTATAAGTCCGCAAGGTCGCGGCATCGCGCAAGAGCCGCCTGGCTGAATTGAGGTCGTTTCCCTCTACGTTGAAAGCCAGAGTGCGGTCGCGTCCGTGTTCCCTAAGCAACTGTTGCGCCTGTTGAAACGTCTTTCGTATCCAAAGTTTGCAACTATTGCGGTCCGATATACTTTTCTGAGCTTTCTTTTCCTTTCCGAGAGGGAGGACTTCATGATCCATCCGATGCTCTTTCTGATTGTCGCCTTGGGATATGCGATAGCGTTTTTCTTGCTTGGCCTGTACACCGACCCCAGAAATTCAGACGAGTCGAAAGTATCTTTCGGATCATTTGAACTCCCGCTTACTTTCAGCTATCAGCGACTGTTCGTCTTGAGTTTACTCGGATTGTATCTTGAGATGCTGATGATCCGATGGCTTTCCTCGGAAATCCGCATTTTCGCGTATTACAAGAACCTTGTGCTGATTGCGTGTTTTTTGGGTTTCGGCCTAGGGTGCGCTTTGTGCCGCCGTCGTGTTCACCCGCTTGCCATGGCCATGCCCCTTCTGTTCTTCACGATTTTCGTCGCAGCTCCTCTACCCGGAATGCATGATGCAGTGGTGAATTTAACCACATTGATCGGGATGACTTCGCAAGTTCATATCTGGAGCATTCCTGTCCCGCCGACTGCTCTCGACTACACCGCCTTGGCAGCGGCGATTGCGGCTGTGGCTTCTTTGTTTGGATGCATCGTATTTACTTTTGTTCCCATCGGGCAAGTTGTCGGGGCCATGCTGGAAACCGCTCCACGCGGACCGCGTGCGTACACGGTCAACGTGGCCGGCAGCCTGGTCGGAATTCTGCTCTACACTCTTATGTGCTTCCTTTATCAGCCCCCGGCGATATGGTTCCTGGTGGCGGCTGTGCTGTTCGGTGTGGTTTTTCTTCGCCAACGCAAAGCGGTGTTGATATTTCTCGGCAGTTGCATACTCGTGGCGGCCGCACTAACACTTTGGGTGGACAAAACGTCGAGAATTTATTGGTCTCCCTACCAGAAACTGGCGCTGACGCCCGTGTGGAGCAACAACGAAATCGTGGCGTATTGGCTGAACACGAACGACAGCTTCTATCAACAGATTTTCAATCTGTCCCCGGATTTCCTCGAACGACATAAGAACTTCCTCGCAGGCGAGGACGTGAACTGGAACCCATACAATATTCCGTACCGTTTCATGTCGTCCCCGCGGTCCGTGCTTGTCTTGGGCGCGGGGATGGGCAACGATGTTGCGGCGGCGCTGCGCAATACGGCTGCCCAGGTCACTGCAGTAGAAATTGATCCCCTGATTCTGAAGTTGGGCGAGATGCTGCATTTCGAACGGCCGTATCAGTCGCCCAGGGTCCGAATCATCAACGATGATGCACGGAGTTATATCCAAAACAGCCGCGATAAATTCGACCTGATTTTGTTTTCGCTTTTAGATTCACACACAACCGCATCCAGCTACTCGAATATACGCATAGACAATTTTGTCTATACTGGCGAAGCAATGTCGCGCGCGCGGGACTTGCTAAATCCAGACGGCCTGATGATCGTGAAATTCTGGGTCGATAAAGATTGGATCGGGGAGCGTCTCAGCGGCTTGATACAACAGGCATTTCATCAGGCCCCTTTTCAAGTCGGGAGTACTTCGCGTTACGGCACGGGTGGGAGTTTCTATATTGTTGGTTCCGCCGGAGCGATGCGCCAAATCTCGCAAAACGCTGATCTGGCCAAGCGCGTGTCGCTGGCTCACGAATCGCGTGCAACCTTGACAACTGACGACTGGCCTTATTTCTATCAAAAGGACCGCGGCCTGCCTGCTGCCATCCTGGGCATGGGCGGGTTCCTGATTTGCTTGAGTTGGTACATGATCCGGCGAATGACAGGGCGCACGCGGAGCGGTTGTTCGCCGATGTGGAGCCTCCATTTTTTCCTGCTGGGAGCAGGGTTCATGCTTCTGGAAGCGCAAATCGTTAGCAAGATGGCTTTACTGTTCGGGACCACCTGGGTGGTGAACTCGATTGTTGTTTCGGGCCTCTTGGCTCTGGTGGTAATTGCCAATCTGGTTTTCGAGCGCTGGCCATCTTATTCCATGGCGATACCATACGCGGGTATCATTTTGTCGGCCATGTTGGCTTATTTCATTCCACTACGCACCCTGCTATTCGAAAGCGTGAGCCTCCGCATCACTGTTGCGACTTTGTTGTTGTGCATGCCGATCTTGTTTGCCGGGATAGTGTTTGTCCGCGGCTTTGCGGACATGCGTTTCTCGGGTGAAGCTCTGGGTTGGAATCTGTTTGGCGCCGTCCTGGGCGGAATGCTAGAGACCGTCTCTCAAGCCACCGGTATTCGCGCCCTCATACTTATGACAGTTGGACTGTATTTGGGATCTTGGATCGCGCGAAATAAAGCAGGAACGGTGACCTTCGTGGATACGCCGGTCCGCGAAGAACACGCAGTCTTGGCAGAGTTGCGATAATCGGCAAGAAGAAATCCGGGAACCTGCGGGACGTTCGGATAAGCGGAATCTCCTAAGCTTAGATGGATGGTGGGGACGAACACCAAGCGCATTCGAACGTTGGTGGGCCCGCCAGGATTTGAACCTGGGACCAACGGATTATGAGTCCGCTGCTCTAACCGCTGAGCTACGGGCCCCACGCGGTCTAACGTGTTGATTTTATATTATTTGGGTGAATCAGGTGGAAGTTTTGAGGCGTCAGAAACCTGCACTGTAGTAAATTCGTAGTAGTTCCTGCCCCCAGGTGGCCCTAATTTTGACTTGTCCGGTTACCGCGTTAATCAGGAGCTGTTGGCTCAATGACAAGGCACAGCCCGTAGGCAGCATGTTCCGGGAAAATCTATAATTGCTCGCATGATCTCACGTGACATTTTTGAGGCATTCTTGAGGTGTGAAAGCAAAGGTCACTTGAAATCTTTGGGTCAAACAGGAGATGCGACCGGTATTTCGGATTGGGAACGGGAAGTCAGAGAAGACTACCGACAGAGTTGTCGGTCTCGATGCGGCCTCATTTCCCCAGGCGTACTTGACGCCCCTATGCCCTCGTACCTGGAGGACTTGAAAAACGGCAAGCACCACATCCTCTTAGACTGCAGGATCGAAACACAGAGGTTTCGCTCTTGTATCGACGGTGTCCAGCGAGTGACCCGACGATCAAACGGGCAGTACAGCGGGTACGTTCCCATGCGATTTGTGCCGAACGAGAAGCTGACCAAGCAAGATAAACTTCTGTTGGCATTTGATGCGCTCACTCTCGGTGAGGCTCTGGGGAGTGGGCCACCCTTCGGCAAGATAATCCACGGAGCCCATCATCGGATTGCGAAAATCGCGGTTGCAACGCTCTTCCCAACAGTTCGGTCAGTTATCAAGAAAATTCTCTCTCAAGTGAAAACAGACCAGGCTCCGCAGCTTATTCTAAACAAACACTGCGCAGAGTGTGAGTTTAGCTCTCGCTGCCGGCAGACAGCACTGGAAAAAGGTGACTTGAGCCTGCTTTCGAGAATGCGTAAGTCAGAGCGGGAGAAGTTACACAACCGGGGAATCTTCTCCATCCAACAGTTGAGCTATGTCTTCAAGCCCAGACGACGACCCAAACACCTCACGTCCGTTCCTTACAGGCAATTTTATGAGCTAAAGGCACTGGCAATCCGAGAACGGAAGGTTCATGTCATCGGGCAACCCGAAATCGATGTGACTGGGAGCCGCATCTTTTTGGATGTCGAGGGGGTCCCTGACCGAGAGTTCTACTACTTAATAGGGCTGCGAATTAGAAACGGAGAATTGTGCCTGCAGCACTCGTTTTGGTCCAACGACAGAAGCGGCGAAAGAGAAAATTGGGCTGCACTAGTTTCGCTCCTAGTTGCTTGGCCGGACTCGCAACTAATTTATTACGGCAGTTACGAATCAACGTTTTTGAAAAGGATGATCCGGCGATATCCGGAAGTTGCTGAAGATTTTCCGCAAGTGAATCGGTTTATATCTGCGGCGGTAAACGTCCTGCCGCTTATTTCCAGTCACATTTACTTCCCCACATACTCAAACAGCCTTAAGGAAATAGCCCAATACCTCGGCTTTCGGTGGACGGACATCTCCCCCTCGGGAATCTACTCTCTCATGTGGAGATCGCAGTGGGAGCGCACGGGAGATCCTGGCCTAAAAGAGAAAATAATTACTTACAATGTTGAGGACTGCGCTGCGCTTGAGACCGTGTTCGATTCCGTCCTCCGAATAAGCGAGCACCAAGGTAGTGAAGCCAAGTCAGAGACCGCGAGCGTCGTTCGTGTCGAATCAATCCGCGGGACCGACTCCAATCGCTTTGGGAGAACTGAGTTCTTGCTAAAGGATTTCGATTACATCAACAAAGCCGCCTATTGGGACTATCAACGAAGCAGAATCTATGTGAGGTCAAGCCGGCGTTTGAGGCAGATCGCTCGACGAGCCAGAATAGCAAATGCAAAAAAGCTCCGTCCGAACAAAATCCTCGAACGCCAGTCGGCCCGACCGGCCAACTGCCCAAAGTGTCACGCGTCAAAGATCTACAAGTACGGAAGACTCAACAAGACTGTTTATGATCTGAAATTCGGTTCGGCTGGGATCAGAAGATGGATCGTTAAATATTTTTTCCCCAGATTCCTATGCTGGAGCTGTAAGCACGCCTTCACTTCGCACGAAGTAGTCTGGACAAAAAGCAAATATGGCTCTTGTTTTGTAGCCTATCTCCTTTACAACATCGTTGACTTGCACCTTTCCCAGGCAGCCGTTGCGCGGATATTCACACGTTTTTTTGGATTCGATTTGAGACGTGGGGCGATTAACAACATAAAGGCGCGTGCCGCGCGCTCTTATCAGGATACTTACGACCAAATTCTTTCTAGCATTGTTCAGGGCAATCTTGTGCAGGCGGATGAGACAAAGGTCAGTATCTCGGGCAGAGATGCATTCGTTTGGGTATTCACCAACCTGGAAGCAGTCGCGTATGTGTACAGCGATGGCCGAACGAGTACTACTCCAAAAAGCTTGTTGTCAGAGTTTCGCGGAGTTCTAGTTTCCGATTTCTACGCTGGCTATGACGCAATCGATTGCCGACAGCAGAAGTGCTTAATCCATCTTATTAGGGATCTGAACGATGATCTTCACAAGCAAGCCTTCAACGAAGAATTAAAAGCGCTAGTGAACGATTTTGCGGCTTTACTTAGGCCAATGATACAGACGGTGGACCTCTTCGGATTGAAAGCCCGCTTTCTGCGCAAGCATCTGGTTTCAGTTGAGCGCTTTTATCGACTGCTTGGGAACCACGATTTTCAGTCCGAGGCTGCCCTAAAATACAAAAAGCGCTTCGAGAAAAATCGCCAGCGGCTGTTTACATTTCTCAATTTCGACGGAGTGCCTTGGAACAACAATAATGCGGAGCATGCCATTAAAGCCTTGGCCGATCTGCGTAACGTCATCGGGGGCGCGAGTTCTCCGAAGGGCATCCACGAGTATCTGATCCTTCTAAGTATTTGCCAAACGTGCAAATACAAAGGGGTTGATTTCCTGGAGTTTGTGCGGTCGAGGGAAAGAGGCATCGATTCATTCGCGAAGGAGTCAAGGTTGTGCTAACCAGCCCATTCGGCATGTCAACTCCTGGTAAGTCGGCTTACCGGACAAGTGCCGACGCCGCACTGGCACTTCATTCCACATATCCGGTAAAGCCGTTATACGTTCAAGTCCTTTGGTTCGTTGCTGTCCTGCGTTTCCGGATGGTTCCCAGTTGCCGACGATGCATTCGTGGAGAGCGGGTTTATTCCGGCTGTGCGAATCGTTGCGGAACGTCAACTGACGAATTATTTTGAGGGAACCTAACCAACCCTGTGGTGCGTCATTCAGTCATATAATCCAGTGTCTGACGGGAGGCTCACCCATGTCGATCTTTCAGGACATCCGGTACGCCCTGCGCCTGCTGTTGAGAAGTCGTGTGTCCACAACCCTCGCGGTCTTGTCCCTCGCTCTGGGCATCGGTGCAACCACGGCAATTTTCAGCGTGGTCTACGCCGTTTTAGTCGATCCGTATCCTTACGCCGGGGCAGAACGCATTGGGGGTGCGCACGTCCTGAATTCCAAGGGCGACAACTACATTGGCTACACCATGGCGGAGTATCTCGAGGTGAAAGCTCGCGCCAAGAGCGTCGAAAACATGATTGTTTTCAACCGGCGCAGCGTGGTGATGACCGAAGCGGGCCTCCCTGAAGCCGTTATTCAAGAGGACTTCTCTCCGAATGCGTTCGACTTTTTTGGCGTTCCGCCGCTCTTTGGCCGCACGTTCTCGCCAAAGGATGCAGGCGATCAGTCCAAAGTCGAACCCGTCGCGGTTCTGAGTTATTTGTTCTGGCAACGTCATTTCTCCGGCCGGCGGGACATCCTGGGGCAGCAAATCCGCCTCAACGACAAGTTCTTCACCGTAATTGGCGTGCTGCCTGTGCGATTTACATGGAACGATGCCGATATTTACGTTCCGATGGAACTCCATCCGGACATACAGGAGCGTTTCGGGATAGTCCTTAAGGTGAAGTCCGACATCCCCAAGGAACAGATCAACGCCGAGTTTCAGAGCTTCCACGAAAAATTCTCGAAAGCCGCTCCTTCCTTCGTCTATCCCGAACCTCCCTTCCGTACGGAATTCCTGTCGGTAAACGAGGGGATCCTCGGGAAATTCGCCAACACGCTTTTGGCGCTGCTGGCCGCGGTGGGATTCCTGCTGTTGATCGCGTGCGCCAATATCGCGAATCTCCTGCTGGCGCGGGCCAGCGCGCGGCATGGCGAAATCGCAGTGCGAGTCGCTTTGGGTGCCGGCCGCAAACGCGTGATCCAGCAATTGCTCACGGAAAGCGTGATCCTGTCCGTGACGGGCGGCGTCCTTGGTGTTGCTCTGGCATATGGCGGCGTCAAGGCGGTCGTCGCGCTGATGCCCGAGTACTCCGTGCCGCACGAGGCCGTGATTGCCATCAACGTGCCTGTGCTGTTTTTCGCGGTGGCCGTTTCAGTTCTGACCGGGATTCTGTTCGGCCTGGCTCCCGCTCTTCAACTTTCCAACCAGAATCAGGCTGCGTTTCTCAAGGACGCCGGTAGGGATTCCGCCGCAGGCTCGGCCGGACACCGCCTGCGCGATGTCCTGATCGTTTCCGAAGTAGCCCTTTCGCTTGTGCTCCTCACAGGTGCCGCGCTTGCCGCCGCCGGCATGCTCGAACTCACCAAACAGAAGCTCGGCTATCAGCCCAAAGGTGTCCTGACGGTGTATGTCTTTACACCTCCCGCTCATTATCCCCAATGGACCCAGCGACGCGCCTTTTTCACAGACATCATCGAACGCTTGCGCAAACTTCCCGGTGCGGAATCGGTGGCCGCCACCCTCACCGGAGTGCCTCCTTATTCGGGCGCCCCCTCGAAATTCGATATCGACGGAATGCCGCCGTCTGGCACAAAGATTCGGGTTAATCTCGTCAGCGACTCCTATTTCAGCACCCTCGGCATTCCCCTTCTCAAGGGCCGCTATTTCGATGCTGCGGACGTGACTCGAGTAAATCCCGTCGCTGTCGTTACCGAAGACCTTGTTAAGAAATACTTTCCGCCTGGTCAAGATCCCATCGGCAGGCAGATTACTCTGGATCTGTTTACCGGTGCTCTTCCGCCGAATTTCACGAAATCTCCACAGGACCCGCATCAGTTCCAGATCGTCGGAATCTGTGGTACTTCCCGCAATTCCGGTCTCCGCGATGCGCCGGAACCGGCCGTCTATCTTCCCTTCTCGAGCATCTTCCCGCCCGGGATGATGTTCGCGATTCGCACCACAAAGTCGGACCCGCTCGCCCTTTCCAATGGCGCGCGAGAAGCTGTGAGTTCGGTGGATCCCAACCAGCCCATCACACTTATCCGCACCCTGGATGACCTCCTGAGCAACGCCACCGCCTACCCACGATTTGCCACGTTTCTGTTCGGTATCTTCGGCGCCATCGGCTTGACCCTCGCATGCACCGGCATCTTTAGCGTGGTCTCTTATGCTGTCTCTCGCCGCACCCGCGAATTCGGCATTCGCATGGCACTGGGCGCCACTCCTGGGAACGTGCTGCGTCTAGTAGTCGGGTCCACGGGACGCGTACTCGTCTTGGGTTTCGTGCTCGGAGCGATATTGAGCGTGGTTTCAAGTCGCGCGCTGGCCGGCAAACTTGAGGGCATCGGCATCGCGAGCCCGTCGATGCTCGTGGCTATCACCAGCGTCTTGGCCCTAGCGGCTTTTTTCGCTTGCGCCATCCCGGCGCGGTCTGCCACCAAGGTGCAGCCAGTGGATGCCTTGCGACACGAGTAATATTGAAACCGGACGTGTGGAATGGCTGGGTCCGCACTTGTCCGGTAAGCGTTAATCGGGCATGTGGATTATTTCCGACCATCCCGTTATTTGTTCACAATCGCGCATAGGCTCGGGCAAAAAAGGAAATGGCGAATACGATTGGGCGCAGTTGAAATTCTTGGATGACTTAGTTAGAGTGGCTGCCCATAGGGATGGGTGGCTCAACTCCTCGGGGATTCCCCCTCTGTCCCGGTTCTATGGTTTCCAGTGATGCTAACCCGCTCCGACTCGGGTCTCTCGAAAGTGCGTTCCCGGGGCGGTCGTCGTCCCCGCCGGTTAAGCAAATAAGGATGATGACCTACTAAAAGGAGAATACGATGCCCAGAAAAATCCTCACAATCGCGGCGCTGTGCCTTTTCGCGGCCTGCGCAAGCACGGCGCAGAGTCCTACGAAGACTTACGTGATTCTCGCGCAAGGACAAGGAGCTGGCAGTACAGCGTTTGCCTCTGGTCTTGGTTCGAGCGTGGTAGCGCAATACGACGAAATTGGGGTCGTCATCGCGCAGTCCAGCGATCCCAGCTTCGCCGCTCAAGTGGCAGCATTGCCCGGCGTCGGACAGGTCGCGGAAGACCATGAATTGCAATGGATCTTACCCAATGAAATGGTCGTCCAGGCGGACGAAGTCATCGATGATGCCGCAGCCCCGGACGCATCCGGCCTACCTCCGGCGAATGCGGAAACATTTAGCGCGCTGCAGTGGAACCTGCATCAAATCCATTCCGACCAGACCGCTGCAAATGGCGATCGCGGGAACGGGTTGGTGCGCGCGCGTGTAGCAGTGCTGGACACCGGCATTGTTGCCAGCCATATCGACATAGCCGCGAACCTAAATCTCGCGTTGAGCACCTCGTTTGTTCCCACGGAGCCCAGCTTCATTTTTCCGTCAAACGGAACATTCAGCCATGCGACGCATGTCTCTGGGATCGTGGCTGCCCCCATTAACGGGATCGGTACGCAGGGTGTCGCTCCCAACGCCGAACTTGTGGCGGTTAAAGTTCTGAAGAATTCGGGAAGCGGTTCCTTCGCATCAGTGATTGCAGGAATCGAATACGCCTCCGGTCCCTCCGTCCATGCGGACGTTATCAACATGAGCTTGGGTGCCACCTTTGATCGCAGAAACGCGGGTGGCGGCGGCATCGGGCCACTCCTCGCGGCTCTGAACCGCGCCGTAAATCATGCGGAAGCCCAGGGCACACTCGTGGTTAGCGCCGCCGGCAACGCTGGGGTCGACCTGAACAGCCGTATTTTTCAGATCCCGGCGCAGTCAGGCAACGGTATGGGGGTTTCTGCTACTGGACCGATCGGCTTTGGCGCGTTCGGGTTCAATCCACCAGCCGTTTTCGACCGACTAGCGTCTTACAGCAACTTCGGACAGTCGGTGGTCGATGTTGCGGCACCCGGTGGCGATTCCGTCTTCACCCCCACCAGTGCCGTATGCCACGTTAGCCCCGTAACCGCTCCTTGCTTTGTGTTTGACTTCGTGATCAGTCCTGGCGGGAAGGTGGGAACCAGCAATCTTTACTTCTTTGCGATCGGCACTTCCATGGCGACACCGCACGTCTCCGGGCTTGCCGCTTTGATCGTAGGCAAATTCGGGCACATGAATCCGTCTCAGTTGCGGACACTCATCGAGCAGTCCGCCGATGAAATCATCAAGCCAGGCGCTAGCCCAGCCGGTCACGGCAGGATCAACGCTTTGGCCGCGCTGCAATAGCTGATCGGTGAATATTGGTTTGTCGAAAGCACAGAAAGCGCAGCCGGATTCACGGCTCCGCTTTCTTGTTATCTCGTGGCACGGATTCGATGCCGACCAGACCGAAGGGCGCGGCCGAATCGCGGCCCGGCGATTGCCGCGCTGCCCCCGCACGCCGCGAAGATCGACAGGAGCGACCGCCACGAGGCTCGCGCTTCTGCTCGAAGTGCGCTAGGGCTACCCTCAAAGCTCTCAAACCGATTGTCAGTGCCTGGTAAGTCGGATAACCGGACAAGTCCCGTACCAGGACTTCACTTTTCGGATTAGCGCGTTAATCGGGACTTAGCGCCCTTTTAATGGTAAGGTCAATCAAAAATCGGCAAAGCGGCAGCCACGAATGCAAATATTTCTCATCGCTGTTCTCGGCGCGATTGGATTCCTAGTTGTGATTTTGGCTGTCTATGTCGGAGGAAACTGGCTCTTATCGCGTTTGAGAAAGCCAAAATTACCTTCAGAAGAGTCGGCCCGCAGATACAGAGAGAGGTTGCTTAATCCGGGCTGGGAAGAGCTCGAACAGTATTTCAATCAGTCCATTCCCGAGCGAATCAGACACTTCTATATGAAAGCAGACATCATCAGTCGCCACGACATTCGGGTCAGCAACGCAGCCGGAGAAACCTACCATATCGCCGAATTTCTGCCTGCCGACATTGAGACGTTGAATGGGATTTGGCCTGACGTGAAAGAGTCCGCGAATTTTCCGCTGGCCACCGATGCCTTCGGTGACTGCTACTATATTCCGCTGACTGGCGACAAATCAGAGCAATGTCCCGTCATGTGCTATCACCACGATGGGAGCGATTTTGAAGCGGTGAGCACATCTCTCGATGAGTTTTTGAACGGCATCGAAGAAGAGCGTAGGTCCTCGTCCGCAAACCGGTAACTTGGCTCCCAGTACTTGACCTTACCGATTACCGCGTTAATCGGGACTTAAAGCGGGTGGGCATGGGCTCAGAAAGGGCCGGGACGAAAGGACGACCCGGTTGCGCCAGGCGGACTATGAGGCCGCCTTGTCCCCGCTTTCACCTGCAAAGAAACCTGAAACGTTGGGCTTCGGTCATCGTTTAGGTCTACAGAAAGAAGCACACGCCGTTTTTGTTCGGGATAGCATTCCTAGTCTGTTTTGCCATCACTCCGGAACGCGCGTCGCACGGCGTTGTTGTCGCGGCCTTGGGGAAAGAATCGCCGATTCGTGTGAGTCCTCGTGATCGGCGCGAACCTTGAACAACGGAGGTCGAAGCCATGAATTCAACCAAAAACGTAGCCAGAGTCGCGGGATTACTCTATCTATTCATGGCGATAACTGGGGCTTTTGGCGTGCTGTACATTCCCAGTACCCTGATCGTACCGGGAAGCGCAGCCGCGACGGCCAACAACATTCTGGGCTCCGAGATGCTCTTCCGCGTCGGCATCGTTAGCGAACTGGTTGCTGCGGTCGTGTTTATCTTTGTGGTTATGGTCCTGTACCGTCTCTTCAGCGCCGTGAACAGGACGCATGCCTCACTGATGGTGATCTTGGCTCTGGTTTCCGTCGCTATCGCGTTCCTGATTGTGCTGAACGAGATCGCTGCCCTGGCACTCTTCCGTGGCGCGGATTTCCTGTCGGTATTGGACAAACCCCAGAGGGACGCAATGGCCATGCTCTTTCTCGACCTGCATCGCTACGGATTCGTTATCAACGGGATCTTTTGGGGTCTCTGGCTCTTTCCTTTCGGCGTCCTGGTGATGAGATCGGCCTTGGTTCCCCGGATCCTGGGCATCTTGCTGATCATCGCCTGTTTCAGCTACTTGGCCGGGAGTCTTACGGATTTGCTTCTGCCGCGTTACGCAAGTGTTGTGGGCCGAATTGCGACCATCCCCGAAGGCATTGGGGAATTGTCGATCATGTTCTGGCTTTTGATTGCGGGTGCCAAGGATCAACCATTAGGCGACTCGGCATAAACGAAGTCCGCCTATCGGACATCCATTTGTCCGGTTAGCGTTAACCAGGCATTGACTGATAGTGGTGTACTATTTGTCGGTAAAAGAGGCCATCGTGCTTGAAAAGAGAGACAGAAACCTGCGCAAGTCGAGTTTGGTCGTCTCGAAGTTAGTACCTTTATTTCTCGTTTCATTCTTAGCCTCCACTTTTGCTCTTTTACTCAGCCCTGCTCCAAGCGGAGCGCAAACGACAGCGATGACCATTCCACTTGATTCCACTGAAGGCTTGAGGCCCGTAAACGCAAAAGTCGAATCAGTAACGTACA
>Ga0137391_10000838_pt1 | contig 21993 bp, 20 predicted proteins | sample 15con2h24BmetaG_FD_101399 | JGI IMG/M metagenome (GOLD analysis project Ga0137391, IMG submission 101399) | Vadose zone soil microbial communities from Angelo Coast Range Reserve, California, USA - 15con2h2.4B metaG | ecosystem: Environmental > Terrestrial > Soil > Vadose zone > Saprolite...
AAAGAAGTGCTTGGTCGAAAGTTCGCCAAGAAAATCCGCTAAGGTCGCAAAGCAGTTCTTTGCGCCCTCGGCGATGTCTTCGCGTCCTTTGCGGTTAAGGGTTCTTGAGATGCAAGTCTTTCGCAAACTCGAAGACGTTCCCGCTGACTTCGGGCTGACGCTGGTCAGTATCGGCAATTTTGACGGCGTACACCGCGCCCACAGTTACGTGTTGCGCGAGATCGTGACGCGGGCGCAGCAACAGGGGGCCAAGGCGATGGCGGTGACGTTCGAGCCCCATCCGGTTCGCATTCTGCGACCTGATTCTGGACTCAAACTGATCACGCCCACGCCGGAAAAACTGCGTCTACTGCAGGCGAGCGGCCTGGATGCGGTGCTGCTTCTGCCCTTCGGGCGCGATCTTTCGTTGATGACACCGCGCCAGTTTGCCGAGGAAATTCTGCGAAAACGGCTTCATGCGCGAGAGGTGCATGAGGGCTTTAACTTCCATTTCGGACACAAGGCCGAGGGAAATGTGCACCTGCTGGCCGAACTGGGCCACGAGCTAGGATTCGAGGTCAAGGTCTATCCGGAGATGAAATTACGCGGGGACCCTGTCTCCAGCAGCCAGGTGCGCAAGCTTTTGAGCGAAGGCCGGATCAGCCGGGCGCGGCATCTGCTGGGGCATCCCTTCAGCATGCTCTCGACGCCGGGGCGAGGGCGGGGGTACGGATCGAAATATACGGTGCCAACCATCAACCTGAGCCGCTACGAAGAATTCGTGCCCAAGGACGGGGTTTACATCACCCGTACTCGGGTGACCGAGGAGTGTTTCGATTCGGTGACGAACCTGGGCGGCCGGCCAACCTTTGGAGCGGAATCGTTCGCCGTCGAAACCCATTTGCTAAACTTCCATCCCATTGAACTGGGGCCGGAAACCGAAGTTGAGATTCATTTTCTGCAACGGTTGCGGGATGAGATCAAGTTTCCATCGGTTGCTGCGCTGCGCGAACAAATTGCGCGCGATGTGAAAAAGGCTCGGAGATATTTCCACTTGTTGAACGCTGTCGCAACCGTTTCTCCTGCCAGCTAAAGCCAAGATAACCCCGGGAGGAACAGAGGTTTCAACATCTAACCCCGGCTTGGGTTTTTGATTGCCAATCCGGCTATGGCGATCGACAATCCCTGCGAATGGTTACCAGCGTTTCGTCCACGTTGTCTCAGATCACTTCGGCGCAACGCCGAACTCTTCTTGCCGCCGCCCTGGGCTGGATGCTCGATGCTTTTGACACCATGCTCTATGCCCTGGTCCTGGCCCATGTCATGCGCGATCTGGGTATGAGTAAGGGCACTGCCGGACTGCTGAACAGCCTGACCTTGCTGGCCTCCGGGATTGGCGGTGTGGCGTTCGGATTTATCGCCGACCGCGTTGGGCGGAAACGCGCCCTGATGCTGAGTATTCTCACGTACTCGGTTTGTTCGTTTGCTTCTGGTCTCTCAACGTCCGTCCTGATGCTGGCCATCTTCCGTTTTATCCTCGGGCTGGGGATGGGCGGAGAGTGGAATACCGGGGCAACGTTGGTGGCTGAAACCTGGCCGACTGAGTTGCGAGCCAAGGCTATCTCGATCGTGCAGAGTTCGTGGGCGATTGGCTATGCACTGGCCGCACTGCTGACCGGCGTTGTGCTGCACTATGCCGATTGGCGGATGGCGTTCTTCGTCGGAATTCTGCCCGCGTTGGTGGTCTTGTGGATTCGACGGCGTGTGCCGGAGTCGGAGATGTGGCGGGAGCGGCATGAGGCGGGAGAAGGTCTTGCGGGTGGAAACCGAAGGAGAGACGTAACAAGCTACGTCACTACGCGAGATGAGAGGGAGGCGGAAGCTGGATTCGTTCGGATCTTTCGGCCGCCCTTCGTGAAGCATACTTTCGCATTGTTGTTGATGAACTTCTTCGGGATGTTTGCCTGGTGGGGACTCTTCACATGGATTCCACCCTATCTCTCGTTACCGGTGGTGCAGGGCGGGCGCGGCTTCGGCGTGATGGGAACCACTACTTTGCTGGTGGTGCTGAATCTGGCCGGGATGTTTCCCGGATATGCCAGCTTCGGCTGGGTGGCCGACTATCTTGGGCGCCGCAAGTCTTTTATCATATATACCTTGACGGCAGCACTTCTGGTACCGCTTTATGCCATGGCGAGAGCGCCGTGGATCTTGATGGTAGCCGGAACGCTCCTGGCGTTTTTCGGCACGGGATTTTTCTCCGGCTCAGGGATTATCGGCAGCGAGATCTTTCCCACCGCGGTACGGGCCCGCGCCTTGGGCTTCACCTACAACGGGGCGCGCACCATGAGCTCGGTCGCGCCCTTTGTAATTGGGCGCGTGGCACAGACGAAGGGTCTGAGTTGGGCTTTCTATTTGTGCGGCGCGTCTTTTCTGCTGGCGTGCGCCGTAGCGACGCAATTGCCCGAGACCAAGGGGAAGCAGCTGGAGTAGTGGTCAGCGGTCAGTCGTCACCCGCCGCGCTGGCCATTACACGGAGCTTTGTCTCTCTGCCATTCTGATATCGCAGACGAGCGCGAGGGGAGCCGGCTGCCGCGACTAACGCCACGCCAGGCATGCTTAGGGGCGGTCGCCTGGACGTGGGGTCCAATTCCGAATCGCCCGGCACGCGGCCTTTCGATCCACCCGCGGCGGTCGCCGGAATCGCTTGCAGGAAGGAACGAATCCAGCGTTGCACGCTGTGGTCTTTCACAATTTCGCGCAACAAGCGCATACGGCAGCGCTTTTCTTCCACGGGCATATGGGCGGCGTCGTGCAGCGCCTGGGCCACTTCGGCAAAATCGTTAGGATTGACCAGGATGGCGCCAGAGCGCAACTCCGGGCCCGCCCCGGCGAACTCGCTGACGATCAGGACGCCACGCTCATCGATCTGAGCGGCGCAGAATTCTTTGGCAACCAGATTCATTCCATCCTTCAGCGGAGTGACCAGGCCGATATCGGCGGCCCGGTAGTAAGCCAGCAGTTCCTCACGGCCGAGGTTCCGGTGGATGTAGTGAACCGGCACCCATCCTGGCTCGGTGAATTCGCCATTAATCTGGCTGACCAACAGCTCTACTTCCCGGCGCAAATGTTTGTAGTTGGGGATCTCCTCACGGCTGGGGACAACCACCTGCACCAGGGTGATGTGGCCGCGTAACTCCGGGAAACGGCGGAGCAGGAGCCGAAACGACTTGAGCCGCTCCGGAATCCCCTTGGTGTAATCCAGGCGATCCACTCCCAGGACCAACACGTCTCCTGAGAGGCGTCGTCGGATCTCGGCGGAATGGGCCTCGATCTCCGGACGCGCGGCCTGTTGAGCAAATTCTTCAAAGTCGACACCAATTGGAAAGGTGCCGACTACAGTACGTCTTGCCTCCAAACGAACCTGTAGATGAGGGCTGCCGTGCTCAATCACGGCTTCTGGCAACAAGCGCTCCAGGCAGCTGGTGAAATTTCCGCGGTCGTGGTCACTTTGGAATCCGATCACGTCGAACTCCAGCAATGACTTCAGGATTGGGTATTTCCAGGGAAGTTTTTCAAAGACGTCAGGTCCGGGAAAAGGAATGTGCAGGAAGAATCCCATCGGGGCGCGCACTCCGGCTTGCCTCATGGCATCGGCGGTGAGCATGAGGTGATAGTCATGGACCCAGACGAAATCATCCTCGGTCGCGGTTTCGGCGGTCACCTTTCCGAACTTGCGGTTCACCCGCTGATACATTTCCCAATACTCGGGATCGAAATTGCAACGCGAGGGCATGTCGTGGAACAGAGGCCAGATGATTTCGTTGGCAAACCCGGAGTAGAACTTCGCGATCTCTTCTTCGGTAAGAGCGACCGAGCGAAGCGCGTAGGAGCGATTCCGTGAAGCTTTGATCAGCAACGGGTCAACGTGCTGATTGGGGGTTCCGCCGGCCCAGCCGATCCAGACGCCGGGCCGATCACGCCAACCCGCCTCGAGAGCGGTGGCCAGCCCTCCGGAGCTCCGTTCCACGCGGGCCCCGCCGGCATGTTTGCGGATGAGAATTGGCAAGCGGTTCGAGACATTGATCACGCGTCCCTTGATGTCTGTGGTCTTGATATCCGTCATAGTTGCCCTCCGGTAGCACGTAGCCACTCCTCTAAAAACCGGAGAAGCTCGTGAGGCGGTTGCAGCCAGACATCGGCGGTCGTGGGACGGGACTGAGGACGGACCAACGCCGTCAGCCCGTTCCCCTTGAGGGCGCGGAACGCATCTTCGTCGGTCTGGTCGTCACCCAGGTAGGCGACGGCAGCGCCCGGCCCAGCTTCCTTTAGGATGACGCGAACGGCGTCACCTTTGCCTGGACCGGCGACACGAATTTCCAGACCAGCGTCAAATTCGAGCACCCTTAGCGGAGCCCGGTCGAGCAGAGGCTTCCAAAGCCGCGGAACCTCCTTGGCTACTTTCTCCGCCTTCACTGGATCCAGACCTCGCCAGTGCACCGCGACTCCGCCCGGTTTAATTTCTGTCTGACTCTCGAGTCCGGCGTCACGCAGCAAAGCGGCGGCTGCCAGCAAATGATCCTGATGAGACGGCACCGGACTGACTTCGTAGCGCCCGTCCGCCATCAGCCGCTCCAGACCATGGCTTCCCCAGACTTCCGGCTGCGGAGAGATCCCGCTGAGCAGAAGCAATTCCCGCACTGGGCGCCCACTGATGAGCACGACTCGGGTCCCCTGGGCCATGATGCGCACGATCAAAGGCGGTACTTCGGGATAGGGCAAGGCCAGAGTGCGATCCACAACAAACGGCGCCAGCGTGCCATCGTAATCGAGCAAGAGGACACGGGCCGGAGCGGAACGCAACCGCTCCAGAAAGGGACCGTAAGTGAGGTGACGTTCGAGTACCTTCATGCCGGCTTCTAACCTCAGCAAGCGACAGCGAAGAGAGCTGGACCCGACGCGAAGTGGCGGAAAGAGCTGTTAACGAAACAACAGATTGTCAGATCGCGGAATTCACGATGCCGGTGGCAAGGCCCGCAGGTAGCACGCCATCGGCGTCTTTACCCGGTTGAATGTTTCCCGCGGAACCTGATGTGGCACTACCCCTAACAAATTCGCGGCCACCAGCTGGTTTAAAAGCTTAACTAGCAGTCTAACACGGAAGTTTCACACTAGCAGCCCGGAAATGTATGAAATTGGAAGCTTTACTTATGTCCAACGGAACCAGCGCAGGGCCAGTAGGAACGAAATTCCACCCCATAGAACCAGAATCAGCAGGCGTCCGGACTGGGCTGCCAGGGAGGCGCCCTGCAAGATGGTGGCACGCAGGGCGTCGTTCAGGGCGGTCAGCGGCAGCACCTTGATGAAGGGCTGCACCATGGCCGGAAAACGCTCGGCGGAGAAGAAGACACCGGAGAAAATCCACATGGGCATCATCACGATGTTCATCAGGCCGCTAACGCTTTCAATTTTCTGCGCCCGGCTGGCGGTGAGCAGTCCGAGACCTCCGAAGGCTACGGCGCCGATCGTGGCCAGCAGGAGAATCGTGAACAACGAGCCTAGAACGCGCATGTGAAAGACCACAACACCGAGGCTGAGCAGGAGCACGATTTCAATCACCATCAGCACCAGGCGGCTGCTGGTGAGAGCTAACAGAAAATCGCTGCGCCGCATGGGCGTAGCGACAAAGCGCTTGAGCAACTTGCGCTGGCGCATATCCACCAGGGCAAAGCCAATGCCCCACATGCCGGAATTCATCAGGTTCATGCCCAGCAGGCCGGGAATCAGGAAATCGATGTAACGCGAGCCTGGCTCGCTAGATATAGCGGCGGACGTGGGCACAGGATCCCTGCGCCCAGCTCCAGTTTGCAGGGCGTCGTTCACCAAACCGCGGGCAAGCACACTCTCGGGGCGGGCGGGATCGTAGCGGTACTGAAAGGCTTGCTTGCCATCAGGGGCGATTACCAAATCGTACTTGCCCAGGCGGAATCCTTGTTGCGCCTGTTGCTCATCGACTATGTGAGCGCGAATGGAGGAACTGCGCGGAGAGCGCTCGAGCAAGGAAAATGCATCCTGAGCGCCGGGACCGGCAACGATCGCAACTGGCGTGACCTCAGCGGGCTTGTTGCGGAAGGCTATGCCCAGACCCAGAGCTAGGATGATAGGAAATCCAAAGACCCAGAAGATGACTTCGGGTTCGCGCTTCAGCTCCAGCAGGCGGGCGGTGAGCAAATGGGTGTAGCCGGACCAGCGCCGGTTGCGGGGAGGCGCCGAGTTTGATGGAGTCTGTTGCCCGCCTGTCACTGATCGGTCTCCTGGCTCATTTCAACCCGGTTCACTTCAACCTGGTTCATTTCAAACCATTCAAAACTGTCGAGCTTCGCTCGACCAATGCGGGTGGAGCACCCGCCCCTACGTGGGCATCGCTCGGCGGCTGGGCCGTGGATCGGTGCAAGTTCCATCAGTCTTCCCTCAGGTGGCGGCCGGTTAGGCGGACGAACACGTCTTCCAGACTGGCTTGGCGAGTGGTCAGATGCAGCAGTTGCTTGCCTTCTTTTGTCACCGCATCGAGCAGAGTCGGGATGGTCAGGTGCGGTTCGCGGACGTTGAGACAGACCAAGCCGTTGTCATGACGAACTGATTCGACCCCTGGAAGCACGCGCCAGGCATCAACATTGGCGCCGTCGCAGTTGCCGCTTACCTGGAATTCCACCATGTGATGACCGCCCAGGCGATCGATCAAGTCGGCAGGGGTGCCCTCAGCAATTACCTCCCCGTGATCAACGATGGCCAGGCGGTCGCACAGGCGCTCAGCTTCATCCATGTAGTGGGTGGTGAGGAGCACTGTGCCTCCGGACTGCTGGAAACTGCGAATGATGTCCCAGAGCTGGCGGCGACTTTGGGGATCGAGGCCTGTGGTGGGCTCGTCCAGAAAAAGAACCTTGGGATTGCCCACCAGCGCGGTGGCCACGGCCAGGCGTTGCCGCTGGCCGCCCGAAAGCTTGCCGACCCAGGCGTCGGCTTTCTCCTCCAGCTGCATTTGCTTCAGCACTTCGCGTGGCGCGCGGGGCTGGCGGTAAAAACCGGAAAACAGTTGGATGGTTTCCAGGACGGTAAGTTTTTCCGAGAGCCGCGTTTCTTGCAGCGAGATTCCCATGGCCTCGCGCAGCTCGCGCCCATTTTCCTTCCAGGTGTGGCCCAAAATCGTAACCTGGCCGGAAGTGGGCTCGAGTAAGCCCTCCAGGATCTCGATGGTGGTGGTCTTCCCGGCTCCGTTAGGACCGAGCAGGCCGAAACACTCGCCGGCCTGGATTTCCAGATTCAGGCCGCGTACGGCTTCGACCTTACCATCGTAGGTCTTGCGCAGGTCGCGGCATTGAATGGCGGCGGGCACGCTTGGGATTCTAACTGAGGGATGGTTGTGGATGTCGGGCGGCGGTGAACAAACGCAAGCCCTGCTTTGCTCGGGCGGGCGAGGCACCTGCCCCTACGTGGGCATGGGTAACGGCGAGACGTACGTCCGTGGTCTCGATTAGAATTGACGCCTGCTTATGCGATCCCGACGACGTGGCTTCACCTGACGGCGCCTCTCCTAAAACGCCCGGGTGTCGTTTCCAGTTCATCAATTTTTAGCTGAGAAAATCGAAAGGATTGTGCATATGCTGCGGAAGCTATGGCTGCCGTTATTGCTGGCTACGGTTTCGTTGGCGTCGGCGCAGGAGATGCGCCACTTTACGTTTCATTATGGCTTCACGGTAAAGGACATGCCTGTGGGAGAGCGGGTGCGGGTTTGGATTCCGGCGGCGCATTCGGACGAGTTTCAGGAGGTGAAAGTGGTCTCGGCCGGTGGCGACCTGGGCTTGAAAAAGACGCACGAGTCGAGATTCGGAAACGAAATGTATTATGCCGATACTTCCAAGGCAAAGCAGGCCGACCTGCATTTTGAAGTGGTCTACGACGTTGTCCGCCACGAGCGCCTGACGTTGGGCGTGGCCAGGCCGCGTCTGGGCGAAGTCCAAATCAAGGACCGCGACCGCAAGGAATACCTACAGCCCGACAGGCTGGTCCCTGTCACCGGACTTCCCGCCGATCTTGCCCTAAAGGTGACCGAAGGCAAGACCGCGCCGCTCGACAAGGCGCGAGCCATTTATGACTATGTTTTCACCACGATGCGCTACGACAAGACCGGCACCGGCTGGGGTCATGGTGACGTGCTCTATGCCTGCGACGCCAAGAAGGGCAATTGCACCGACTTTCATTCGCTGTTCATCGCCATGGCGCGTTCGCAGCAGATTCCCGCGCGCTTTGAGATTGGCTTTCCCTTGCCGCCCGACAAGCATTCGGCGGAGATTGCCGGCTATCACTGCTGGGCCGATTTCTTCGAACCCAAAAATGGATGGATTCCGGTGGATATTTCCGAGGCATGGAAACATCAGGAAAAACGGGACTATTTCTTTGGGGCGCATGATGTGAACCGGGTGCAGTTCACCCTGGGGCGCGATCTGCGTCTGAGCCCGGCACAGGATGGCGCGCCTTTGAACTATTTCGTGTATCCCTATGTGGAAGTTGCGGGCAAGGAATATCCCAACGTGTCGCTGGCGTTTTCGTTTGCGGACGCAGATGTGGGAGCGGCCGCGACGGCAAGCGTGGAGCAGAGCCTTGGCCCTGCGGCAGGCGCTTCCAAATGAGCAGGCTTTAGCGCCGGAGATGCTGATTCTGAACTCTTCCGCAGGTCTGCCAAGCTTTGCTCGGCGGGGCGGGTCGGGGCAACCCGCCCCGCTCCGTGGCCATTGATGCTTCAATCGTTGTCGCGGGATGGTTTCTGGGGCAAGACTGTGTGCTTCGGCGGAGGCATGGGAGTGGTGCCCATTCGGTCGCGCCAGAGAATTAGATTTAGGACCGCGGCGTTGACGGCGTCGGGGCGGGTGAAGTTCATCTTCGCCGATTCTGCCCCGCCTTGACCCTTGACGGGGTTGGTCTGGTAGATCAGGCCGTTGTCGCGATTGCTCCAGTCGGCCGTATACGGGGGTTGATCGCCTGCACCTGAGAACAATGGCGCCATTACCGGGGCGTAGGCGTCATTTTGATTCATGGGTGGCAAACCGAGAAGAGTTTCTATGGTGTGGATCATGTTCACCGTAGTGTAAAAGCGGCTGTCCACGAAGGGACGCTCCTGTGACCCAGGCGAGTACTTGCTGATCTCGAAAGCGATCGAACGATGCGCGTCCACGTGGTCGGCGCCATCCTGGGCGTCGTCTTCAATGATGAAAATCGCCGTGTCATCCCAGTAGGGACTGTGCGAAACCGCTTCCACCACCCGACCGACTGCCAGGTCGTTGTCGGCCACTGAGGCCGCTGGGCGAGGTTTGCCCGGTGTTGTGCCGTGGGTGTGATCATCGGGCAAATAGAGCAGGACATAGGCAGGAAGGTCGGTTGCTTTCCCTTCACTGCGCGTCCCTTCCTTGCGGGCGCGAACGAATTCATCAAATTCGTTGAGGAACTCATCGGCGCGGAGCTGGTCAGGGTACTCGGTATTGAAGTCGGGAAAAACGGGATCGAAGTGGTCGCGCAGGGCGGCTTTGGTCGGCTTCATGCGCTGCAACAGAGGTACAGCCCACGGCCAGGGGCTGGCGGAGCCATGAGGCTGGCCAACGTTCGACGGCAGCGATTCGCCTTTGTTGACGACAGGTCGATCGCACTCCGCGCTGAACGCTGACGGTGTGCCTTCCTTGGGCGAAGCGCCCGGCTTTTTTGCTGCCTTGCACCAGATGCCTGCAATGTATTCGCCGTAGTCGCGATAGGTTAAACCGTGACTGGCGACGTTGTCCCAGATGTAGCCGGTGGTGGGCGCGTTCACGTCAGACTCGCCGAGTTCCAGAGGAAATTCGTCTGCCACCGTGCCTTGGTAATCGTAGGTGCGCTCGGAGCCGCGATAGCCGATCTGCCAGGTTTTCTCGTTGTAGTCAGTGGTGATGGCCGCGTTGGACCAGTCGTGGCCGTCGCCGGAGACTTCGCCGCTGTCATAAAAATTATCCAGCACGCCGAACTGCAGAGCTAGTTTGTGCTCGTTGGGGGTAACATCGGCACCGTACATGGTCAGCGATGGGTCGGCGTTGCCAACTTTCATGCCGTTTACTTTCAGATCGCCCAGTACCTGATCGTAGGTGCGATTCTCCTTGAGGATATAAATCACGTGGCGAATGGGATTGGTGCCGGCACGAAATTCGACCTTGCCGGGCTCGGAGAGCAAGAGATTGCTTTCGTCGACCCGCTGGGTGAGCTGGGACAAATCTTTCTCCGCGTTGCGAGAGTTAAGACGGGAGAGCGAACCGTACATGAGCGTGGGAATGTAAGGGTGCTCGCGGTGCCCCTTCTCCTGCTTCAGTTCGCTGATGCCGTTGTTGGGGCCGGTGCTTTGGCCTTTGGCGGTCGCAATTAGAAGATCGTCGCCGACGCTGGCTAGCGCGCTCGGATACCAGTCGGTGGGAATAAAGCCGAGAGCCTCGTGCGGCAGCGGAAAAGAGATGCCGGGCGTTGCCAACGCGGCAGTGTCGAAGACCGCGACTGCATTCAACGAAGCGTCGGCAATGAACAGACGCTTGCCGTCGGCCGATAGGGCCAGAGCACTGGGATAAGTTCCGCCATGCTGCTGTCCGGCCACGTTCGTGGAAGAAAGATGAATGACCTCTCCTGACGAAGTGTTGACTGCTGCCACCGCATCCGCATTAGACAAAGCGACGTAGAGCAATTTCTCGTCGGGGCTCAACAGCAGGGCGGTCGGATGGGAGCCGGGCAAGATCTCGGACTTGGGTTGCAGAAGCGAAATCCAACGAGCCACGCGACCAGAAGCCAGATCCAGTTCGGCGACTTTGGAAGCGTTCCATAGGCTGCACCAGGCACGCCGGCCATCGCGTGTAGCAACTACTGTGTAAGGGAACGAGGCCGGGATCATCTGATTCGTGCTTAGATCGAACTGCTGCAGAACGTGGCCGTCGGCAGCGTCGAGCAGCAGGGCGTTGTCGGAGAGGTTGTTAGCCACGAGCAGGTTGTCACTGCCCTGCCCTGGGATCACGGTGAGGCCGGCGGGATACGGGATCGCGGTTCCCGCAGGAGTTTTGCGGACTCCGAACGCCACCTTCTTCCCTGAGGCAATTTTCTGCGGCGGAATTTTTATGAAGTGCTCCGCGCTTACTCTGCCATTTTCAAATTTATAGACGGCAATGCCGTTGCCGGTGTTGCCCGGCTTCGCGCCGGTGGGATCCGTAATTGATCCGATGGAGGCATAGAGATGGGTGCCGTCGGAACTGAAAGCCAAGCCCAGAAAGTAGCTCTGATGAGCACGTTCGGCGAGGCGGGCATCGGGAAAATCCGTCAGTTGATTGGACCTGAGATTGAGAATCGCGATCGATTGCTGAGCCTGCGACTGCTGTGTACCGTATCCATGGTTCAGCAGGGCGGCATATTGACCGTCGGGGCTTACCGCGATGGTGGCGGGAAAACTATTCGTAGACCCGATTCGTCCCGGTGAGGGCGTATTCAGGACCTTGCTGGTGGGGAGCGGCACCTGACGAGGGGCGGTCGGGTCCTGGGCGGAAAGCGATGCGAGAAGAATCGCCGGGAGAATCATGGGGATCAGGAGCTTCACGAGGCCTCCGGAGAAGTCTGGAGAATTTTTAGCATCGGCGGGGGCAAAACAAAAGAGCGTCGTGCGCCCCGGCAGGGCGATTGATAGTAGCCCGCCACTTTCGGCGCGACCCGGCGTTAAACGCCGGCTTAGCCGACGCCCCTCCGGGGCGCGTGCGACCAGGCCAGGTACTCTGTCCTGGAATCTACTTCATCCTGAAGCGGATGCGAACCAGGTAAGCCTTACTTTAACTTTAGTGAGGATCTGTAACTTCCTGCTGGATGGGCGGTTCCGGCGCCACGTTGTGGCGGACGTCGGCGCCCCGAACCCAGAAGATCACGTCTTCCGCAATGTTGGTGGCGTGGTCAGCCACGCGCTCCAGATTGCGGGCGACCAGTAGGGCGTCCAACGCCTGACGCGTCACGTCCGGATGTTCATTCATGGTCTTTACCAGCACGATGAACGCCTCATCCTTCATGCGATCGACAACGTTGTCCATCTCCAGGACAGCTTGGGCCAGTTCGGCTTTGCCTTCGATGAAAGACTCCAGGGCACGGCGCACCATGGCCGAAACGGCGGCCGCCATGCGCGGGATATCGACCGGGAGGTCGGCCTTGGGGAGATCGACCATATCCATCACGCGCTCGGCGATGTTGACGGCCTGGTCGCCTACTCGTTCCAGATCGGCGTTGATCTTGGTAACGGCGAGGATGAATCGCAGATCTACGGCCATGGGTTGCTGCATGGCGAGCAGGTCAAAGGCCATCTCGTCGATTTCGCGTTCGGTGATATTGATTTGAGTTTCGCCTTCGAGCACCATCCGACAGCGCGTCAAGTCGCGCTCGATATAGGCCTGGCAGGCGCGATCCACCGCCTGCTCGGCCAGTCCGCCCATGCGGAGCAAACGTGCGCGAAGTTCGTCCAGTCCTTGCAGAAAGCGGGTGCGCGCCATTATCCAAACCTGCCTGTGATGTAGTCTTCCGTCCGTTTGTCGGACGGGGTGGTAAATATCTTTTCGGTTTTATCGAACTCGATCAGCTTGCCCAGCAGAAAAAAGCCCGTGAACTCGGCAACGCGTGACGCCTGCTGCATATTGTGGGTGACAATCACGATGGTAAAGCGTTCCTTGAGCTGGAAGATAAGTTCTTCGATCTTGCCGGTGGAAATGGGATCGAGCGCCGAGCAGGGCTCGTCCATCAGAAGGACTTGCGGCTCGACGGCCAGGGCGCGGGCGATGCAGAGGCGCTGCTGCTGACCTCCAGAGAGGCTGGCGCCTGATTTCTTACGCACTGTATCCTTGACCTCTTCCCAGAGGGCAGAGAGCACCAGCGAGCGCTCGACGATTTCATCCAAGCGCTTGCGGTCGTGAAAGCCATTGAGCTTGAGGCCGGCCGCCACGTTGTCATAGATGGACATCGTGGGAAAGGGATTGGCCTTCTGGAACACCATGCCAATGCGACGGCGAATCTGTACCGCTGAAGTACCGTTGTAGACGTCCATTTCGCCGATGCGCACCCTGCCCGTGGCCCGGGCTTCGGGCACGGTTTCGTGCATGCGGTTGAGGCAGCGCACGAAGGTGGATTTTCCGCAGCCCGATGGACCGATCACGGCGGTGGCGTGATTGGCCGCAACCGTCATATTGATGTCGTGCAGAGCCTGAGTCTTGCCGAACCAGGCGTTCAGCTTGTCGACCTGGATGCCTACACCCATAATTTCAGTTCGCTCCCTTAAGCATACCGCGACTGGCCACAAGACGCACCGCGCCGACCGAGGCGACAATGAGCACAATCAAGATCAACGCTCCCGCCCAGGCCTGGCGGTGCCATTCGTCGAAGGGAGAAATGGCGTAAGTGAAGATCTGCAGGGACAGCGCAGCTGTGGGCTGGTTCATTTTCCAATTCCAGTACTGATTGCCGAAGGCGGTAAACAGCAAGGGAGCGGTTTCTCCGGCGACGCGAGCGAAGGCCAGCATTACCCCGGTAATCACGCCCGAGGTGGCGGTGCGAAGCGTGATCGAGAGAGTTGTGCGCCACCGTGAAACGCCCAGACCATAAGCCGCTTCCCGCACCGCTTGTGGGACCAGCAATAGCATCTCCTCGGTGGTCCGGGTGATGGTGGGCACCATCATAATCGCCAGGGCGACTCCGCCCGCCAACGCCGAGAAATGGCCCTGACTCAGCACCACGAGGCCGTAAGCCACGATGCCCACGATGATGGAGGGCACACCGTTGAGCACGTCCGCGGTAAAGCGGACCAGGTTGCCAAAGCGAGTGCCGCGGCCGTATTCAGAGAGATAAATTCCGGCACCGATTCCCAGCGGAACGCCGAAAGTGCTGGCGATCAGCAAAATGTAGACCGATCCTCCGATGGCGTTGGCCATCCCGCCCCCGGGCTCACCAGGGGGTTTCGGAATTTGGGTCAGGAAATCCCAGTTGATTGAGCCAATCCCCTTGTAGATCAGATAGCCGAAGACAGCTCCCAGCGGCAACAGCACGAGGATCACAGCACCAATCGCCGCAAGTGTGACCAGGGAGTTCAGGCCGCGACGCCAGATGCTGATGGGAGCATCGGCAAAATCGGGAGGGATCATCACATTTTCAGGCATGGCTCCTCGCCGGGGTACCGCGAGTTACCGTCCACACCAGGAACTGGGCCAGAATATTGACGATGATTGTCACGATAAACAGAGCCAGACCTACTTCGACCAGGGCGCTCAGATAGACGTCGCCGGTGGCCTCGCTGAACTCGTTGGCGATTACGCTGGCCATGGTGTAGCCGGGAGCGAACAGAGATTTGGCGATTTCAGGACGATTGCCGATCACCATGGTGACCGCCATGGTTTCGCCCAGCGCGCGGCCGAGACCGAGAATTACGCCGCCCGCGATGCCGGCGCGGGCGTTGCGAAGCACGCCGGTGCGGATCATCTCCCAGCGGGTGGCGCCCAGCGCGAGAACGGCTTCCCTCTGTTGTTGCGGAACCGCCGTCATCACCTCACGGGTGATGGAAGAAATAATCGGAACTACCATGATCGCGAGGATGATTCCCGCGGCCAGCATGCCGATGCCGTAGGGTGGCCCTTCAAACAAACCAGTCCAGCCCAGATAGCGAGCGAGGAAGGGCTGCACGTATTGGCGCAGCAGTGGCACCAGGACGAAAATCGCCCACAAACCATAAATCACGCTGGGGATCGCGGCCAGCAACTCGGTGGTAAAAGCCAGCGCTCCGCGCAACCAGCGCGGTGACATTTCCGTGATGTATACGGCGACTCCGATTGCCAGGGGTACGGCGATGAGCAGCGCCAGCGCGGAGGAGACAAGGGTGCCGTAAACGAAGGGGAGGGCACCAAATTGATCGTTCACTGGATCCCATTCGCTGCGGAAAAAGAACTTCCAGCCGAAAGCATGCCAGGAGAGGCTAGACTTAGTAACTAATTCGTAGACAATCAGGCCGACCAGAGCAAGGACCGAGAGGGCGCAGGCTAACATGGCGAAAAAAAAAGCTCGGTCAGCCAGGTGGCTGTCGCCAGCCCTAATCAGGGTATCGGCTTGCGCCTTGGACTGAGCTGCAACTGCTTCTTCCGGAAGGGGTTGCGGGCCTGTCAGTCGAGGCGCTCCTAGAGCTCGATTAGCCATTCCAAGGGCACGCTAGCAGAATCGTGTTACAGCAGTGTTAAAATAGCGGTTTGTCCCTGCCCCAGAGAAGCTTCTGTCAGGGATCCCGGAAGCTAATTCCCGCAGCTTTGCATTTCCCAGGAACAGAACTGTAACCTTCGGACCTCATGTTTTTGACCGTATGCTGCTAGACCAAGATAGTACCCGTCCCATTTTTCGTCGGCTCAGCCGCCAATTGTCGAAGCTCGCGAGCAAGCCTGCCCCCGATAGTGTACATCGATTCCGTACCTCCAGCCGCCGGGTGGAAGTGCTGGTGGCCGACTTGGCCCAAAAACTCAGTCGTAACGACAAGAAGTTGCTGAAGCTGCTGGGCCGTTTGCGAAAAAAAGCTGGGCGGGTGCGCGATCTGGATGTGGAGATCGCCGCTTTACGAAGCCTGAAGATTCCGCAGGAACCAGTTCGCAAATCACAGCTGATGAGGACGCTGGCCGAGGAACGTGGAAAGCGCGAGAAGAAGTTGGTCAAGGCGCTGGATAAGAAGGCTGTCGCGGAAGTACGCAAACGGCTGAAGCGAACCGTCGGCGGCCTGGAGATTCCAAAGAATACCAACCCGTTGGCTCTGGCGATGCAAAGGGTCACCGAACTGGAGCTCGACAACGGCGCCGTGACCGAGCAAACCTTGCACCGCTTCAGGATTGCTGGCAAGCGTGCACGTTATATCGCCGAAATGGCGGGGAAGAATGCAGAAGCTGCCCGGCTGGTGGAACAGCTTAACCACATGCAGGATGTGATTGGCGACTGGCATGACTGGGCGCAACTGGCAGAAAGAACGGAAAAGCTTTTTGGTGGCGTCCAGGATTCGGCACTGGTGGCCGCGCTACGCAATGTGACGCGGGCGAAGTTCCGCCAGGCAGTGAATACTCTGACGGAAACTCGGGCAGCGCTGGCGGGGAAGAAACCGGTTTCGCTTACGAAGCTGGGCCTCCGGCCCGCGCAAGACAGTTCTGCCCCCGACTCCGCAGTGGCCTAGCTCAGTTCGAATTTTCTCCATCCTAATTTGCCCGCCGGACCTTCGAAAACTGGATTGACTATCTGGAACGGCCCCCTCCGGCTCTCCCCTGCTTGTGCATTTTAATATATCGTGAGACGATATAATTGTGAAAGCAGCGATGGATGGAAACCACGTGGACCGGCGCCTGCTGCAGGCCCTTGCTGAATTTCGATATCAGTTGCGAGGCTTTCTCCGATTCAGCAAGCAGGCCGCGTATCAAGTCGATTTGCACCCCCAGCAACATCAGCTGCTGCTTCAGGTGGCAGGGGCACCGGAGGGCGCACTGGCAAGCATTGCCTACGCGGCCGGACGCCTTGGTCTTCGCCACAACAGCGGTGGTTGAGCTAGAAAACCGGTCTGTGACCGAGGGTCTGTTCATCCGCACTCCTGATCCTCAAGACCGCCGTCGGGTGCTGCTTGAAATTACCCTGAAAGGCTGGAGGATTCTGAAAAACTTGTCTCAGAATCATGCGCGAGAATGAGAGAACTTGGGCTCCTTCTCGTCCGTTCGCTTAGGCGCATCGAGAGAGCTGACCGCGCCCAGATTCGCCGTCGTACCCGATGAAATCTCACCCGTCCATTCTGCGAGACTTTACCGTAGACCGCCGCGTAGGGCTGCTCTCGGTGGTTGCACTGCTTGTAGGAACCGGCGCCGCCGCGCTCGCCGTTTTCCTATTGCGTGGTATCGCCTTGGCAACCAATTTGTTTTATTACCACCGATTCGGCTCGGCGCCAGTATCTCCTGCTGGAAGTCCGCTTGGCCCCTGGATGCCGCGTCCGCAGCTCTGAGCCGCACCATGTACAGTTTCGGAGATACTCAGCTGCCCGAAAGCCGGTTGCCCCAGAGCCATTTACCCGAGACTGGTTTGCCTACGATCTATGCCTTCGCGGACGAGACCTGTCGAGGCGTCGCCGAAACCATGGCGACTTCAGGCGTGAGCGCGATGCCCGTGGTTGATCGATCTACGAAGGCCCTTTGCGGCCACGTGACTGTGCAAGATCTTCTAGCAGGCCGCCGCAGATCGGTTCAACGAGAGCAGGGCCGCGTGCGGGTCTTCGGGAGCGCTGCATTAACGTACAAGAAACGAGGATTTCCCAATGGCCATTCCTATCTATAGAATTTCTGGAGTTATGGGCGTGCGGGAGTAGCCGTGAAATTTTCGAAGATTGTGTTTTGGATTGCGGGCATTTGGGGCCTGCTGGTCATTACTCCCCTCTACTTTATGTTCGATGTGATCAGCCGGAGTGACCCTCCGCCGATTACGCATCCGGGGTTTTTCTATGGATTCGTGGGAGCGGCGCTGGCTTGGCAGATAGCGTTCTTCTTCATCGCGAGAGACCCGTCACGCCATCGACCGTTAATGATCCCTTCGGTGCTGGAAAAATTCAGCTACGGTGCTGCTGTGGCCGTCCTGGTAGGACAAGGGCGCATGCACGCATCGGACCTCGTCTTCGGCGGAGTCGACCTGGTGTTCGGCATTTTGTTTGCGATCGCTTACCTCAAGACACCGCCTCGCGTCGCTCATTAAGGATAATAAAAAGATAAAGGTCTCCTGAATCGCCAGCACGTTCCCCGCTGATGCAGAGCTCCACGCAACATGCGCAATCCGCCCTTGCACGAAGTTCTGCCGGCGAATTCTCGACGAGAACACTCCCTTACAATCATCGCAAGAAACACTAACCCCGATGCCCTCGATTTCCTGAACAGCAAAATAAGCCCGACGACCGCCGCTAAGTCAACTCCAATCGAGAGCGGCCTAAAATTAAGCGGATGAATCCAGAACAATTTCTCGCTGTGAGCTTCATTGCCGATCTCGTAGACGATAACTCCTGAAAGCGGCAGAGCACACTCAATTGAAGGTCATTATTGCTAGGGCAGCGGTCGAGGTTTGGACACCGAACAGCAGAAACACCCTCGCCACGATTAGACGACTAACTACTAAAGGATAGACAGGGGGCCTAGCTACGCAGTAGGTCGGTGAGCATCATGGAAAGGAGAGGAAAAAGAATGATTCGTTACGATCCAACGAGCTATCCCTCCCGCCTCATTTATTCCCCACGAAAGTATTGAAGGTCTTAGAGGGGTTAGGCGACGGCGGTGAGCCGAACGATCAACCCTACGCTAAAAATTGAAACAATACGCTTCATGCTGGGCCAGCAATTCGCAACAGTCGCAGATTACTTTATCAAATAGGAGTGTTACATCTGCTTCAACCCGGAGGTAGGAGCGCCTCGAATCCACTACCGCAGAGCCGAAAACAGGGCTTCCTTCCAGCCTTTCGTGTCGATTGTCCAGCACACTTTAACTTTGCGTCCCTGGCGCAGGACGTCGGCCCAAACCGCTTGATTGCGCTCATCGGCAGCGACATTAAGGCGATCCACAACCGTCATCCCTCGTGTCAGCTCGCTGTGGGTTTCCACATTTACATAGTGCTCGCTCCACTGGGAGCCGACCGTCGGGTCGAGGGCGATGGCCATCGCAACCGGATCAGGCAGCGAGATGCCGTCTTCTCGAGTCTGCTCCAGGTAGGCCGCGCGCGCGCGGCTGTTGCACTCGATGGCGAAGTCGGCCACTTCGCTTTTGAATCCCCGAATGCAAGCAATGTCGGCTTCGTTGAGAACAGCCTCTCCGCGCGAGGTTTGCCAGCCTACCAGTTCCACCGGAAGAGCGCTGAGCATTACGATCCGCGCCGCCTCCGGATCGACCCAGATGTTATATTCGGCGGCCGGGGTCACGTTGCCTTCACAGCACGGAGCGCCCCCCATGACCACACAGCGGCCGACTTTGGCCGCGATTGCTGGCTTGCGCGCCAGCGCAAGAGCAAGATTGGTGAGCGGTCCCAGGGTGACAACGACGAGTCCGGGATTCCCTTCGATCGCCGCGATCATGGCGTCGACGGCGGGCAACTTCCCCGGAGACTGGCGGGGCGGCGGATAGTTGTGATCTCCAAGCCCGTCGCAGCCGTGAAACCAGGTGGCGCTCTGATGGGGGCGAAGCAGCGGCTTTTCAGCGCCAACATAGACCGGGACGGTGGCTTCGCAGAGTTCCACCGTGTGGCAGGCGTTGCGGGTGGCTTGCTGAACTTCGACATTTCCGGCGACCGTAGTGATCGCGCATACGCGTACTTCGGGCGCGCGGAGAGCCATGATGAGAGCGACAGCATCATCGGAGGCAACGTCAGTATCGATCAGGAAGACGCGCGGCATCCGGGGTAGGATAACAAATCGGGTCGAGAAGTCATTCCCGTCACGAGCAAGAGTGGTGCGGCTTCAGGTCTCGAAAAACCGGCTTGCTTTGCGATCCTTGCGTTGACTTCGCGAACTTTGCGGGCAAAATCGTTAACTGCCAAGATCGCCAAGAACTTCGCAAACAGGGTAAAGCAATGCGATCAATTTACAGCGCCCGCGCTACATCACACGCGGTACACTATTTGCCTCCCCATGCCGACTCTAGCCGCGGTCGATATTGGATCGAACTCGGTTCGTTTGAAAATCTCGCGTCTTTCCGGACGTAGTCTGCGCGAGATTCATGAAGATCGCCAGGTCACGCGCCTGGGCGAGGGTGTTTTCCGCACAGGATTGCTCACTCCAGAGGCGATTGCCGATACCGTCAAGGTTTTGCGCCGCTTTCATCGTGCGGTGCAACAGGAAGGTGCGGACTCAGTACGGGTCGTGGCCACCAGCGCTTTGCGCGACGCACGTAACTCGCGGGCCTTCCTAGAGTGGGTGCGGTCGACGACGGGATGGAAGGTCGAAATCATCTCCGGTCTGGAAGAGGCACGCCTGATTCACCTCGGCCTGGTTTCAACTCTGCGAGTCAGTTCTGCCCCAGTTCTGATGGTCGATCTCGGGGGTGGAAGTTGTGAGCTGACGATTTCCAGCCAGGGTCATATTCGTGACACGGTGAGTTTGCCTCTAGGCGCGGTGCGCCTGACCAACGAATTCCTGCAGCATGATCCACCCCGCAAGGCCGAACTGCGGCGTCTGCGGGGTTTTGTGGAACGGGAGATTGGGCGGATTACAGACCGCATTGTACGGTCCCGACCAAAAGCGGTGATTGCGACTTCGGGCACGGCGGCTTCCCTGGCTGCGGTGTGTCACGGTCTCTACAAAACGAAAGGTCCGCGTGCCACCATGGTTTCACGGACGCAAATGCGCCGCATCGCCAAGATGCTGGCGCGCCTGCCCCTGGAGCAACGCATTAAGCTGCCCGGGGTCGGGCCGCGGCGGGCGGAGATCGTAATCGCGGGCGCGGTGGTCTATGCCGAGCTTCTGGAACGCTGCCAGCTGGCCGGGTTCCGGTATTCTCCGCTGGGATTGCGCGACGGACTGCTGGCTCAAATGGCCGCGGAATACGACCGCAGCACGCGCTCGGGAAAGCACATCCAATCGGAGCGGTGGGACTCGATTCGGGCCGCCGTGGCCCACTATCGCGTGGACATGAACCACGCTTTGCAAGTGAGAGAAGCTGCCATGCACTTGTTCAAGACCTTGAAGTCCGTACACCGGCTGCTGCCTGAATATGCGGAATGGTTGTCGGCGGCGGCCATGTTGTACGAAGTCGGGGACTACGTGAATCGCAACGGACGGCACCGGCACGCCTACTACATCGTGGCCCACTCGGAAATTCTGGGATACACGCCGGAGCAAAGGCGGATTATCGCCGCCACGGCTCGATATTTAGGCAAATCGCGACCGGCGCTAAGCGACACAGCGATGAAGGTCCTGCCACCAGCCGACCGGGAAAGTGTGCGCAAGGCTTCGCTTCTGTTGCGGCTGGCGCGCGCGCTTAACCTCGGACGCTCGGGCGCCGTGCGCGGAGCCCAGGTGCGATTGAGCCAGGGCGAGGTACGCCTGGTGTTGCAGGCTAAACCACGAGCTAGCGTAGACCTGGAGTTATGGGCGGTGGAAAAAGAAAGAAGTTATTTTCTGGAAGTCTTTGGGCGGGAGCTCTCGGCGGCGGCCGCGTGAAGGGTACGCAGAATTTTTGGTGTGAGGCACCACATTAGGGACGCCGCATTGCGGTTCATTTCCACGCGGGCAACTGCCCCCTTTTTAAGTTCGACCGTGGCTTCGCATCCGGTTTCGCTGATGGACCGGCCCAGGAATTCGCTAAGATTCGGGTTGTGGCCAACCACCATGATGGCTTCGTGTTTGGCGTACTTGTCCAGCATCTTGCGAAAATCCGCGAAAGACGCCGTAGGACGCAATCCGTCTTCGAGTTGCAACTTCCCCTCGTGGCCCATCTCGTTGCCGACCAGTGAGGCGGTCTGAGCAGCTCGCTTTAACGGGCTGGAAAGAATGACGTCCACCTGCGCGTCCAGCGCGGACAAGGCCCGTCCCACGTAGCCACATTGTTCGACTCCGGTTTCGTCGAGGGCGCGCTTTTCGTCTTTTTTGGGATTACTTACTGGCACACCGGCACTGGCATGGCGCAGGAAATAGATAATCATTTCGGTTTACCGTCCCTTTGTGAGCACGACTCGACGGGCTCTTCGTGTCCTGGGCAAGGGCAGAGCCTCCAACCCTTGTTTACCCTCGGCCAGTCCGAGCAGAAAGTCCTGCGAACTGAAGGCCGAGGCTCCCGCCGGGGGCTTGCCTTTGCCCTCCGCCTGCCAGCTACGCACGTAAGTGCCATCTTTCCGGAGGATACGGGACTTTAAATTGTCCGCCAGGTAGGCGTCTAAAATCTCCTGGCGCACCCGCTCGCGGGCTAGCGGGTCCTTCAG
>Ga0137391_10000846_pt1 | contig 21978 bp, 17 predicted proteins | sample 15con2h24BmetaG_FD_101399 | JGI IMG/M metagenome (GOLD analysis project Ga0137391, IMG submission 101399) | Vadose zone soil microbial communities from Angelo Coast Range Reserve, California, USA - 15con2h2.4B metaG | ecosystem: Environmental > Terrestrial > Soil > Vadose zone > Saprolite...
CCCGAATGTCATGATCAAGATCCCCGGCACGCCCGAAGGCCTCCCCGCTATACGCCAGGCTCTCGAAGATGGTATCAACATCAATATCACCCTCCTGTTCGCACAGTCCGCATACGAACAAGTCGCCGAAGCATTCCTTTCCGCTCTCGAAGCTCGCGCTGCAAAGGGCCAGGACATCAGCCACATGGCCAGCGTGGCGAGTTTTTTTGTCAGCCGCATAGACACTCTTGTGGATAGCAAGATCGACGAAAAACTCAAGACCACGGCGGACGCCGGTCAGAGGGAGCTGCTCGAAAGCCTCCGCGGCAAGGTGGCTATTGCCAACGCCAAACTCACCTACAAAAAGTATCAGGAGCTGTTCGGCGGCCCGCGCTGGAAAGCCCTGGCGGCCAATGGCGCTCAGACGCAACGGCTGCTTTGGGCCAGCACCAGCACCAAGAATCCCAAATATCGGGACGTCATGTATGTCGAAGAGTTGATCGGCGCGGACACGGTTGACACGATTCCTCCGGCGACGATTGATGCGTTCCGAGAGCATGGAAAGCTGCGGCCGAGCCTTACCGAAAACGTTGAGGGTGCCGCTAAAACCATGGGCAATCTAGCCAAGGCCGGGATTTCGATGAAAGAAGTGACGGACAAACTGATGGTGGACGGCGTCAAGCTGTTTGCTGACGCTTTCAAAACCCTGCTGGATGCGGTGAGCAAAACGGCAGGTGTACGCGCGTGAGCCTGAACCGCCAGACCTACAAGTTGGCCGGCCCGCTTGCAGGTGCGGTCGCTGCGTCCATAGAAGACTGGAAAAGAAACAACAAAGTCGCGAGGCTATGGCAAAAGGATGCTTCGCTCTGGACAGGCACGGATGAAAGCAATTGGCTCGGCTGGCTCACCATCACGGAGGAGCAGCGCGCGCATATTGATGCTCTGAAGCAAATTGCCGCAGACGTGAGAAAGGCGAAGTTCAAACATGCCCTCTTGCTGGGGATGGGCGGTTCGAGCCTGTGCCCGGAAGTTCTGCGCATGACGTTTGGCAAAATCAAAGGCTTTCCCGAGCTGCACGTTCTGGATTCCACGGATCCCGCGCAAATCAGAGCTATTGAGTCCAAGGTGGACCTCAAGAGCACCATTTGCATCGTGTCGAGCAAGTCCGGGAGCACGCTCGAGCCGAATATTTACAAGCAATACTTTTTTGAGCGGGTGAAAGCCAAGGTGGGCGAGAAGGAAGCCGGCAATCGTTTTATCGCTATCACTGACCCAGGCTCCAAGATGCAACAGGTCGCGGAAGCGGACAAATTCCGCAGGATTTTTATGGGTGTGCCCAGTATTGGTGGGCGATACTCGGCGCTTTCGAATTTTGGCATGGTGCCCGCGGCGATTATGGGCCTTGATGTTGCGAAATTTTTGAAAAACACGGAAGAGATGGTGAAGGCGTGCGGCGCTTCTACTGCTGTCGATTCGAATCCTGGCGTCATCCTGGGAAACATTCTCGGCGTTGCTGCGAATCACGGACGCGACAAGCTCACGATTATCGCTTCGCCGGGGATTTTCGACCTTGGGGCATGGCTCGAGCAACTGATTGCGGAATCGACAGGGAAAATCGGCAAGGGCATCATTCCTGTGGATCGTGAGCGCCTGGCGAAGCCCGCTGTCTACGGCAACGATCGGGTATTCGCTCATCTGCGGCTGGCGTCGAAGCCCAACAAGGCGCAGGATGCTGCCGTCGCTGCGCTCGAAAAGGCCGGGCATCCCGTAGTGCGCATCACTCTCCCGAATATCTACAACTTGGGTCAGGAATTCTTCCGCTGGGAGATCGCCACGGCCGTCGCCGGCTCCGTCATCGGCATCAATGCGTTTAACCAGCCGGACGTAGAAGCGAGCAAGATCGAAACCAAGAAACTGACGAGCCAATACGAAGCGACAGGAAGCCTTCCGCCGGAATCGCCGTTTTTCGAGGACCAGGGCATCAAGCTGTTCGCCGACGAAAGGAACGCCGGGGCGTTAAAGGGCGGCGCGAAACTTGCCGACGTTTTGAAAACACATCTCGCGCGCGCCGGGGCGGGCGATTATTTTGCCGTGCTCGGCTACATCACCATGAATTCTGCAAATGAAACAACTTTGCAGGGCATACGGCATGCCGTGCGCGACAAGAAAAAAGTGGCCACGGTTCTCGGCTTTGGCCCGCGCTTCCTGCACTCGACGGGACAAGCCTATAAAGGCGGCCCGAACAGCGGCGTTTTTTTGCAGATTACCTGCGACGATGCCAAGGATCTGCCGGTCCCGGGACAAAAGTACACGTTTGGAATTGTGAAGGCGGCGCAGGCTCGCGGGGATTTCGCCGTTCTTGCGGAACGTGGCCGCCGCGCGCTGCGCGTTCACCTGGGGAAAAACTTGAAGTCCGGGCTCGCTACGTTAGCGAAAGCCGTGCAGAAGGCGCTCGCCTGAAGCAGTGAACAAAGTTTCTCTTACACAAGACGCAGAGGAGCGGACACGATGCAGCTTGGCATGATTGGACTGGGCAGGATGGGCGCCAACATGGTGCGGCGGTTGGAAAAGAACGGACACAAGTGCGTCGTCTATGACCGCAGCGCGGATTCCGTGAAGCAATTAGAGAGTGAGGGTGCAACCGGCTCGACTTCGTTGGATGACTTCGTCAAGAAACTTCAAAGGCCCCGCGCGATCTGGCTGATGGTGCCCGCGGCAGTGGTGGATTCGACTTTGCACGATCTGGTGGGCAAGCTGGAGAAAGATGACGTGGTCATCGACGGCGGAAACTCCTACTACATTGATGACATTCGCCGCGCCAAGGAACTTTCCGCGAAGGGCATTCACTATTGCGACGTGGGCACAAGCGGCGGAGTCTGGGGGCTGGAACGCGGGTATTGCCAGATGATCGGCGGCGAGAACGAGGTCGTGAAGCGCATCGATCCGATTTTCAAGACTCTTGCGCCTGGACGCGGCAACGTGGAGCGCACACCGGGACGCGATAAAGTCGGTGGAACTGCCGAAGAAGGCTATTTGCATTGCGGGCCCTCGGGAGCGGGGCACTTCGTCAAGATGGTGCACAACGGAATCGAGTACGGCCTGATGGCTGCGTATGCGGAAGGTTTGAACATTTTGAAGCACGCCAACGCTGGCAAATCGCATCGCGAAGCTGACGCGGAAACCACGCCGCTGCGAAATCCGGAGCACTATCAGTACGATTTCAATCTGGCGGACGTCACGGAAGTATGGAGACGGGGAAGCGTGGTGGCTTCGTGGCTGCTCGATCTGACGGCCATTTCCCTGCTGGAGCAACCGACGCTCGAGCGCTTCTCCGGCCGCGTCTCGGATTCCGGGGAAGGCCGCTGGACGATACTCGCAGCCATAGAATCCACCGCGCCCGCGCCGGTTCTGACCGCATCCTTGTTCCAGCGGTTCACATCACGCGGCGAAGATGAGTTCGCGGCAAAGGTTTTGTCCGCGATGCGCTTTCAGTTTGGCGGGCACATCGAGAAGAAATCCGGTCACTAGGAATTACCGAAGCCATCGCACGCGTGCTGGCAGAAAGTCCCATTCATGAACCTGAACCATCCGGATTCGAATCCCACCGCCGCGCCCTGCGTCATGGTCATTTTTGGCGCAACCGGCGATCTGACAAAACGCAAACTGATTCCCGCGCTGTGCAATCTTGCCGCGGACGATCTTATTCCAAAGCAGTTCGCTATTGTGGGCTTCGCCACGAACGATTACACCACCGAAAGCTTTCGGAAGATGCTGGGCGAAGAGATACCCAAGTACGCTGCAGCGCCAGTCGACCTCAAATGCTGGGACTGGATGGCTGAACGCATCTATTACGTCCGCGGCGATTTTCAGGACGCCGAGGCCTACAAGCGGCTGAAGGAACAGATTGAACAAGCGGACAAGATTCATAACACGCTAGGAAACAGATTCTTCTACCTGGCGGTAGCGCCGCGATTCTTCTCTCCGATCGCAAAAATGCTCGGTGGATGCGGACTGACGAAAGAAGAAAACGGCCACTGGGCGCGGGTGATCGTCGAAAAACCGTTCGGCCACGATCTGGAATCGGCGAAGGAGCTCAACCAGGATCTGAAGCAGGTCCTCGCGGAACAGCAGATTTATCGCATCGATCACTATCTCGGCAAAGAGACCGTACAGAACGTGATGGTCTTCCGCTTTTCGAACAACATCATCGAGCCGCTGTGGAACCGCAACTACGTGGACCACGTTCAGATCACGGCGGCGGAGACCGTCGGCGTGGAGCATCGCGGCGGTTTCTATGAAACCGCCGGGGCCCTGCGCGACATGGTGCCGAATCATTTATTCCAGTTGCTGACCATGACGGCCATGGAGCCGCCGATTTCCTTCGATGCCGATCAAGTGCGCAATAAGCAAGCTGAAGTGCTGCACGCCATCCAGCCGTTCAGCCCCGAAGATGTCCTGAAAAACACGGTGCGCGGACAGTACGGGGCGGGCATGGTGGACGGCCAGCGCGTCGCGGGGTACCGTAGCGAACCGGATGTGGCGCCGGATTCGAACACGGAGACGTTTGTCGCCATGAAATTGCTGATCGACAACTGGCGGTGGGCCGGTGTGCCGTTCTACCTTCGCACGGGTAAGCGGCTCGCGCAGCGCACGACGGAGATCGTGATCCAATTTCGCCGGACTCCTTTCGTCCTCTTCCGCAACACGACGGTGAAGAACCTTGAAACCAACCGCCTGGTCATCCATATTCAGCCGGAGGAAGGCATTTCGCTGAGCTTTGGCGCAAAGGTTCCCGGTTCGGTCATGAAGCTTGGCCTCGTGAACATGGATTTCGATTACTGCACCTATTTCGGAATGGAACACAGCACCGGCTACGAGCGGCTGCTGCGCGATTGCATGGCGGGCGACGCCACGCTCTTTCAGCGCGCGGACATGGTCGAAGCGGGCTGGACGGTGATTCAACCCATTCTGGATGTCTGGCATGCTTTGCCCGCGCGAGGATTCCCGAACTATGCGGCAGGCTCGTGGGGCCCCATAGAAGCGGAAGACCTGCTGGAGCGTGACGGACGTTCCTGGCGGCGCATCGGGGAAGAGGAACTCGACAAACGTGGCCGTGTCGCCGCGCCGGATCGGGCCGGGATCATCACGTAATAGGCATGCTTGTAGACTTGAACATTCGCGTGGATCCGTCTGTGGGCGGCATCGCATGAGCGACAATCGCGCAAACGCCGAAGTGCGAATCCTGCAAGACGCAGCGGCCATCGCCAAGCGGGCTGCGGAAGAGTTCATAAAATCCGCGAATACTGCGGCAAAGGCCAAAGGCTCTTTCAGCGTTTCTCTCGCCGGCGGTTCCACGCCGAAAGCGCTGTATGCCCTGCTGGCCAGCGATGCGCTGCGGGGGCAACTGCCCTGGGACAAGATGCAGTTGTTTTTCGGCGATGAGCGCCACGTAGAGCCCACGTATCCCGACAGCAATTTCCGGATGGCGAACGAGGCGATGATCTCCAAGGCTCCGCTGAAACCGGAACAGGTGCACAGGATCAAAGCGGAGAATCCGGACACCGAGCAGGCCGCTCGCGAGTACGAACAGGAGTTGCGTTCGCACTTTCACCTGGCCGATGGCCAAGCTCCGCCCTTTGACCTTGTGCTTCTCGGCATGGGAAATGAAGGCCACACGCTTTCCCTCTTTCCGGGAACGAAGGCTTTGCGGGATAATGGCCGGTTGGTGATGCGCAACTGGATCGGCAAACTCTACGCTGAGCGCGTTACGCTAACCGCGCCAGCCGTGAACAACGCGGCACAGGTGATTTTCATGGTCGCTGGCGCGGATAAGGCGCCGGCGTTGAAAGGCGTACTGGAAGGACCGTATGAGCCGGAGCAATTGCCGGCGCAATTGATCGATCCAAAGCATGGCAAGCCGTTATGGCTGGTGGATACGGCTGCCGGTGGAATGCTTTCAAGAGGAATTCGAGAATAAACTAGGAGAAAGAAATGGCAACGACAGCAAGCCTGGGACAAATTGAGACCTATCTCGGCGCAAAGGCGGAATCCCTGCTGGGATTCAAGTCGCCGAAAATCGCGAAGGAGCGGCTGCATCTTCCCGGCCCGGACTTTGTCGACCGCATCTACGCCGGGACGGACCGCAATCTCCGCGTGCTCACGAACCTGCAGCGCCTGTTTGGCCACGGACGCCTGAATGGGACTGGTTACCTTTCGATTCTGCCCGTAGATCAGGGCATCGAGCACTCGGGCGGTGCGAGCTTTGCAAAAAATCCCGACTATTTCGATGGCGGGAACATCGTGAAGCTGGCGATCGAAGGCGGCTGCAACGCGGTGGCTTCCACGTTTGGCGTGCTCGGCTCGGTCGCGCGAAAGTACGCGCACAAAATTCCGTTCATCGTAAAAATGAATCACAATGAACTGCTTACGTTTCCAAACAAGGCCGATCAGATTCTGTTCGGCACGGTGCAGCAAGCCTATGACATGGGCGCAGCGGCTGTTGGCGCCACGATTTATTTCGGTTCGGAGCAGGGCGGCCGCCAGATCGTCGAAATCTCCCAGGCCTTCGCGCACGCCCACGAGCTCGGCATGGCCACCGTCCTATGGTGCTATCTGCGCAACAACGCCTTCAAGAAAGACAAAGACTATCATCTCTCCGCCGACCTCACCGGACAGGCCAATCACCTTGGCGTAACGATCCAAGCGGACATCATCAAGCAGAAACTACCGGAGAATAACGGCGGCTACCTGGCGCTCAATATGGGCGATTCCAGCTACGGGAAATTCGACAAACGCATCTACACCGATCTCAGCAGCGACCATCCCATCGACCTGTGCCGCTACCAGGTCGCGAATTGCTACATGGGCCGCGCGGGCCTGATCAACAGTGGTGGGGCTTCCGGCGCAAACGATTTCGAAGAAGCGGTGGCCACGGCGGTGATCAACAAGCGCGCCGGCGGCACCGGCCTCATCTCTGGCCGTAAAGCTTTCCAGCGACCGATGAAGGAAGGCATCCAGCTACTCAACGCCATCCAAGACGTCTACCTCAGCACCGAAATCACCGTAGCCTAGCGGGCTGCAAAATGCGCCGGGTGCAAGGGCTGCATAGTGGTTAAAATTGATTGCTGGTCTGCGCGGTTTGAGGAAGTGGAAGAGTGCGAGTGATCAGAAGATCCCTGGCATCGGAGAGGCTGAGATCGCCGGAGACTGCGCGGAAATCGGACCGCCGCTCATATTGGTCTTTGTTGACGGTCTTAAATATCACTGCTCGCCCAGAGAAGTGAATATTGATGAAGGCGGTCTTCCACTGCTGAGGGCCGACCTCTACTCTCTCAAACTCCAGTGTGCCGCTGTCAATTCGACCCAACAAACCAAAACCAAAGGTCACATGATTTATAAGCTGACCCGAGACTCTTGCCAGGCGCGTCTGCTTCGAGTTAATCAAAATGGTTCCGGCCAGGCTATGGATTACGCGAGCTTCGTAGGTTGGCGGACTGTAATCGGGATTGGGGCGAAACTTGACCCGGAGAAGGTTTTCTTCGATTCCATCATAGTCAAAAAGAAAAGCTTGGGGCATTAGGCTCAAGAGCTTCTGGAGCTTGAGCTCGTCTTCGTCCTCCGCTTGCTTCAACTTCAGCAAGGGCCTGGGATCCTTCATCAGCTTGCCAATGCGCGCATCGTCCTGTTGCCGCTGGTCGGAGTTAAGCGCTGTGCCGTCGGATAGCTAGCAAACGGAACAGTGGACCTTCCTTAGTCTCTACTTGCACTTCGGTGAGCGTTTGCTTCCCCGCCCGTTTCTCAATCATACAGATCACTTTCGCAACTTCTCACGGTCCGCTAACTCATTTGCGACGACGGCACCCACAAGTTCTCCCGCAGTCGGAGTGTAAGCTTGTTCTGGATCGTGGCCGGCAACAGAAACTGCCTCTGGGGACTGCGCGCCGGGGATACGTTCTGTAAGAGAGCATTCGTCTCGGTGCGCATCGCGGAAACTGCCTCGCGGGAGAGATTCTTCTGCCGCATCTCCGGAGAGCGCGTAGCTCGCCATACCAAACAAGAGGCTGCCTGCGGCCAACACAAACAAGAGAGCAAATGTTTTGGGCTTTTTCATAGCAATATAAACTGACGAGATGCTGGCGAATCTCTGCGCTTCAAGCAGAGTAGCGCGTCGAGAGTGTGGCTGCTGTGCAATTGGGAACAGATTTGCTCTTGTGCCTATTGAGACAGACAGCCGGATCCCCGCTCGGTACACTTTTTTCGCTGGTAGGCTGTTACCAGTTTGAAGAAAAGATTAGGTATTGCTATGTGGGCAGAAAAAATGTCCAGTTTGCCGGCAACCAATGGAAAAGAAACTTCCCGCCGAGACAGTCTCCTGCACCTGCGGAAAGCACGTCTGGAAGGGCTAGCGTTTTCAAGCGTGCGCGAGGGTTGCGGAGCGGGCCGCTTGCAAGAGCTTGCGGGTGTTTTCGGATATGTCGCCCTTGCCGAAGATGGCGCTGCCGGCAACCAATAATTCCGCACCCGCGCGCACAACGTCGCCAACGGTGTCTTGCGCTATGCCGCCATCCACTTCAATGCGAAACGATTGACCGAGCGATTCGCGGACTTCCACGAGCGTCTTGATTTTTTGCAGCGCGGCAGGAATGAATTTCTGGCCGCCAAATCCAGGGTTCACGGACATCACCAGAACGTGATGAACGATGTCCAGCACTTCATCCAGCATGTGAACGGGAGTCGCGGGATTAATGACTACACCGGGCTTGCAGCCATGGGATTCGACGAGCTGCAACGTCCGATGAAGGTGCGGGCAGGCTTCCTGGTGAACGGAAATCCAACTCGCCCCGGCGTCGGCAAATGCGGGAATGAAATTGTCGGGATTCTCAATCATCAGGTGGCAATCGAGAATGACGCCGGGAAACGCTTTTCTCAAGGAAGAAACGACGAGGGGACCGATCGTGATATTCGGCACGAAATGACCATCCATGACGTCGACGTGAAGGAGGGTGCCGCCGCCATCGAGCGCCGCTTTGGCGTCGACCGAGAGCCGCGAAAAGTTCGCGGACAAGATCGAAGGTGCGATTTCAATAGCCATATCCGGAGCGGCTCTCCTTCCCTTGCCAGAAGAGAGAGATTATACGCGGAAGTTCACTGGAGCTTACCGAAAAGTGCAGGCCGGACACCTGCTCGCCTGTCACCACGGAATCGTGCAGCGTTTATGACTGCTCGCTCGCGCGAGTTCCAGTAAGCGCATGACGTCGAGCGGCCACTCCGGCGTGACGGCCAATTCCGCGAGGCCGAGAATCGCATCGCGTACATTCGCGTAGTAATCACGGTAGTCACAAGATGCCGATGGAATGCGCCGGTGTTCGAACACGTCTCCCGAGGGAATCGTTAAGACGCCCCAGTTCTCTTCTGGCTCAGCGCCCCAAGCGGTGTCCGAGGGAATATGGCCCCGACGAAGATTCATTTCCTGGGGATCGAAGGATTGCTTGACGAAGCTGCCCTGGGTTCCCAGCACGACGAAGCGCGGGCGCGGCGCGGCAGCAAGAATGCTTGAACGAAGGACCGCGCGCAGGCTATTGGGATAGTGGAGAGTGATATCGAAGGCATCGTCGGCGACGGCGTTTTCGCGCTCGACTCGAACGTCGGCCGTCACAGCTTCCGGCAACCCGAAGAGTACCAGCGCGTGGTCGATGAGGTGCGGTGCAATATCGAAGAGGATTCCGCTCCCGGGCCGTTGCGTTTCGCGCCAGGCGCCAGGCTTTAGCTGTGGGCGATATCTGTCGTAACTTGTTTCGAAGCGAACGATGCGGCCCAGCGTGCCGGCGGCTACGAGCTGCCGGATCGCTTGAAAATCGCCGTCGAACCGGCGGTTCTGATACACAGTGAGCAAGCGGCCCGCACTTCTTGCAAACTCTACCAGCGAGATGGCCTCCTCGAGAGTGGTTGCGAAGGGCTTGTCGACAACTACGTCGCGGCCTGCCGCGAGGCATTGGCGTGCCAGCGGATAATGCGTGTCGTTGGGAGTAGCGATGACGATGAGCCGGATTTCTTTCATCGCCAGCAGTTCGTCCAGGCTGCGCACGATTCGAACGTCACGATATTTTTCCGCCGCCTCGTTGCCGGATCTTTGCAGGATGGCCGCAAGATGCAGGCCCGGGACAGCACGAATTACAGGTGCGTGAAACGCGCGACCGGCGAGCCCGAATCCTACGAGTCCTACTTCAATCATTTTGCGTTGCTTCCCAGTCCCTTGCGCAGGCTACGGCTTCGTTGCATGAAATGCTTGGCTCCGGCAAAATGCCATGATGTCCTCGAAAACGCAAATCTTGGAAAAAGCCGCGCGTTCTTCTCAGAGCGTGATTTTCGGTCTGCTTTGCGCTGGTTTCGTCGTCAATGGAATTGTGATCTCCTTCATTGGACCGATCCTTCCCGTCTTCATGGTCAAATGGGGATTGGACGACAGTCGAGCCGGGCTTTTCTCGCTCGTGCAATTCTCAGGATCGTTCGTAGGCGTTCTGGTTTCGAGCGCTTTGGTCTCCGCGAAAGGATTCAAACCTGCAATCACACTGGGCCTTGCGATGCTGGGGCTCGGCTTTGGTCTGCTCAATGCGCCGACGTTTGCACTCGCTCTTACGGCCAGCGGCATCTATGGCCTTGGCTACGGATTCGCCACACCGGGAACGAATTTGTGGGTAGGCGAAATGTATGGAGAACGCCGCGCCTCTGCTTTGAACATCATGAATTTGGCTTGGGGCGCTGGCGCAATTTCTTCCTCGCCTCTCGCCATGCTGACGATGCGCACGTCGCACGTCACGCTGCTTCTCTATGTCGTCGGGGCAATTTGCGCTGCGCTGGCGCTTGTGCTCTTGCGGATGTCCTTTGGCAAGCCACTGCATGAAGAAGATTCCACTCCTGCCGGAACGAACGTCAAAATAGCGGGGGGCGGTGTAGCGCTCCTGCTCGGAATTTTGTTTTTTACGTACGTAGGGACAGAGGTTGGGACTTCCTACTGGGCTCCGGCGCACGCGCAGCGAGCGGCGACGTGGAGCAGTAACATCTGGACGCTAGCCCCCATGTTTTTCTTCGCGGGCCTGCTCGGCGGGCGTGGAGTCGCGGCGGCAATTCTTCTTCGATTGAAGGAAGTAACGGTCGCTGTGGGAGGAGTCCTGCTTGCGGCAATTGGTGAATTGATATTTCTGAGTGCTCACTCTCATGTGGCGTTATTCGGCGGCGCCTTCCTCGCAGGACTAGGCCTGGCAAGTCTCTTCCCGATCTTCATTGCTTGGCTTTCCAAATGGTTTGGCGTGCGCGCACGAAAAGTTGGAGGCGTGATGTTTGCAATGGCGGCTGCCGGGAGCGCGCTCATGCCGCCGCTTGTGGGTGTCGTTTCGCGGTACGCGGGGAGCCTGCGCATCGGGCTCCTGGTACCGCTCGCCGGCTGCGCAATAATGTTAGCCGTGATCTCTTTACTACGGCCTAGCACTCGCGGCTAATCTGTTCTGCTCGCTATTTGCGCGGCTTGCAGCGCGCCAGGTGGCGGCGTGAGGTATTCTTAGTCCGTGCAGAATGCCGCTCCCTCGCATCGCTCGCCAACAACTGGACTATTGCTGGGGCTGGTGATCACACTCGCGGCCGTGCTGGCTTATGCGTATTACATCACGGCGCAGCTCGCCGGCCTGCGAAAGCTGCAAAGTGAAATGGTCGACAGGAACCGGAGAGACTCGCTGCAGCTGTTGCGAATTCAAAACGATTTGAATTCCATCGCGCTCGCGATGCGCGACATGCTGGACACGACCGAGCCATATCCTCTCACCGCTTGGTCGGCCCAATTCGACCGCATTCATCAGGATCTGGATGCCGGCCTCAAGCTCGAGGAGAGCCTCGCGGTGGTAAACCGTACACCGGAGCAGCGGCAGTACCTGACACAATCGCTGTCGCAGTTCTGGGACGCGGTGAATCGGATGTTCGCGCTGGCGCAAAGCGGCAAAGAGGCCGAAGCGCGAGAGCAGATTCGACTGTCGCTCCAGGCGCGCCAGCAAGCTCTCAGCACGGCTGTTTCGCGGCTCCTGGTGGAAAATAACGAAGGCGAAGAGCAGGCCGCGGCACGAATCGCTCAGATTTACGATGGCGTGCAGCGCCAGCTCTACATTTTTTTGGCGGCAACGCTCATCGCGATTGCAGCGACTAGCCTTTATCTCATCCGCAGCAACAAACAGATTTTTGCGCGGCTTGCAGAACTCTCCGAACAGCGAAGCGAATTGGCGCAAAAACTAATCTCGACACAAGAGTCCACTCTGCGGCATATCTCCCGTGAACTGCACGATGAGTTCGGCCAGGTCTTGACTGCCATCGGGTCCATGTTGCGCCGCGCTGGAAATCACCTGCCGGAAGGATCGCCTCCTCGCGAGGAGTTGAAAGAAGTCCAAGGCATCGCGCAAGCGACATTGAACAACATTCGAACGCTTTCCCAGGCCCTGCATCCAGTTCTTCTCGAAGAGGCGGGGCTGGAGAGCACTCTGGACTGGTATATTCCCACTGTGGAGCACCAGGCGGGCCTTACGCTGCACTATGAGAAGACCGGGAAGCCCTTCCCTGTGGAAACAGGCGCAGGCGTGCACGTCTATCGCGTCCTGCAGGAGGCGCTGAATAATGTGAGCCGGCATTCCGGAGCGCGCGAAGCGTGGATCCGGCTGAAGTTTTCCGCGAATTCTCTGGAGCTCGAGGTGGAGGATCATGGCACGGGCTTTGTGGCCGAAAAAGTGCAACGAGGGATCGGCCTCGTAGCCATGCGCGAACGCGCCGAACTGATCGGCGGTGTGTTGGCGGTATCGCCCCGCGCACCAGGCGGCACGCTCGTGCGGCTTGAGGTCCCTCGGGGTAAAGCGGAAGTCCATGGCGCATAAAATCACAGTGTTGCTTGCCGACGATCACGCGCTCGTCCGGCGCGGGTTTCGCCGCATGCTGGAGGACGACGCGGAGATCTCCGTCGTCGGAGAAGCCAGCACCGGCAAGGAGGCCGTGCGTCTCGCCCTTGAATTGCGGCCGAAGGTGATCGTCATGGACTGCGCGATGCCGGAGCTGAGCGGCATCGAAGCCACGCGCAAGATCCTGGAGAAATTTCCGGAAGCGGAAATCCTGATGTTGAGCATGCATTCCGAGGAAACCCTCGTGGGCCAGGCTCTCGATGCCGGCGCGCGCGGCTACGTTCTGAAAAATGCCATGGATCTCGACCTGGTGAGTGCGGTGAAGAGTGTGGCGGGCGGCATGACCGTGCTCGATCCGCAAGTATCCCCCACCGAGAATTTGCGGGGGGAGCGCGGGGGCGGATTGACGCCGCGCGAGCTGGAAATCCTGCAGCATATCGTCGCCGGCAAATCCAACAAGGAAATTGCCGCGGAACTGAACCTCAGCGCGAATACCGTGGCCGTTCATCGCGCCAACATCATGGATACGCTGGGAATTCACAAAACGGCGGAACTGGTGGTCTACGCCATTCGCAACGGCCTGGTCACGCTGCCGTGATTCGACGGGATTTCCTGTTGGGCGCTTGCGCAACGGGTTTTGCGGCTGTTTTGACTCCGGCCCGGTCTCAAAAACAATCGATCCCCGGACTCACGTTTCGCTTTTCGGACGTGACCGCCGCTGCGGGCATTCACTTCCGGCACAACAGTGGCGGTTACGGCGGCAAGCTCCTCCCCGAGACGCTGGGTTCTGGTTGTGCATTCCTCGATTACGATGGCGACGGCTGGCAAGACATTCTTCTCGTTAACGGATCGGACTGGCCCGGACACAAACGCCAGCGCTCCTCCCTCCGGCTCTACCGCAACAATCGCAACGGCACGTTTACGGATGTAACGCGAAGCGCGGGCCTGGATATCGAGATGTATGGCATGGGTGTGGCTGTCGGTGACTACAACAACGACGGATTTCCTGACATTTTCATCACCTGCGTGGGGCAGAGCCGCCTTTTTCGTAACACCGGCAGAGGAACTTTTGTGGATGCGACGCGTGTAAGCGGCCTCTTCGGGCACCGGGGCTTCAGCACTTCTGCGCTCTGGTTTGACTACGATCGCGATGGCTTGCTGGACCTCTTCGTCTGCAACTACGTGCGCTGGTCGCCGGAACAAGATGTGTTCTGCAGCCTCGACGGCACGCACAAGTCGTATTGCACGCCGGAAGCCTACCGCGGCGACACCTGCTGGCTCTTCCACAACCGGGGTAACGGAACCTTTGAAGATGTAACGGCGACGAGCGGAATTTTTGACAGCAGTTCAAAATCGCTGGGCGTCGCGATGTTTGACTACGATCAGGATGGGTGGCCGGACCTGCTCGTAGCAAACGACACGCAACCCAACAAACTGTATCGCAACTTGCGCAACGGCAAATTCAAGGATGTCGCGGTGGAGGCTGGCCTGGCTTTCAGCACAGAAGGAAAAGCACGCGCCGGCATGGGTGTGGACATCGGGGATTTCGAAAACTCCGGCAAGCCCGGAGTAGCCATCACCAACTTTGACAACGAGATGATCGGACTCTATCGCTCGAATGCTACGGGACTTTTCGACGATACCTCCATCCCCTCCGGAGTCGGAGCTGCGTCGCGAAATAGCCTCGGGTTCGGCTGCATGTTTCTTGACGTGGACCTCGACGGTTTTCTGGACCTGGCGGTCGTCAATGGCCACATTGATGAGACCGTTCGAAGCATTCGGGGGAACACCGGATACGCGCAACCTCCACAACTCTTCCTGAACCGAGGCGGCGGAAAGTTTCGAGATGTGGCTGAGGGCGCTGGCGGCGGATTCGAAACGCCCAAAGTGGGGCGGGGACTTGCATACGGGGATTTCGACCGCGACGGCGATCCGGACATCCTGATGACTACGAACAATGGTCCAGCATATTTGTACCGGAACGATCAGGCAGAGCGCCATCGCAGCATTCGATTTTACTTGCGAGGGCTGAAGTCCAATCGCGACGCCATCGGCGCTTCCGTTCGCATTTTCTATGAGGGGCAAATGCAATCGAGAATGGTTCGGGGTGGTTCCAGCTATCTTTCCCAATCGGAGTTGCCGATTACATTTGGACTCGGCACGCGCGACAAGATTGATCGCATGGTGATTGACTGGCCCAGCGGCCGTACCGAAGAATTTAAAGAGCTTCGTAGTGGAAGTTCCTATAAATGCTTGGAAACAAAAGGGATAGAGGTGCAACCGGGCTTCTAGTGCTTTTACAGTATTGCCAGCTCGAATCTCGAACCATATAAATGACCGCAATAGTAGCTCCGCCTCCCATCGAGCGTTGCTCGGCTTGCTTCGAGGCACCCCAAACTGAATTGCGGCCGGATGTTACTCAGACATCCGGCCGCTGTCGTATTATGCGAGAACCGCGCGCGGGCGGACATGATGGCGATTGATTCTCAGAAACGTTGGTTATCCCGAAGCTTGATTGCGCTGGTAGCGAGTGCTGTCTATTTGTACGCGTATCCCTCTGCGACGATTTACTTTGGAATTGTGGTTTTGTTTCATGTTGCGGCCGGAATCGTTTTTTCTGTTCTGCTGGGTTTCACACTGTTTCGTCTGCTCGGAAACGAGGGTCTGCTGGCGCGATTTGGTTGGATCTTGTTGGCTATGGGGGCGATTCTCGGCATCACGCTGATCAAGATTGGTACACCGAGTCATTTGAAGTCCTGGCTGTACGCCCACATCGCGATGTGTATGTCCGGGGCATTGTGCTTGCTCGCTTCGTGGCTGGCGTCGCGCGAATGGCTGGGCCGTGGCGCCGCCCAACGCGGCTTGGGATTTGTTGCGCTACTGCTCTTAACTGCGGGAATCGTCGCAGGCGCCTGGTGGACTCGCGAGATCGCATGGCAAAAAGCGAACCGCATCTCCAATCCGCTGATGCCGCCGGAGACGATGAATGGCGAGGGCGACGGGCCGCAAGGCAAATTTTTCCCGAGCTCCGCGCAGACCAGACATGGCGGCAACATCCCGTCCAAATACTTCATGCAGTCCGACGCTTGCCAGCGCTGCCACGGCGACATCTACAAGCAGTGGGACAGCTCGATGCACCATTTCTCTTCTTTCAACAACCAGTGGTATCGCAAGAGCATCGAGTACATGCAGGAAGTCGCGGGCGTGAAGTCGTCGAAATGGTGCGCCGGTTGCCACGATCCGGCGCTGCTCTACAGCGGCTTGTTCGATACGCCGATCAAACAGATTGTGGATCGCCCGGAAGCCCGCGCGGGTCTCGGATGCCTGATGTGCCACAGCATCGTGCAAGTGAAAAGCACCATGGGCCAGGGTGATTTTTTCCTGGAGTACCCGAAGCTTCATGAACTGGCGGCCAGCGAAAATCCTGTGGTCCGTTCGCTCCACGACTTCCTGGTTCGCCTGAACCCCGAACCCCACCGCCGTACCTTTCTCAAGCCGTTCATGCGCGCGGACACGGCGGAGTTCTGTTCTTCCTGCCACAAGGTTCACCTGGATGTCGCGGTGAATCGCTATCGCTGGATTCGCGGCTTCAATGAATACGATAACTGGCAGGCCAGCGGAGTTTCGGGACAGGGCGCGCGCGCGTTCTACTATCCGAAAGCGCCCATGAATTGCGCGGACTGCCACATGCCCCAGGTGCCGTCGAACGACGCTGGCAACATCAAAGGATTGGTGCATTCGCATCGCTTCCCCGGCGCCAACACCGCCGTGCCCACTGCCAATCAGGACCAGGCGCAATTCGAATTCACTAAAAAATTCCTGCAAGACAAACAACTGACCGTTGATATCTTCGCGATTTCCCCAGCGGGTAACGAAGCGAGTGCGCCCGTCAGGACCGAGATGGGGAAGCCTGAGCTCTCGACGACCTTCGCCGTCGGCGAAGAATCTGATGTCTCATTGCCGAAAGGACCGGCCGGCGAAGTCCGTCCTGTCACCGCGCCCATCGATCGCACGGATGCGGCAGTTCGCCGGGGCGATGACGCTCGCGTGGACGTCGTTGTGCGCACGCGCAAGGTCGGGCACTTCTTCCCCGGCGGGACGGTGGACGCTTTCGACGCCTGGCTTGAATTGCAAGCCACCGATGAAAAGGGCCAGACGATTTTCTGGAGCGGCAAGGTTGAGGACGGTGGTAAGGGCCCCGTTGAGGCCGGGGCGCACTTCTATCGCTCGCTTCAGATTGATGGGCACGGCAATCCCATCAATAAACGAAACGCTTGGGCGACGCGGTCGGTTGTCTACGTTCGCCTCATTCCTCCAGGCGCGGCGGATACGGCGCACTATCGCCTGCACATTCCGGAAAATGCGGGCGACAAGATCACTCTTCATGCCAAGCTCAACTATCGGAAGTTCAGTTGGTTCAATACGCGCTTCTCTTTTGCAGGCGTCGAAGCGGACAAAACGGGGCCGGAAGACCTCAGCACAGCAACCACGCCGGATTACGACGATCGCCAATGGTATTTCAACGGCGACACGTCGAATGTCTCAGGCAACCTTAAAGCGATTCCTGATCTGCCCATCATCACCATTGCCGAGGACACCAAAACGTTGCGGGTGCTCCCGCGAAATGTTCCGCCGCCCCAACCGAAGACCGTTTCCACAAAAGAAGAGTGGACGCGATGGAACGACTATGGGATCGGCCTTTTCTTGCAGGGGGATTTGAAGGCGGCCGCCGCGGCGTTCGAAAAAATCACTCAAGCCGATCCGCACAATCCCGACGGCTGGACCAACATCGGGCGCGTTTTGGTGCAGGAGGGTGATACCGCCGGGGCGCGAAAAGTGCTCGAGAAATCTCTGGCGATCGACCCGCGCCTTGCACGGACGAATTTCTTTTACGCCCGGGCCCTCAAAGAAGACGGCGACTATGACGGCGCGATGGTTCATCTGCGGACGGTGCTGGAGCAATTCCCGCGCGACCGCGTGGTGCGCAATGAGCTGGGCCGCGTTCTATTTCTTCAGAAGCGCTACGCAGACGCCGTGGAGGAATTTGAACAAACGCTTTCCATCGATCCCGAGGATTTGCAGGCGCATTACAACCTGATGCTCTGCTACAACGGACTGGGTGACGATGCCAAAGCGAACAAGCATAAGACGCGTTACCTTCGATTTAAGGCCGACGAATCAGCCCAGGCGATTACCGGGCCCTACCGCCAGACGCACCCGGAAGATAACAACGAAAGGCAGCCGATCCACGAACACGTCAGCGTTGCGCTTGCACCGGCGCAGCGAAAGAAAGTTCCCGCACGGCAGGCCGCATCTCGCACCGCAGTTCAGGAAGGATCTCGGCCCAGTGGCTCCCGATAAATCCTCCTTTTCAATGCACATCAAGGAGCACTCCGCATGACATGGATCAAGACTCTTCGCATGGACGAAGACGAGCGCGTGAAGAAAGCCATCGAGGACGAACGAAAGCTCTATCCGGCGGAGTATCGCACTCCGGCGCCCGCAGTCGATCGCGGCGAGGCGGAAAGCATTACGGCGTCGCACTCGCTGATTCCCGATGCTCTCTTTCACTCGTTTTCGGCGTTCGGCGTCATGCTGTCTCCCGACCTTCCGCTGAAGCGGCGCCAGCACGAGATGATCGCCACGGTGGTTTCGATAACGAACCGGTGCCACTATTGAATCGAATCGCACGCAGAGTTTCTGCGTAGGGTCACGCTGGATGAAAAGATGGTGGACGCGCTTCGCATGGACTATCGGACCGCGCCGATCAGCGAACAAGAACGCACGATGCTGGATTACGTCGTGAAACTCACGAAGGACGCCACGAAGTGCCGCCCGGAAGACCACGCGAAGCTGCGAGCCGCCGGCTTCGACGACAAAGGGATTCTGCAGATCACGCTCATCGCCGCGTGGTTCAACTACATTAATAAGGTGGCAGACGCGCTCGGCGTGGGCCGCGACTGAATCATGGGGGGAATGGTGAAACGTCCGCTTGCGATTGCTCTTATTTTCTTGCTGGAAGCACTTCTCATGACTAAAACAGGAATCGGAGCAGCCGCTGAAACGGTGTCGATTCAATTTCGCGACGTTACGCAGCAGGCTGGGATTCGTTTCGTCCACAACAATGGCGCCTTCGGGAAGAAATTCCTGCCCGAAACGATGGGCCCGGGCGTGGCCTTCATTGACTATGACAACGACGGCTGGCCGGACATTTTCCTCGTCAACGGGATGGACTGGCCGGGCCACGTTCAGAAACATTCCACGCCGAAGCTGTATCACAACAATCATGACGGCACGTTCACGGATGTCACGCATAAAACCGGCCTGGACGTGGAACTATTTGGAATGGGCGTGGCCGTGGGCGACTACGACAACGATGGCTACGACGATCTGTTCGTCACCTCGTACGGGCAGAGCCGCCTCTTCCACAACAACGGTAACGGCACGTTCACAGATGTCACCCAAAAAGCAGGTTTGCTCGGTCCGAAGGAATTCAGCAGCAGCGCAGCGTGGGTTGACTACGACAAGGATGGCCGCCTCGACCTCGTCGTTGGAAATTATGTGCAGTGGACGCCGGAGACGGATCTCTACTGCACTCTCGATGGGAAAAGCAAATCGTACTGCACACCGGAATCCTACAAAGGCACCTTCGTGCGCCTGTGGCACAATCGCGGCGATGGAACTTTTGAAGACGTAACGCAAAAAGCTGGCCTCGACGAGCCGACCTCGAAAACGCTGGGCATCGCCGTGCTCGATTACGACAATGACGGCTGGCCCGATCTCTTGTTGTCGAATGATACGCAGCCGAACAAGCTTTACCGCAACAACGGAAATGGCACCTTCACGGAGAAAGCCGTCGTCGCGGGCGTTGCATTCAGCGAGGACGGAGTCGCGCGCGCTGGCATGGGCGTGGACGCATCCGACTACGATCATTCGGGCTTTCCGAGCCTCCTGATCACCAATTTTTCAAACCAGATGATTTCTCTCTATCACAACGAGGGAAAAGGATTGTTCGTCGATGAAGCTCCGCGCTCGGATATCGGGCGCGCGTCGCTCCTCACACTGGGATTCGGCTGCTTTTTCTTCGATTACGATCTGGACGGCTGGCCCGATGTTCTCGTCGCCAACGGCCATATTGATGCGGACATTCAGCGCGTGCAGTCCAACGTGAAATACGCCATGCCTCCGCATCTCTTCCGGAACACCGGCAAGGGGAGATTTGAAGAAGTCACCAAGTCGCTCGGCCAGGCGTTTACAACCCCGCGTGTTGGACGTGGAGCTGCCTACGCCGATTTCAATAATGACGGCCGCCTGGATTTACTCCTTTCCACCAATGGCGGTCCGGTCTACCTATTCCGGAATGATGCACAAGGCATCGCAGCATCGAACAGGAGCCTACGCATCAAGCTGATTGGCACGAAATCCAACCGCGATGGCTTGGGCGCAACGGTGCGCGTTACATCTGGTGGGGAAACGCAAACCCAGATGCTCCGCAGCGGCTCCAGTTATCTTTCGGCGAGCGAACTTGTTTTGACCTTTGGTCTCGCGCAGCGCGAAAAGGCCGACAGCATCGAGATCCGCTGGCCCAGCGGCCAAGTGGATCGGCTCTCCGGGGTGTCCGCTGGTCAGACCGTCACCTTGACCGAAGGAAAAGAGATCACTTCCTCGCGCACCTACGAAAAGAAGAAATGAGCCTACTTCACCGGCCAGCTTTCCGTTGTCGTCGGTCTTTGACCTGAGTCTGAACAGAAAACTCTTACAGCAAAATAAAAACGCCCCCGATTCGATCGGGGGCGTTTTTCATTGCCTTAATGCATTAGCTCTAGAAAAGATTCCAGAGGAACTGGTTGTACACCTCGTGGTGGTATTGCACTTCGGGCACCTTCACGACTGTTCCGAGAGAGCGCGGGCAGCGGTCGGCGGCGGCGCGCTTGAGGTCCGCGTACCGAGCCTTAACGTCGGCGCCAAGGAGGGTGGTGGTCCAGTCGGCCTTTTCGAAGTTTTCGAGTGCCGTATAGATGTTGTCCGGCAAGTAGCGTTGAGCCGAGCGCAGATTCTTAATCTTGGCTACCTCGCCGTCCAATCCAGACTTGAAGATCGAGTACATCACCATGTACGGGTTTGCGTCAGGAGCGACTGCGCGCACTTCGGTGCGCATGCTGCGTTCGTTGCCAATGGGGATGCGCACCATAGCTCCGCGGTTGACGGGCGAAGCATTAAGCTGATTAGGCGCTTCGAAGTGCGGGTCAAGGCGGCGATAGGCATTCACGCTGGAGTTGAAGAGCAGGCAGATGTCGTTGCCATGGGTGAGGATACGGTCCACGAAGTCCCAACCAAATTTGCTGAGCTTTTCTTCCCCCTTGGGATCCCAGAAGAGGTTTTTGCCGTCCTTGCTGACGGAGACGTTGGTGTGCATTCCGTTGCCATTGACGCCGACGACCGGCTTCGGAAGGAAGCAGGCGGTGAACCCCATGTTGGTGGCGACCTGGCGGCAAATCAGTTTGTAAAGCTGAATCTGGTCGGCGGCGGATACCACTTCGCCGTAGCCGTAGTTGATTTCGAATTGCGAGGGCGCGACTTCAGGATGATCTTTCTCGTTCTGGAATCCCATGGCTCGCTGGACTTCGGCGGTGGTATCAATAAATGTGCGGAGCGGATCGCCGGGGAGGGAGTGGTAATAACCACCGGTATTGACGTATTCGAATTTGCCGGTTTCGTTGTAATTCCGCTCCGCGTTCTGGCCTTTGAAAAGGAATCCCTCGATTTCATTGGCGGCATTGAGCGTGTAGCCTTTTTTCTCGTGGAGAGTGTCGGCGTAACCCTTCAGGACTCCGCGAATGTCGGCGGAGTAAGGCGAGCCGTCCTTGTCGATCACGTGGCCGAAGATGAGGACCTTGCCGGATCCAAACACATCTGCAGGCGCCCAGTAAAACGCACCCCAATCCATCGTCAGCCGCAGATCGCTCTCCCGCTGCGCGGTGAAGCCGCGGATCGAGGAGCCGTCGAACGTCAGGTTATCCCAGCTCTTGATGAGAAACTTCTTGTCGTAGTCGAGCATGTGCAGGCGGCCTTC
>Ga0137391_10000849_pt1 | contig 21934 bp, 19 predicted proteins | sample 15con2h24BmetaG_FD_101399 | JGI IMG/M metagenome (GOLD analysis project Ga0137391, IMG submission 101399) | Vadose zone soil microbial communities from Angelo Coast Range Reserve, California, USA - 15con2h2.4B metaG | ecosystem: Environmental > Terrestrial > Soil > Vadose zone > Saprolite...
CGCTCGCGGCTCGAGCCGACCACGCCATGGACCTGCACGCCGAGCCGGCGAAGCGCGTCGACATGGACCACGCCGATGAAACCGGTGCCGACGACCGCGGCCCCGATCTCGCTAAGAGGCCTCAATCTCCATCGAGGTACCAGTTTCGCTGAGCGTTGCCCCTGCGTGTGGTGGGCTCGTCGTTTGCCCTTGCCACGTCCGCGCACCAGGCCACCGCGTTGGCGATCACGCGTTGGACCTCCGGCTGGTGGTAAACGGGGAACTCCTGGTCGCCAGGGCCGAAGTAGAAGATCCGGCCCAGACCGCGGGTGAAGCAGCAGCCGCTGCGGAAGACCTCGCCGCCTTCGAACGAGCTGATGAAGACGAGGTCGTCCGGCTGGGGGATGTCGAAGAACTCGCCGTACATCTCCTGGTGAGGGATGACGATCGGCTGCGGCACGCCGGCCGCGGTCGGGTGGCCGGGGTTCACGGTCCAGATGACCTCGCGCTCACCGCCCGGGTCGGACCTCCAGCGCAGGTTGCAGGTCGTGCCCATGAGCCGCATGAAGATCTTCGACTTGTGCGTCGAGTGCAGCGCGACCAGGCCCATTCCCGCCAGGACGCGGGCGTGCACCCGCTCGACGACATCGTCCGAAACCTGGTCGTGCGCGGCGTGTCCCCACCAGGTCAGGACGTCGGTCCCGTCGAGCACCTCGTCGGTCAGGCCGTGCTCCGGCTCGGCCAGCGTCGCGACGCGGACCGTGATGTCGCCGCCCAGCTCGCGCCGCACGCCTTCGACGATCGGGGCGTGCATCCCGCGCGGGTAGATCTTCTTGACCGACTCCTCGCGCTGCTCGTGAACGTTCTCGTTCCAGACCGTCACGCGTAATCGACGGCCCGCCTTCAAATCGTCAGGGCTTCCCCGGTGCGGTGGATGGCCACGGGCTCGCGCAGAGCGGCCGACTCGACGGCCGCGGCCATCAGCGCGATCGTGCCCAGGTTGTTGCGGCCTGACGTCTCGGCCTCCCGGCCGGACCGGATCGCGGCGGCGAACTCGGTCAGCGTCCCCCACGTCCCCGTGCGCGGCACCGCCGGCAGGGTGATGACGCGAGGTTCCTCGTTGCGCGGCCGCACGATCACTCTGTCCTGGGTGACGTCGCTGTCGGCGGCGCTGGTCCACGTCACCTCGCCGTTCTCGAACTCCATCCTCCACTCGCCGGCCCACGGAGTGACTGGCCCGGCGCTGATCCAGCTCCCGCGGTAGCTGACCACCACGCCGCCCTCGAAGTCGATCGTGGCGACCGTGACCGACGGTCCGCTGAACGAGGTCCACTCCGGGTTCCATGCTTCGCAGAAGATGCGGCGCGGCTCGCGGCTCAGGATCATCCGCAGCAGGTCGAAGTGATGGATCGACATGTCGACGAGCAGAGGCTGCTCCTCGAGGTGATGCCTTCCCTTGCCATTCGGCCCCGCCGTCGAGTAGCGGCGGAAATCGATCTCCACCGCGTACAGCTTGCCGAGCGCCGACTCGTGGACCATGGACGCGATCACCCGCGGCGCGGGGAAGAAGCGGTAGTTCTGGCTCACCATGAGGACCAGGCTGCGCTCGGCCGCCATGTCGACCAGCGCCTTGGCCTCGGCAACGCTGGGCGCAAAGGGTTTCTCGAGCAGCACGTGCAGGCCGGCGTCGAGGGCGGCCCTGGTCAGAGGGACGTGGGCCGGCAGCGCGGTCGTGTTGAGAAGGGCCTCGGGATGGGTCGCGGCGATGGCTTCGGTCAGCGACTCGAAGCAGCGCTCGGCCGGCACTCCGGCCTCCTCCTTCAGCGCGTCAAGGGCGTACGGGTCGTTGTCGACGTAGGCGACGAGCTCGACCTCGTCGATCTCGGGAACGACCCGTCTCGCCCAGTTACGGCCGTGCGGGCCGAGGCCGACCTGCAGCAAACGAAGCGGAATCACGGCGGAGAATGATGCAGGAACTCGCTGTCGCTTGATGATGCTTAACCGCGATTCTCACGAGGATTCGCGGACGATCAGGCGGACGGGGAGGAGGACGTCGCTCGGCGCGATCGGACCGCCTGCCGCCATGCCCAGCAGGAGGCGCATCGCCTCGGCGCCCGTCTCGTAGAAGGGGATGTGGACGGTGGTCAGCGCGGGCACGGTGTACGCGGCCATCTCGATGTCGTCGCAGCCGACCACGGCGCAGGTCGCGGGCACGCGCCTGGCGTGGCGGCGCAGAGCGCTCAGCGCGCCGATCGCCATGACGTCGTTCTGGGCAAAGATCGCGGTGATGCCCGGCCGGCGCTCGAGCAGACGGTCCGTCGCCGACACCGCGCCCTCGATCTGCCACATACCTTCCTCCACCAGCTGCTCGTCGATGGGCAGGCCGGCGTCAGCGAGGGCATTGCGGTAGCCGCGCAGCCTTGACTCCGTGACGTGCCTGCCCCGTGTGCCGGTGATCGTCGCGATCACGCGGTGTCCCCTGTCGATCAGATGCCGCGTTGCGATGACGCCCGTGCTCTCCTGGTCCGACCCGACGGTCGCGACCCCGCCGCCTGGCACGGGATGGAGGCTGACCACCGGCAGGGTTCGATCGAGCACGTGGGCGAGGGCCAGGTCGTCCTCCATCTGCGGCGCGGCGAGCAGGATGCCGTCGACCCGCCGCTCCATCATCGCCGGGAGCGCGTACTCGGTCACCGAGCCCTCGGGCTCGACGCTCGTGATCATCACGCCGTAACCCTGCCGTCGCGCCTCCTGCTCGGCGCCGCCGATGAAACGGCTCAGGTCGTGGTCGCGGAGATCGCTCGCGATCACGCCGACGGTTCGTGTCTGCTGCATGACCAGGCTTCGCGCCTGCAGGTTGGGCACATAGCCCAGGTCGCTGGCCGCCTGCAGGATGCGCGCCCGCGTCACCTCTGACACGGAGCCGCCGCCGTTCAGGACCTTGCTCGTGGTCTGGAAGCTGACGCCCGACTGCGCCGCCACGTCCTTCACCGAAACGTGCCGCGGCCTCTGCACCTTCACGTCCCAAGGTATTATGCGCGGGCGTGAGCGAACGTTCGCCTTGATCGAGCCCAGAGCGGAATATCCGCGGCCGTCCCTCGAGCGGGAGAAATGGGTCAGCCTGAATGGCGAATGGGAGTTCGGGGCGGGCTCCAACCGGCGATTCGACCGCACCATCCTGGTCCCGTTCTGCGCGGAGTCGACGCTCTCGGGGCTCGGCGAGCTGCCAGGAGATGTGGTCTGGTACCGGCGGCGTTTCGACGCCCCCGACGCCGAGGCCCTGCTCCTGCATTTCGGCGCGGTCGACTATCGGGCGACCGTGTGGGTCAACGACATCGAGGTTGCGCGCCACGAGGGGGGCCATGTCCCGTTCAGCGCCGACATCAGGGCGGTGGCGCGACTTCGCGACAACGTCCTCGTCGTCCGGGCCGAAGACCCCCTCCGCGACAAGACGATCCCCCGCGGCAAGCAGTACTGGGAGGAAGTCCCGGAGGGCATCTTCTACACGCCGACGACCGGGATCTGGCAGACGGTCTGGCTCGAGCCCCTGCGCAAGAAGCACATCCGCCGGCTGCGCCTGACTGGGGACCTGGAGGCCGGAGCGGTCGACTTCGAGGTGGATGGCGATGGCGAGGTCGAGCTGGTGGCGAAGCTGGGCGGCGAGGTGGCCGGCAGGTGGTCGGGGCATCCCGGAAAGGGACGGCTGCAGCTCGAGCAAGCGATGCCGTGGCACCCCGACTCGCCTGCGCTGTACGAGCTCGAGGCAACGCTGCGCCACCGCGGCGAGGCCGTCGATCGCGTCCGCAGCTACTTCGGGCTCCGCAAGGTCGAGACCCGGGACGGCCGCTTCTGGCTGAACGGCACCCCCTTCGTCCAGCGGCTGGTGCTGGACCAGGGCTACTTTCCTGACGGCCTGCTGACTGCGCCATCCGACGAGGCGCTGCGCCGCGACATCGAGCTTGCGCGGGCGCTCGGCTTCAACGGGGCGCGCAAGCATCAGAAGGTCGAGGACCCGCGGTGGCTCTACTGGGCCGACAGGCTCGGTTTCCTGGTGTGGTCGGAGATGCCCAGCTTTCACCGGCACACCGCCGACGCCGAGCGCCGGCTCGCCGCCGAGTGGAGCGAGGTCGTGCGTCGTGATCGCGATCATCCATCGGTCGTGACGTGGGTCGTGGCCAACGAGAGCTTCGGCCTCGGCGACGTGGACCCCGCTGTCCGCTCGAGGTTCCTGGTCCGGCTCTACAAGCTCACCCACGACCTCGACGGCACGCGCCCGGTCGTCTCGAACGACGGCTGGGAGCACGCGCTCAGCGACCTGTGCACCATCCACGACTACTCGGAGCCGTCCGCCCTGGCCGGCCGCTACCGGACACTCGAGTCCGCGCTGGACGGCAGCGCGAACGGGCATGCGGCTTACGACCCGGGGTTCGGCTATCGCGGCGAGCCGGTCCTCGTCACCGAGTTCGGCGGTCTCCGGGTCGCCGGCTCCGGCGGCTGGGGCTGGCTCGACGTGAAGGACGAGCACGAATTCGTCGATGCATACGGCAGGCTGGTCGAGAGCCTGGTCGGTCCGGGGCCGGTCGAGGGCTTCTGTTACACGCAGCTGACCGACGTGCAGCAGGAACAGAACGGCCTGCTCACAGCCGAGCGCGCGCCGAAGGTCGACCCGAACCTTCTTCACGCGCTGACCATGACGCCCAAGCGCGCGCTATAGTCCGCACGCACCGATGGAACCTGGCCCGCCAGCCGAGGAAGAGCCGCCGCAGGAACCCAACACCGATAGCTTCCTCGCCGCCCTGCTCGTCGACGACGCGCAGGTCGTGGTCGACTCGGTCACGGGCAAGGCGTCCGTCTCGGACCGCAAGGGGCGGGCCGGCGAATCCGGCGACGAGGAGGCGAGTCAAGAAGTTCGTCCTTGACAGCGCGCCGGGGACGGCCTACGATCCAGCTCGATAAACCGTTTTACTAAATCGGTTTAGAAATCGGTTGGGGGAGGCGTTGTGACCATGTCAGGAGCCTGGTCGGGTGCCCCGGGTCACCATCGCTGACGTGGCGTCGGCGGCGGGCGTCTCCAAGACCGCCGTCTCCTTTGCGTTCAACAACCCCGAGCGGCTGGGCCAGGCCACGCTCGAGCGGGTGCTCGGGGTCGCGCAGGACCTCGGCTACACCCCTCACCCGGCGGCGCGCGCCCTGTCGATGCGGCGGAGCGGGACGATCGGGATCCTCATCCCCCAGCGCCTCTCGACCGTGTTCGCAAACCCGTTCGTGAGCGAGCTCATCCAGGGTCTCGGCGAGCAGTGCGAGGAGCACGACCTGACGCTGCTGTTGGTGCCGCCGCTGGACGGTTCGCTCGAAGGCGCGATTCGCCAGGCGTCGGTGGACGGCTTCATCAGCCTCGGCCTGAGCCCCGACGACCGCGCGCTGGAGGTACTCGACCGGATCGGCATCCCAACCGTGCTGGTCGACTCGGACAGCTCGCCCTCGCACCCGGCGATCAACATCGACGACGAAGGCGGGGCGCAGGCGGCGGCCCAGCACCTGCTCGATCTCGGCCACCGCCGGCTGGCGATCATCGTGCTGCCACCGGCGAGGGCGCAGGTGACGAGCACCCCGACGGCCGGGCGACGGTTGGCCGGATACCAGAAGGCGATCCGGGCCGCGGGAGCGCCGGAGCCGCACGTGGTCGTCGCGGGTATCTCGGTGCCTGCGGGAGCGCGCGCGTTCGAGTCGATGCCGAAGGGCAGGCGCCGGCCCACCGGGGTGCTCGCCATGAGCGACATGGCCGCCATCGGCGTCATGTCGGCGGCTCAGTCGGCGGGCCTGCGGGTCCCCGAGGACCTGTCGGTGGTCGGGTTTGACGACGTGCCGGCTTCGGCGTGGACCAACCCACCGCTCACGACGGTGCGGCAGCCGATCGTGGAGAAGGGCCGTCTGGCCGCGCGCCTCCTGATCCAGCGCATGAAAGGCAAGATTGTGGAGTCGCCGTCGCCTCTCCGCACGAGCCTGGTGGTCCGGAACTCAACCTCGAGTCCTGCTGACTCGGATTTGCCAATTACGCGGAGGTAAATAGAATTGTGTTTGGGGGTCTCGCCTGTGGCAATCGAGTGCGGACTCGGTAAAGGGAAAGGGAATAGATGGCATCAGTAACTTATGACCACGTCGTCAAGCGCTATACCGCCGACCTGACAGTCGTCAAGGATTTCAACGTCGAGATCAAGGACAAGGAGTTCATGGTCCTGGTCGGACCCTCCGGCTGCGGCAAGTCGACCGCGCTCCGCATGCTCGCCGGGCTCGAGCAGATCAGCGAGGGCCGCATCCTCATCGGGGACCGGGTCGTGAACAACGTCGCGGCCAAGGACCGCGACATCGCGATGGTGTTCCAGTCCTACGCGTTGTACCCGCACATGACGGTGTACGACAACATGGCCTTCCCCCTTCAGATGCAGCACATGAAAAAGACCGAGATCGACAAGCGCGTGCGCAATGCGTCGCGCATCCTCGGCCTGGACAACTTCCTGAAGCGGAAGCCGCGCGCACTGTCCGGCGGCCAGCGCCAGCGCGTGGCGCTCGGGCGCGCCATCGTGCGCAGCCCCAAGGTCTTCCTGCTCGACGAGCCGCTTTCCAACCTCGACGCCAAGCTGCGCGGCCAGACCCGCGTCGAGCTGCAGAAGCTGCATCGCGACCTGCAGACGACTTTCATCTACGTCACGCACGACCAGGTCGAGGCGATGACGATGGGCGACCGGATCGCGATCATGAACGCGGGCATCCTCCAGCAGGTCGGCACGCCGGGCGACATCTACGACCACCCCGCAAACCTCTTCGTCGCGGGCTTCATCGGCACGCCGACGATGAACTTCATCCCGGCCGCGGTCACCAACGGCTCGGCCAAGGCTTCGGGCTTCGAAGTCAAGCTGCCCAAGCCGCTTGCTCCGGGCAAGGGCACGCTCGGGTTCCGGCCTGAGGCGGTCACCGACCGCATCGTCGACGGATCGCCTTCGATGGAGATGAAGGTCGACGTGGTGGAGCGGCTCGGCTCAGACCAGTTCCTGTACGGGCAGGTGGGTGGAGACCAGGTCACGGCCCGGGTCGATCCGCGCATGAGCGTTGCGCCGGGCGACAAGGTGAAGTTGGGTCTGGACACCCGCGGCATGCACTTCTTCGACGCCGAGAGCGAGCAGGCGCTTCTGTAACCCGGCGGGCACATAGTCCGGGGTCGGTTTGGGCGTAGAGCGCATCCGCGCCATCCAGGACTTTGATTCCGCGCGCGCTCGTGCCTTCCGGCGCAGCCTCACGACGATCCTGACCGGCCGGGCGCAGCGGCTGCGCTCCATCGAGCCGATGCTCAGGGCTGCGGGCTTCGAGGGCAGGTCGTTTGGCGGGGTCAAGGAGATCGCGGTCGACCACATCGTGGGTTCGGCCGCGCCCGACGTGAAGACAGGCGATTTCGACCCGGCGTTCCTTCCCCTCAACCGGCGCATGCGCGAGCGGTGGACGCGCATCTACCAGGCGATGGTCGAGGGCGACGAGCTGCCGCCGATCGACGTCTACAAGGTGGACGACAACTACTACGTGATCGACGGCCATCACCGGGTCTCGGTCGCGAGAAACCTCGGAAGGCCGGTCATCAACGCGCGCGTGATCAACGTGAAGACACGCGCGCCGCTCGGTCCCGACGTCGACCCGGCGGCCCTGCTGCGGGCGGCGGAGTATGCGGCGTTTCTCGAGGCGACGCAGCTGCACCGCACGCGTCCGGAAGCCCGACTCGAGTGCGGCCGGTTGGGGCGCTACGACGAGATCATGCAGCACATCATCGGCCACGGCTATTTCCTCTCTCTCGAGCAGCATCGCCAGGTGCCACTCCAGGAGGCGGCGTCCAGCTGGTACGACCACGTCTACCACCCGATCGCCGAGGCGATTCGCAAGCACAAAGTGCTCGAGCAGCTCCCCGGATGGACGGAGGCGGACCTGTACGTCGAGATCACGCGTCGCTGGATGGCGTTGAGCCAGGAGGGCGAGGAGGCTGGACCGGAAGAGGCGGTGCAGGCACTGCTGACGGAGAACGCTCGCCGCTGGTGGCGCCGCCGGCGCAAGATCCAGCTCGACCCGTGATCGGACTCCGCCTGACTGCCGACGATTGCGCCTCGTTGTATCCAACGGCGCGTTTCGAGGTCCTGGATTCAGCTCCGTTGGCGCCAACGGTGCGGAATTCGTGATCGGCATCATCTTCGGGCCGCCCGGCAGCGGCAAGGGGACGCAGGCGGCCAGGATCGAGGACGAGTTCCGTCTGAAGCACCTATCGACCGGCGACATACTCCGGGCGGAGGTGGCGCGCGGAACTCCGGTCGGCAGGGAGGCCGGCCGGATCATGGCCGCCGGCGACCTGGTCCCGGACACCTTGATCGTCGACATCGTGCGCGGCCTCCTGCCCGAAGCGGAGGAGGGCGCGGGCGTGCTCCTCGACGGCTTCCCGCGAACCGAGCGGCAGGCCCAGTCCCTGGACTCGATGCTCGCGGACGAGGGCCACAGGGTGGAGCTTGTGATGGCCCTCGACGTGCCCGAGGCGGAGCTCATCGACCGGATCCTGCATCGGGCCGCGACCGAAGGCCGGGCGGATGACACGCGGGAGGCGATCACGGAACGGATGCGTGAGTACCACAAGCTGACCGAGGCCGTGCTCGACCACTACCGCCGGCAGGGCGCGCCGGTCGACATGATCGACGGCACGGGCTCCCCGGACGACGTTTTCGAGCGCATCCGGCGGGTCATCGGCATATCCTCTCGTTGAGTGCTGGGATGGCCAGAAAAGCGAGTGAAGCCGACCTGGGCCAGGCGATATCCCCGTCGGTCAACGGGGACGGTAACGCGCCCTCGGCCGAGCCCCAGCCCCAGGCCGCGGGACCTCATGTCGCAAGCTCGTTCCCGCCCATCGCCGAGTACGCCTTCCTCTCCGACTGCGAGGTCAACTGCCTGATCGCCCCGAGCGGACGGGTGGAGTGGATGTGCCTCCCACGGCCGGACAGCCCGAGCGTCTTCGCCGCCATCCTGGACCGCGCTGCCGGCAGCTTCCGCTTCGGACCGACAGGGGTGCAGGTGCCCGCCGGACGCCGCTACCTGCCGGGCACGCTGGTGCTCGAGACGACGTGGCGCACTCGCACCGGCTGGCTGATCGTGCGCGACGCGATGTGCATCGGCCCCTGGTATCACAGCCAGCGCCGCTCCGGCACGTACCGCCGGCCACCGTCGGACAGCGAGGCCGAGCACATCCTGCTGCGCACCGCGCGCTGCGTCGTGGGCAGCGTCGAGCTGAGCCTCGACTGCCAGCCGGTCTTCGACTACGGCCAGACGGCCGCGACCTGGGATTACGCCGGGCCCGGATACAACGAAGCGATCGCGAGCGGCGGCCAGGACGAGGTGCCCATCCGCCTGGTGACCGATCTCCGCGTCGGCTTCGAAGGCCCCGGCGCCCATGCCACGAAGACCCTGCGCCAGGGCGAGCGCGCGTACGCCGCGCTGGTGTGGCCGCGCTCGCGTCACTCGACCGGCAAGGAGTACTGGGCCGAGCACCCGGCGCCCCCGACCGCCGAGGAGGCGTTTCAGCGTGTCGAGCGCACCGCGGACTTCTGGCGCGAGTGGATCAACCGTGGCGAGTTTCCAGAACACCCGTGGCAGAGCTTCCTGCAGCGCAGCGCCCTGACCCTGAAAGGCCTCACCTACAGTCCCACCGGCGCGCTGCTTGCGGCGCCCACGACGTCTCTGCCGGAGACGATCGGCGGCGAGCGCAACTGGGACTACCGCTACACGTGGATCCGCGACGGGACCTTCATGCTGTGGGGCCTCTACACGCTCGGCTTCGCTCGCGAGGCGAACGATTTCTTCTATTTCATCGCCGACGTGGCGGCGGGGAAGAAGGACCTGCAGATCATGTACGGGATCGGGGGCGAGCATGAGCTGACCGAGAAGACCGTCGACCACCTGAGCGGCTACGAGGGGTCTCGGCCGGTCCGGGTCGGCAACGCCGCGTACCAGCAGGTGCAGCACGACGTGTGGGGCGCGGTGCTCGATTCGGTCTACCTGCACACGAAGTCGCGCGACTTCCTGCCCGAGGTCGTGTGGCCAATCCTCAAGCGAGCGGTCGAGTCAGCGATCGAGAACTGGCAGAAGCCGGACCGCGGCATCTGGGAGGTGCGCGGCGAGCCGCAGCACTTCGTCTCGTCCAAGCTCATGTGCTGGGTCGCGTGCGACCGCGGCGCGCGCCTCGCGGAGATGCACGGCGACATGGACCTCTCCAGGACGTGGCAGGCGAAGGCGGACGAGATCAAGGCCGAGATATGCGTCCGCGGCGTCGACGAGCGCGGCGTCTTCGTCCAGCACTACGGCGCGCGAAACCTCGACGCGTCGGTCCTGTTGATCCCTCTCGTGCGTTTTCTGCCGCCGGACGATCCCCGGGTGCGCGCGACCGTGCTGGCGATCGCCGACGAGCTCACCGTCGACGGCATGGTCCTGCGCTACCGAACCGCCGAGACCGACGACGGCCTGAGCGGCGAGGAAGGCACGTTCACGATCTGCTCGTTCTGGCTCGTGTCCGCGCTGTGCGAGATCGGCGAGCTGGACCGCGGGCGAGAGCTTTGCGAGAAGCTCCTCTCCTACGCCAGCCCCCTGCAGCTCTACGCGGAGGAGATCGACCCGCGCAGCGGCCGGCACCTCGGCAACTTCCCACAGGCGTTCTCGCACCTGGCCCTGATCAACGCCGTGATGCACGTGATCCAGGCCGAGCAGGGCATCACAAGCAAGTTCAGTGCGGCGCTGCCCTCGACCGAGCGTTAAGGGGATCGAATCGCCCCGCTGGCGCCATCGGAGCCGAATTCGCTCACTCGACACGCGCCGTTGGATACGACGAAGCGAAATCGGAAGGGTATGGTTGCCGCGGGTGGACGGGTGAAATTCCTGCGCCGGCTGGTGGAAGACCCCCGCGCCGTCGACTCCGTGGTGGTCGTGCTCGCCACCTGGCTTGTGCTTGGCGGTTACGTGGCCGCGTACGCATACGTGCACGTCCCGGGGGAGATCCTCCAGCCGGTGGCGCACGACGGCCAGACCATCGTCGCCGCCGCGTGGTCGCTGCTCACGCTCTACCTGTTCGCGGGCTTTGCCGCCGGCTTGAGCGCGGGTCGTGCGTGGAACCGGGCTCTGCCGGACGGCCAGACGGGCACGTTCGCGGCCGCGCTCGTGTTCGGCGCGGCGCTGATCGTGGACAACGCGTTCTGGTCGCCCGTCTTCGGCGCGAACGCCGTCGGGCTCGACACCCTGCTCACCCCTCCGCACGTGGTCGAGATGGCGGCGGTGGCGGTCATTGCCAGCGGCCCGCTGCGGGCCGCGACGCGCCGCGGCGAGGTCGCGGCCAGCCCTGTGGCCCTGGCGTCGGCCGCGCTGCTGCTCTCGGTGCTGACCTTCGCGACCCAGTTCGCCCACCCGCTGATCGACCCCTGGGCCGCGGGCGACTACCAGTATCGGAACGCCGCCCTGTCCTGGGTCGGCGAGAACCTCGGCGCCGCGGCCCTGCTCGCCCAGACCGCGATCCTCGCGGGGAGCGGCCTGCTGCTCAACAGCGCTTTCAAGCTGCGTCCTGGTTCGCTGACCTTCGTGTTCACGCTCAACGGAATCCTGGTCTGCATCACCAAGGGCAGCTTCTACCTGCTGCCCGTCCCTCTCGCGACGGGGATCGTCGCCGACGCCTGGGTGTGGTGGACCGCCCGCCGGCCAGGCCGTCCGTCGGCGTCGTTGTGCGCCGTGATCGGTGGCGCGTTCGCGACCGCTTACATGATCGAGATCTCGCTGCGCCCGGCCGGGACGACCTGGGGAGCGTCGCTGTGGGCGGGCGTGATCATCGCGTCGACGATGCTCAGCTGGTTGATGGGCCGGCTGCTTCGCGCGGGACTGCCGGCGGCCATCACCGCCCCTTATCTCGCGTTCGGCGAAGAACGGGCCCCCGAACGCTGGACCCTGGATCCGGACAGCACGGCGCGTGAGCATCTCGTGCGGGCGGCGCTCGACGACCTCGGCACCCCGGAGGCGCTGGGACGGAACGCCCTGGCCCAGATGCCCGGCATGTCGCGCGATGGGTCCGCCGCCGGTGAGCTGCGCGCGCTGCTCGTCGACGTCATCGGAGAGATCGCGGCGCTACCCGCGCCGCGCGACGCGGAGTCGGGTCGCCTGCTGCTGGATTACTACGTGAAGAGGGTCGGCAGCCACGACGTCATCATGGAGCGCCTGCACCTCTCGCGGCCGACCTACTACCGCCGCCTCCACCATGGCTTCGAGCTGGTCGCGAACCGCCTCGATGAGTGGAGCGTGAGCCGGATGACCGTCAACGATCCAGCTCTCTGAGCGCATCGAGCTGACGCTCGACGTCGGTTTCGGCCCCCAACGTCGCGTATCGCGCGTCGATCGGGTCTGACCCCGCGGCGAAAGTGATCGCGTCGAGGTCGCCTTCCTCGACCAGGCGGTCGATCGCGCTCGCGCGCGCCTGCATGTCCTCCGCGGTCCGCTCGGCGCGCTGCAAAGCCGCGGTGAGATCGGCGAAGTCCTGCGACACGCCGGTCATCGCCTCGTTGATCCGGACCTGCGCCTCGGCGGCGCTGAATCGGGCCCTGATCACCTCCTGGCGCGCCGCGAAGGCTTCGATCTGGCCCGACAGCCGCTGCTCGATCACGGCCAGCGCCGCCTCTTCCTTCTCGACTTCGGCAAGCTGGCGTTCCAGCGTCTCGAGCTCCCTGACGACAACCTGCCGGCGCTGCAGGGCGAGGCGGGCGGCCGCCTCGTGCCCGGCTTTCAGCTCGCGCCGCGCCTGCTCTTCCATCGCGGGCAGCTTCATGCGGACCGCCTCCGCCGCGCCGCGGAGGCGCTCTTTGGCCCTGCCGACCTCCGCGCCTGCCTTCACGACCTGGTTCAGCAGCGCGCGCTGCTTCTGGTGCGAGGTGAGATGGGTCACGCGCGGGTCGGGCGCCGGCGCGAGCGCCACCTCCGTGCTCTTCTTCAGCAGGATCGCGATCCGGCCGAGGAGCCCCATCACACGGCCTTCGCGCCGGCCGACGCGCGCGCCAGCCGCCCGCGCTGAATGCGGAAGTAGTAGTTGCCGAGGAATCCCAGCGCCGCGATGACGATCAATCGCATCACGAGGTCCTTCGCCTCGATCCCGTTGGTGATGATGCTCGGGTCCGTGAGGAAAGAGGCTGCCGCGTACGCCACCATCGCGAGGCCCGTGTAGGCCACCTCGACCTGGCGCGTGAAGACGAGCGCAAAGGCGAAGACGACAGGAAAGTAGAGGACGAAGAAGTCGCTCTTCAGGCCATGCGCCCCTGGCCACAGGACCAGGATGGCCGTGATCAGGACGAGGTCGACCACGCTGGCCGCCGTGACGGCGACCCGGTTGAGCGGACTTCCCATCACGTAGCGGCCGTGCAGGAAGAAGTTGACTGCCATCAGGACGAGGAAGAAAGGCATCGTCCGGGTCAGCAGGTCGACGGTGTTCGACGTCCACAGCACGATCACGATGCCGGCGACGATGACGCTCCAGCGGGCCCACAGGATGACGGCCTGGCCGAAGAAGAGGTCCTCCTGCTCGGCCTGTTTGGCGGAGCGAACTTCACGCGGGCTGGACATTTTCGGTGCCTCCTTTCTGCTCGATCTCATCGAGCATCTCGTCGTGGACACGGATTGCTTCGGTGCGTCGCTTTGTCTCGCTGCGAGCGAACAGGTTGCCGCAGACGGCAACGGCGGCGATCATCAGGAGCCGCGTAAAAACCGCGGGGAGCTCGTCGGTCGTCGCCGTGGCCAGGCTCACGACTCCATAGACGCCGATCGCCAGGGCGGTGTAGCCGGCGGTCAGCCATGTCGGGAACGCGACCGAGATTCCGACCACCGCCGCGAAGTAGAAGATGAACACCGGCGACTGGAACCCGCCCTGGACGAGGACCAGGGCAGTCACCACGCCGATGTCCGCCAGGCTTGCGCCGTAGACGACGGTGTCCAGCGCGGGGTGGCCGCGCAGCAGCTGCACGTGAAGGTAGAAGTTGCCGAAGGCAAGCGCGACGATCGCGGCCAGCTGCACCTTCAGCGTCGTCGGATCTGACGGGCTCCAGAACGAGAGCAGGAGCCCGGTGCCGATGAGGATCCAGCGGGCCCAGACGAGCACCGGCTGGCCGAAGCCGAGGTCCTCGGACCTGACCGTCCCCGTGAACGAGCTCAACCCGCGCTCGGGTTGAGGCCTGGCCGGTGGCTCGGCCGGCGCCGCCGTGTGCGGCGCGGCCTGGCCGGTGGCCGGCTTCCATTCCTGCGTGAGGCCGTCCCAGTACCACTTGCCGTCGGGCGAGAGGAGGTGACCCGCTTGTGGGTCCCAGTGCGCCGTGCTCATGACTTCGTCTCCTTGGCCTTGACCTCGGATTTGATTCGGATGAGCTCAGCGTCGATCTCTTTCGAAACCGTGACGCGCAGGAGCTCGGCCTCGACGAAATCCCCTCCGCCGATCGGCGGAAACGAGCCCAGGTCGACCAGCGAGTCGATGGCTTTCGCCCGGGCCTGGAGGCGGTCGGCCTTCTCCTCAGCCCGGCCGACGGCCATGCTGAGCTCGGCCAGCTCACCGGAGACGCCGGCGAGGGATTCTTTGAGCCTGACCTCGGCCTCGGCGGCGCTGTAGCGAGCCGATACGACCTCGCGATGGGTCCGGAACTGTTCCACGCGGACCTGCAGGGATCGTTCCTGGCCGGCCAGGCGCTGCTTGTCCGCCTCCACCTCGGCGATCTGCCTGGTCAAACCATCCATCTCGCCGAGCGCCAGCCGCTTGCGCTCGAGGGCCACGCGGGCGAGATCGTCGCGCCCGGCGCCGACCGCGCGACGGGCCTGGTCGTCGAGCTGCGGGATGCGTTCCTCGAGCCTTCTTGCCTGGTGCTCGAGCTGCTGCTTGGCGGTGGCGACGTCCACCAGGCCACGCCGCAGGGTGATCAGCAGCTGTTGCTGCTGGCTGTACGCGTAGTCGAGGACGTGCCGCGGGTCCTCCGCCTGGTCGAGGGCGCTGCTCACCTCGGTGTTGAAGAGCAACCTCATCCGACTCAAAATGCCCATCTGCGCCTCCCTGTCGAGAAATCCGATGCCGGGAAGCCTCGGCCGAAGGCGGTCTCAGAATCAGTCTCGAAAAGCTCTCATTCTTGGTCTCACCCGGGTGCATACGACCCGTTTTTCGCAAAACGGGTCTAATCACTGGCCTGCAAGCACCTGTTTTGCGCAAAACGTGTCTTAACCGGCTGGGTTGGCGACTTCGCGAGGGCGGGTCAACCTTGACCGGTGGCTCGGACCGGACGCGTTCCACGCGAACTCACCAGGCGGCCCTTCTCACTCCGCGAGGCATACGCCGCCGGACTGACTCTGACTGCCCTTCGTGGCCCGTCCTGGCGCCGCTTGGCACGAGGGCTTTACTGCTGGGCTCCCTTGCGGGACGATCCATGGAGGCTGATTGCGGGCTGGCACCATTACCTCCCGCCCGGGTCGGTGTTCGCCGGTCCCACGGCAGCGTGGCTCCATGGCCTGGACGTCGACGGCGTTCACCCTGTCGAGGTGATCGTGCCCGCGCATTCGGGGGTCAGGACGCGAAGCGGTTTGGTGGTCCGCCACGGCGACGTAAGTGGTGCGGTCACTCTGCGCGGCGTGCGCGCGACCGACATCCATCGCACTCTGCGTGAGGTTTGCCGTCGCCTGCCACCGGTTGAGGCGCTCGTCCTGCTGGACGCTGCCGTCCACGCAGGTCTCATGAATCCGCGAGCCCTCGTGGCAAATCGCCGTTTGAAGCTGGCCGAGCTCGCCGAGCCGGCCGAATCTCCGATGGAGACCCGCCTTCGTTGGGTGCTGCTGCAAGCCGGCCTGCCGAAGCCCGAAGTCCAACCCGAGCTTCGCAATACCGAGGGTCGATTCGTCGGCAGGGCCGACCTCTACTATCCCGCCGCACGGCTCGTCATCGAGTACGACGGCGCCAACCACCGCGAAAGACTCGTCGAGGACAACCGCAGGCAGAACGCGATCATCGGCGCCGGCTTCCGAGTCCTGCGTTTCACCGCCGCGGACATGCATCAGCGCCCGGAGATCATTGCAGCTCAGGTGCGGAGCGCTCTTGTTACAGTTTCACGCGATGCAGCCACCGCCGCCCACTCCGCCCGCCCGGCGCGGCATCCTTGACGACTTCAAGGGCCTCGCCTGGTGGCAAACCCTGCTCGTCCTCGTGCCGCTGTCCACCCTCTTCATCGGTGGGCTGATTGGCGGTGTGATCGGCGCGCTGGGCGCTCTCGGCAACCTGCGGATCGCCCGCGCCAACCTGCCGGCCGCCGCCAAGGTGGCGGTCATGCTCGGCGTGGGCGTGCTCTGCTACATCGTCCTCTTCATCGTCGCGGGCATCGTCTACGTGATGACACACCGGTCGGCCTAGCGTAAGGAAAAGCCTTACTCGGGCTTGAAGAGGATTGCCCCGAGCGGCGGCAGCGTCAGCGTCACGCTGTGCATGTGCCCGTGCATCGCGATCGGCACGGCCTCGACCCCGCCCAGGTTCCCCTGCCCGCTCCCCCCATACATAGGTGCGTCGCTGTTCAGGATCTCCACCCACCGCCCGGGAAGCGGCATCCCGACCTGGTAGTTCTGCCGCGGCACCGGGGTGAAGTTGAACGCAGCAACCAGCACATCGGAAGGAGACCGTCCCCGCCGGATCAGCGAAACGACGCTGTTCTCCGCGTCGTTGACGTCGATCCATGAGAACCCGGCCGGGTCGAAGTCCAGCTCGTGGAGCGCCTTGTAGTCGCGCAGCACACGGTTAAGGTCGCCTACCCACAGCCGCAACCCTCCGTGCATGGGGTCTTCAAGCAGATGCCAGTCGAGCGATGACTCGACGTCCCACTCGCGCCACTGCCCGAACTCGCCGCCCATGAAAAGCAGCTTCTTCCCCGGCTGCGCGTACATCCAGCCAAAGAGCAACCGCAGGTTGGCGAACTTCTGCCATTCGTCGCCGGGCATCTTCGAGATCAGCGAACCCTTCCCGTGCACCACCTCGTCGTGCGACAGCGGCAGCATGAAGTTCTCGCCCCACGCGTAGAGCATTCGAAACGTGAGGTTTGCGTGGTGGAACCTGCGGTGGATCGGCTCGCGTTCGAAGTAGTAGAGCGAGTCGTGCATCCAGCCCATGTCCCATTTCATGCCGAAGCCGAGCCCGCCGAGGTAGGTAGGCCGCGACACGAGCGGCCACGCCGTCGATTCCTCGGCGATGGTCTGCACGTCGGGCTGCTCCTTGTACACCTCGATGTTGAAGCGGCGCAAAAGGTCGACCGCTTCGAGGTTCTCGTTGCCCCCGAACTTGTTCGGGATCCACTCCCCCTGCTTGCGGGAGTAATCGAGGTAGAGCATCGACGCGACCGCGTCCACGCGCAGCCCGTCGGCGTGATAGCGGTCCAGCCAGCACAGCGCGCTGCTCAGCAGGAAGCCGCGCACCTCGTTGCGCCCGTAGTTGAAGATCGACGAACCCCAGTCCGGGTGCACGCCAAGCCGCGGGTCCGCGTGCTCGAACAGATGCGTCCCGTCGAAGTTCTGCAGGCCGAACTCGTCGGCCGGGAAGTGCGATGGCACCCAGTCCAGCACCACGCCGATGCCGTTCTGGTGCAGGTAGTCGACCAGGAACATGAAGTCGTCGGGCGTGCCGTATCGCGAGGTTGGCGCGAAGTATCCGGTCACCTGGTAGCCCCACGACTCGTAGAGCGGGTGCTCCATGACCGGCATCAGCTCGACATGCGTGAAGCCCATCCGGTTCACGTAGTCCGCCAGGCGCGGACCCAGCTCGCGATACGTCAGCCAGCGGTTTCCGTCCTCTGGCACGCGCATCCACGAACCGAGGTGGAGCTCGTAGACCGACCACGGCGCGCTGCGGTGGTTCGTGTTGCGACGGTTCTGCATCCAGCTCTCGTCGCCCCACTCGTAGTTGAAGTCCCACACGATCGACGCCTGTCGCGGCGGGGCCTCCGAGTAGGCGGCAAAGGGGTCGGCCTTGTCGACGCCGTTCCGCGTCACCTTCGAGTGGACGTAGTACTTGTAGAGAGCTCCGTGCCGGACGGTCGGAATGAAGCCTTCCCAGATCCCCGACTGCTCGCGCGCGTAAAGGCCGTTCGCGTTCTTGTCCCACCCGTTGAAGTCGCCGATGACGCTGACCGCGTCGGCGTTGGGCGCCCAGACGGCGAAGTACGTGCCCTCCGGGTCGTGCGAGGGATGCGCGCCCAGCTTCTCGAAGAGATGGCTGTGCGTGCCCTCGTTGAAGAGGTGCAGGTCGAACGGGCTGAGCAGCGAACGGGCGACCATGCTCATGGCGGGGTCACGAGGTCAAGGATCCCACGAAGTGGGATGCGCACCCAGTCGGGTCGAAGGTTCAACTCGTACCGAAGCTCGTACAACGCCTTCTCCAACAGCATGGTGGTGAGCTGAAGCTCGAGGTCTTCCGGTGCCTGGGGTACCCACGAGGCGCTTCCCGCGGTGCCCAGGTAGCTCTTCAAGAACACCGCTGAGACGGAATCCACCCAGAAGCGGGCCCAGGCCTGCAGCGCGGGCAGCCTTTCCGCGGTAATCTCCTGCGAGCGAAGCGCGGCCTGGCTCGCGTAGGAGAACGAGCGCAGCATTCCCGCGACGTCGCGCATCGCAAGGCGCTTGAGCCGGCGCTCGTAGAGCGTGCGCGTCGGCTCGCCCTCGAAGTCGATGATCACGAAATCGTGCCCCGTGTACAGGACCTGGCCGAGGTGGTAGTCGCCGTGCACGCGGATCCGGGTCGTGTTCAGCCGGCGGCCGAGGAACGACCGCAGGATGTAGGCGATCCTCGGTTCCAGGTCGAGCACCTTGCGGCCTTCCTCCCGTGCGTCTGGAGGCAGCTTGCTCAGCTGCGTGCGGAGGAGGTCGGTCGCACGGAGAGAGAGACCGCTCAGCGATTGATAGATCGAGCGCTGGTCGCCGGGCGAGATCCTCTCCGGCGCGAACGCGGGATCCGTCGGATCGGACGAGAGCGCCGCGTGCAGCTCGGCCGTCCGGCGTCCCAGGAGCCGAGCCGAGTCGAGGTAGCCGCCGATCGTTCGGGTGGCGATCTCCGGCAGCTCGAGCCGGCTTGCCTGCACCGCGCTGCGGGGCGCGGCCGGCGGCTCCAGCCCGACGAGCTCGGGTCCGCTGAAGAAATGGGCGAGCGTGTTGAGGGTGTACTGCCATGCGTCGCCCTGGTTCGGCACGTAGCCCTGGAGGATCGCGATCGAGACCGGTTCGCCCTTGCCGCGCCGGTACTCGAGGCTTCCAGCAAGCGGCGCGATGTGAGCGAAATTCGTCTTCTCGGTGAGGAACCGGCCGACTTCGAGCTCGGGGTTGACGCCCTCCTCGAGGCGCCGGAACACCTTCAGCATCAGCCGCTCGCCGAAGATGACGGAGTTGTTGCTCTGCTCGGCCACCGAGAGCTGGGCTTCGAGGCGCACCGTTTCGGGGCCGCGCAGCCGAGCGAAGGCGCGCGTCGTCGAACCGATCAACGTGCCGGTGCCGCCCGCGGCGCGGCGCCGGCGCGCGATCGCGCCCAGCAGCGCCTCGGCGAAGTTGGGCGGCCCGAGCGCGTCGTAGAGCAGGCCTCGCGCCTCTCCATCTCCCTGGATTCGCGCCCACGCGATGGCGGAAATGGGCCAGCGCTCCAGGATGTGCGGCGCCTCGGCGGCGTTGGCGTATGCGATGGGGAGCATGTACGTGTCGGGGTCGCCCTCCGCATAACCGATCAGGACCGAGGTGAGGTACGCGTGGCCCTCCGCTCCCGGCAAGCTGACCACGTCCTGGATGGTCGCCGTCTTGATGCGGCGCGCCTTGCCCGCGAACCAGCGGCGCTGCGGGATGTAGCCCAGCAGCACGTTCTCGAGGCGCTCCTTGGCCGCGCCCTCGAGGGCAGACTCCCATCCGCCGACCGTAGCCACCTCGGGCAGCCTGGTCGCCACCGGCGCAGCGCCGTCGCTCTGGATGCTGGGCACCGCGCGCGGCTGCATCGCGAACCAGTAGAAGGCGTGCGGGCCGAGCGTCAGGAAGTAGGGGGCGTCGCCGATGACCGGCATCTCATTGCTGCTGAAGAGCTCGACCGGGACGAGTCCCTTCCACTGGCTGAGGTCCAGCTCGACCGGCTGCAGGAATCGTGAGAGGTTGGCGACGCACAGGATCTGCTCGGACTCGTACCGCCGCACGTACGCCAGCACCTTGCGGTTCTCGGGGCGAAGCAGCTCGAGCGTGCCGCGACCGAAGGCGCGATGCCGCTTGCGCAGCGCGATGAGGCGCTTGGTCCACGAATAGATCGAGTGCGGGTTCCCCTGCTGCGCCTCGACGTTGACCGTTTCGTAGTGGTACTCCGGGTCCGTGATCACCGGCAGGTACAGCCGCTGCCGGTTGGCGCGCGAGAATCCCGCGTTTCGGTCGGCGCTCCACTGCATCGGCGTGCGGACCCCGTTGCGGTCGCCGAGAAAGATGTTGTCGCCCATGCCGATCTCGTCGCCGTAGTAGAGGACCGGCGTTCCCGGCAGCGAGAAGAGGAGTCCGTTCATCAACTCGATCCGGCGCCGGTCGTTGCCCAGCAGCGGCGCGAGCCGGCGCCGGATGCCGAGGTTCAGCCGGGCCAGGCGGTCCTGGGTGTACGCGCGATACATGTAGTCGCGCTCTTCGTCGGTGACCATCTCGAGCGTCAGCTCGTCGTGGTTGCGCAGGAACAGCGCCCACTGCGCCGTGTCGGGGATGCTCGGCGTCTGGGCGAGGATGTCGACGATCGGGAAGCGGTCCTCCATCCGGATCGACATGAACAGCCGCGGCATCAGGGGGAAGTGGAACGACATCTGGCATTCGTCGCCCTGGCCGAAATACGCCACCGCGTCCTCGGGCCACTGGTTCGCCTCGGCAAGCAGCATCTTGTTGCGGAAGCTCGAGTCGACGTGCTTCCTGAGCTCCTTGAGGAACTGGTGCGTCTCGGGCAGGTTCTCGCCGTTGGTGCCCTCGCGCTCGTACAGGTAGGGCACCGCGTCGAGGCGGACGCCGTCGATCCCCATCTCCATCCAGAAGTCGAGGACTTTGAAGATCGCCTCGTGGACCTTCGGGTTGTCGAAGTTCAGGTCGGGCTGGTGGGAGAAGAAGCGATGCCAGTAGTAGGCGTTGGCGACGTGGTCCCAGGTCCAGTTCGAAGTCTCCGCGTCCTTGAAGATGATCCGGGCGTCCTGGTACCTCTGGTTCGTCTCGCTCCAGACGTAGAAATCGCGGGCGGCGCTCCCGGGCCTGGCTCGGCGCGCGCGCTGGAACCAGGGGTGCTGGTCAGAGGTGTGGTTGCAGACCAGCTCGTTGATGACACGGATGCCGCGGCGGTGAGCCTCACGGACCAGGTTGGCGACGTCGCCGAGCGTGCCGAACATCGGATTGACATCGGTGTAGGTGGCGATGTCGTACCCGTCGTCCCGGAGCGGCGAGGGATAGAAGGGGAGCAGCCAGAGCGCGTTGATACCGAGGTCCTGCAGGTAAGGCAGCTTCTCGATCAGGCCCCTGAAGTCGCCGCTACCGTCCGCGTCGCTGTCAGAGAAAGCGCGGACGTGGAGCTCGTAGACGAGCGCGTCCTTGTACCAGAGCGGGTCGCCGTCGAGCGGCAGGATCTGCGCCGTCTTGCGGCGCTTGCCCTGGACCGGGGTCGCCGGCTCGCTCTCCAAAATCGTGCCCTTCGGGTCGTTGCTGATCACAGGAAGTACTCGAAGTCGTGCTCGCTGCGCACGCGACGCCGGAAGCGGAAGATCTGCCCGGGCATGGAGTTCGGGTTGATCTCGACGAAGTTGCGCGGCCCGTTCCAGAGGTAGCGCGCGCCGCTGATCAGCTCATGCGCCTGGTAGGGCCGGTCGCGCTCCAGGCCCAG
>Ga0137391_10000857_pt1 | contig 21820 bp, 27 predicted proteins | sample 15con2h24BmetaG_FD_101399 | JGI IMG/M metagenome (GOLD analysis project Ga0137391, IMG submission 101399) | Vadose zone soil microbial communities from Angelo Coast Range Reserve, California, USA - 15con2h2.4B metaG | ecosystem: Environmental > Terrestrial > Soil > Vadose zone > Saprolite...
AATTCGGTTAAAGGAATGGCCGTGGCAGGAACTCCAACCTTTTTTTTCAGTACGTTTCCTGATTTCGATGGTCTTAGATGGTACCCCAGTGCACTCTCTTCGGGTCATTCGGCACAAAACACGAGAATTCTCAGAACTAGTCCGAATAGGAGTCAGACCTACTTTCGGGAGTGGTTCAACTTTCACTCACACCGGCTCACGAGCACATCAGCAGTTACAGCATTGCAGAGAATGATCTCGAACCTACATCTACCCCAAACTTAATGTTTATGAAGACGATGCCAAAATGGCTGACCGCACGCTCCAGTCCGCGGCGATGAATGAAAGAATCGGTGGCAGTCTGGATAAGACCCGATGACTGGACCCCTTCTAAAAAATATTTCGCGGCGCGGGTAACACTTCTGTTACTCCAAATCTTGACAAGTAGTCCACGTTCCTCGGATAGATACAAACGTTTCACGGCAGCAGATGGCCGTAAAAGATCCTGCCCTTGTGCGCTCTCCATGTCGTCGTACCAATCGGATTCTCAGTATTAATTGATGGTTCCACAGGGGGGAGATCTCCAACTCTAATATCGTGCAATCGATCGTCTCTGTTTGATGGGAAAGTGCGACCCTAGCATATTGACAGGAAAAGACCACATCTGCTTGATTGAGAGCCTGGGAATTTTGGCGTGATTGATGAAATCGAGGGGTCGAGGAGTATCGAATACCAGCTGATCGACGACTCGGATAGTGGTGTCGAAGAGAGGAGCCTCGATTTGGGGGACAATGTCCTCCAAATACTCGCTCTATCAAATGGAATACAAGATCAAGAAGCCATCGCCGCGGGTGAAATGACGGATATCGCGAAGAGGAGAGATAGACAACTTAAGGCCGATGAATGGCAGGGAAATGAGATCCATCTCCAAGAACCGATCGGAAAGGGCCGGCGCGCTTCTCCTACTTATGAACTTGGAACACTACCTGTTTCACCATTAATATTGATGCATTGATGTCCCATATGATGATAGGCAAGGACAGCCAGACATCCAGCTTCTCCTTCATAGGCCCGCCGGGCCTTGTGGATGTGCAGGAGAGTCGCAGATTCACGCGACGCAAAGATGCAAACTGGATATTAAATAGTTGTAGGACGGCATCATCGGGGAGCATCATGACCTGACCTGGCCTACAACGGATCTGTCAGTGGTCGTTGACGACACTGCGCAAAAGGCGTGGGGTGACCTCGATCTTCACTGGCACAAGACAATCCGGAGGCACTGCAGTGGGAAATAAATATCGGGCGACGATATCGACCAGGAAGAAAAGTACTAGTTCCCCTCAAATGAAAACTTGGCATCTAGGTGGATCTCGAGATCACGTTCTGCTCGGACGGTACCGTCGAAGGCTAAGCGCTAATGGTTTGATACTGTCAACCATGTAAAAATTATTGCCGGCGGCCCACTGGCATGGCACCCAAAGATGAACAAGAAATGGCGCCAACACTGCTGGCAAGGCAGCAGGCTGACCTTCGTATCTAGTATAGCCCGCATGTCGTGACTGTAATTGTAAATGGAACAATATCCTTCCGCCAATGCTACCCAGTGTCGGATCTTATTTATGTTGTTGCGGGATGCTGGATCTGCGGCGTAGCCTTGACTGTCCTATCGATGGCATGCTCGGCAAGTAGACGTGCGGGATACATATTTCCACATCGCGACGCCTGATTCATCGGAGTCGACCCCCGCTTGTCTTGGGCTGTCGCATCGACACCATGTTCAATGAGGAACTGTGCGATATCCACACTTCCATTAAATGATCCTGACGCGTGCCAGTGATGCAGCAGAGTCGACCCATTCATTTTGCAGTTGCAGTGTTGGCATGGATGCGCTCTGTCTTGCTTACCTTTTAGTGCGTATCTCTTCGAATAACGACAAAATCGTAGGTCATTTTCTGTCCGTGATGTAGGAACAGCATTAGACTACGTTCTTTCTCAATGCATCATTGGCATGCCAATGGTCAAAAATTCCTGGCCATGCCACTTCCCAATACCCTGATCCTGGAAGGGAAACAGGCTGACTCATAGATAACCCATGCAACACCGGCATCCCAAGGTGAAATGCATAGTTGGGAGGGGTAGTGATCCCAACTAGGGTGAGCCATATGCACTTCCGCCACCGCATCTCAAAACACCGCGCATAACAAACCCTGCAGCCGAGGAGCCGAGATCGCGCCGAGTTGTTTCATGCAGGGTCCCTGCGCCGCCGTGTCTTCCACGTCATCGCAAAGTGAACGGAACTCCAGATTTGCTCGCGCGAGGTGGTGTCTCCTACTGGCAGAGCGGAGAAAGCATGTGGGTGGGTGGCCATGGCATCGGCACAACATGTCAACAACCCGGCCGGCTCCGCGCTTGAGAGCTTCTCTTCGGCTGCGCAAGCGACGGAGTGACCATCATGAGGCTGAGGGACAAGCTGTCATCCGTGTGGTTTACCGGGTCTACCACAACAGTCTGGTGATACTCAAATTAAGGGAAGTACTCAAGTGCGTCGCAGACGTGGGGACTCGAATAGCCTGCTGCTCTGGTGTGCGCGTTTATGCATTAACGAGAGGCGCAACATGATTGGCTAATATGGACAAAATGCGCAAGGCTAGGGGTACAACGCCGAGTCCTTTCCTGCGTTGCAGTTCATCGTGCGAGGGCAATCGCATGTGTGCAGGAGCGCCGCGGTAGGAATATTAATACCGAGGTGGGTCGGGCAATAGCCGCGCGACGCGGACATCATGGGTGACGACGTAATGGTGCGCCATGGAGATTAACGTACGCCAAATGAAATCTAAATTTTGTGGGTGAGCCGCATTTGGCCGAGATGTCAGATAATGACTTACTAGTAAGTACTTAAGGTTCTCGAAATGAAGCTTAATGAAGGCCAGACGCACCGAGATACTCCTCCATTGGGTGGTTTTCAAAGTCGTCCCGCGGCGCTGTACACGCGGCAGGGAAAAGTGGGCTGCACCTGGCCTTCATAAATGTGCGCCATTATGTCTGATCCATCCTCGCGATTAGTCCGCGTCGGGTCAGGGGCTCCGCCCATTTGGCTCGTGGTAGTTCTTTGGAGCTCTTCTTGCCTAGCCGCGGGGGGCAAGCGGTTGCAATCGGATAAAAATGAATAGCCCGGCGATACATAAGGCAAAGGAGAAGGAGAAGGCGGGCCACGCCCATGTGCGTGGGGAGAGTTACAGTGTGGGAGCGTGGCATCGACTTTTCCCGGCGCAGTCGGAACATTACTATATCCCCTCTGCCTGAAGCGCCTCCGCAGAGAAATGTCGAATCAAGGGCTAATCGAGGTTGTTGCCCCGCCGTATCCTTCTCAGGGTGTCCCGCAATGTGCGATGGAATAACGGAGACGAGGGAAAATGAATAGGGGGGTTCGAGCGCCACAACTCCACGCCGAGACAGATATAGAGCCCGCTCGGGATGGTAACTGCTCTGATGTTAGCTTGACTGAGGACCTGCCTCGGGAAAGAGCGCATTAGCACGTCAATGCGCCGTTTCTCCGTTTCACCCGCAGCGACAGCGACACCGAGTGCGAGTCCATTCAAAGCGCGGCTACTTTGATCGGGCGCACGAACAATGGAAAGGGGAAAGGGGGAAGGGGGGGAAGGGGGTGAGGTCACGACATCCAAAAAGGTAAGCGAACGCAATTGGGCGTACGAAAGGGGCACACCTTTTCCAGCACGTGGACCTCACAATTCGACGAACCCCTCTTTGTGCCGAACGTCCCCGTCTCGCTCGCTTGATGTGTGGTGTATTCTCAATCATGGCACCGTAAGTCTGGCGAGACCGACATCCACGACGGCAACTTTGACGCATCGTAGGGCGGATTAGAATCCACGAATTCACCCATTTGCGTAAGGTGAGAAAGTCGGCTAGCCCATTCCCCGTCTCTCCGAGCCCAGATTCGATAGTGGTAAGGAAGCGTTAGATGCCGTTAGATGTCATGGAACAAACCGCCGCCTGGGCATATTGAAAATTTTCATTAGCGAACTCGCTACCGCCTTGATCCTTTTGGTTTCCTCGTGATAAATGATCGTTCTCCGGAATAGGAGGAAATGCTTTTTCTCCCGTTCTGATGTTCCAGCTTGGGTGAGCACCCACTTGGATCCTAGTACTGAATCATACGCCTCATCTTGGAAGGAAATTCCAATAGCCACCTCTTCTACGCACTTTTGGCTAGGACGTGGGCAAGACATTATTTCCGCTGAACTAATAGCCTTAGTAGGGAACATCCCGGACATGAGACTAAAGTTAGCTAGTTTGGTACAGTACTGTAGGATCGGTTCTAACCAATGAAGTTGAAAGAGAGCCATTACCCTGTCCTCGGAACTGAGAGATTGCATGTTAATGTTACGTTACGTCACGGCGTTGCTTCTGCAAGTTGCCGAGCCTCGCACTGGCAAGTGCTCACCAAAAGTACATCATGGCTTGAGTTCAGGCTAGGACTACTTCGGCATAGCACCGGTGGGAGTTAACCTTAGTTCACCCGCTTATGCCTGAGGATCTACGCACATCCGTTTGCTATGATAGGTATCCATGGTGCGCCAATAGAGGCCCTCTGTCCTGTCCTACAGTATCCTACAATGCCGGTGACAAACCATTGAATGGATAACCACTAGAGCGCAGCGCGCTGAAAGTAGCTCTGCTGCTTTGATCAGTATCGGATCGAACACGCGTGGGACACGAGAAGCCAGCAGATGTTGGGAATGGTGCATATGCAAATAGGTGTCAGCCCACTCTACGTCGCTTTTCATCTACATCATTCCTTGGCCCCACTGACCGCGATCGCGACCGTCGGCGCTCCCGCAATGTCTCCTTGTGTATTTCATCTCTTGGGAACCGGCTTCGATCCTCATAGTCGCGCCCGCGTCCACCTCGCTCTGCACTTCTTGGACGATATCGGTCGCGGGCGTCCCGATCATCCCTTAATTTCTCTCGGTCCTGACCTCTGTAACTTTCGCGAGCTTGACGCGGTTGGCGGCCATCATCATCTCTCCAGGACCGATGTTCGTCGCGAATACCAGTTGGCACAGCGTTTGGCCCTGTTCCCGGCCTCCCAGAAAGCACATCAACATTTTGAGGACAATCTAGACAAATTATGAATAAAGCACTCGTCGGAAGGAGCTTTAAGGTACCTTTTTTCATATGTGGGCCTCCACAAAGGAAGCATCCCCCACTTTCCGTGCTCATTCCTCCTGCTTTGACAGGGCCAGCACCGCCAAATCCACCATTTCCCACAGTGGTGTCTTGATCGACCAAGTGGGTATACTTTGTCCGTCCGCGTTTGCCAAAATTTTTTACCTGCATAACCTGTGGAAGGAGAGAGACATCCGCCGTCGACTCCGTCGCCTCTGTGAAGTCGTGTCGCTTGAGAATGTCTTGGTCCTACAAAAATGCGATGAGGTGATGCACGTGAACAGTCGAGGACAAACACACCTGATGGAAAGCACCCTTATGCCAATATTTCTGTAGAAACATCTGTTTGCCTTTGGGTTTCTCCTCTCGTGAATTCTTTGCATGTTCAAGATCCTCCTTTAGTCGTTGTTCCTCCGGCAATGCACGTCGTCGCTCAACCTCTTCACGTTCCTGTTCACGGGCGATTTCGGCTTCTTTGTCTCTTTTGATTCGTGCAAGTTCTCGAAGTCGCCAAGCATCGAACTCGGCTGATGCGTCGACACCGTCTGTGTCATCGACGTCGATGACTTCCTCTTCCTTTTCCTCTACAGAAGCGTCAAAACGGTGCACAAGTGGGGAGATTTGTCACGCACTTTCCAAGAGCTCTCGCCGGATGCTCTCCGCGACTAGATCGTGACTCTGTTTTTTTCTCTCTTCCGCCTCAAGTTCCTTTCTTCGAGCAGCCTCCTCAGAGTCCTCGGCCAAAACCTGCCTCTCAGCTACCGTAACGCGACTTCGTCTGTGAAAATGAATCTTATTGGGACAAATATGGTATAAGGGGAGCAGGGGTGGGATTGTCGTAGACAAAAGACTTACTTGGGAACGAATACGGGCCGGAAATGAATCTTTGGTTTCTCCTCTTCCGATTCGGATTCGGATTTGCTGGACTAGAATAACCGTTTAGTGAGAGAGATGTAATATGGTGGCTGACACACTTCATCCGTTTCATCTCGACTTGTATCTTTCTCATCAGATTCCTCTCCCGTTTCCTCAGATGGTTCTAGATGACTGTCGTAATCATTGATAATGATCGGATGCAAAATACAGCGTACCTTCCGCCTCCGTTCTACCGACCTCCTGCCTACCAGCGATAATAACTTTTCCCTCCTTGGATATATTGACATTCTTTAGAGCGACGCTCATCTTTCCCGTCCTGTGCCCCTTGCGTCCCTGTTCTTCTTCCTCCTCCTCGTCATATTCGGTGTGTAAGAATTCTTGTTCGCCAGCGAAAGCGACGTCACCTTCTTGCGGTACCTCCTCTTTCTCCTCATCGGACTCATCAGAGGGGAGACCGGCAGCATCCTTTGGCGCCTTTCCTTTCCAATAACGTCCGACAGGCCTCGCAAGACGAGGTGCTTGTTTGCGGGCAGTTGTAGCCATTCTTGTTGAGGTGAAACGTGCTCGTGCTCGCTTGTCAACGCGAAAGTAATTGAGGGGGTGTCGTAGTAGGCACGTGATGTGAACCGACTTCTTATCTTGGATGTATCGTTAGCTAACTTCGCGGTCCGTTTTGTTGGGTCGCCGAGTGCCGACAAATTGGCGAGAGGATCTACGCCACTCGCCGCCCGCCTGGTCACCGAAATTCAAGCGCTCAAACTCGCTCTCCAACGATTACTCTATCGATAATCGCTCGCTGGAAAGGCACCTGAGTGTCGCGCCCTCTGACTACAAATGGCGGGGGGTGGACCCGTCTTCTTCGCCCCTCCGGATCACTTGCGCTGGTCTTAGGTACTTGCCATGTCTGCTTTTCATCAGCCTGCCCCGTTTCCCAACGGTGTCTACTGGCAATCCTACCTGGATGCCTTTGCTTCCGACAAGTGCGCGACCAACTGAGTGTCTCCTATACCTGCTCGAATTGACGTTTGACACAGAGCCATTCTTGAATCTCAGCCAGAGACCCGAGTCTCTTCCCAACCACGTGGAGCCGAATCGCCCTACTCCTTCCCTAAAGACACCGCGATTCCGTATCTACCTCCCGCTGATGCTACTTCGTACTCACGGACGTCATCTACCCCGGATGAGGGTGATGCACCTGTTCCTCTGAGAACTGGCAGCCAAAGACGCAGCCCTAACCATGTCCCACGCCCTCTCAATTGTTTTTTCCTGTTTAAGACCGACTGGTTGGCCAAGAGGAAATCCCTCCTTGCTGGCATCGAACAGGACCACAGGCAACTCAACCGCATGGCCTCGAGCGAGTGGAGAAAGCTGCCTCCAGAGGCCAAACAACGATTCAAGGATGCGGCCTACCAAGCGAAGGTAGAGCATTCCATAAAGTATCCGGGCTATCGCTTCACGCCGAAGCCTCGCGGAGACAGGCGGAAACGAAAAACTAAACGTAATGAACCCGAAATATTGCTACGAAATGAGGAGGCTGCTAGGCTTGTCTCGCAAGGCGTGACTGGCGACGCTTTACGTGAGGCACTAGCACAATATGACAGACGCTCCGCCGACGAAAAACCTCACTCGACTGCCAATGCGTCCACCCCTCCTTCCTTTTCTGAAGGCTTGCCGTTCTTGCCGTTCATCCCTCCCGACCCGTCCTCTATCAACCCTTCCTCACCCTCCTTTGACACAAATCAATCGCACAACTGGGTTTCGCAGCCGACAACATTTCTCGACCTTGACACCCTGTGGGACACCTTCGCAGGAAGCTCGCATTCTGTCCCTTGGGCGGGGGAAGTTGCCCTCTCGAAGTGCTCATCTATCGATGACCAATTTCAGGCCGTTCCTGCAGAGCCTGCACAAGACTCGCATTCCTTCCACTTTGATCATTTACTTGACGGTTATGCTGGTCTCGTTTCCCCGTCACACGGTCATTCAACTCAAAATTTTCAAATTGACCAACAAATCCAGCGCCGAATCGACGACTGGGGTCAGCACCTAGAGCCTCCAGTCAGCGGTACCCGAGGAACGGACCTATTCCCGGCATTTCAGCCCTTCGATCCAAATCCCGGTTTCATCCAGCGCACATCGGATGCCTTAGAGAGTTCTACTTACCAAAATGTGCCTCTTTTCCAGGCAAATAATTTTTTCCACGCGAGCTCTCCAGCCTATCTCTCACCCTCTGACCGCGCTCGGCAACGCTTTGGGATTACCGGGGTCTCGCAGGGCCCCTTCCCATCATGGCCTCCCCCAAAATTGGCTGGTAATCCCGAGCCCGAGTGATCCTCTTCTCAAACTAGGTAACATCGGTCTCCATTTTCACACGCCCCCACACACAACGCCACCGATTGACAACCCCAGAAACAACTCCAGAAACCGCTCGTGTAAGCCACCCCAAGTTTATTCCCTGTAAACTTTTCCTCTCCGTCCCTCCCGCTCCGGGGGCCATCGACATCTTCCCCAGTGTCCTTCTAATTTTACATCCATCCTTTGGCGTTTGCGGGTAGCGTGGTGTAGTACTTCTGATTTTCTGTGCTACATCGTCCTTCCCTGCTTACGTGTCGTACATTTATCTCCGAGCTCGTTGCGAGTCCCCTCCGTCAAACGGTCGCATCGGCCTACCCTGCCAAGGAAGGCGGTGTAGACTACTACTTCCTTTGTCCTCTACTCTGGGTCCGTTTATACTATTTTTGACTTTTTTTTTTATTGTCCTGAGCAATTGTATTGCAGATTTACTGTAGCACATCATTGCCAGCATGTAATTATTATGTACTATAAAAACACCGCTGGTGCCTAGGAAACTTACATGATTGAAGGAATCTTTCAACGCCCAACAAGATTTCTTTTAGGTTTGTGTTCACATGGAATCATCAGGCACCACCGGCCGGACGTCGTGCCTCCACATCGGTTCCACTGTGCCCTGATCCTTTATTGTCCTCGATGGACAGCTTCTCGAAAACACTCACGCCCTCACGTACGAGAATGGTTGCACAGGCAACGACAGACGCGCCCGCTCTGCGCATGCGGACGTGTGCCGCCCGGGTGGTCACACCGCCGACGCCGATAATCGAGATCTCGCGCAAGGACGTCTCCTCATGCGCATCAAGTAGCTGGCGCAAGGTGTAGACGTTCCCCAGCGCCAGTGGGTGTAATGCCTCCCCCGCCATCCCCCCTAAAGCCGCCGGCAGGGCAAACCCGGTGGACGCTACTACATTGTCCGAGGTGGCCGCGCCCCCGGGCCTTCCGGGGAGTGGCACGGCTTGCTCTGCGAAGAAGAGCGTCTGCCCCAGTGTGTTGGTCGATGTTAGGAATGCGAATGGGTTGATGCGCCGCGATTCATCACTCGGATAAGGTCGCGAGTATGTTGCGATGACCTGGAGGAGCTCATCGAACTGCGTCGAGTACACGTAGGGGGGAAGCTTGAGACCGATGACGAGCGTCGGATCGTCCCGAAAGTACCGCGCGAGAACGTCGAGGATGGGTCTGAGACCAGGCATGTGATAAGCTGGCGGGGGGGAACCCTTGATGTTTGGACAGCTCGTGTTGAGCTCGATTCCGACCCGCGATATTGTGCCTTCGCTGTCGCGAAACTTAGCTCGAAGTCTTTGGATGGAATCAAGCATGGATGCGAGCGAGATCGGTGACGAAGACGTGATGCTTATGATAAATGGCTTGGCTGAACCTTCATGGGCGCTGGATAAGATGGCGTCCACGTAATCTATGTAGGCTGAGAGCGGATGTGGCGAGTAGCCATACGAGTTGACGGAGGAGATGGTCTCATTTGTAAAGGCAACCTCCGAGACGAGTCAGACTACTACGCAAGGGAGACAGACACAAAAGGCACACGGTGTGTTCCGATGTCTCTCCGAAGCCTGTGAGCGTCGCCGTTCTGGTAGTAACGGCGCCTGTGTGAGGGGAATCAAATAGCTCCTGCAGCTGATTTTGTTCCGACGCCCAAGGCGAGGAGCTATTCATCAGGGGTGGGGAAACGACTAGTCTGCGTATGACAGCCATAAGAGGAAGGCAGGAGAAAAAAAGAACAGAATGTGAAGTAGTAAAAGGTAGGTTTGCTGGGCGGGTGTGAGGGGCAGAGCCAAAAATATCGACAGTTCTAGAACCGAGCCCGGTGTTTAGCCCTATTCCCTACTCGTCTCAACTCCCAAAAGTTATTTGAATAGCTCTTCTCGCTCAAGAACGCTTTTCTCTAGCTTTATCAATATCGTATTCCGGAGAGGGAAATCGTCAACGGGGGTGTTATGGGCAGTTACGCGAGCAGGCTAGACATACGTCAGTCAGGGGGACGCGGAACCACATAACACATAAGACTGACGAAGCCAAGACCATCAAGCACAGCCTCTACTATTCCAGCAGTAAAGGAAGAGCAGCTCAGCTGACTCATATCGCGGGGAACAGAGATGTTCCGAGTGACCACCGGATCGTTGTCGATAATCATATCTGTGATGGGTGATTACGTTAGCCGAACATCGGTTTTGAAATCGAACGATTGAGCGTACATTCATCCTCATTCTGTACGCTTTTCTCAATTGCGTCGGCAGGCTTGCCAAAAACGGCTTTCCAGACGTTGGTGTGGATTGACATGAGGACAGGGAGAAACCGGATCTCGCGTTTGGGTGCCTTGGACGTAGACTCGGCACGCCATACCATTAACTCCAAAACACGTGTGCCAATTCGATAGCCTAGTGTGTTCAAACTTGTAGGAGATGGTTAGTCGGAAACCGATACGTGTTAGAGCAAGTGTTTACGCGTACCGACGTTCGAGATCGTTAATGCCGCTTACCCGGTTTTGCATGTATTGTACTACCTCTGAGAAAAGGAAGGCGAAAGCAGAAGCGGATACTTCGGCTGTGCGTGTCTTGTTGAGGGGCCTGTCATAGATATTTGGACGAGACAAGGGTTTTGGGGTTCCTGTTGTGGCTGATGGGCCCGTTGGCAGAGAGAAACGCGCTGAGCTGTTTGTGGGAGACAGCAACTCTGCCGAAGAGGACGAGAGAACAGAAAAGCGAGATGGAGGATGAGGATGTGCTGACATGACGGAGATGAGATTGTGTCTGTGTCAGGCCCGACTCGGATCGGAGGTTGCTGCGCGCCTTCACGCTTCGCTTCGCTTGGCCTCAACGTTACAAGTCAAGAGGTCAGTCAACGACCTGCTCACCTCATCTTCCTCCCCAATGAGTTCCCCAGTTGTCTCTCCCGTTCCACGTCCGGCAGAGTTCCAAGCTCACATCTACGACTCCTTCCTCCAAGGCAGGACCTCCGATGTAACTCTCAGAATTCGCGGCTCTTGGAATGCCATCTACAAGTTTCATCGGGTCGTCCTCATCCAGGCAGTGTGTACCCTTTGTCCCCTTTCGCCTCAATTCCCTCTTCACTTACATCCCTTTGAGGAATTCTTCCGCGATCTTTTCACAGGAGGGTTTGTCGAATCGGAGGATAAATTCTCTCCGGGCTCTTGCGTCACCTCAGGCCCAATCGAAGTTGAATTCGATACCAATATCACCCGAGCTAGTACGTGATTCCCCTTTCATACCTTGCGCACAAAATAGACCCACCTTTCCTATTCTGTCGTGTATCCCAGCTTTCGAGTACGTTGTCATCAGTTCTTATCGACCGTATATCAAACATACCTTATCATTTGCTTGGACCATGCAGATTATGTATTGCCCGGTTGTATGGCGGCGGCCCTCCGCTGTTTGTTGATCCAGCAATAGTTCCGACCCCATCCTATCCCCTGACGCCATCCTTTCCAAGTCCTCCCCTTCCCACCCATGTTCCCCCAGGCCACCAACCGGCAACTCCGCGATTCCTTTTGTCGCTTTTGGCCGTCTCCACTTACCTCTCCATTCCTTCACTGACAGCTGAGGCCCTGAGCTCCGTCATTAGTACTATCGGGCCTTTCACGGTCATGGACTATCTCCGTTTCGCGTATGGTGAAGGTATTGGGCCGCCCCAAGAAGAAGACCTGGATCCTCTAGTTGGATTAGAACATGTCGCACAATTGGTCAAGACCAAACCAACAGAGTGTATCTCACAGTCGATCGGCTCCGGTACGCTGGCTCAAGACGAGGGCGTAGAATCCTTCTCCCGGAACCTTGAAACGCTCTCTGTAGGGGATCAGATCCACGACTCCCATGAAGGCACTATTCATAGCGTAGGCTTGTCCGTCGAGAAAGAGGATCCGGCCGAGCTGTCCTCTGAGTCAGGTTCTTCATCCCCCCCTGGCGAGACTGGGTCGAGTCTATTATTTTCGTATGGCGCTGTCTCAGACAAGATCGGGGAAGCGTGTGTCTGTTGGTTGGCCAAATGGGGTACTAGTGTACTGGTATATGAGGAGCAAACGGCCGGCCTCGGGAAGCAACCCGTACAGTTTACGCCAGTCACGACTCCGCCGCGCGCAATTGGCAGGCGTTCAACGGTGTCTGGGTGGCGGACGCCCACATCCGATGTAATTTGCTCTCTACCCTCCCAATTTCCGCTTATTTGGCGCCGTGGGGGTTTGACTGCCCCGTGGGTCCGTGCCTTGGTATCTTCCGATTTGCTCTTCGTCAGGGGGGAAAGGGAGCGATACGATTTGGCCAAGGCCGTCGTTGAGTTGCGCAGAAGCGAGGGCATTCTAAAGGGAGAGGAAGGAGAATGGGCGAAAATGTTCTTGGACGGCATTTACTACGCAAATATGGTTCGTCTCCTTGCCACTTAGCTTCTCTAAGTCTGACGTCGGCATCTCAGACCTTCGATGATCTTATTTACATCTCTAACGACCGCTCCCCAACGACAGGCCGCCTCTATGTTCCCGAGCGCATCATACAAGCAGCGTATTGGACCCAGTCGACGCTTCGACAGAAAATTGTTGGACCATCATCCCTGTCTCCTCCTGCTTCGCCAACTGGCGCCGGTCTCCACAAGGAACTTGGGATTTCTGTCACCCAGAAGGATATCAAGGAGGCATTATCTTATCCGGAGAATGATGAAAAAAACCGCGCATATTGGATCATTCCTGACCCTTCCTCGACTCGCATAGGGGAGTGTGGCGGCATTGAGAATGCGTCCATGGATGAACTTTTCGGGCTTTCATCAGCCTCGAATCGTCGTGCTCCCGGTCGCGCCTCGATGTCGGTTTCCAGCTTCTTTGGGTTAAAGAATGACCGATGTGCCGCAATCGAATGCGCTTCGGGCAGCTCCTCTGACGCCACACGCTGGGTTTCCTATCCTCCATACCGATTCGGTGCAGAATTCTGGGATGTCGACTCACTACGTGAAAAGTCCCATCTCTATTCGCAGACAATCTGGTACGCAGGTAGTCTGTTTAACGTGTTCCTCTTGATGTTCCGGAAGAAGTCCCAAGGTCCCCAGCTCGGCATATACCTTCACAGGCAGAGTAGCGTCGATCCCATCCCTCCATTGTCTATACCGTACGGATCAATTCCTGCCGAGAAACTGGCAGATAACAGGTCACGCATCCTCCCAACACCTACCACTCCGACCATTTTGCCCGCATCCCCCACCCAGTACTCTTTCTCCGGAATTCCCATGATACCCAGCTCGCGTTCAAGCACCCCGGTTCAGGGCTCACCTTCGAATTCCTCTATTTCCGGAAGCGGCCTTCCAGCTACTGGTCCACCAATCATTCCATCACAGCCGTACCGCGATCCGAGGGCCCGGGTTTCTGCATACTTCACGATCTCTTGTGCTAATGCAACCGGTTCCTCTGTGACGCGATTTACGAGTAACCCAGACGACTTTTCTATCAGTCAGAGCTGGGGGTGGAGGAGTAGCTCGCTACGAGCCGAAGCATGTCTCGACCGCGACAAGATCGTCAGCTCCTCCACATCTTCATTGTTGGGAGATATCAATAGTGTGCGAGTTACTGTTATCCTCGGCGTTGTCTAACTTAGTCTTGTCATTTTCCTTCTGTGTAGCCCAGTTTCTCCGCACGCTATCCTTAGTTTATGTCTACACTATCTTTGGTTTCGAAGATGTTATCTGTCCATCTTGTTGGTTTTAGGTGGCCAGTAGGGCCTCAAGTCTTGGAGTGCAGTGCAGCAATGCCACCAAGAACAGCTTACCTAAGCATGATTGCTTTGATCTCTTTTTGTAGTTTCTTGTATACTACGCTACCTACTTACGACACTTGCAAATAAGAGCTCTTTCAGCTAGCCCGACTGTCGGCTGAAAAAGATACAGCAGGGGAGTGACGGTTCCAGGAGACGACCATGTCCAACCTCTTGCTGAACCCACAGTCGGGGAGCGCTAGCCCGTCCGCGTCCTTACCCGGCCTGTGGGGTTACATTCAACCTGCATTGGACTACATCATCCGCTCTCCGACCAACAATCTGTCCAAGGCCCCGTCCGTGGACGTGAGTTATCACATGGGCATCCACACCGCGCTCTACGACTACTTCGCCAACAATGCCACCTCGGTACGAGTACCTCCCCCAACCACGCATCGTGCCAAGGGTGCTTCAGCGCCAACCCTACTGCCCCGAGGATCCTCCAAGGCGCTTCTGCGGGGACACGACGTCTACGACCGGCTGGACGCGTACTTCGCAGACGTGGCGCGCGAGGCGTTTCTCGGTGCACCGCTGGACGACTCCGCGCTCGTGCACTACCTCGTGCCCTGCTTCATCCGCTACTCCGCCGGCGCGCAGTCCATCAACCGCCTGCTGAACTACTTGAACCGGCAGTACGTCAAGCGCGCAGTCGACGAGGACAAGGGCTGGCTGTGCATCGGCGACATCATATCCTCCGAGCGCGCAGAGGGCCTCGCCACCGCGAGGAGTGGTGTGGGCGGGGACGAGCGCCCAGACAGCGTGAGCCCACACGAGGGGATTACGAAGAAATTGCGCGAGCGCCGTGCTGCAGAGCTGCGCCGGTGGGGAGCGCCGGACGGCGCGACGGCCGAGCAACTTGCGCTGGCCGAGGCGTGCGCGGAGGCGGCGAGCGCGCCGGAGTGCGTTGTGCCGGTTCTGTCCCTTGCGTACAGGCGCTTTCGCACCGAGGTGCTCGAGCCGCTGCTCGCCGTGCCCAAGCCGAAAGGCGAGGGCAAGAAGAAGAAAAAGAAGGGGACACGTGGGAGAGGCAGCCCCGTCAACACGATGACGGCGGTCGTCGTCCCTGTCGCAGAGGCCGACAAGGCTGCCTTGGGTCCCAGAGGCCGGCTTGCTCGCTCGGTGAAGGAGTTTCTCGAGTCGAAGGGAGGGGACGAGGAAGAAAAGAACAGGTTCGCATGCGAGATGGCTGACATGTTGATGCGCGTGGGGGTTCGCCAAGAACATCCTCTTCGAAGGAAGCTGGGAAAGCATTGTATGGCTGTAACATGACACTGGTCACTGGTCTCGCGTGGTGGAAAATAGCGGCATTGGCGCCGCCTGCACAAGTCATCCTTTGGAGTGAGACTGTACCGCCTGGTTCCTTAGGCCATGTGGAAGTCCTCGATTCGGGGAAAAATCCTTTTTTCGCTGAAGATTTAGGCACCCCACTGAGTCGCTCGGTGTGGAAAATGAGGAATTACCAGTTGTTTCCTGTGTGTATCCCGGATGCCAATACGAAATTAAGTACATACTAAGCATCGCCTGCACCGTTCTGACCTTCCGGCTGAGTCCCCGTCTCCGAACCTATGTTAAGCAACGCGTTCATATCTATCATTCCCATGTCGGAAGTATTCATCATTGACTCGAACTTGGTAAAGTCGAGGTTGTCCACTTCGTCCATAGCCATGTCGAAAGGTAGCGCTGTAACACTAGCCTGGGTAACCCCTTCGAAAGCCTCGAGCAGAGACGGTGGTGATGACACAGTGGCCCCAGCGGTTGTCGCTGTATTGTTAAATGGGTTTGCGGTGGGAATGTCGTTAGTAGGTTCGTCGCCGAACAGGTCAATATCCATCCCCTCCAGCTCCAGGTCGAGCTCGATGGGTCGATCGGCGGAGCTTCCGAGTGGCGGATCGAGACCAACGTGAGCTGTTGTCGTGCCCTCTTCTGGCAACATAGTCAAATCTATGTCTACGGGTCGTGTTGACATCTCTGAGGCCGCCAACGCGGCCATGAAATCTGGGGGGAATTCACTTGAGGCGGTTGTTCGGCCAGACTTTGGGGCCAATGTGACGGGCGAGGGAAGGCCGCCGCCCAGACCTTGTGCGAATTCTCCAGGAGTGATACGCAGCGCATCTGGAGACAGATCGAGTTTGGGCGGGACCTGTGGGCGACTGAGCGAGGACAACGATATCGTAGATTGACGACGCGCTGCCGAGAAAGAGCTTGCCCCGGGGACCAACTTTTGAGTCCCGGGTGCTGATGGACCGGAAATGTCCATAGGAACCACAGAGGGAGTACCCGTGCTGGGGTTATTGGCTTCTGCAACGACCTCTGGCTGCGGAGGAGGTAAGTTCCTCAGAGCCTCTGCCTCTCTTTCTGCCTGTTCCTTGGCCTTGGCGAGGTCGAGGTCTCGCTGAAGCACGGCGATGGCGCGTGACTAGAATACAATTTAACCTCTGCGGGGTAGCAATCAGGGAGTGTTGCCTGTACCAGTTGTGCCTCCATGAGGTCGCAGATCTGATCGTACTTCTCGATTTCGCGACACAAGGCATCGGTGAGAGCGTGGGGAGGACGTGTGGCGAAATTGTTGATGTCACTGCGAACACGGTAAAGTAAGGCGTTGGCTTTTTGACGGCCAGGTTTATCTGGTCGACTCGAACTTACAGTCTCTTGGTATCAGCAAAGAACGCATGGACCTGGCTCGTCTTCACTGCAGCATTCTGATGGTTTCACATTAAACACGACAACACATCAAACGCAATGCCAATAGAATTCCGCACTCGAAGGCAAATTGCTAGCGCGTCTAGCTCCGGCTCAAGGATAGCTTTCGGGGGAGATGGGTCGGGAGGTGGTAACATGGCGCCTTCCTTGGAAGTGGTGACTGCTCCTGTCGAGTTGGACGTGGATGATTTGGCCGCAGACGACATTGTTGCCACGGGAGGGACGGTTGAAGGAGGCTTTGGGGACGTTGTTGACCCGTTAACGGATGGCTTACGGATGATACGCGCTTTAGGGGGCATCGTTATGGCATGAGTTACCCACTGTAGTGCAAGTGCCAGTGTATGAGGAAAGAGAGTGGCCGTCAGGGCTAGGCCGGAACCCGTTCGGTTGGAGCTGCCTTGCTCATCGACAACGCGTTTTCCTCTCAACACACCGTGTGTATGCTTCTAACTCGGTCCCCTCATTCACTCTGGGGCCAACTTCCTTCCTGACGCCCTTTTCCGCGGCGCGATGGACGTTGATTCTTACAATCATGTTCAAATTGAGCGAAACGGGACAGCGAGTAATTCAGATAGCTATTTAACACCTGTTGAGTATCGAGTCACTATGTATGTTTAAATACACGCTCAAATGAGTTCGTAGATGCGCCAGCATCTGCTTAGACATATCACTCACATTCATGTCCGGAACTTCACACCGTTTCCAGCCCGCGACGCCTTTGCCTCTGCCCTAACCCAGCCGTCCGAGCAATCACAATTTACGGCGTACGGAAGTTTCTCTGATGACCTGGATGTCGCCCTTGCTCGAAAGAGGTCTCGGAGGTTGTCATCCGCATCTATCGTAACAGTGAAGAGCCAGGGACTTGAAGATCACACCAATGAGGACTCACACACAACTGGCTCGGTGCTGTTCGGAGAGCAGAGGACCAGAAAACGCACAATATCGCGGGTTAGCGCACGGGAATTCCCTACGAGCGTGGGCTCAGGAAGCCATCCACCTCTCTCTGGTACCGGGACGGCCTCGAAGACAAACCGCCCTCGAACGCTATCTTCTATGTCGTCCACCTCAGGGAAGGGAACGGTCCCTACGGTCTCCCTGTGGCAAAGTTATACACAGAGGGGATTGGAGAAAGTTTTGCAACCACGTCTGGTGGAGACATTCATCACTATCGACGTCCCAAGCTCTCCCACACAGTCCAGTCCTCAGGCGAAACCATCAACGCTAGCTTCTCGCCCTTCGTCCCGTGATCGCCGCTCTAGTCCTAGAGCAGGTCCTGCATCGAAGAACAGGCTTCACTTTCCCCAAAACTCGCCGACAAGGTCTACCTTGAGTTCCAGAGAAGAACAACCCGCGAAGCGCCACTCCAGGACAGGCACCACTATGTCTACCGATAGCCTTGCACCAACACCCGCCTCTCCAAACCGCAGAGGCCTGACGAGCCCCACAAAGCCCAACGGCAACACTTCCAAGTCAGCATCACTTGCATCGCAAGTGAAGGCAGACCCTGAAACCCGGACTGTGCCAAATTTCATCTCTGCGATTCACAGACCTTCGACAAACCCACATTTCACATTGGACGTCAACGAATTCTCCCAATGGACAGATCTTTCGGCCACCCACGTGACCGTGCAGCTTTGGGCAAAACTGTGCCCGGACCCACCAAATGGCAATGACAAAGGGAAGGAGAAGATATCTGATGACGTAGATACCTGGGACCCGCAGTGGAGGGTGACCGGAAAGTGGGATATATGCTTGAATGACCTTGTTTCATTGCCAGACGAGGTGTGTTCTTGTAATTCTGGCAACAGCTTTTTAAGGAAAGGAGAACCACAGATGTCTGCTCAACCATCTAGTCTTCTATCAAATACGCTACTCCTCACACTTTCGCCACCAGGCGAGACGTTCTACTTGTCAGTTCCTCGGTCATCAGGGCCTACTAGATCACCGTCTCCCGCGAGTGGTTATAACTCCGATCCCGAAGTTCATACGTCCGGAAATTCTCTCACTACCAGATCTGCTCTGCCACGTCGCAAGGATGTCTCTTTATCCAGAACCAAAATCCGTCAATCGCGAGCTCAATATGCCGCAAGTTCAACCTGGGAAGACCTCGTGAGGTAAGGACCAAACAAGTCAACTCAGCGTTGAGGCGTTGCTGATATGTGGAGCCGTTTAGGCTAGTTAACCTACAGTGCTCGGTCTCCGATATGCGACAGTCGCTATCCAAAGTGATTGACAATCTCGACGCAGGATTTACCCCTTCCGACGTCAACTGGTTGGTACGTGGAAGTTATGCCAGGTCGAGACTGTTGGTTCTCAACTTCCCTTGTGGTGCTTGGCCCTTCGTTTACAGATCCGGGAGGTCTATGAGCGAGAAGCGAAAGTAGCCTACTGGCGGGCCGCGGAAGCCCAGGTGCGAGTTGAGGCAGAGGGCTGTGAGTTTAATAGCACACGGTCATCACGGTCATGGGTCCTCAGGTCCCTCTCAGTGTCAGGGCGCATCCGTGATCGAAGGGAGGCACTAAATCGCCGTCGGGAGGCATTATCTTTGGCGACGTCCATGATTAGTCAAGACGTTGCTGCTGAGGCCATTACAGAACAAGAGTTGTCACGCGAGAGGTGTGCAAAGTCTTTATATGTTGACGTTACGTCGTTCATTGACACTGTCCACAGAGAGTCAGCCATGGCACTTCAGCATCGTATCCTGCCCGTTCGGGCTTCCCTAATCACGACTCTGGCATCTCTCTTCCCTATCGACCTGATTTCTGGCTCCGATCTCCTATTCAGCATTCTTAATGTGCCGTTGCCTATACCGCTAAGTGCCACGAATCCTGCGCCACCTTTATCGTTGGCCGCGTACAAAGAAGTGAACGAGGAAAGCGTCGCTACTGCACTAGCGTATGCTGCTTTCGTTGTCCAACTGCTTGCTGTATACATGGACAAGATGCTTGTTTATCCAATTACCTTTTGCGGAAGCAGGAGTATGATCCGGGACGGCATCTCCGCCATGGTGGGCCCAAGAATGTGCGTGCTCGGTTCGGAAATGTGTACGGTGATTGACTTCTAGTGTAGGTTCCCTTTATTTTCTAGAGGCGTGGACACATACCGGTTCGAGTATGGAGTGTTCTTACTAAACAAGAACATTGAGATGGTATGCTTTCCCCTTTTTCGACCGTTTTGGTAAGTAGAAGCTAACTTCCTTTGATGTTGATGACAGCTCATGTCCGATCGCAATCTGCGCGCCTTGGACATGCGACACACACTTCCCAACCTCAAAAATTTGTTATTGACGCTCTCAGATGAAGAAGGCGCACAGCCCAGTGTTGTCAGTTGAAACACCAATGCCGCTAGGCTCGACTCAGGGCCCGCTGCAAGATCGGCTAGTTGGTGTACTCAGCTCTCTAACAAATGGTCTGGGGCATTTTTCATTTAGAAATACATTCACCCATGACACCTTGCAAGCTGCTGGCAAGTGGTGATGATGAGATACCAATCACGTAATTATAGGTGGACAATTTATGGATCCACTTTATTACATTAGTTTAATGATATCTGGTATTTTGACATCCTTTGCAAAGTGCTATCATTGGCAGAAAATGATAATGTCCTTTATGTTTTAGATGAAATGACTGGACAGCTTCAACAAAGTGGGATTGTATTCCCTGCACTTATTAGAGCAATAAGTTACATGTGGTTGCTCTAGACTCACAGATCTTATTAGGCCTATAGTATGTCCTTAGTATCATGCAGTGTATAAACAGAATGATGCAAGTTAATGGCAAGTTGTTACTCATTGAGAGGGCTTCAAAGTGAAATGCACCACACAGATCTGACTGCAAGGGCTATTTAGAAGCCATTCAAGATTTACCAGTCCCCTTTCCGGAATTCCAGCAGACCTCTCCGTAAAGCAGATAGAACAGAGACTGCAGTGCGGTGCCGCCCTGGTCTCCAGAGTCGGGTGGTTAAGCCGGTTAAGGATTGGTGGTTGCAATGTTACAGTAATCTGCGTGCCGCCGTGCTGGTTAGAACGCTGTGCTATGACCATATTGCCGGGTGCACGCGCTCCGATCAGATGCTACATGCATTTGTGAAAGGGTTGTGTGAATTACGGTGTGAAGTTGCTTGTGTGGTCTATTCACACTAGTATTAAGGGTGTCCATGTTTTTATTGGGTGGATGAATGGAGGATGGGTGGGTGAACCAAGTAATAATAGGCATTGCATTACACAGAGAAGGGAAGGGCGTGTCCGGTGAGTGGCGAGAGGCGAGAGGATGGGTACATTTAGAGCTTACATAAAGGAGTGTTCCTGGGAGCGGCTACTTAGGGCCGCGTGAGGGATCGAGCCGGGGCCCCCAATGTGTCATGTCGCTCATCGCGCTAATGCTAACCGGAGCGGGATAAGGAAAGTGCCTGGTCAAATGGGGCCTCGCGGCAATGACAATTCAAAGTGAAATAGACGATACAGTACGTCTGTGTCTTCGTAACCGACATCGAATGACCCTCAAGGGTACAGCAGAACTGTCTTGGTACGCTGGAGCGCACCTACCTAATCTTCGAAGCTCGAAACTAGCGTACTGTACGCATACACTCTTGTCTCATGCGAAACTGAGGACAGGAAAGACGTTGGTATCATGCCTACGCATGCCTTTGGGGAGTGGGGAGCGGGAGCAAAGCGGGGACTATCAAGTAATTATTAAGCGATAAACCGGTAGGGACGGGGACGCATGAAAGAACGGGAAAAGGGTCTAGCCAAGGAACAATTGGAATGGGTAGCTAGCCGCGGGATAGGAAAAGAGTAAGCTGTGAACACGTTGCAGGCGGGAATGGGAGGGAGACGGCAGAATGAATGAGAGCTAAAGTCAAAAGAGTGCGGTGCAATGGCAAAAAAAAACGAGGGTGGGTCGTGACGAGACGAGTGTCACCGCGCCGCGCGCTACAAGCGAAGCAAAGCACCCCCCTTCCCCCCA
>Ga0137391_10000867_pt1 | contig 21677 bp, 13 predicted proteins | sample 15con2h24BmetaG_FD_101399 | JGI IMG/M metagenome (GOLD analysis project Ga0137391, IMG submission 101399) | Vadose zone soil microbial communities from Angelo Coast Range Reserve, California, USA - 15con2h2.4B metaG | ecosystem: Environmental > Terrestrial > Soil > Vadose zone > Saprolite...
AGGGCGACCGGATTGTGCTTCATGGGCAGGATTGTTTTCCAGGCCTCGACTACTTCATTGGCGTCGCCAGGACGCATCACGATCATGTGCGGCATCGCGCGCAAAGACGCCAATTGTTCTATCGGCTGATGAGTGGGACCATCTTCGCCGAGGCCGATGGAGTCGTGGGTGAGCACGTAGATAGTGGGAATTTCCATGAGCGCGGCCAGGCGCATGGATGGACGCATGTAATCCGTGAAGTTGAAGAACGTGCCACCGAAAGCGCGGAGCCGCGAGAGCGCCATGCCGTTCAGGGCCGCGCCCATGGCATGTTCGCGGACACCGAAGTGAAGATTACGCCCACCATAGCTTCCCGCCTGGAAGTCGCCCGCGCCGTTCAGGTTCGTCTTGTTCGATGTTGCCAGGTCGGCGGATCCGCCGACTAGCCAGGGAATATTTTGGGCGACCACATTCAGCACTTTTCCGGAGCTCTCGCGGGTGGCCATTCCTTTGGGGTCGGGCGGGAAGCTGGGAAGGTTGTGGTCCCAGCCATTAGGCAGTTCACGATGCTGCATGCGATTAATCTGGTCGGCGAGATCGGGGAACTGCTGGCTGTAGCGCGCGAACAGATCGTGCCATTTCGCGGTCAGCTCATGCCCGCGGCGGCCGATGCCGTCCTGGAAATGTTCGAGCACCCCGTCGGGGACCAGGAACTTGGCGTCTTCCGGCCAGCCGTAGAACTTCTTCACTAACTTGACTTCCTCTTCGCCGAGCGGTTCGCCGTGGGCGGCGCTGGTGTCCTGTTTGTGAGGAGATCCGTAGCCGATGTGGCTGTTCACGATGATCAGCGTAGGCCGGTCATTGGTGGCAAGAAAATTGTTGAATGACGCTGTCAGGGCGTCGAGATCGCTAGCGTCGCCGACGTGCGTGGTGTTCCAGCCGTAGCCGCGGAAGCGGGTGGCCACGTCCTCACTGAAAGACCAATCGGCGGGACCATCCAGCGTGACTGAGTTGGCGTCGTAAATCCAGCACAGGTTGGGCAGCTTGAGATGTCCGGCGAGCGAGGCGGCTTCGCTGCCAACCCCTTCCATCATGTCGCCGTCGCCACAAAAGGCGTAAACGTTGTGGCTGAAAATCTCGAAGCCGGGACGGTTGTAATGCGCCGCGAGCCACTCTCCGGCAATCGCCACGCCGACGCTGTTGCCAATTCCCTGACCCAACGGGCCAGTGGTGGTTTCCGCGCCGGGAGTAATGCGGTACTCGGGATGTCCGGGAGTCCGGCTATCAAGCTGGCGGAACTGTTTGATGTCGTCAAGTGAGATGGCGGCCTGCGGTAGGACCTCGGATTCGGAAGCGATGGCTTTGACCCCTGAGAGGTAAAGCATCGAATACAGCAGCATGGAGGCGTGCCCGTTCGACAGGATGAAGCGGTCGCGATTGGGCCAGACCGGGTCGGCGGGATCGTAACGCAGGAACTGCTGCCACAGGCAATAGGCGACCGGAGCCAGACCCATGGGCGCGCCGGGATGTCCGGAGTTGGCCTTCTGCACTGCGTCAATGGACAAAGTGCGGATGGTGTTGATGCTCAGGCTCTCTATTTGCTTGCCGGCATTCTTTGCCACCGCCTGATCGCTTACTGCCATGAGTCTCTCCCTGGCTGCATCTATATAAGGCTGCCCCTGCCTCTATTAGCCGACAAGGTATTCCAGTTTACCAAGTTCGGGCACGCGTGGCGCGCCATGCTTCTGCCTGATTGTTAAGGATTCATTAATTGGGAGAATGAAAGCTGGCGCTGAGACAGCAATCCACGATCCTGAGCCCCAATTGTGGATCGAGCAGCCTTCCGCCCAACGCCAGAACGTTGGCATGGTTGTGTTCACGGCTAAGCTGGGCCTCGACTTCACTGTGCGCGTTGGCCGCACGGATTCCCGTCACCTTGTTCGCCGCAATGGATATCCCGATTCCCGCACCACACACCAGAATTCCCAGGTCTGCTTTGCCGGACGCCACTGGCTCGCCGACCAGTCGAGCGAAGTCAGGGTAGTCCACAGAATCCGGCGAGTTGGTGCCCCGGTCGTCCAGTTCAAAGCCGCGATTCGCTAAATGCTGTCGGATGATTTGCTTTAGTTCGAAACCGGCGTGGTCCGCGCCCAGGGCGATTTTCATTGAGGATATTGTAGCAAGCACTCAGCCGTCAGCCACAAAACTCCTTCGCCTTCGGGATCGAAAACGCAAGCTGAATTCTCTGTCTTGGCTGAATGCTGAGTGCTAGCCCTTCAACGTCCTCCCCAAGAACGACGCCAAATGCCATCCGTCGAGATATTTGTATGGCGTTTCTCCCATGGAGTAGTGGCCGCAGGGGAGTATCGCAACCTTGTGGTCGAGATTGTGGCGCTCGAATTCAGCGACTACCTGGCGCGAAAATTCCGGCAGAAAGGTCAAATCGTACTTCGCGTAGACGACCAGCGATTTCCGCTTCCAGCGGGCGAATTGCTTGAAGTACGACATCGGGCTTACGGCGAGCCACAGCGCGCGCAGGCGGTCAATATCCAGTTGCGTCTCTAGCCCCTGCCGGATGTGGCGCGTAGATTGGCCGTGCCAGACAACGTCAGCGACGTAGGTGGAAGCGTGATTGAATGCGGCAACTTGGATTCGCGAATCGTGCGCAGCCGCCAAAAATGCATAGCACGAACCCAGGCTGGTGCCGGTGATTCCGAGCCGCTCGTAGCCTTGCTGCTGGAGCCAATCGAGACAGCAGCGAACGTCGAGCACGGCCTGGCGGCAGGCGTCCATGGTGCGGCCGATGTTGGCGGAAACCGCGTAGTCGGCGCGCCGGATTTCCGCGGGGCGGCGGATGTCGTGATACGGCATGCTCAACCGCAGCACGGAAATCCCCAGCCGATTCAGAATGCGGCAGAGCGAGTTGTAGTTCAGCGCATCCGAGTTCCAGTGCGGCAGCAGCACCACTGCGCTCTTACCTTTCGCCGGAAACCAGCGCGCGTTGACTAGATTGTTCTCCGGATAAGGAGTACGCACCGGCGAAGTGAAGCGAAGAAACTCTGCATAGGTTCCGTGGACTTTTTTCTCCAGCACCGGATCAGGAATTTCCCGGGTGCTGAAGACCTGCACCTCGCGCTTTTCCAGCCGAAAATCCGGAGGTGTTTTGTGGGCGAAGAATTCGTCGCTCGCAGCCACCGCGCGCGCGTTGTACTCCAAAAGATAGCGTTCGCACTCCGCCTGAGTCTGATGAGGCAGGAATCCATTGCGGCATGGCCATTCGCGGCTCCACTCAATCCCCCACTCCAGCGGACGCACCACCCGGTTTTTGTCCACCGAGGTGAGACGCGTTTCCCAGTTGTACATCCAGCGGGCGTAGAGAGAGGACATGTGTCCTTAGGATAGCAAGGAGAGCGCTGGGCACTCAGCAGGCAGCATTGACTGGCGGCATTTGGCACTTAGCACTTAGCATTTGGCCATCGAAGGACATTCGTAGCCACCAGGGAAAATCTAGACGGCCAAATGCTAAGTGTGCGCTCTTCAGCAGTACTTCCTCGGCACCCGCTTCGATATCGCGCAAAGGATTTCGTAGGGAATGGTGTGAGCCAGTTCGGCATGTTCGCGGGCATCCACGCTGAGGCCGTCGTGTGAGCCCAGAAGCACAACTTCATCGGCCACCGCGATGCCAGGGATTCCGGTTACGTCCACCAGGGTCAGGTCCATGGAGATGCGTCCGACGATGGGTGCATAATGTTCGCGCACAATGACTCTTCCGCCCTCAGAGAGTCCGCGGTTCAGGCCATCGGCATATCCGACGGGAAGCACTGCAATCCGGGCTGGAGCCTTGGTGATGTAGGTGCCTCCGTATCCAAGCGCCTGGCCGGCGCGCATCTCGCGCAAAGAAAGAATCCGGGTCTTCCAGGTCAGCACTGGTTTCACATCGAGCCGGAGCTTGCTGCCGCCGCTCACCACCCGTCCCGCACGCTCGAACGGCAGATGATAACCGTAAAGGGCCAGTCCCGGACGCACCATCGTGTTCCAACTTTCATGGTGCGAGATGACGGCTGAAGTATTCGCGGCATGTACCAGCGGCGGATCGAAACCAGCTTCACGAAGCAGGCGGCGGCCGTCTTCAAAAACCTTGAGTTGTTCGTTGACGGAAGGAGCGTCCAGCACTTCGGAAGATGCCAAGTGTGTGGCGAAACCTTCGAGCTTCAAGTGTGGCGAGGATTTGAGGGCTGCGCAGAGCGCTGGCAGATCCTCTGCCGCCGCGCCCAAACGTCCCATGCCGCTGTCCAGCTTGAGATGAATCGCATGTTGCGGAACCCCAACCCGAGCCGCAGCCCGTTCCAGCAGTTCGATATGCCCGATCTCCCAAACTGTAGGTGTAAGGCCGAGGCGGACGATTTCTTCTTCCTCACCGCGCCAAAAACCGGTCATCAGCAGAATTCGAGTGGCGATTCCTTCTTCGCGGAGCGGGATCGCTTCGTCGAGTGAGGTCACGGCCAGCCAGGTAGCGCCGTCGGTCTCCAGCGCTTTGGAGCACTCGACCGCGCCGTGCCCGTAGCCGGAGGCTTTCACTACTGCGCAGACGGTCACTCCGTTGCCCACGTAATCGCGGATAGTGCGGTAGTTTTGGCGGAGATTTCCCAGGCAAACTTCAGCCCACGTGGGACGAGTCGCCGCCCGCTTCGCGATTTCAATGGTGGCCACCACTGGCGATTATAATTGGCCGTCGCCCCGTCCCTAGGTTACCGCTGGGCTACTCGCCGTAACCACCGTTGCGGTAGTCCCGGTCCTTAATGGGCCAGCACAAAGTTCACCGTGATCTCGGTCTCAACCTCGATGGGTTCGCCGTTGAGTAAATAGGGACGGTACTTCCATTGTCCGACCGCCTCCTTCGCTGCGAGAGCAAGCACTCCAGCTCCGCTAGCCACCTCCAGTCGCTCGATGTTGCCCTCGCGGCTGATAATCGCCTTCAGGATCACAGATCCTTCCAGATGAATCTGTTTGGCGATAGGCGGGTACTGCGGCTCGACCCGGCGGATGAGGTTGCCTTCCATCATTTCGGAGACACGCATGGGTCGTAAGAGGGCAGGCCGTGTCGGGAGAATCGAGGGTCCGGAGCCGACAACCGACAGCAGGTCCCCGCTTCCTCCAAAGCCTAACCGTGGCGGATCTGGAGTTGGATCGTCTCCCGTGGGATGCGACTTGCCGAAGGTGATACCGTTCCGTGAAACGACAAATGGGGCAGGCATGGCTGGCCCCGTTGAGCCAGTCCCAATCCTATTGGTGTCAGCTCGCACTTCTCCTCTTGACATGGGCACGAAAATCCGCCGGGCCAGAAATATCTGAGGCAGGTTCTGCGGATAAAGCATGGGAAAAACCAGCGCGGCCGTGACCAAGACTGCCTGTAGGGTGAACGAAGCGAGAGCTGTCCAGCGTCGGGCGGAAGGTTGCGCGGGTGACAGTCCGGAAAACATGTGTCATCTCCTCAACAGTGGTGCTGTTGCGAATAAAGACACCACGGTTGGACTTGCCGGACTGTGGAGCGAGAAAAATAAAAAAGCCGCGATTTCTCGCGGCCATGGGAACTAAACTCTGTCTCTGGTGTCGCCTACTGTTTAGCTGGCGGTGTGGTGCCCGGCTTGGTCGCCCCTGGAGTCGCCGGCTTCGAAGTAGCGCCGCTGCCTGAGGGCCTTGCCCCGGTCGCACCAGCGGGCCTTGCAGGCGCCGGAACCCCCGATTTGGCGTTGTAAGCGTCGACGATCGGCTTGGTAATATCCAGCGTGCCGCTGTTCCACAGCACCGGCCCATTCGGCCATTGGTTGTTCGTGGAGGCGTCAATGATCAAGGCAAAACCGTTGTTTTTCGCATAATCAACGATCATGGGCGCCATCTTCTGCAGAATGCGCTGCGCAATCTCGTTCTCTTGGTTGCGCGCATCCTCCTGGGCGTCCTGGGCGTCACGCTCCAAAGCTTTCTGTTTGGTTTCAATCTGCTTCGCCAGGCTGTTCTTGGCCTCTTCGTTCAGTTTGTCACCCTGGGTATTAAGCTGCTTCTTTAGGCCGTCGATCTCCTCGTTTTTTGCCTTCAGCTCGTTTTGTTTAGGTTCGAGCTTTTTGCTCAAGGTATCAAAGTCGCGCTGGCCTTCGTTACTGGCAAAGATGGCACCTTCAACATTGATGGTTCCAATTTTGCTGCCGGTGGCGCCCGCAACTGCAGGGGGATCGCCAGCCGAGGGCGCGGCGGGAAGTGCTGCGGAAGACCCGCCACTGGTTTGGGCCAATGCCGCTGCCGAGAATAGCACCGCCGCAACCGTGAGAGAACGCATAAGCGTAAGTTTCATGTGATTAACTGGACTCCTTAGGAGTACTGCTCCTGAATTTTGTAAGATGCGACTTCTTCAGATATCGGAATACCCGGCCACACAACTACCTTTTTTGCGAGTAAGGCGAGCCGATTCAGACCCTCGCATGAAAACTGGGAGCGCCGCGAAAAACGCCACGCACAACCGGCGACTCAGGCGTGTGGATAATCCATTATAGAAACAGGCGCTGTTAACCGTCAATCCTCCTAGAAAGTCGTCCCTACAGTAAAGCGGAACGTCTTGCGCGGCTCGCGGAGCTGATAGGGCGGCGAAAACGTGTTGCTGGCCAGCTTAAAGGTATAGTCGCCCGCATCTCCGGCGGGAAACATGGGACGTGTGATCGGCACCGGCGACTGCGACAATTCGTTGAGCCGCAGCGGGTTATACGCCCAGTAGATGCGGAATGGAGCGTTTACAACGGGAAGGAAGACCTGCAACTCAACTCCGGTGGAAGCCCGCGGCTGCCAATTGGTTCCGCCTAGAATTGAAAGATTCTGGCTGAATGTGATCTTCCGCGTGCCTAAACACGTGTTGAAGAATGGATCCAGCTCGGGGCAGCCATACGGAGTGCTGTTGATGGCCGTGAACTGGCCGTTATTGATGCGCAACTGCGATCGCCTCAAGATGGGATCAAACCCGAAATCGAAAAAGGGTGCAATTGCTACTGGCCCCGCGATGGTAATCCGGTACTCAGCATTGGAGACCAGACTGAGATCTCCGCCGGGGAACGTGATCTGGTCCACGGGGATGGGGATTTTGTAGCAGTTCGGTTCAGTACCCAACGAGCACGGCCCCAGGGCGGGGTTCTTCACCACAAATGTATTGTCCCGATTCCGCAAGGTGACCGAGGAAGCGGTGGGCAGAAATGCGACTGGCGATATGGAACGAATATCAAAGCCGCGGAGGTCATTTTCTCCACCCATGTAGGACCGCTGGAAGGGAGGAGCAACCAGCCCTCCAAATCCCGAGAGAAACGAACCCTGGAAATGGATGCCGACGGTATTGCGGTGGTTCTGCAGCGGAAAATGATGCTTGTATTCGACGATGGGGCGGACCGTCCTTACGGTCCCGCCTAGGCCGGAAATTTCACCGCCTACGAAATATTCCGTACCCGAGTGAGGGTACAACGCTGCGTCCAGCTTGTTCTCGGAATAGCTCACAAGAATCTTGCTGGTCACAATCCCATTCAATGCGTTAGGCCCGCTAACTCCACTGAAGGCGAGAAAGTTGAACAAATTTTTGGACGCGGTAGTTAACGCCACCAAGGACGACACATCGTAGGAATACGTAGCGCTGACGCGCTTAAAAGACCGGTGCAGCGGGTATGAAGCGTTAAGAGAGAAGCCCTTGCTGGCCTGGGTGTAGTTTTGCAGGCTCTGTAACTGTGCCGCCGACACGTTCAATACCTGCCCGGTGATGAGTGCGCTCTGCCTCGCTTGGTCATAACTCAGCTTTCGGCCATACACGGTGAAGCCAGCGCTTAGCGGACGGTCAAACAAGTAGGGCTCGGTGAATCCAAGCGTAATGTCACGTTGCAGGGAGCCAATGTTCGCTTGGACGGACAGAGTGTCGCCCAACCCCAAAAAGTTGTTGGTGGTGTAGCTCAGGCCGATGAACGAACCGGCCAAACCGCTGACCCCGCCTGAAAGCCCGATCTGGTTCTTGCCCTTTTCCTTGAGCTTCAGGGTCAGATCAACCGTGCCTCCTTTTTCGTCGAGATGGCGTTCAGTGACGGTGGGATCATCGGGCTTGATCTGCTCGAAATACCCAAGCTGATTCAACCGCTGAATACTGAGCTTCCAATACTGTTCGTTATAAAGTTGTCCCTCCTCCAGCACCAGTTCGCGCCGGATGACCTTGTCACGGGTAGTCGTGTTCCCGGAAAACTCGATCCGGCGAACAGAAAACTGCTTGCCTTCATCCACGTCAATATCAAAAGATACCTGCTTTTTTTGTTCGTCAAAGCTGGGAGTTGGGATGGACGTGAAGTTGATGTATCCGCCGCTGGCGTAAAACGTCTTCAGGTTTTCCAGTCCTTTGGCGATCTTCTGGCGATTGAAAATTTCACCGTCTTTGATGGGGAAAAGATTCCGCAGGACCTTACTGTTCGCGTAGGCCTTGTTGTTCTTGAAGGTGATGCTTCCCAGGAAGTAGCGTTCCCCCTCCTCGATGGGAACGGTGATGTCCATGGACTTGCCGGCGCCGTGCTGAATCAGTGGAATGTGAAATCCGGAATGGCCAGTGTCGCGAATCTTGGTTTGCGGCTCACCCACCACTCCCTTGAAGTACCCGCGGTTCTGCAAGGCCTCGCGAACCAGTTCCATGTCCTCATCGAGTTTGGTCGCGTCATAAGTCTTGGCAAAAATGTTCTCCAGAAAGATCGAATGTGGTACTCCAATCGGACGCATGAAGTGCATGGCGTGCCGCAGCTCTCGGCTCTTCACGTTCTTGTTGCCTTCAAACTTGATCCGTCCTACTTTGACTTTCGGCCCTTCCCTGACCACAAACGTCACTCCCACCGACGCCGGCGGTATGGGGCGCACTTCAGTCCGGATGGTGGCGAACTGATGTCCGTGCTCCGCCTCCAACTGCTTGATCGTGACCTCGGCCTTCTTCACTTTGGTGGGATCATACTGCGATTCGACCGAGAGCCCGACTTTGGCCTCTTTGAACCGGTCGAGAATGTCGCTCTTCGAAATCGCATTGATCCCCAGATAGTTGATCTCTTTGATCCGTGGCTTTTCCTTCACATAGACGTGGATAACCCAGCCTTTGGGTGTGGCCTCGCGTTCGAAGCGGATGTCCTCGAAATAGCCGGTATTCCACAGTGAGTTAAAGTCCCGCTCAATGGCCGCTTGGTCGTAGACGTCACCAGGATGGGTGAAGATATGCGCTCGAACCGCTTCTGCGGGAACGCTGCGATTGCCGTGGACTTCAACGGCGCTGACCAAGTCCTGCTGAGCCAGCGCGGGCGTCGCGCCGGCCAGTAGAAAAAGTAGGCCCGCTAAACCACCGAGGAGATCAAGACAAATCTTTCCAAATGAATGAGATGCGCGTCTGGCTGTGAACTTCGCCAGACACCCTGAGGTGCTTTGTCCCCAAATCGCAGAACTATCCTGATGAATGCGAGAAATCGCCAGTTACCTCAGATAGGTAGAGTATGGAAAACCGCAATTATACGGTAGAGCTGTGGAGAGCGTCCAAGGCCGCCGCTTCAACTTGCACTCACGGGTTCCCGCCGAAAAAGCTCCACCTCAACCAAGACGGAATAAAACGTGGCGGAGTTGCCCATGTCGGTGAGTTTTTCCGACGTAAGTACGTTGATGTTTCGATTGCCGGGTGTAAGTTTTGCCCAGTGCAGCTTCGCCGCAACTACTCCTGGCGAAACGTTGCCATCTACTTTGGCTTTCAGTTGCATTTCGCCGCGGCGATTAAACGCTTTCACCGTATCGCCATCACCAATGCCGCGCGGCAGCGCATCGGACGGATTCATCTCCAGCAGGCCAACTTCCTCCAGAGACTGCATGCCCGGCAAGTTAGAGAAAGTCGAGTTCAGGAAGTTGTCGGCTTTGCGCGCCAGCAGTTCCAGAGGAAAGGCTTTCGCGTTGTCGGTGTGGCGAGACTCTTCCGGCGGAATAAAAGCCGCGACCGGGTCGAGCCCCAAAGCTTTGAGGCTCTCGTTGTAAAGCAGCGCCTTGCCGCTTGGAGTGCGGAAATTGCCTTTCGCAAAAGGCAGAAAGGGTTCAGTCGATGGGTTTCCGTTCGCCTCAAAATTCAGGCGGATGTGCCCTTCCTTCTCCAGCCGCTCTCGAGTGATTCCCTGTAGCCAGGGATTGGACGATGCCAGCGCCTCATCCATCATGTCTTCAACCGAATCCTGAAAGCATTCTTCCTCAAATCCCATTCTCTTAGCCAAAGCCCGAAACAAATCTACATTCGACCGACACTCGCCTAAAGGCTCAATCGCCTGATTCGACGCCTGGAGATAGTAGTGCCCGTACGCGGATTGCAGTTCCTTGTGCTCGAAGAAAGTTGTCGCCGGCAGGACGATGTCGGCATAGTCGGTGGTGTCGGTGAAAAACTGCTCATGCACTACGGTAAACAAATCAGACCGCAGCAGACCGCGAACGACGTCATTGTGATTGGGACAAACTGCCGCCGGATTCGAGTTGTATACGAACAGAGCCTTCACCGGAGGATCATTCTCCACATTCAGCGCCTGACCCAGTTCGACCATGTTGATGGTCCGAGCATCTCGGCCCAATGACGATTGCATCAGGTCGGTACGTTCGAGAGCGGCGTTGTTTAGTCCAAACGCGGCACTGGTGGAAAGCTGCAAGCCGCCGCCAACCTCTTTCCATGAACCGGTGATGCACGGGAGCATCGCAATCGTCCGCGAGGCCATGCCGCCATTCTGTGAGCGCTGTACCCCATAGTTCATGCGAATGGCCGCCGGCCGGCAAGTTGCGTACTCCACTGCGAGTTTCTCGATGTCAGCGGCGGACATTCCCGTCCACTGCGCAACCTTTTCCGGCGGATACTCCTGCACTTTCACCCGCAACTCGTCAAATCCTGCGGTGTGCTGGGAGATGTAATCGGCGTCGTGCAGGTTCTGGTTGATGATCACGTGCATCATGCCGAGCGCAAGCGCGACGTCAGTACCGGGATTGATCGGAATGTGCCAGTCGGCGCAGGCCGCGGTGCGCGTCCGATAGGGATCAATCACTACCAGTTTCGCGCCGTCGCGTCGCGCCTCTTCGATGAAAGGCCAAAGGTGCACATTGTTGCCGTGGATATTTGCCGCCCAGGCGATGATGTATTTGGAATGCCGGAACTGTTCCGGCTCCGTCCCCATGTTTGCGCCGTAAACCGACCTGACGCCGGCGCCACCCGCTTCTGAGCATATGTTGCGGGCAAGCTGCGATGCCCCCAGCCCATGGAAAAACCGGCGGTCCATCGAGCCATAGTTGAGCTTGCCCAGCGTCCCGCCATAGGAGTACGGCAGGATGGCCTCGCTGCCGTACTCTGTGGCGATGCTCTTGAAGCGCGAAGTAATTTCGTCGAGCGCCTCGTCCCAGGTAATGCGCTGGAAGACCTGCTCAGCCCGTGTGGCGCGGACACTCTTGTCCGCGAACCCTTTCGGTCGCACCCGCTTCATCGGATACAAAAGGCGGTCCGGCGAATAAACCCGATCCAGATATTTCGCGACCTTAGCGCACAAAAACCCCCGCGTAACCGGGTGCGCAGGATCGCCTTGTATCTTGACCGCCCGGCCATCGTCAACCGTGATCAAGACCCCGCACGCATCCGGACAATCATGCGGACACGCGGCATGGACCGTTTTTTTCACAATGCTCTGATTATACGGCGGGCGTGCGGAACTCATTTCAGGCCCACGTAGAGATCAACTTGCGCGTTTTGCGGATCCTGGCTGCGCTGGTCGTAAATCTCGAAGTCGGTCTTGTAGGTCCGCTGGATCTTTTTTTCCGCTTCAAGCTTAAAGATCGCTTGCCATGCTTGCGGCACTACCTTGGGAAGCGGTCCCTTTTCACTGGTGAGCACAGCAAAGCGTCCTCCGGCGACGTTCTTTGCCACCATTCCCGGCGGCGGAAGAGTGCCTTCCTTCACCATGGCGCCGATCACGAAATCGTATGCGCCGTTGTGGTCGCTCGCGTAGTCGGAGTAAAGGGCGTAGATATTTCCGCTAATCTTGTTCGGAATTTTCGTCAGATTCCCTTCCTGAAAAAACTTCTGCCACTGCCTGGGAATCATGCCGTCGCCGGTCGCCTCTTTCGCATTCGTGGTGCGGGCCCCAATCCCGATCACTTGAAACCCTGGTAAATCTGCGCGGGTGATGACGTCCTCCTTTTGGCCGATGGCTATTGCTATTTGGTCGTCCGCAAAACCCCCGCCCAGCAGGCTGGCAATGCAGAAACAGATGATGGCGCGAAACATCTCTGCTAGACCTCAGATTCCGGGGTGGCAGCAAACCGAGCCCAACAGCCAACAACCGCCCTACTTAATTTCCATCACTTCTTTTTCCTTCGCCTTGCACATCTCTTCCATTTTCTTGATTTCGTCGTCGGTGAGCTTTTGGATTTCGTCCATGGAGCGCTTTTCTTCGTCTTCGGTGATCTTCTTGTCCTTGAGCGCTTTCTTGATAGCATCGTTGCCATCCCGGCGGATGTTACGGACAGCGGTGCGATGGTCCTCGAGAACTTTGTGCAGATGTTTCACCATCTCCTTGCGGCGTTCCTCAGTCAACGCCGGTATCGGCACGCGAATGATCTTGCCATCGTTCATCGGGTTCAGCCCCAGCTCGCCGGAACGAATGGCCTTTTCAATGGCCCCGAGTTGGCTGGGATCGTAGGGCTGCACCGTGATCAATTGCGGCTCCGGGGCGTGGACCGTGGCAACCTGATTCAACGGCATTTGCGCGCCGTAGGCTTCTACGATCACCGAGTCCAGCATGTGCACCGAAGCCCGGCCGGTGCGTGTGCCCACCAGCGCTTTGCGGAAATCTTCGACTGCCTTGTCCATGCGGGTCTTCAGTTGTATGTAAGTCTCTTTGAGTCCGGGGACCGCCGCCATCGTAGGTTGCGCCATGTCTGTGCTCCCTCAGAAGTTAGCTTTGGAACGCTGAATTATAAACCGTAGCGGACGTGAAGCGTTGCCTCAAGCCATTCATCCTGCTTCGCAGTCGAGGGATCTGCGGTGTGTTGAAGACACGAAATCCAAAGCGGGATAGGGCGGAAAACAGGCGAGCGAGGACACCGCTCCAGTTTCGAAAATCAGATTACGCAAAAAATGTCTGAAATGCTGCCAGCACTGCCGCCGGCAACTCCTCCCGCTTCTTCTTCCCCTTGAATCCCAAATCGTGCCCCGCGCCTTCAACCGGCAGCAGCAGGTTCCTGGCAGAAATAAGCTTCCGGGCGCTTTCGAGCTCGTCAATCGTCCCGAAGGGATCGTGTGTGCCGTGCACGAACATTACCGGCACTTCGATTTTGGGCAGATGCTGCGTCCGCGGCTGGTCGGGGCGGCTGGGAGGGTGAAGAGGATAGGACAGCAGAAGCATCCCGTCCGCCAGTTGCTTCTCCTCGTTGACCGGCTGCTCTGCGACCAGCATGCTTGCCTGGCGTCCACCGTAACTCTGTCCGCCAAGGAAGAGGCGTCCGGGGAGAAGCTTCCTCATCGCGCCCACCGCGTGCTTTAGGTTCTCGCGATCACGAGCCGCATCGCCGGGCCTGGGCGGGCCGTAGGGCCGCTGCTGGCGAAAGGGCAGCTCGCAACGCAGTACGGCGAAGCCGGCGCCAGCAAAGGCCTCCGCCAGCGCCACCAGTAGCGCCATTTGCGCGTTGCCGCCTGCCCCGTGGGTGAGGATCAGGCTGTCGCCTGAGGCGGATTCGGGGCGATGCAGCAATCCGCGAACCGGAGGCTCGGACGAAGTTTCGGAAAAGCTCTGAATCACGGTCATCAGACTGAAACTGAGTTTGCGTCCCTTACACCTGTTCCCAGCGAACCCTCGTCGGCAATTCACCGGAATTGCGTCACTGCTTGCCCTCCATCTTTTACCAGAATCACGTACCTACGGGGAAACTCCGTAGGGTGCCGAAAAATGGAGGAAGCATGTCATGATTGGTTCGCCTTCTTTCGAGGAGCCCTTACTTGCGTAATTTAGGCCATCCGGGCCATCGTAGTCGAAGCCCAAAACCGTTTCTTCACCGCCTACCACCCATTGTCATGACATTGCCGTTGTCGGCTTCCAGGAGAATGGCGCCAAGCATCTTCCTTGTTCGTGCTTGCTCAGATGCAGAAACGTAACACCTCATTTAGTTGCACGGCATTCTGGATCGTCACCGGCGATTCTTCCTCACGAATTGTGATCCGGAGTTGCATTGGCAACCATCAGCGCTGCCCATTCACCACGTGCAGCCGCATGAAATTAGTTGAGCCCGTGGACATCTGCGTTCCCGCAACCACACCCACAATGTCTCCCGGCTGGAGTTTGCCGGAGCGCACCAGGTCCTGCTCGGCGGTCGCCACCATGCCTTCGACGCTGAGGTTTTGTTCCCAGCACACCGGATGCACTCCCCACAGCAGGTTCATGCGATTGCAAATTCTCGCGCGGCTGAAGGCGTAAATGGTGGTCCGGGGACGGTACTTGGAAATCATGCGCGCGGTGTTGCCAGTGTCGGTGAACACGGCGATGGCGGCCATGGCCACGTCTTCGGCGGCATGGGCGACCGATTCGCAAATGGTTTCTGAAATCGAAAGCCCGCTGTGCTCGCGGCGGCGGCGCGGCTGCATGAAGTCCGCCATATTACTCTCCGCTTCCACCACGATTTTCGCCATCATGCAGACCGCTTCGCGCGGATACTTCCCGCTGGCAGTCTCCGCCGAAAGCATGACCGCGTCCGTCCCGTCAAAAATCGCATTGGCCACATCGCTGGCTTCGGCACGCGTGGGACGCGGATTTTCAATCATGGATTCCAGCATCTGGGTGGCAATGATCACTGGCTTACGCCACTCCGCGGCCCGGCGAATCACGTGCTTCTGGATGACCGGGACTTTCTCCGGAGGCATTTCCACTCCCAGATCGCCGCGCGCCACCATCACTCCGTCTGCGACTTCGAGAATCTCTTCCAGTTGCTCGAGCGCCTGCGGCTTCTCCAACTTCGCGATCACCGGCACATCCTGCTTGTGCGAGGCAATGATTTTCTTTACCGAGCGGACGTCCGCCGCCGAGCGCACGAATGAAATCGCGACCATGTCCACGCCGTGCTCGAGGCCGAATTCGAGGTCCTTGCGGTCTTTTTCAGTAAGTGCCGGAATGGACAGAGCTGCGCCCGGTAGGTTAATGCCCTGATGCTCGGCCAGGGTGCCACCATTGATGACGAGGCATTCCACATCCGGGCCGCGCACTTCGCGCACTCGCAATTCAATCAGGCCGTCAGAGAGCAGGATGCGCGAGCCGGCGCTGACTTCCTGCGGCAGTCCCTGGAACGTAGTGCCAATCAATTCCGCAGTGCCTTCGGCCTCACGCGCGGTGATCGTGACCATCTCGCCCGCTTTCAATACCACCGGGTGATGGTCTTTCAACATGCCGGTGCGGATCTTGGGACCTTGCAGGTCCTGGAGAATACAGATAGTGCGGCCTTCTTCCGTTGCAGCGTGGCGCAAACTCTCAATGGAGCGCGCGTGGTCGGCGTGCGATCCGTGGGAGAAGTTCAGGCGGGCGACGTCCATGCCCAACTGCATCAGCTCGCGCAGCGCAGGCTCGGTGCCGCAAGACGGACCGATGGTACAGATGATTTTCGCCCGGCGCGCGGGGTTGCCTTCAGGAGGACAGGGGGATTGGGTTGAGGACGACTTATCGCTCATGGGATGGTGGATATTGTAAAGCTAGCGGAGAAAAAAAATACCCAGGAGACCTAGAGTTTGGCGGTCCCGCTTTTTAACTCATTCCCCAGCATCGATCGAGGAAACAGTATCGCATTGAATTCGGAGCCAATCAGGATCACCAGCGAGATCAGATACATCCACACCAGCAGCGCAATGGCCACGCCCAGCGAACCGTAGATCACGCTGTAGTCGGCGTAGTGCTGCAAGTACCATCCGAAAAGCATGGTGACTAGAAACCACATCATGGTAGCCAGGGTCGCTCCCGGCAGCACGCTGTGCCAGGGCTGGGTGCGGGGGACAGCATTGTGGTAAATCAGTGCAATCACTGCGACGCTGGTAGAAATCGCAATCAGCCAGCGGACGAACATCCACATCAGATAGACATAAGGGCTGAATTCGTGGCCAATAGCAGAAAGGAGGCGGATCTCGATTCTGTTTCCGAAGGCTACCAGGATTGTGGCCAGACTGAGAGGAACTCCGGCCAGAATGACCAGGTAGAGCGCCACCAGCCTTTCTTTGACTAATCCCCAGATTTTGGGCAGTTCGTAGGCACGACGGAAGCCTTCCATCCAGGAAATCATTACGCCTGAGGCAAGCCAAAGCGCCATCAGCGACGTGGTCAAGATCACTCCGACGGAATGCGCAGGCCCCTGGCGCAGGAAAGCCTGCGCAGTCGCCGTGCCGGTGGGGAGAATCTCTCGCAGAGCTTCCGAGATTTCGCCGAGCAGGGCTTGCGTGTTCCGGCGCGCAGCCAGCACCGAGCCTATGGCCAGCAGCGACGGGAAAAACGTGAAGATAGATGAGTAAGCGGACGCCTTGGCGATGGCGAAGGCATCGTGTTGAAAGGACCGCCAAATGGCCTTTCGCAGCAGATCCAGGAATCGGAATACCAAGGGTGCCAGCGTAGTGGTGCCGGGCTGTTCAAGCAAGCGCAGCGTGGGAAGCGGTTGCGGATCAGGCGCTTGTTTTGGGTCAGCGTGCATGGTTGCGGCGCTCTAGTGCCTCCGAAACATGGCTAGTCGGTTCAACTCCCAAAGCGCAGCAATAAGAGCCGCAGGAATTATCGGCCAGGCATATAAGATCAGATGGATAACCCACGTCGAAGGAGGTGATTGCCCGCGCCACCCGATCGAAAAATACCAACCACGGAATAGCGTGACAACCCACAACCCCGTGATGATGGCCCATGCAATCCCAAATACTTTTGCGAAATGAACCAGCCTGTCCATTCCACCTCACAGAAACGAAAAGGGCGGATTTCTCCGCCCTTCGCATATTGCCGAATTACTCCGCCGTAAGTTCCTCGGTCTCGCCTTCGGTACGCATGAGTTCGAGCGCGCGCTCGGCCTCTTCGTAGGCTTGCGAGACTTCCTCCTGCACTTTGGCTGCGGCCTCTTCCATTTCTGGCGACAAACGCACGTTGCGGTAGTACTCCATGCCGGTGCCGGCCGGGATCAGACGTCCCACGATCACGTTTTCCTTCAGGCCCCGCAGGTGGTCCACCGCACCTTGGATTGAGGCTTCGGTGAGCACTCGCGTGGTCTCCTGGAACGACGCCGCCGAGATGAACGAATCGGTCGAGAGCGATGCCTTGGTGATGCCGAGCAAGAGCGGACGGCCGGTTGCCGGCTTGCCGCCATCGCGGATCACACGCTCGTTCTCTTCGCGGAAGCGGAACTTGTCCACTTGCTGCTCCAGCAGGAACTGGGTGTCGCCCACGTCCTCGACCTTCACCCAGCGCATCATCTGGCGAACGATCACTTCGATGTGCTTGTCCGAGATGTTCACGCCCTGCAGCCGATACACTTCCTGGATTTCGTTCACCAGGTAAGCCTGCAGTTCTTTCTCGCCCAGCACAGCCAGAATGTCGTGCGGGTTGAGCGGTCCGTCCATCAACGGTTCTCCCGCCTTCACGCGCTCGCCTTCCTGCACGTTGATGTGCACGCCGCGCGGGACGGAGTATTCCTTCTCGGTCCCGTTGTCGGCCTGGACATAGAGTTTGCGCTGACCCTTGGCAACTTCACCGAATTTGACGGTGCCATCGATTTCGCTGATGACCGCAGTCTCGTGCGGCTTACGGGCTTCGAACAACTCAACCACGCGCGGCAGACCACCCGTGATGTCTTTGGTCTTCGTGGTTTCGCGCGGGATCTTGGCCAGCACGTCGCCAGGATGCGCCGTGTCGCCTTCCTGCACCATGAGGTGGGAACGTGACGGCATCAGGTAACGCTTGCTGGTCTTGCCTTTGATGACAATTGCCGGCTGGCGCTTCTCGTCGGGCGCGTCCGCAACCACGTGCCGCGACAGGCCGGTGACCTCGTCCACTTCTTCGTGCAGCGTGACCCCTTCCTGCAGGTCCTTGAACTGAACGGTGCCGCCGATTTCGTTCAGGATGGCGAAGGTGTACGGGTCCCACTCAACCATAACCTGGCCCATGGTGACGGGATCGCCTTCGTTAACCTTGAGGCGAGCACCGTAAACCACCGAGTAGCGCTCGCGCTCGCGGTTCTTGTCGTCAACCACGGCGATGGAGCCCTGGCGGTTCATCACCACCAGATCGCCGGCCTTGGACTTCACCGTCTGCAAGCCCACAAAGCGCACAATGCCGTTGGTCTTGGCATCGAGTCGCGATTGTTCGGAAACTCGCGAAGCGGTACCACCGATATGGAAGGTACGCATGGTGAGCTGCGTTCCCGGTTCGCCGATGGACTGAGCCGCAATGACTCCGGTGGCTTCTCCGAGTTCGACGAGACGCCCGGAGGCTAGGTTGCGGCCGTAGCACATCACGCAAACGCCGCGCTTCGATTCGCAGGTGAGCACGGAACGGATTTTCACCCGTTCGATGCCCGCGGCCTGAATCGCGCTGGCCAAGTCCTCAGTGATCTCGTGGTTAATGTCCACGATCACGTTGCCGTCGTAATCTTTGATTTTTTCGAGCGACACGCGGCCCACAATGCGGTCGCGCAAGGGCTCGATGATTTCGCCGGCTTCCACGATTCCAGCCACGTAGATGCCGTCCACGGTCCCGCAATCGTATTCGCTGATGATTACGTCCTGAGCAACATCCACGAGGCGGCGGGTCAAGTAGCCGGAATCGGCGGTCTTGAGCGCCGTATCCGCCAATCCCCTACGGGCGCCGTGGGTGGAGATGAAGTACTGCAACACCGTCAACCCTTCGCGGAAGTTGGCCGTGATCGGGGTTTCAATGATTTCGCCCGACGGTTTGGCCATCAGTCCGCGCATTCCGGAAAGCTGGCGGATCTGCTGTTTCGATCCGCGAGCGCCGGAGTCGGCCATGATGTAAATCGGGTTGATGATGCCTTCCTTGTCCCGCTGCTGCATCTGGCCAAACATTTCATCGGCAACTTTCTCCGTGATCGCCGACCAGATTTCGATGACCTTGTTATAGCGCTCGCCGTTGGTGATGGCGCCATCCAGGTACTGCTGCTGCACCGCTACTACCTGCTTCTCAGCGTCTTTCACCAGCGTCTTCTTGTTGTCCGGAATGACCATGTCGTCAATTCCGATGGACAAGCCGGCGCGGGTGGCGAAGCGGAACCCAAGTTCCTTTACTTCATCGAGCATCTTCACCGTCACTTCGAGGCCGTACTGCAGATAGCAGAAGTTGACCAACTGCCCGATGCCTTTCTTCTTCAGCAAGCCATTGATGTAGGGCATGCCTTCGGGAAGATGATCGTTCAGGATTGCGCGTCCGACGGTTGTGTTCAGGAATGCGCGTTCGTACGCGACCGGTTCGGTGTGCACGATGTCCTGATCGTCGTAAGCGGTCGTGAGGTCGATCACTTCGCCGCTGTAACGCAAACGGATCGGGGTCAGCGTCTCAATCTCGCCGGCTTCGACCGCCATCAGCACTTCGTCAATGTTGGCGAAGGCGCGGCCTTCGCCCTTGGCGCCGGGCTTGCCTTTGGTCAAATAGTAAAGACCGAGAACCATGTCCTGGGTAGGAACGGTGATCGGCTGGCCCGATGCCGGCGACAAAATGTTGTGCGACGACAGCATGAGCACGCTGGCTTCAACCTGGGCTTCCGGCGAAAGCGGGATGTGTACCGCCATCTGGTCGCCGTCAAAGTCGGCGTTGAACGCGGTGCAAACCAACGGGTGAATCTTGATCGCCTTGCCTTCCACCAGTACTGGCTCAAATGCCTGAATGCCCAAGCGGTGCAATGTTGGAGCGCGGTTCAGCAACACCGGATGGTCTTTGATGACCTCTTCCAGGATGTCCCAAACAATCGCATCCTGCTGCTCGACCATTTCCTTCGCTTGCTTGATGGTGGTGCAGTGCCCGGTCTGCTCCAAGCGGTGATAGATGAACGGCTTGAACAACTCGAGCGCCATCTTCTTGGGCAGGCCGCACTGGTGCAGCTTCAACTCCGGGCCAACCACGATGACCGAACGTCCCGAGTAATCAACGCGCTTGCCCAGCAGGTTCTGGCGGAAACGTCCCTGTTTGCCCTTCAGCGTATCGGAAAGCGACTTCAGCGGACGGTTGTTGGCGCCGCGCAGTACGCGGCCACGGCGGCCGTTATCGAATAGCGCATCCACAGCTTCCTGCAACATCCGCTTTTCGTTGCGCACAATCACTTCCGGCGCGTGCAGGTCCATCAGCTTCTTCAAACGGTTGTTGCGGTTGATGACGCGGCGGTAAAGGTCGTTCAAGTCGGAGGTCGCAAAGCGCCCACCGTCCAATGGAACGAGAGGACGCAGTTCGGGCGGAATCACCGGAATTACATCCAGAATCATCCAGTTCGGCTTGTTACCGCTCTTGCGGAAGGCTTCGACTACTTTCAGCCGCTTGGCATATTTCAGCCGCTTCTGCAGCGAATTTTCGTGGCGCATCTTCTCCCGCAGTTCCCCGGAGAGGGTATCCACCTCCACGCGCTTGAGCAGTTCTTTGATCGCCTCCGCGCCCATCATGGCTTTAAAGCCGGCGGGGCGGTATTGCTGGTCAAGTTCGCGGTATTTGGTTTCATCCTTGATGACTTCGCGCTCTTTGACCGGGGCATCGCCCGGCTCGACGGTCACGTAGGCCTCGAAGTAAAGAATGGCTTCGAGATCGCGCAAGGAAATGTCGAGCAGGTGGCCGATGCGGCTCGGCAGTCCCTTGAAGAACCACACGTGCGAGCACGGCGACGCCAGCTCAATGTGGCCCAGGCGCTCGCGCCGGACCTTGGACAGGGTAACTTCCACGCCGCACTTGTCGCAGATGACTCCGCGGTGCTTCATGCGCTTGTACTTGCCGCAGAGACACTCCCAGTCGGTGACCGGGCCAAAAATGCGAGCGCAGAACAGGCCATCGCGCTCCGGTTTGAAAGTGCGGTAGTTGATGGTTTCGGGCTTCGTCACCTCGCCGTGCGACCAGCTCCGGATTTTTTCCGGAGAGGCCAGGCTGATGCGAATGGCGTCGAAATCTGCAATCGGGTTAGCCAAATCAAAAGGACTTGAACGGAACAAGGGCTTCCTCCACTTCCAGCGGCAATTTCGCAGCCGCCAACGGCTCCGGAACCAGTGATCAGTGGCTAGTGACTAGTTGCCAGTGATCCGCGATACGCGGCCAAATTAGCGACCGGAGCAAACGCTATGGCCATTTCTTTCAAGAAATCTCTTGGAGCGATGTGACTAGCCACGAATCACTAGCCACTAACAATTGCACTTAATCTGCTGCCGCGCTCAACACTGGCTTCTTCTCTCCCGCCTTGATCAACTCCACATCAAGACAGAGCGATTGCAGCTCGCGGATGAGCACGTTAAACGATTCGGGCACGCCCGGCTCCATTGCAGCTTCGCCCTTGACGATGGCTTCGTAAATCTTGGTTCGGCCATAAACGTCGTCGGACTTCGCCGTCAGCAGCTCCTGCAGAATGAACGCCGCCCCATACGCTTCCAACGCCCAAACTTCCATTTCTCCGAA
>Ga0137391_10000872_pt1 | contig 21643 bp, 23 predicted proteins | sample 15con2h24BmetaG_FD_101399 | JGI IMG/M metagenome (GOLD analysis project Ga0137391, IMG submission 101399) | Vadose zone soil microbial communities from Angelo Coast Range Reserve, California, USA - 15con2h2.4B metaG | ecosystem: Environmental > Terrestrial > Soil > Vadose zone > Saprolite...
ACGACCCCCGGGATCCCCCGCAAGGCATAGCCCCGGGGGACGACCCCCGGGATCCCCCGCAAGGCATAGCCCCGGGGGACGACCCCCGGGATCCCCCGCAAGGGAGCCGTAACCGGCGAAGCCCGTTCTGAATAAAGCTCTATTTCTTTATGCCGACAGCGCGGCGCCCAGATTCCCCGCGCCGACTAATACTCTCGCCAATTCTCCGCGTTATTCTCGAAGAGGGGCCGTAAGCGACTTCCGTGTAATCCCGATATTAGGATGGGATCTGGCGACCATTTCCGGGCTCCGGGTCCCGTCGGCCCGCGCCGCGGAACGCAGGCGGACCCGGATGGCAAGTCCGCCACTTTCGCGGGGTGTGGGGACCAGGATTCCGCCATGGCTCTGGACGATCGACCGGACGATGGAAAGGCCAAGTCCGACGCCCTGGCTGTCAGCGACCCGGCTGCTGTCCAGACGCCGGAACGGCTGGAACAGCATGTCTAGCTGCTGCGGTCGCACGACCGGCCCGCTGTTGGTCACCACCAGCTCGACCCCGCCGGGCTCCCCGTGCGCTGCTGTCGACACCGTGACCCAGCCGCCTGGGTGATTGTGCCTGATGCCGTTGCGGACGAGGTTGAGGGCCAGTCGTTCCAGGAGGACGGGGTCGCCGACGGTCATGGCGGGGTAAGGCATCGCATCGACCGTGATGCGTGCGGCCGCGGCCTCGTGGGCGGTCTGCTCGACCGCGTCGGCAGCGACATCGGACAGGTCGACAGGAAGCCGCCTGATGGCTTCGCTGTCGCTGCGGGCGAGCGTGAGCAGGCCGTCGATGATCAGCTCGCTGCGGGAGTTGGCGGCGAGGATCGTGTCAACGAGCTCGCGCAGTCCGGGGGGCACGCGGCCGGACGCGATCGCGACCTCGATCAGCGTGCGGTTGGTGGCCAGCGGCGTGCGGAGTTCATGCGAGGCGTTGGCCGCGAACTGACGCTGGCCGTCGAAGGACGCGTCGAGGCGCTCGAGCATGGCATCGAAGGTGTCGGCGAGTTCCTTCAGCTCGTCGTCGGGTCCCCGCAGCGCGATCCGCTCACCCAGGTTGCGGTCGGCGACCCGGCGGGCGGTGTCGGTGATGCGGCGCACGGGGCTGAGCGCGCGCCCGGCCATGATCCATCCGAAGCCGACCGCGGCGACGGCCACTACCGCGAGGGCGACCATGCACTGACCCACCACGGACGTGAGGACCCGGCCGCGGTGCAGATCCAGTTTCTGGCGAACGGCTTCTACCTCGTTCGGCCGCAGGTGCCCGGAACTCGACAGGATATTTTCGACGGCTTTCCCGCTGGGATAGTTGTGCTTAACAATGATGAAGAAGATAACGATCAGCGTGCCGCCCGCGAGTAGGAACATCCCGCCATAGAGCAGGGTGAGCCTCGCCCGGATGCCGAGCCGGGACAGCGTGAAATCGCGGGTGTGGTTCATGAGATGCGGTATCCCGCTCCCGGGACGGTCTCGATCGGCGGCGGATCGCCCAGCTTTCTGCGGAGCGTCATGATCGTGACCCGGACGACGTGCGTGAACGGGTCGATGTTCTCATCCCATGCCTTCTCGAGCAGTTGCTCGGCGGACACGATCGCGCCGCCTCCGCGCAGCAGCTCCTCGAGGACAAGGAATTCCTTGCGCCGCAGCGGCAGCGGCCTGCCGCCCCTGGTTGCCTCGTGACGGGCCGGGTCGAGCCGGATGCCGGCGCGCTCGAGAACCGGCGGATCGGCGGGGCGTGCTCGCCGGCCTAGCGCCCTGACCCGCGCGACCAGTTCGGCGAACGCGAAAGGCTTGGCGAGGTAGTCATCGGCACCGAGGTCGAGTCCCTCGACCCGGTCGGCCAGATCCCCGGCGGCGGTGAGCATGAGGATCCGCACGATGGCCTCGCCACTGACCAGTGACCTGCAGATCTCGTCGCCATGGATAACGGGAAGGTCACGGTCCAGGATGACCACGTCGTAATCGTTGACGGCCAGCCGTTCCTGCGCCGCCCCGCCGTCGAGGGCCACGTCCGCGGCAATGGCCTCACGCCGCAGTCCCTCCGCGATTGCCTGCGCGAGCGGCCGCGCATCCTCCACCACGAGCACCCGCACCTGCGCCTCCTGCCGGTCAGGGGATCGAACGCTTCAGGGATCGCGCGTCACCCGGCGTTAGCCACGATCGCGTGCGTCCGGTCAACTCAGTGTAAAAGCGAGCTTTGACGCTGCCTTGACCGCTTCTCCGGTGAACTGACCTGACGAAGCGGGCCGCGGAGATCGGCTCCGCCCCGCGAACAGGGAGGAAGCAATCTTGACCAGGAACAGGCGGCGGCATGGATGGCTCACGGTGGTCAGTGGCGCGGGACTCCTGCTGGTCACGCTCACGGCGTGCGGCGGCGGCAATGCCGGAGCCGCGCCAGCGGCGAGCAGCACTCCGGACATATCTCAGTTCATCGCATGCCTTCATTCGCACGGCGTGAGCGTCAACGGCAGCGACATTCCCGCGATCCGCACCGCCCTCAGGAGCGTTGCCAAGACGCAGAAGAAGTCGGCGATGTCCGCATGCCGGCAATACACTGGCGGAATAGTCGGCAAGGCAGGCTGAATGCCAGTCCGTCGTGGTATGACTACCCGGCCCCTCGCAGGGCTTTCTCGCGGCGTTCGGCCATGCGTGAGCCCGACTCGCGGCGTGCCATCCGGCGCCGCCTTGCCCTATGCGAAACCTGAGGTCCTCTAAACGTCGGCCTGAGCCGCCAGCCGCGTGCCCAAGAGCTTTTTTAGCCGAACGGGTACGCGGTGGCAGCCCTTCGCAAGCTGCACGACGCCGGGGTTTCAGCGGGAGACCAGGGTCATCTCCCGTTTGACATGGGGAGTTTGCGCGGGGCGGAGGCTTTAGCCGGACACCCCCACTTGTGGCTGGTGCGGGCGGCGGCAGGCTCAGTCGGGCAGAGCCAGCCGCCGCCCTGCGCGCCGGGGCGGCTCAGCGGCCGTGCTCGGGGGAGACACGGCGTGCGCCTCGGCGCGGTTACGGCGGCAGCGGCGGCGGGTGACCCGCGAAACCCGAGCACGCGAGTCGTCCGGCGCTTACCGCCCGCTGCGTGCCGCGCGGGCTCATCCTCCCCAGGGCCGCGCGGCACGCAGGTCATGAGGCCGTGGCTAACATGCGCCTGGCCACTGTTCCGCCCGTCCAGCCGAGCCGGAACCACACCAGCCGCCCGCCGGTCTCCGTGACGATCCCCCACGCGTCGTCACCGGCCAGCGCGGCGACGATGTCCAGGCCGTGCATGCGCCCGGGGTCGCGGGGGCGCTTTACCCACGTGCCGCCCTCATCCTCGATTCCGGTCCACAGCCAGGAGCCCGGGCAGGCTTTCGCATATACGGTGAACTCTCCGCCAGGCTTGCGGCTGTCCGAATACTGGACGGCGTTCGCGCAGATCTCAGAAGCGAGCAGGATCGCGTCGCCGGCTGCCGGGCAGCCGCCCAGCATCCGGGCGAGGAACCCGCGCGCCTGGCTGACCTGATCCGGGGTCCCGCGGTAGCGGGCGCTGCCGCACCACGCCGGCGCCGGCGCCGGCGTCCGGGACAGCACGGCCGCCCACGACTCGCTCACCGGTGACCGCCCCGCGTCATGCTTATCGCGCGGGCGGCCCGCCGCAGCAGCCGCGCAACCGGGCAGGCCGCCCGGGTGAGCGTCTCCCGCCGAGTCCCGGGCTGGCCCGCGGGCATGACGCGCGTCATGGCCCCGGTCACCGGGCCATCGCCGGGTCGTGCGCGCCGGGCTCGCCGTCGTCCTCGTCGTCGTCGATCGAGCCGAACAGGTCCATGACCTTGTCGGCTGCCTCGGTGACGTCGTGGGCGGGCGCGATCCGCTCTGCCCACGGGTACCAGTACCACCAGGTCCCGTCGCAGCACGGCGCCACGACGACGTTCTGGTCGAACGGGGCGACGTGCACCGCCGGGGTGTCCAGCCCCAGCCGCGTGCTGTAGCCGCTGACCTCGATCGCTGATTCCAGGCCCCGCCCGCTCAGCTCCGCCTTCAGCACGATCAGGTAACCGGCTTCCTGGCCGCTCACCCCGACCCCCGCGCCCTGACCGCTCACGCCGACCCCGGCGTCCTGTCCGCTCATCGCTCGATCCCTCTCCCTGGGATTGCATGCCCTGACTTGCGTACCAGGATGCTGACGGAGAGCTACTGTGCGCCATAGAAACGGGAACACGCCAGGCGACACCCGCTGGACCCCCGGGTGCTGTGCCCGGTCCACGGCCGGTCCGGTCATGTCCGGCAGAGCTCGCCAGGCATGGAAGAGCCGTCAGGTATAGGGAGGGGAAAGGTAGATGAGCAGGAAGCACCAGGGTGACGGGATCGCGATGATGTACGGCTTCTTCGCCGCGGAGCTGCGGCGGCGCAGGCTGGCGGCAGGGCTGAGGCTGGACGACCTCGGCCGCATGATCAACTTCTCGGCGTCGCTGATCGGCAAGATCGAGAATGGCGACCGCGTCCCCACGCCAGACCTCGCGAAACGCATCGACAAGGCGCTGAGCACCGGGGAGCTGTTCGCGAACCTGCTGGAGGCAATCAGGAAGGAAGCCCGCGCCTACCCGTCCGGATTCTCCGACTTCCTGGACGAGGAAGCCAGGGCAACCAGCATCGAGGAGTGGGCTAGCCTCAACGTTCCCGGGCTGCTGCAGACTGGGGACTACGCCCGCGCGCTGTTCCGCGGTGGTCGGCCCAGTGACACCGCCGAGGAAATCGAGCAGCTCGTCACCACCCGGCTGGAGCGGCAGGCGATCCTGGCCCGGGAGAAGCCGCCCAGGTCGTGGTTCACCCTCGACGAGGTGGTGCTGCGCCGCCCGGTGGGCGGACCGAAGGTCATGGCCGCCCAGCTCGCCCGGATCGTGGAGCAAGCCGAGCGCCCGGGAATCGTCGTGCAGATCATCCCGATCGCGATCGGGGCGCACGCCGGGCTGCTGGGCGAGTTCCGCCTGCTCACCCGCCCGGACGGGAGCCGGGTTGCCTACACTGAGAGCATCGCGAGCGGACAGCTCATCGAACAGCCAGCGGACGTCGCCGAGTTCGAGCTGGCCTACGATACGCTCCGCATCGAGGCGCTCACCCCCGACGCGTCCCTCGCTCTCATCCGCGAGATACAAGGAGAGTACGAGAATGAAGCAGAATCGCACTGAATGGCGCAAGAGCAGTTACAGCAACGCGAACGGCGGTAACTGCGTGGAAGTCGCCGCCGCGTGGCGCAAGAGCAGTTACAGCAACGGAAACGGCGGCAATTGCGTGGAGGTCGCCGGCAACATTCCGCGGGTCGTCGCCGTCCGGGACTCGAAGGATCCCGCGGGGCCTGAGCTGGTCTTCAGCCGGGCATCGTGGGCAGCCTTCACGGACGGAGTCAGGAATGCGGAGCGTTCCCCGCGGTAACCGTATCCCCCTGACACCATGACGCCCCCGGTCACGGCCGGGGGCGTCTTTATGCGGAGTCGATGGCTATGCGCAGGCGGCGCCGTTGACGGTGAAGCTGGTCGGCGCGGTGCGTCACTGCTTGTCCAGGTGCCCTGCATGCCGAAGGATGTACTGGTTCCGGGCGCGACGCTGCCGTTGTAGGAAGCGTTGGTCACCGTGACGCTCTGGCCGGTCTGCGTGAGGCTGCCGGTGTTCCAGGAGGCCGTGCTGCCACCACCTCCGCCTCCGCCCTCGCCTGATCCCGGCGGCAGCGTGACCAGAGCGATCGAATAGGGGCCGACGCTCTGGGGAGGTGGCGCTGCCTGAGGTCGCGGCGGTGATCGACGTGCCGGGCGGAGCGAGGGTGGAGACCGTCGGCGCGGTGGAGCCAGGGGCGAATCCACAGTAGCTGAGGCCGACAATGTGGCTGTTGCCCGGGTCGTCGTTGACCAGCAGCACGCGCAGCGAGCGGTCGGCGGTCTTGACGGTGTACGCGTGCACGAGTGATCGGTCATCGGGGTATGTGGCATCTCGGCTACCGTGGCCGCGATTCCCAGACGTCGAGGCAACACGCACGGGTGAGGCGCACATGCTGAACATGCTGTTCCTGAAGTACAAGGAGAGTCGACGGACCTCCGAGCGGGAGCGGCTGGCAGTTCGCGGCCAGCGACCCGGCGCTGCTCAACCGCTGGCGCGGCGGGCCGAACAACAAGCGCGGCGACCGGTGGGAGATCATCGGGGTCGTCCGGGGGGTATCGCATGGCGTCCCGAACGCTCATGCGCAGTAAGATCACATCTCATTCAAATTGAAAGGCGTCCAGATGCCGGATAAGCACATGCTGCGATGGGAAAAGCTAAGCTCAACGATTGCGTACCAAAACGACTGGATTCTTGTAAGAGAGGACCAAGTGGTCAGACCAAACGGCCAGGCTGGAATATATGGTGTAGTTGAAACGAAGGCTCAAGCCGTAAGTATAGTCGCATGCTCAGCCGAGAGGAAGATATGTCTCATTAGAGAGTATCGATATCCAATTAATCGCGCATCATGGAGGATACCCATGGGTGGGGCGGGGTACGGTGCACTCGGACCGTTAGAATCTGCTCAATCAGAGCTAGCAGAGGAAGCGGGCATTGTTGCTCGCGACTGGCGCTTAATTGGACAAATCGAACCCATGAGCGGTCTTTGTTCGGAAGTAGCTCTTATCTATCTTGCAACTGAGATCGATATTGCGGATCATGCAAGGCCATCAGAAGAAGAGCTTATTACTGCGGTACGTTTCGCGACCCTCAGAGAGATATTGAGTATGATACGCAGCGGTGATATGACGGACGGTCAGTCTATAGCTGCAATAACAATGGCAAGCGCAGTCGTAGGCTGGCTGTAGGTATTCGCGATTATGCGTGGGACAGCCAGGCTTTAAAGGACGATTCGTCACTTGGCCCGTACAAGCTCGTAGGCAACAGTGTCCGCTTCGTCATATGGATCGACAGCTAGTTCAAGTGCCTGGCTATATTCCAACGGCACGTATGCATGCGCGCAGTTGGGCTCGATCCTAACGAGGTCACCCGCGCGAAGTATCTCTTCTTGTGTAGTATGAGACTCTAGATCATAGTACACTGCGCGCAGTGTACCCGTCATGATGTAGAGTATCTCGGTTTTCTGGAGATGATAGTGATTCCCCCGAGATCTATTCGCACCTAGCGCGAATTCGATATATGCGGCGAAGGAAAAAAGCTCACCGTTTACTATGCGAGCCATCTCGCCGTTCACTGACCTGATGCGACCCCCCTCTTCAGGTATCGGAGGTTCTGTAAGCGGTAAGGTACGTATCTGGACACGGCCAACACCTCTTACCTCAAGAGTCATTTGACTTGCTCCGGAATCTCGATGGCATCACATGAATCTGATCATTGAGCGAGGCTAGGTTCACTTATCCATTCCTCGGCTGCCAGACGTCCTCAAGAACGCAGTCCCACGGAAACTTGTACTCATCGCTGGGCTCATAAACGTGGGACTGCAGGTTAACGACTATTACTTCTGGCGGCGATAGCGCCTTCCAGCCATGGAGAAGACCCGGAGGAATTTGAATTATTCCAGGGGTCACTGACCCTATGATGAAGGTATTCACTTGTCCCAATGAAGAGCTGTTCTCACGTACGTCCGCCAAAGACACCTGGAGTTTGCCGCGTGTGACGGTGAACTGATCTGTGTGTATGTCATGCAGATGCCAACATTTGACGACCCCGTAGTCGGTAGCGCTTTGATATACATGAGCGGGTTGGACAAACCCTTCCCACGGGGCGCTCCATAGCTCGGTGACATCGCCTCGCCCATCAGGATACACGGGAAGCTTCTTGAACAGGACACCTTCAATCGTTACATTGTTCACTGGCGCAACCCTGAAGTCCAGTTCCCTGAGCGATTCCACGGTCACATCCTGAGCCTTCACGAGACCCCTCCATCACGAGCGGCTATTTATCCGATACGCCAAAAATGAGCACATTAATTTCTGATTCGGATCGCACTGTATAGCTCACGCCAGAAGGAATGGTCACTCGATCGCCCTTGTGGACATCAGAAACTCTATCCTTGTAGGTGATACGTCCTTCACCGTTCTGAACCACTACTACCTCGTATCTTCCTTCGACGCGAAACGGCATCCCTTTCTCACCGACCTCGACGGAAACCATCCGGCAGTACTCGATCCGCTCGCTGGAGCCAACCCGAACGAGCACCTCATCTTCGTCTTGCATGAGATCGACCCTACTACCCCTGGTCTGGTAGGCGGTACAAGAGGATGCCCATGTGGCGAGCATGGCCAGCATATCACGTTGCGCACAAGCGCAGTGGCCGTCGCGCCCGCCTGGCTGGACCCCAACCTCCCCGCCGCCCCCACTGCGTTTGGGTATGAGTACCCGTCGGCCTGAGGATCGAGTACGCTCAGGGCAGGAGTAGTTTCAGGGCTATCACGCCACCCGTTGGGGTTCCTGCCATGACAGTCGGCCTAGTTGACAATACCTGTCTATATGAGGTTGTCAGAACGCTTAGCTATCGTAGCCCAGAGGAATGCCCGCGATGGGCTTGGAAGAGCGCCGTTGAGACAACATGCTTGATAGTTGGATCGCAACATCTGCGGCTTGCGCCCAGTCCGACTAAAGATGGCGCGGCTTCGGGCTCCTTTGGTAAAGTGTTAGCCGGCCTGGCCGATGTCCTGGGTACCGTAGAATCAACTGCAGAAGTACAATCAGCAGCACGCACGAATACTAAGCGGTGGGCTAGAGGGCAGTCAGTCAATATACGCGAGACGTATCATACGCTAATGACTCAGGACTCCGACTTTGATCAGTGGCTTGAGTGGTTTATAGGTAAAGTCTGGGAAGAGCATTCCAAAAGACTGGGAGGCCTATTCGATCCTGCCTTCATTCCGCAGATCTCTGCCATTATTGAGATCTCTAATCTTGATGCACATAAGCTATGGGAAATAAGCACCGATACTCGTATCGTCAAAGAGCTGGCTGAGCGCCAGCCGGACTCGGAAGTGTTTCACGCCCTTCGTGACGCCTACGTCGTTTCGGCGTTGCTCAGGGGACGATATCACGACAACGTGGCCAGGAAGTCTGGTTGGCAGATAATGCACCATCCGCTGCGTAATCAAGTCTTGCCCAGAGTTCTGGCCAGGGAAAGGCGTGAGTATCAAATATCGAGCCCAGAATCTTATCTTGCTAACATTATTGTTGCGTCAGCTTTCTCGCTACGTCGCTCGTCACGACTTGAGTTGTGGACGTCGAATGTTATTTCTGCTCGCCGAGCCTGGCGCGCGGGTGCCGTAGACCTCTACCCAAAGAATAACGACGATTTGGCCCTGAAGGCTGCGGTGAGAGCAGCCCGAGAAGTTGATATTCGTTGCCATGCCGAAATGCTGGACAGAATTCTAGATATCGCCGCTTCCCTGGGAGTCGGGGCGCTTACCTCAGTTACGCTATCAAGTTGGGAGGCACTGGTCGCTTCGGCTGCTACTGCCTCCGCCTCCGCCTTTGTTCTCAGAAATAGAGACCCAAGCCGTCATGTAATCTCTCGCATTGCTCAGAGATCACAGCGATTGCAAGATTTGGCGAAAGCTGGCCCCGGTCGGATAGACCGGGCATGGGAAGGCCGTAGTCACCTCGGATGATAGTTCGCCTTGTAGTGCTCGATTGCCTCATTTATAAAAGGTAGCTGGGAGGTCACAATGTTGGCAGGAAGGCTGTCTACGTCGTAATATTTTCCAATTTTAGGTTCCCCTAGAACCTCGACCCAGTAAACCTGAGCAAATTCGGCTCCCCGGAGGGACTGGTGCAGCAGGCTCTCGACGAAGACAAACGGGCCAGTCTCGACACCGTGAAGCTCGTCTTCGATAAGTCGTTGAATAACGGAGTCTATAGAGTCATCCGTTGCGCGAATGACTGTTCCTGGCGTATGTATCTGACTCGGCCATGTCGGATGATCTGATGGTCTTCTGCACATCAGCAATTGAATATGAGACCTGTGAGTTCGCAGCGGTACTAGCTCAATTATCGGCAGAACCACGAGCCTGGCTACCTCCAGAAATACTGACAATGGAAGGTAGCCAGGCCTGAGCCGTGCCAGACTACTGGCAGTTTCTCTCGCGTCAAATATTGCGAGCTGATTACTAGGTTGCTTAGGTTTAGGCATGAAACGTGGCTTAAAGCATGACAATTTAAACATGCTCGCGTTGTCCAGTGCGATAGAATGCTGCGGCTATACCGAATGCACTCTGCGACTCGGCGCGCTGCGGTCTTTTGCGTGATGCGAGCCAAGTAGCCAGCATTTCCAGCTCGGTCAGATTTCGTCATTCAAGTCGCGAATAAAGATGTTTTCATGTTGCACTCTGCCCACACCGCCTTCCCGCCTTACCCGTCCGATCGTAAGGAACGGTAACGACTGCTCCTCCACCGACCTGAGCACCGCCGTAATCTTGCCGACAACCGTCTCCAGGTCGTCAACCGCTCCGATGGGCTGTTGCCACGGCCACCAGAACGCCCATGAGCCATCCTCAGCACGCAGACAAAGCACCTGACTGTTTAGCTTCGGAACACTGGCGTTGGCAACCTTGAGATAGGACTTTATACCTTTAATGACGACGTGGGCTGTGAACTCTCCGCGGGCCAACTCGTCGGCCAGGCGCTCAAGGTGCGCCAGCTTCTCGGCACGGGTCTCCACAAGCCCAGGAAGCTAGACTGCGCTAACCCCAGGATTTTCACCAGCGTGAAACTGGCTCAGAACTAACCGTGCTCGTAGATCAAGGACTAGTGCGGTACACCCATGCGGGCAGCCATTCCCCGCAGCTCACGGCCACCAGCCGAAGCCGTCGCCCGACCGAGCAGATAGGCAACCGTCTCCCGCGTTGCCGGATGGTTGCGGATATGCTGCGGTGCCGCATCCTCAGCCCGACGCAGCCAGCGCACCGCGTCACCTCTCGTCCTGGACTCACGGGCCAGGCCCCGGCCGACATCCGCTAGAAAGCTGGCCTGGCGGGTACGCCAGGAGATCTTCACCTGTTCGATACCCCGAGCCATGTCCAGCACCGCGCCGCCACTCTCGCCGCGCTCTACGCCAATAGCGACGCGCCAGAGCCCGGCGTTGGTCTTGCAGAACGATTGCCAGTTGCCCCGGATGTCATCGGGTACTCGGGTTGCGAGCTGATCAGCTTCATCGAGCCAGTGCGTGACGGCCTGGGAACGCTGCACCACTGCGGCACCAAGTGCGGCATGCAGCGTAAGCATGCCGAGCACCTGCATACTCAGCGGTGCACGGGCGTGCGGCTCTAGTGCCTCGGCGGCATGCTCAGCCGCTACCAGCCGACGATCCCATGACCGCTCACGCGGAAACGTCCAGACACGCAGGCAATCCACCTTGCCTTGCTGCACGGGGTCGGACAGAAGCGTTGCCGCTTCCTCAGCCCGCAGCACCGCCACGTGCGCCAGATCGATGTAGCCCAGGTCTTTGGCCACCAGTCCGGCCGTCACGCACGCCTCGATCAGGGTCTCCAAGGCCAGCCGACGAGCCGCCTCATCACCGACTTGGGCAGTATGCCAGTGCAGCTCATCGAGCACGTCAGGCAGCAATGCCCCGGCTCCTGCGTAGTCCGAGTCCGCCCGCAAGGGTTCGATGTGTTCAGTAACCGCGCTGACCAGCTCAGGTAGTGGCCGGGCATGATCGGTTGCCGGGTTAGTCAGCCGATTCGTCTGGAAGGCTTCCCGTAGCGCCGGAATCGCCATGTGGGGGTCGGACTGCTGGTGATCGGCTGAGAGATGCGGTCCGCCTACCAGGTCGGTCTCCGAGACCTTTAAGGCACTGGCAATACCGGCGATGTACGAACGACGGTCGAGCATCCGCTCGCCGCGCTCCACCATCGAGAGGTACGAGGTTGACACCCCCGCGAGTCCGGCTAGCTCGGTCAGGGTCTTACCGCGCCAGCGACGCAGGATACGGAGCCTGGCTCCTATGGTGATCTCGTCCATGACCTGCACCTTCCTTGAGGGGTGCTGCCAGTGTCAGGGTACGACATGGCATGGATGCAGACGGTCAGCACGGGGTGGACTGCTGGAGCCCGATCGTTCACTGAGGATGCCGCAAAGGCTTTCAATAGGGATGAAACGGGGCGTTTATGCACGGCCACGGTGGACTCGCGTGACCGAGCACTCGGGCCGCCTGCTCAGACGGATGATGAAACGTGCTCAGGCGGCGCGCGCTGACAGCGGAGTACCCTGTTCTGTATGAGTGAGCATCCCCTGAGCATCGGTGATGAGGTCGCTGATCATCAGGTGATCATTCGTGACGGCCACGTAGAGGCAGTCGTCGTACCTTTGGAGGAGTATCGCACCCTGAAGTCACTGGAGCAGCGTGAAGCCGAGCTGTACTGGGCCGTTCACGGAGCTAGGTACCCGTCGCGTCCAGGTGACGATCTGCCTGTGGGCAAGGTGTATGACTCGATGGACGAACTGCTGGCTGACCTTGATCCGGATCAGTGAAGTACGTCCGGACAGCTGGCTTCTTGTCTGATTTGCGTCGGCTGCCAGAGGAGCATCGCACGCTGTTCGTCCAGGCGGTGCACGATGTCCTCCGCCCGGCGCTGGAGGCTGGTGCGCATACGGGGCGCCCGTGACGGCTCCCGCACCGGGATGGCGGAAGGGCGATCTCCCGGCCGAGGTGACCAGGTTCATCGGGCGGCGGCGGGAGCTGTCCCAGGTCAGGGATGCCCTCGGCCGGTACCGGCTGGTCACCTTGCGGGGAGCGGGCGGGGTGGGGAAGACCCGGCTGGCGCTGCGGGTGGCCGCCGGTGCGCGCCGGTCCTTCGCTGACGGGGTGTGGCTGGCCGAGCTGTCGGCACTGCGGGACGGGGAGGTGCTGGCCCGGACGGTGGCGGCGTGCCTGGGCGTGCCGGAGCAGGCTCCGGGCGACCCGGCGCAGTTACTCGCGGACTATCTGGCGGACCGGCAGCTGCTGCTGGTCCTTGACACCTGCGAGCACCTGGTCGGCGCCTGCGCGGTGCTCGCCGGGGTGCTGCTGCGGGCGGCGCCGCGGCTGCGGATCCTGGCGACCAGCCGGGAGCCGCTCGATGTGCTGGGTGAGCATGCCCTGCTGATCCCGCCGCTCGAGGTGCCCGGTCCCGGCACGCCCGCGGAGGGCGCCGCCGGATCCGAGGCGGTGGCGCTGTTCACCGACCGGGCGGAGGCGGCGGTGCCCGGGTTCGCGCTGACCGCGGCGAATGAGCGGGCGGTGGCCGCGCTGTGCCGGGGGCTTGACGGCATCCCGCTGGCCCTGGAGCTGGCCGCGGTGCGGCTGCGCACCATGTCGGCCGAGCAGATGGCCGCCCGGCTCGGCGACCGGTTCCGGCTGCTTGGCGCGGCTCGCACCAGCGAGGATCGTCATCAGACGCTCAACGCGGCGGTCGGCTGGAGCCACGGGCTGTGCACGGCCGCCGAGCAGCGGCTGTGGGCGCGGCTGTCGGTGTTCCCTGGCGGCTTCGACCTGGCGGCGGCCGAGCATGTGTGCGCCGGGGGCACCGTCGCCGCTGACGCCCTCGCCGGCACGCTCGGCAGGCTGGTGGACAAATCGGTCGTGCTGTGCGAGCAGGACGGGCGCCGCTACCGCATGCTCGACACGATCAGGGAGTACGGGGCCGGGCAGCTCGCCGCGCTCGCCGAGCAGGACGGGCTGCGCCGCCGCCACCGCGACCACTACCTCGGCCTCGCGGAGCAGGCGGCGGCCGGGAGCCTCGGCGCCGGGCAGGCCAGCTGGCTGGCCCGGCTCAGGGAGGAGACCCCTAACCTTCGGGTCGCCCTCGACTACTGCTACACCTGCCCCGGGCAGGAGCAGGCCGGGGTGCGGATGACCGCGGCGCTGCGGTCCTACTGGCTGCTGACCGGGCTGTTCAGCGAGGGCCGGCGCTGGCACGACCGGGCGCTCGCGCTGGACCTGCCGCTCGCGCTGGGCCTGCCGCTCGCGCTTGGCCTGCCGCTCTCACTGGGCCCGGCGCTGGCCACCGGCAGCGACCCGGCCGACGGTGCCTGGGTCGTGTACGGGGCCGGCGTCCTCGCGCTGCAGCAGGGGGATCTGGAGACGGCTGCCCCGCTGCTTGCCCGCGCCGCGGGCCTCGCGGACGATCTCCATGACCGGGACCTGGGCGCCCATGTGACCGAAGCGCAAGGGATGGCGCTGTTCTACGCCGGGGACCTGGACGGGGCGCGCACCTGCTATGAGAACGCGCTGGCCTGCTATGCGGAGATCGGCTACAGCGAGCCCTTCACCCTGACGACCTTCACGCGGCTGGCTTCGGTCTGCTGCCTCACCGGCGAGCTCGACCGTGCCATCGGCCTGAGCGAGGAGTGCCTGCGCCTCAGCGAGGCACTGGGCGAGCAGTGGGGCAGGGGGACCGCCCTGTGGGTCAGGGGAGCCGCCCGCTGGCTGTCCGGCGACACCGGCCACGCCATCGAGGACACCCTCGCCTGCCTGGCGATCAAGGAGTCACTTGGCGACCTGCACACCATCACCATGTCGATCGACCTGCTCGCGGTCTGCCTGGTGGCCCAGGGTGATCACGGCCGGGCCGCCGAGCTGTGCGGGGCCGGCGACGCACTCTGGAAGACCTTGCGCGCGCCGGTCCAGCAAGGCCCGTATTACGCCGAGATCCGGCGGAGCGCGGCGGAAACCTGCCGGCAGGCGCTGGGCGAAGGGCAATTCGAGACCGCCCGCAAGCGCGGCGCGGAACTGTCCGTGCCCGAGGCGATCGCGGTAGCCCGGGGCGAGGCGGCGACACCGGTCACCCGCGCCCCTGCCAGCCCGCTCACCAGGAGGGAGCGGGAGATCGCCGGGCTGGTGACCCAGGGACTCGGGAACCGCGAGATCGCCGAGCACCTGGTGCTCGCGAAACGCACGGTCGATTCCCACATCGAGCACATCTTCGGCAAGCTCGGGTTCACCTCACGAGCCCAGATCGTCGCCTGGATCAGCGAGCACGACGCACGCGCAGCACCATAGGACGACAAGCACTATGCCGAACGGGAGGCTGATGGCAGCCCGAGCGCGGCCCGCGTCGTCACGGCGGGACGGGAAGATCGTCGTGAACCCTCACGACGCTTCCGTTAGGCATGAATGGCACTGTAGTTACGAAGAGCACTGTAGTTACGAAGAGCACTGGGGTTACGCCGGATGAGCGTGCAGCCATGCCTGGTACCTGCGCTGCCATCCGGCGTCGTCGCCGAGGCGGCGCAGCATCCCGGCGCCGTAGGCCCGCAGGGTGGCCGGCAGCCTGAACCGGGCGCGCGGCTGCGACTGGCGGTCCGTCAGCAGGATGGACCGCTCGGCGAGCATCGGGACGGCGACGGCGACGGCCAGATTGGGCAGGTGCTTGTCGGTGCAGACGTCCTGGGCGTCCCGTAGCCGGAACGATCCGGTGAAGACGGACAGCCGCGCCCACAGCAGCCGCTCGGGTGGCGAGCACAGCTGATGACTCCAGCCGATCGCGGTGCGCAGGGTCTCATGCCGCGGCGGGGAGTCCCCGGAATTCCGCAGGAACCAGTAATCTTCCCGCAGGCGGGAGCGCAGCTCTTCCAGCGAGCCGGAGGCCAGCTGGCGGGCGGCGAGTTCGATGGCCAGCGGCAGCCGGTCCAGTCGCCTGCAGATCGCCTCCACGGTCTCCTGGTTGTCCGGGGTGATCCGGAATCCGGGAGCGGCTTCGGCTGCCCGCTCGCCGAACATCGTCACGGCATGGTGCGGCGGCAGCGGGCGGATCGTCATCGTGAGCCCGCCGGGTACGCTGAGCGGCTCCCTGCTGGTAACCAGGATCCGGACGCCGGGGCAGGGCGGCAGCAGCAGCCTCATGGCGAGACCGGCGCAGGCTCCGATCAGGTGCTCGCAGGTGTCAAGGACGAGCAGCAGGCGCCGGTCGCGCAGCTCGTCGACCAGCGCCTCGAGCCGGCCGCGGGTGAGCTGGTCGGGCACCCTGAGCGCGTCCGCGATGGTGTGCGGCAGCAGGTCCGCGTCCCGCAGCGAGTCGAGCGGGACCAGCCAGGCGCCGTCGGCGAAGTCCGTGCGCATCGCGGCCGCGGCCGCGATTCCCACCGCGGTCTTGCCCACGCCGGGCGGGCCGGTGATCGTCACCAGCCGGGCGCGGCCGACCATGCGCTGGATCGCCGCTGACTCGGCGGCCCTCCCCACCAGGGCGCCTGGCGGCCTGGCGGACAGGGAGATCGGTCCCGGCTCGTTGCGCCGCATCCGGATGTTCCCCCTACCGTGCTTCTGTGATCAGGTTCTCTGATCGCATGACGATCATCTGGCACGCGGGGGCGGCCGGCATCTGTAGATGTACCTATCCGGGATACCTAAACTGGTTAGCATCTCGACGGAGGGCTAGGCAGCCGGGTCCCGGCTCGGACTTGTACCGGGGTTAGGTGCCGCACAGCGGGCATATCCGGCACGACGATGCCGCCGTGCCCCCATCGGGCATTGACACGCCGCTGGCGCGCACGGTATAATTTGTACCGAGACGACAGGGTCTCACACTTCGGAATGGCAGCTCGTCAGCTCTCAAGGATCAGCAAGTCTTCGAGTAGACCATCGGGCAGAATTCCAGCAGCATTTGAACGTCTCAGATGAATGACGCGGCTTGTGAATAAGACATACTGTCATCTCGCTACGCGGTGATTGCTCTTTTTCCTTCGCGTCGCATCACGCGGCAGGTTCCAGCGCGAATACTGCCCCGCCGGGGTTGCGGTGATTCCGGTGTGGCCCGAAGATACTCCGGATGCAAGGGAAAATTCGTCGGCCCCTACATCCTGAAGCCGCAGGAAACTCACCACCATGCCATATGCGGACCCCGCAGTCTCACGGCCCGGCAAGACGGTCGTGGTGACCACGACCCCGTCCGATTCGCACACCTGGAACCTGGTCTTCCTGCAGTTGCTGCTCGAGGAATCGGGCTACGCGGTGCGCAATCTCGGTGCGTGCACGCCCACCGAGACGGTACTGGCCGCATGCCGTGGACCGGGGGTCGACCTGCTGGTGGTGAGTTCTGTCAACGGCCATGGCAGCGTCGAGGGCGCGGCCTTGATCCGCGTACTGCGGGCCGATCCGGCGCTGGCAGGGCTGCCTGCGGTGATCGGCGGGATGCTGACCACGGCCGACGGCTATGGGGTGGCGGCGGAGCTGAGCGCCGCCGGGTATGACGCGGTCTTCTTAGGCGAGAGCGCCGCGGAGCGGTTCCGGTCCTTCATCGCCGCGCGCACAGTCTTCGCAGGGGCTCGAACATGGTGACCGATTATCCGCAGGCGTTGTCGGCCGTCGGCCTCGGCACCTTCGTCGCATCGCATGCGAAGAGCGGGAAGCCCCTGGTACAGCCCCGGATGGGCTTCGGTCCGGCCGCTGCCATGCGCCGGGGCTTAGCCGCGGTCCGGTGGTCGCGCGCGGCCACGGTGGGGACGATCACGCTCGACAGCTATACCCGGGTAGGCGACGAGACCGGCGCTGAGCGGGCCCTGGCCAGCCAGGCCGGCCTCAACGGATACCCGCTGCTTACGCACAGCTCCCGCACCACCCGCGAGCTGCTGAGCGGCGTCGCCGGACCGGACTTCCCCGTGCAGGTCCGGCACGGCTCCGCGCTGGCTTCGCGCATCATGGACAAGGCGCTGCAGTGCGGGCTGACCGCGGCCGAAGGTGGCCCGGTTTCCTACTGCCTGCCGTACGGCAGGGTCCCGCTGCCAGTCGCGACCCGCGACTGGGCGGAGAGCTGCCGGATTCTGGCGCAGTTCCCGCAGGCGCATCTGGAAAGCTTCGGCGGCTGCATGATGGGCCAATTGTGCCCGCCTTCCCTGCTCGTCGCGCTGAGCGTGCTCGAGTGCATGTTCTTCCGTCAGCACGGGTTACGCAGCCTCTCCCTGAGCTATGCGCAGCAAGCCAGTCACGAGCAGGACCGCGAAGCCGTTTCCGTGCTGCGCGCGCTGGCCGGGGAATTCCTCGGGGATGTCGACTGGCACGTCGTGGTCTACACGTATATGGGGGTTTTTCCGAAGACTCGCGCAGGCGCCACAGAATTGCTCCGCCAGAGTGCCAGGCTCGCCGTCGAAACCGGTTCAGAGCGGCTGATCGTCAAAACTATCGCCGAGGCACACCGGATTCCCGACATTACGGATAACGTAGCCGCCCTGGAGGCGGCTCACGACGCGGCGCTTTCCTTCGAGCGGCTTCCTTGGACCCAACGGCAAATCGCCGAGGGCGGAGAAATCTACGCCGAGGCGCGTGCCCTCGTCGAAACCGTCCTGAACCTTTCCGAGAATATTGGCGCGGCGCTGGTGCGGGCCTTCTCGCGGGGCCTGCTTGACGTGCCGTACTGCCTTCACCCGGACAACCGGAATCGTGCGCGCGCGACCCTCATGCCGGACGGTCGGCTGCGCTGGGCCTCGGTCGGCGGGATGCCGCTGCCCGCGGACGCGGTGGCGCGCGGCCGGTCGGCCGGCTGCCCCCCGGCCTCGGCGGAGCTGCTCGGCATGCTCAGCTGGGTCCGGCGCCGTTACGACACGGAGTCGTTCGCAGCGTGAGTCCCGCGAGACGAAAGACACGAGGATTCGGGGAGAACGCATGCGTGGCTCTGCAACGGCCGTCTCGGCCGGTACGCTCGCCGAGGCCGGGATCGACACCCGGCTGCTGGACTGCTGGGAGACGACGCTCTCCCTTGGGCTGCTCGCGGAGGGATTCCGGGACATCCGCACGCTGCTCGGCGCGCACTGGTGGTTCGCCCCCCCTGCCGAGGAGGGAAGGCTGCCGTGCCTCGACGTGGAGCCCGCGGCGCAGCGGCTGGAACGCCTCACCGGCCTGCGAACACTGCGCCGCTGCCTGGACGGGGAGTCGCTGCCGGGCCTGTGCGGCCGGGAACTGGACCAAGGGCGTACCCCCCTGGTCGTCACGGACGCGTACTTACTGCCATGGTGCCCCTACTACGGCACGGCACATGTCGAGCACAGCTTCGTTGTCACCCGGACTTCCGGCCGGCCGATATCGCTGTCGGTGGTGGACGCCTATGACAACCGCACCGAATGGGGCACGGCCGCGCCCCTGGAGACTGTGGCCGACGCGGCGGCTGTCGCCGCGATCGAGCAGGATGCCTCCACCCGGCTGGTTACCCTCGTGCCGACGGGTCCGGCCACGGAACCCGACCGGACGGCGCTGCTGCGCAGCAACATCTCTGGCCTCGCATCGTGGGCCGAGGCCGACCCATACGCCTGGTTCATCGAACGCTACTGCCACGCGGACGTCGAACTCGCCGTGTTCGGCGCGTTCTGCGAGGCGTGCTGGACGATCGAGCGCCGCCGGGCGCTGTACGCCGCATGGCTCGACGATCTTGCCGCGCAGCCGGGCTCGCCGCTGCCGGACGGCTTCCCTGAGCGGTTCCGCAGCCAGGCCGTGGCCGCCTGGTCCGACCTCAACCGTTTCACCTACCTGGGCCTGCGCCGCCTGCGCGCTGGCCGCAAGCCCGCACAGGGGGTGGGCGAACTGGTCGCCGCGGCTGCCGCGGCCGAGCGCGCCCTGGCCGCGGAGCTCACCGCCTACCTGGCAGGATAGGGAGAACCTGGGTGAACCCCGAGCACGACATTGCCCGTAAGTTCCTCGACGTGGCAGGTAGCCTGCCCGAGGCGCCCGCACTCGGCCATGGCAGCCTGACGCTGGCGTACCGCGAGGTCGCGGCGCTGGTCGAGCAGTACGCCGGGAGCCTCGGCAGGGCGGTGCCCGCGGGCCACTGCGTGGCGTTAAGCGTGCGCAAGAGCCCGCCCGCGATCGTCCTGATGCTCGCGTGCCTGCTCGCCCGCATTCCCTACGTGCCCATCGACCCGTCCGCACCGCTGATGCGCCGTCGGCAGATCCTCACCGACGCGGACCCCGCGCTGCTCCTGGTGTCGGCGCGGACGGTAGAGAACTGGCCCGGCGAGCAGTTCGACACCGCGGACATCCTGGAGCCGGGTCGCGGCGACCTCGCCGCGCGGTACATGGCGCCGCACCTCGCGGTGGCGCGACGCCGCGACGCGGTCGGCTCCGCCGCGTTCACCGAGCAGGACATCGCCTACCTGCTTTACACCTCGGGCTCGACCGGGACGCCCAAGGGCGTGCTGATCAGCGTCACGAACGCCGGGTACTTCGTGGACTGGGCGAGCCGCGCGTTCCCGCTCGGCCGGGGCGACCAGCAGGCGCAGCACGCGCCGCTGCACTTCGACCTGCCCGTATACGACGTCTTCGTCGCGCTCACGTCCGGCGCCTGCCTCCATCTGATGGACGAGCGGACCGTGCTGTTCCCCGCGGCCGTTTACCGCTTCCTGCGCGAGCGCGGGATCACGGCGGCCTACGCGGTGCCGTCTGCGCTGAACGCGATGGTACGGCGCTCCGCCTTCCGGCGGGAGGGCCTGCCGGCGCTGCGCCGGGTGCTCTACGCGGGCGAGGAGTACCACGTACCGCAGCTGCGCGAGCTGATGGCGGCCCTGCCGGAGGCAACGGAGGTGGCCAACCTGTACGGCCCGGTGGAGACCAACGTCGTGACCTGGACCGCCGTTGACGCCCGCGCGATGGCCGCCGGCCGGGTGCCGATTGGCCGGGCCGTCCCTGGGACGGAGGTGCGCGTGGTCAGCGAGGCCGGCGCGCTGCTCTCCTGCCCGGCGGATGGCGAGCTCGTCGTCAGCGGACCGTCTGTGTCGCCCGGTTACCTGAACGACCCGCAGCGCACGTCGCAAACGCGGATGCGGGCGGTCGCCGACGGGTCCGAGTCCGTCTACTACCGGACGGGCGACTTCGCCCGGATCGACGACGACGGCATGGTGCACCTTCAGGGCCGCCGCGACGGCATGGTCAAGATCCGGGGTTTCCGGGTGGAACTTGGCGACGTCGAAGCGGCGCTGACCGCGCACCCGGAGATCGTTCAGGCGGCGGTGCTGCCGATCAGCAGCCCGGATGCCGGCCCCTCCCTCGCCGCCCACGTGGCGGCGGCCCCGGGCGCGCAGCTGACTCCAGCCGCGCTGCGCGAGTGGGTCGGCGAGCGCCTCCCGTCGTACATGGTCCCGGCCGAGGTGACCTTCCACGAGCAGCTGCCGCTGACCTCTACCGGCAAGATCGCCCGCTCGGCGCTCGGCGGTGCCCGGTGAGCAGTCAGGCGACGACGGAACCCCTCGCTCTGGTGCTTGAGGTGCTCCACGCGGTGCTCGGCGCGGACGTGCCGCTGGCGGCGGACACCGAGCTGCTTGAGGTGCGGGGCTTCGACTCGATGGCGCTCGCCGCCCTGGTGGATGGCCTGGAGGACAGGCTCGGCATGCGACTGGCCGACGAGCTGATTGTCCCGGACGTGTTCGCCACGCCCGGCCTGATTGCCGGACGACTGGTCGGCCCTGCCCTAAGCGGAGAGGTCTCATGATGATGGGTGAGGAACCCGGGCGCCCGGTCGCGCTGCTCCCGGACCTGCTCGACTGGGCCGCGGAGCGCTACCCGGCCCGGACCGCCCTGGTTAGCGGGCCCCGCCGGTGCACCTTCGCCGAGCTGCGGACCGCCTCCCTGGTCGCCGAGGCGGCGCTGGGCGAACGGCAGGTCAAGCGCGGCGACCGGGTGGTGATCGTTGTCGAGGAGTTCCTCGAGGCGATCGCGTTCATGTTCGGCGCGGCCCGCCGC
>Ga0137391_10000874_pt1 | contig 21617 bp, 23 predicted proteins | sample 15con2h24BmetaG_FD_101399 | JGI IMG/M metagenome (GOLD analysis project Ga0137391, IMG submission 101399) | Vadose zone soil microbial communities from Angelo Coast Range Reserve, California, USA - 15con2h2.4B metaG | ecosystem: Environmental > Terrestrial > Soil > Vadose zone > Saprolite...
CCGTCCGCCCAGATGATCGCATCGCCGGACCAGACGCCGCGCCGGCCGTCATCGCAGCTGACGTCGACGCCTTGACGCGTGCAGGCCTGCGCCAGCGCCGGCCCGGCACAGCCCGCGGAGACCGCGGACATGAGAATCGAGACCACAAGCGCCGGATCGATGGTCATGCCGCTCTCCGTTGGTCGGGTTGTCGCTATCGTCAATCTTCGCCTGTAACCGGTTTTCGGCTCAAGGCTTTTAAATGCGCAGGCCGGGCGCCGCGAAGAGGCGTTAAATTATCAAGACTATTCAATCGGTTGGGGAAATAGCCCGGATCGCGGTCCGCGGTCCCTTGCAAAAGCCGCCGTGCCCCTTCAAGACAGGCCATCCGGAGAGATGGCCGAGTGGCTTAAGGCGCACGCTTGGAAAGCGTGTGTGCGGGAAACCGTACCGTGGGTTCGAATCCCACTCTCTCCGCCAGCTTGGCCGCAGCCCTCTATTCTCTGCACGAGGTTGTTGGCAATAAGCCCAGTATTAGCAGCCATTTCTGATTTGAACTCCGGACTCCTAATCGACAGTGTCGGCTGATTCTTCTCCGAATGGCTCATTTCTCTCCGGAGCTCTGGACTCCGCGAATTCGGTACGGTTCTCGAAATTCGAGTGTTTCGAGATGCTTATGAACTCTAACGAAATGGGGTTCTGTAGCTCCTCTCGAACAGGCAAGAGCATCCGATTTCGAAATCGCGATATCGAGATTCGAATCCTTGCCCCAGCCAGCCAGTCTGGCACTTAGAGACTTTACCCGTCGAATTGATCTCACGGATCCACTGGTCGGCGGGAGACCGAGGCGTCAGAGTCGCCAATTGCGATTGATGGATCCGGGCATCTCGACGGGGCGGCGTCGCCCTTGACGTATGCGGGGGACGGGAGCGGCGGCTACGGCCGATAGTTGGGGTTCCGTAGATGCGACTCTAGTCCCTGAAAAAACGAGTCCTTTTCCGCGCGAATAAGCGGGGGAAGCGCCCGGGAACCCTTGTTTTCGGAACCAGCGATCGCCACGATGCTCCCGCGATTCGCTCAACCGCAGGTACACGCATGGCTGAGGATGCTCCGGATTACGCGACCTGGCTGCCGGTGATCGGCAGGAGCTTGGCGTACCTGTGTCTCGACATCGCGCGCAGGCGCGACCGGGACAAGTTCAAGGAAGTCCTCGACAAGGTGAAGTTCCTGGAAGGTCTCGGGCTGCCACAGGACGCCGCCGCCGAAGCTGCCGGGTCAACCGCTGAATCGGTGCGCGTGGCCAGGTACAACAAATCGAAGGCGAAAAAGAATGCCAAGAAAGCCGGCAAGAAAGGCGCGCGCGGCGGCCGCTGACGAGAACGCCGAGAGCGGGACGACGACGCTCGACAAGATCGCCGGCGTGCTGGCGCTGCTCTACGTCAAGGATGTCGAGGACAAGGATTCGGCGGCGCTGAAGCTCGACGCGATCGGCTTCACCGCCCGAGAGATCGCGGCGCTGCTCGACGTCGGCACGAACTACGTCAACGTCGCCCGTCACCGGAAGAACAAGAAGTAGTGGCGAAGATCAACCAGGACCTGATCGAGCGCCTCAAGCTGCATCTCGGCGTCGCGCAGAACGCGGTCTACACGCGCATCCAGCGCATCGTGAACGAGACCGCTTTAGAGCGCCCGCAGGCCGCCTTGCTGCTCGGCATGCGTGAAGGTGTCAACGTCAACAAATACTCGACGCCGGCGGAGCGCGCCGAAGTCCGCGGGTTCATGGGCGGAGCCAGCGGCTCGCGCTGGGATCCGGAGCAGAACCGCGAGCAGCCGACGGGAGCGTCGACCGCGCGCCGTGCCGCGCCGTCGAAACACAAGCCGGCGAAGAAAAAGAAGCGCCGCACCAAGGACAACACCGTCTTCGTCGTGCACGGCCGCGACGACGCCCTGCGCAGGTCTATGTTCGACTTCCTTCGGGCGCTCGGCCTGGCGCCCCAGGAATGGCAGCAGGCTCTCGCGGCGGCGAAGGGCAACAACCCTTACGTCGGCAACGTCATCGACGAGGTCATGGATCAGGCGCAGGCGGTGGCCGTGATGCTGTCGCCTGACGACTGGGTGAGGTTGAAGGAGCAATTCTGCTCGAAGGACGAGATGCGGACCGAGGGGCACGAGCAGGGACAGGCGCGCCCGAACGTGCTGTTCGAGGCCGGTATGGCGATGGCGCGCCACGCGGAGAAGGTGATGGTGCGCGTCGGCCGGGTGAAGCCGTTCTCCGACGTGTTCGGCCGACACATCCCCGCGCTCGGCGATGACTTCGACAGCCGCAACGACTTCGCCAACCGACTGGTGAAGGCGGGATGCAAGGTGAACAGGGTCGGCACGGACTGGGCGAAGGCCGGCACGTTCACGCCGACGGAGCAGAAGCCGGCAAACAAGGCGAAGCGCCGATAGGGAGGGCAGGATTTGCATGCAGGCCGTCCACTCCGACCTCGAGAACGTCGTCCGCCCGGCGCTAAGGAACTACGTGGCCGCAGAGAAGGCGCTCGACCGGGCGAACGATTCCAAGGACCAGATCGCGATCGACACCGCCCGCGGCGAGGTGATGCGGACGGCACGCACCGCCGCCACCGAGCTACATCACCTGGCCGACGTCGTGCTGGTCGACACCGCGCCACGGTTCGCCGACCTCGTCGCCGTTCGGCAGGCGATCCGTGCCGCCTGCGTGTTCGACCGCGGCCCGATAGCCGGCCCCGACACCGACCTGCTGCATGACGCCGCCGACGCGTTCAAGCATTTCGTCCTCACTCGGCCGAGCGCGACCATCACTGGCGCCGCCGCCATCGTGTCGATCTCCAACGGTTACGGCGAGATGCGCTACGGCGAGCAGAAGCACGGCGGGCTCGAGCAGGTGACCATCACCCGTAACGACGGCAACAAGTATGCGCTGCTGTGGATCGTTCAGAACAGCTACGATGCCTGGATGCAGGTCCTCTGCCTGCCGCAGACGCCGCGCTGGCAGTATTGAGGGGCCGCGCGATGGTGAACCAGGACCAAATCGCCACGATGATGCGCAACTTCCCGCCGGAGGCGGAGCTGCTGCAGATGTCGCCCGAGGATCTCGGCATGCATCTTCTGAAATACATGACGCGCGCCTACGCCGCGACGAATCGATTCAACTTTCTGCAGATGGTGTCCGGTGGCCAGATCCAATTCAGGTTCATGGAGGCCTGGGCCTGGCTCGTGCGCCAAGGGTTCCTCGCGTATGCTCCGAACGACATGAACGGCCAGAACTACTTCGTCACGCGGGCCGGCGAGGCTGCTGCGCAGCTCGACGATCTCGACGCCTGGCGCAAGGGAAACCTGTTCCCCGACTATTTCGACCCCGCCCTGGCGCGCTACGTCAAGCCGCTTTTCGCGCGCGGCGACTACGACACGGCTGTGTTTAGGGCCTTCAAGGAGGTCGAGACGCGCGTTCGCAAAAAGAGCGGTTTCAGGTCGGAGTACGGGCGCGGCCTGATGCTAAAGGCCTTCGGCGAGACGGGACCGCTGATGGCAGCCGACAACGAGGGGCGGAAGGCGGCACGTGAGATGTTCGCCGGCGCGATATCGTTCTGCAAGAACCCGTCGTCGCATCACGAGATCGATTTTGAGGACCCGCACGAGGTCGTCGACATGATCTCGTTCGCTAACCAACTCCTCCGGATCGTCGATCGCCTTTAGCTCAGTGCCGCAACAGCAGCAGCACGGCGATGAAGGCCAGGACCGCAAGGATCCCGCCAAGCAACGAGTAGACGCGAGGCGGCAGTTCGACGAGGGTGGGCTTCCGAGGCTCGTCGGGGTCGACCGGCGTCGGCGTCTTGGCGCCGTAACTCTCGTCCCAGGTGATCGATTGGATGAAGCCGCCCTCGGTGGCCGGTGACGTCGCCTCCTTGTCGGTGGGCGGCGCCACGTGCAACGTCATCGGCCTGCCAGGCATGAAGCCGCTGGACTTCTGCTTGGTCCACATCGTCGTCGTCAGGGCGACCCGCAGCCGCTCGACGTGGCGCGTGCGGACGGCGTCCAGCACGCGGTCGAACTCGGCGGGCGTGCAGTAGCCTTGGACCCAGAATCCGGCCTCGTTCTCGAGCTCCCAGTCGTACATGCTGTAGCCGATGCGTGCGGCCCACAGGAAGTGGGTCTCGGTCTCGGCTACCGTGCGGAGATGGAATTCGATCTTGGGGTTCTTGCCGACGTCGAAGCCGGCGACCGCGAATTTGTCGCGTCCCTCCAGCTTGGCAAGGCCGCGAAGGGCTGGGGCCGCCATGGTCTTCGGGCCGCGGCTCTTGGTGATGTCGACTGGCTCGAAGCCGCCGTAGATCTTCGGGTCGGTGACGTCCAGGTAGACTAGGTAATCCGGATCCCGGAAGTAGGGCTCCTTGTCGTCGCCCACGAAAAGCTTTCCGCCGCGAAGCACCGCTCGCGGAAGCTTCGGATCGTCATAGGCCACGGATGCAACCCCCGGCACCCCGTATATACTAGGAATTGCGGGCGGCCGAGGGGGTATCGCATGGACAACGAGAAGTGGATGATCTTCGGCGCGATCGTGGTCGCGGTGATCGTGATCGAATGGCTTCGCGCGCAGGCCTTCCAAAACGGACGTCTATCCGGGATCCGCGAGGCGACGCTGCAGGTCTCGAGGAATTGCAACTACCACTACGAGGTGAGGGACGAGCCACTGCCGAAGAAGGTGGACGAGGCGCTGACCTACATGGCCGGCGCCCTCAAGCGCGGGCGCGGGACGAAAGGCAAGAGCGAACTCTACCTCGCAGGCTCCAGCATGCTCGGAGACGCGATGGGCGAGGCGGCCTATCAGAAAGGATTCGACGCCGGCCGTCGGTGGTCGGACTCATCCGACGGCGAGCGGCGCATCGACATGCCGCTCGAAGGCTGGCGCGCGGTCCGTTACCTCGCGCACATCGGTTTCCTGCACCAGATGCCGAACTACCAGCGGATGATTCATTTCCCGTTCAACTCGAAAGAAAAGGCGATGCAGGCTGAAAGCGCGATCGAGAGGCTCGAGTTCGCCATCAACCACCGCGAAAACGATCCGGAATACTCGGACTCGCTCCAGCGCAACATGCTCGTCTGGAATCAGTGGCCGAGCGACGCTCAGGCCGACGCGACCGGTCGCGAGGGATAGACTAAGCACGAGGCCAACCTCATGCGAGCAGCGCGAAGGGCGGCTTCGGGTTAATCGCGTGCGCCGGAACATGAGGCTCGTCACTCGGTCAACTGGCTGAGTCGGCCGAGCAGCGAGCAGTAGCCTGAGACTCGGAGCCTTTGCGCAGAATCGAAACTGACCGCTAGCAACATTACTGTACGGTGATACTGTACTGTGATCCAAGGACAGTCAGGCAGGCGCGGTTAGGTAAGGAGAATCGACGATGTCGCCGCGTCGTAGGGCTGCAGAACCAGAGAACGGGCGAGCGCGCAATGCAATGGAGTTTGTAAAGCTCGGTTTCGGAGATGACTTCGGTCTCGACTTTCGATCGCTGCATTTTAGAACCGAAGAGTTGACTACTGACGAAGCCCAGGCTGTTATGAGGCTCATCAACTATGAGGAGTTTGACGGCGCAAAGATCGCCGAAGCCATCAGCCAGTTCAAAGGAAGGATTGCTGCCTACGAATTCGGGAGAGAGGGATCGCCTGTTCTCTATGTTAGGCTTCCGTATTGGACTCATCAACGCGAGGGCTCGCCGCGACGCAAGGCTGGAGTTCGGATCGAGGACGCCGAGAACGATTCATTGGTCGCGATGTTGAGGGACACGTTTGTTGAGAAACTCGGAGCTTCTGAGTTCGGGGCGGGCGATGTGGTGGATAAGCGAAAGCTCCGCGTGTGGTGGGACTGACGATTGCGAGAAAGACACTCCAGGCACGGCGATCGGGGACGGTCGCGGCAAATGTCTTGCTTTACCCACAAACTCGGACATCACTTGCTTCAGCCGGCATGCCAAATGTGCCAAACTCGGAAGAACTCGGTACGAGCAAATGTCTTCCGGGTTACCCTCGAGAGCGGACATCGCTCCATGCAGTCGGCATGTCTCAAAAGTGCCGGTTGCCGACCATTGTCGCGGTAATTTAACATAGATCTACCTGTCAAATGCGGGCGACCGGAGAGGGATGTGGGCTTCAGGATTTCGTGGATTGGCTCACATGGCGAAGGCAAGACCAGCGCGTTGGAAATGGTTGGCCTTAGAGATACCGGCGAGCCGGATGAGGTCAACGAGGCGCCCTTTTCGGGTGCGGAAATTGCGGGCGGTCGGTTCATCATGTTCTCTCATGACTTTCGGTTCGTGTCACGGGAACGTCTCGCCCAGTTATCCATCGATTGCCGCATCATTGCCTGTCAGGTGCCTGAAGGGATTATGTTCAGCGCGGCGTATAGCTACGAACGTGGAAATCGCGTGTGGGAATTGGCGCACAATTCGCAACAAAGCATTTACGATCTGTCCGTCTGTGGATCGCCGCCGCCAGCGTTTGAATCAATTCGCCAGCGTTTGACACGAAGACAGGAAGCGAGGGCTGGCCGCGGCGTCGATTACATCTTCGACATACCTGTCGAGGTAGCTGCCGCTATCTGCAAGCATCGCTATGGGCAATTGAAGTTCGAATGGGGTACACCGCAATTTACTCGGCTCGAAGCCCGATAAGGGGTCAAAGGCAGACTCCGAGGGAATGTCCGGTCATGGCGCAAGGCGGACATTGAAAATTCCATAACAATGGATTAGCGAATCTTTGCCCTGACGCCGGCCGTGGCTATTGTGAGACATGCAGATTGGAGCGCTGCTGGTCCCACGCCGCCGGCAGAGGCTTGAGCAGTTCATCGAGCTGAAGCGTGCTGGATTGGCGCCCAGCCAGGATCGCCTCAATGACGTCTGGCGCGATCAGCGTCAGCCGCAGGATGCGGCTCAGGTAGGAATCATTGACCTTCTCGGCTTTGGCCAATTCTGCGGAGGAGGCGTACTTGCCACTTTCGATCATTTGCCGCCAGCGGTGAGCGCGGACCACGGCCTTGACTAGGGCGCTGTCAACACGGGGAGCAGGCGACCATGGTGTCGTTCCCGGAGGTGACAGGACCTGCTTGCGACCACCGCGCTGAAGAAAGCTCACGGAAATGCTGACGATCGCCGTGCGCCCATCCTTGCTGATACGGGCTTTGCTTGCTTGAGCACTGACCGTCATGCGGCATCCTGTTGGGTGATGGAATTGCCGGCTAATTCGTCGAGTAGCGACGTCACGCCAGCGATCCGGAGCTTGATATCAATGCGGTCAGTCCGGACATCAACCCGCTCGACGAGGAGACCAATGATACGGGACTGTTCGGCCGGGAAGAGTTCATTCCAAAGCGGTTCGAATGCCCGCAGCGAACTGCGGACGTCAGACTCGGTCAAGCCCTTGATGGATTTGCGTGCGATGCGCCAAGTCTGGACGATGATTTCAGGGGAGAGAAGGAGAAGGCGAACCTGGTCGGTCACGATCCTCTCGATCTCAGCGGCGGGAACGCGGGCGATGGGACAGTCGCCAGCGCCCTGCTTAAGGACGGTCTGGCTAAGATAGTAGCGATAAAGCCTGCCATTCTTCCGTGTGTGCGTTGGCGACATGGCGATGCCGGTGGGGCCGAAAATGATACCCTTCAACAGAGCGGGCGTTTGTGTCCGTGTAGCGGCCGCTCGTTTGCGGGGGCTCTCCTGAAACGTCGCTTGCACCCTGTCCCAGGTCTTGCGGTCGATGATGCCGATGTGCTCACCGGGGTAAGAGACGCCCTTATGCATGGCGATACCGACATAAACGGGATTGCTGAGCATTTTGTAGAGCATGCCCTTGTCGATCAGCTTGCCGTACTTGTTGCGGATGTTTTCCGCGATCAACTGCCGCGCCAGCGTGGTGGCGGAGCCGAGTTTGAGGAAGCGCTGAAAGATCGACCGAACGAGCTTGGCATCGACGTCATTGACCAGCAGCTTTCGGTCCTTGACCTCGTAGCCCAGTGGCGCCCAGCCGCCCATCCACATGCCCCGCTTGCGGGATGCCGCGAATTTGTCGCGGATGCGCTCGCCGATCACCTCGCGCTCGAACTGCGCAAAGGACAGCAGAATGTTCAGCGTCAGCCGGCCCATGGATGTGGTGGTGTTGAAGGACTGTGTTACCGAGACAAAAGTGACCTTGTGCTGATCGAAAATTTCGACCAACCGGGAAAAATCCATCAGCGAGCGCGACAGCCGATCGATCTTGTAGACCACGACGATGTCGACTTTGCCGGCCTCGCTGTCGATAAGCAACCGCTTCAGTGCTGGGCGATCAAGGGTGCCGCCCGAGAACCCGCCATCGTCATATCGGTCGGGGACAAGGAGCCAGCCCTCAGCGCGTTGGCTGGCAATATAAGCCTCACAGGATTCCCGCTGGGCTTCGAGGGAGTTGAACTCCATCTCGAGGCCTTCTTCGCTGGACTTGCGGGTGTAGACAGCGCACCGGAGCTTTTGCGGCGCGGAGGGCGTGGCGGGCTGCTTCCTGGTCATGCAGCACCGCGGTGGTTCTTGAGCCCGAAAAACACCCAGCCGTTCCAGCGGACGCCCGTGATCTCCCGGGCGATGGCGGAGAGCGATTTATAGGGCCGTCCCTGATATTCAAAATCGTCGCCGCGAATGGTGACTGAATGCTGGGACCCCTGCCACTCCCGGATCAGACGAGTACCCGCGATCGGCAGGCGTTGGTTCTGCCCCTTGGGCTTCTCGCCTGGCTTGCCGTCGTATTGCTTTCCCAGCACCCGAAGCCGCTCGACGGTTTCCTTTTTCAGGCCGCCATAGGCTAGTTCCTGAATACGGTAAGCCAGCCGGTTCTCAAGGAAGCGACGGTTATAGGGAGGCGGCTCCGTGTCGAATAGCGCGCGCCATTTGACCTTGAGGGCATTCGCCGTTGCGCCCTTTAAGGCAACCAATTGGGCTAAAACTGGATCAGTCATGGGAAGCCTCGGCGGAGTAGGGAGGCACACCACCGCTCTGGTCGGGCGAGAAGTGAAGCGAACTTTCTCCGAATTCGGTCGGTTTTCGACTGGACTTCCGTGCCTCCAGACGCGTGAGGCCAGCGGCCAGGATTTCCGCGATTTCGGATGCCTGGTCGCAGCTTTCGGGATCAGTTTCGGTCGTCTTGGGGCAAGCGCGTCGGGAGGCAGCCATGGCGACCTTACCGCGCCTTCACCGACTGTGGTCGGCTACCCGCGTCACAGGCGGCGAGCCAGGCATCAATTTCGTTCTGGAAGTAATAAATCAGGCGCGGTCCGCAGCGATGATAGGGCGGACCTTCTCCGATCATGCGCCACTTCGCCAACGTCGACCGGCTGACGCGAATATAAAGGGCTGCTTCCCTAGCCCAAAGACGAGGTTGCTCGGAGATCATTCTGTTCACCTTGGCGATCGTGATTCGATAGATGCCAGGGTGACAGCGATTCCCCTACGGTGTCTGGTTATACAACGGGCCGACTTTCCTAACCAGTTTTCCAAAACATGGGGTGGACCATGCCGATGCTTCCTAAGAAGCCTGGATCGAGCAGATGATAACGAAGCCTTCCGGATTTTGAATTTCTCTCTACCCGATAGTAGCTTGCTTTCATGGCGGCAATGCCGCCGAAGGCGGGTGTGCCGCGTACCAGGGTGGCCGCGTATTGGAATGCGCTTTGCCAAGTTTTGCCAACCCGCTTAAGCATTTTTCTTTTTTCTTCTATGATGGATTTGGAGACGTTTGGTCGCGCACGAAGCTCTTTGAGATCCTCGGGAAATTCGCGCTGCTTTTCGCGAACATCATTGATCGCCTCCCAACGTGCGTAGTCGACCATATCCTGTTGGTAGCGCTCAACAGGCCCCGAAGATCGCCCGAGTTTTTTCGTAAGAGCTCCGTTAAGCACTTTGCAATAGCCAACGCTTGCGGCTTCGATGACCCAATCAGGAGCAGAAATCATGTTCTTACGGCAATAAAATAGAGCCGCGGCGGGCGCCAATTCGCTTCCGCCACGTGTCATGGTCCGTAGCCACTCCAATTCGCGATTGTGAAAAGCATCTAGCGATTCTACTGGCTCGAAGCCTACCGCGGTCGTCATTTCAGCGATCCAAAATTGTTTCTCTAAAGCCAGAATGCCTGCTTAGGCGGCCAGAAATAGCACTGATCGTTCTTACGGAACGATCTTCACATTATCCGCGAATCATTCGAGCTGAAATGCTTTCCCCGCATCCGGCGTGCAGTTGCGCCGCGAGAGGACGGGAATGACGCCGCAAGCCCCAAACACCCTGATCGCCCACAAAGCCATTAGCCTGGCGGCGGAGTTATCGAACTCGGAAAAGCGGGTTGCTGCCGCGATCATCGATCATTTCAACCGGCGAACCGGACAATGCGACCCGAGCCTGGATTGTATCGCCGAGCTGATTGGCATGAGCCGTCGTACGGTCATGCGGGCGACGGATCGATTGCAGAAATTGGGGTTCATTCGCCGGATGAGGCATGGAGGCCACTACCATCGTAATAGTTACGAGCCGGTCTGGTCGCGCTTCCTGCAGGTCGAGGCTGATTGGAAGGGGCGGCGTAGCGCCCGACGGGCAAGATTTAATACACCAAAGTTGTCACCTTGTTCGGGTCGATCACGTCACGTTGGTGGTGACACGGCTGACCCCCAAACCTTTCCTAGTAATACTTTAAAGGAAACCTCCGATGGGAAGGCGTTGTTGCAAAAGCCTGATGCGCGGAGCGCGCTGAACGATAAAAGTGGCTCAGCAATAGGAGCTAATCTACTACCGAGTCATCCTAATCGTGCGCGAACATATCGACCATTCGGAAGTACGCCATCTTCGACCGCCGCTCGCGATGCCGCGGAACGTCGATGGAATAACGGATTAACGAACAATCTTCGCGATCAACCATCGATCTATAGCCGGATTGTCGAGGCGATCGACGTCACGCTCATGAACGCGGTAACCGATGCTGAGTTGAGCCATCGAGGCTCGGGCCTAAGGCATCTGATGGACGAGTTGCTCAGGCGGAATGTGATCGATCGGCAGCCGCCGGTACGCGACGAGCGACCCCAGGGGGGGCCAAAAAGTTTGGAGGGGTAGGGATCGGACCGGTAGATTAGGAACGCATTTTTTTACGCAAAATTCCGGAAATATTTTTTTTAGAGCAGCCGCTTCGAAAAACGAGCGAGGCACAGATCAAAGGGAAAAAGGTGAGTCAAATCAACGGCGGGGCGCTTTGAAAAACGTCGCGAAATTCGGGGGGGGGGGAGGGTTACGCTGTTACCAAACTGAAAACGGGAATGATCGCGGAATGACTGACCAAAACACAATGAACGCTGAGGCTGCCGAGGCGCGCTTGCAGATCGAGTACTGGCCGCTCGATCGGTTGATTCCTTATGCCCGAAACGCGCGAACCCACAGTCAGGCCCAGGTCGCGGAAATTGCCGGAAGCATTCGTGCCTTCGGCTTTGCCAATCCTATTTTGGTCGGCGAAGGCGCCGATATCGTCGCTGGTCATGGCCGGTTGGCCGCCGCTCGAAAACTGGGATTGACGGAGGCGCCCGTCATTGTCCTAAGAGGACTGTCAGATGCGCAGCGTCGACAGCTCGTGCTTGCCGACAACAGGATCGCTTTGAACGCTGGCTGGGATACCGAGATGCTCAGCCTTGAGCTGGCCGATCTTTCCACGATCGGTATCGATCTATCGATTCTCGGCTTCAGCAGCAAAGAACTGGCAGCCGCCCTTTCGTCGGTAGCCGGCGGCTTAACGGATGAGAACGAGGTCCCGGCAGCCGCTGACGTTGCCGTTTCGAAACCGGGCGATATGTGGCAATTGGGACCTCATCGAATCGCCTGCGGCGACTGCACTGATGCAAACCTCGTGCAGGCTTTGTTAGCCGGCGCTGCGCCACAACTGATGGTGACGGACCCGCCATATGGCGTCGAGTACGATCCCGAATGGCGCCATCGCCGGGGCGTTAACAATTCGGCACGGCGGGGAAAAATTAAGAACGACGAGCACGCCGACTGGACCGCGACGTGGAAGCTGTTTCCTGGGCAGATTGCCTACGTCTGGCATGGGGCGCTGCGGGCAACAATTGTCGCCGACAGCCTCGCCAATAGCGGCTTCACAATTAGGGCTCAGATTATTTGGGCCAAAGAACGGTTGGTCATGAGTCAAGGCGACTACCACTGGCAGCACGAGCCGTGCTGGTACGCCGTCCGCAAAAAGGGCAATTGGACCGGAGATCGCAAGCAGACGACGCTCTGGAGCATTCCGACCGGCGGACAGGATGTCGAGACAAAGCACTCCACGCAGAAGCCTGTCGAATGTATGCGCCGGCCGATCTTGAACAACAGCGATCCTGGGCAAGCGGTCTATGAGCCGTTTCTCGGAAGTGGCACGACCTTGATTGCGGCTCAATCCGCCGGGCGCGTTTGCTACGGCATCGAAATCGATCCGATCTTCGTGGATGTCGCAATACGTCGCTGGCAGGCTTTACGGAGGAGGCGGCCTGTCGGGCGGACGGTGGCGAAAGCTTTGACGACGTTCAAAAGAGGGCCGTTGGGGCTCAGCCTACTTCGACTCAAATGGTCGAGGGATCCTAATGCGTGGCCGTCGCCCGAAGCCAACCAGGATGAAGGCGCTAACCGGTAATCCGGGCAAGCGTCCGCCCAACGAGCACGAGCCTCGGCCGGATCCTATTGTGCCAGATTGTCCGCCAGAACTCGGTCCAGCTGCCCAGCGTGAGTGGGCTCGGCTCGTCGGCGAGCTATCATCCCTGAATATGATCACAAGGCTCGACCGGGCTGCGCTCGCAACGTACTGCGGGGCTTATGCGCTCTGGGCCGAGGCGACGGTGGCTATTCAGAAATTTGGTGCCATGGTCAAATCGCCGACCGGATATCCGATGCAATCGCCTTATATTTCGATCGCAAATCGTCAGGCCGAAATCATGATGCGAATCGCGTCTGAGTTTGGTTTTACGCCGGCAAGCCGGAGCCGAATTTCAGTGCCACACCAGAGTGACTTACCGCTTTTCGATCTTCCTGAGGTTCCCTAAATTAATTCGAATGTCTGCTGTTGAGGGAAGGGCCGACGTGGCATCCGAGCGCCGTTATTTCCGGGTTTGACCCAACTCGGACATTGGCCCTAGCCCAAGGGCAACGCCCTATGCTTTGATATGTCCGACGGATCTACCGAGCTCGGGAGGCCGTTTTGACCGACAATCGCGTTGAACGGCGGCTTGCAGCTATCCTTGCGGCTGATGTGGCTGGATATAGTCGCCTGACCGGCTTGGACGAGGAAGGGACACACGTCCGGCTGAGGGAGCGTTTGCGTGGGCTAGCTGATCCCAAGATCAGCGAACATCGTGGCAAGGTCGTCAAGCACACGGGCGATGGCGTGCTCGCTGAGTTCGGCAGTGTCGTAGATGCGGTGCGCTGCGCCATTGAGGTCCAGCGCGGTATGGCTGAGCAAAATGCTACGATGCCGCAGGTCAAGCGGATCGAATTTCGCATCGGCATCCACGTCGGTGACATCATCGTCGATGACAACGATATCTTTGGCGACGGCGTCAACATCGCCGCTCGCCTTGAAGGGATTGCGGAGCCGGGTGGCGTTTGCATCTCTGACGACGCACAACGTCAGGTCCGCGGGAAGGTCGATTTCGCCTTTGAGGATATGGGTCCGCAGAACCTGAAGAATATTGTTGAACCGATGCGAGCGTGGCGGTTGAGGATGAATGCGAGCGGTTCTGCGGCAGCGCCGATAGAGCCGCCTGTCGAGAGCACGCAAGCTCTGGCGCTCCCGGACAAGCCGTCTATCGCCGTGCTTCCGTTCGAGAACATGAGCGGCGATCCCGAGCAGGAGTATTTTGCAGATGGAATGGTTGAGGAGATCATCACCGCGCTGTCGCGGTTCAAATGGTTGTTTGTGATCGCGCGAAACTCGAGTTTCACTTTCAAGGGCAGAGCGGTCGATATCAAGGAGGTCGGACGCAGGCTTGGCGTGCGCTATGTCCTTGAGGGGTCTGTGCGCAAGGCGTCGGGGAAGGTTCGCATTACCGGGCAATTGATTGATGCGGTGACGGGCACGCACATATGGGCGGACCGGTTCGAGCGTGACCTGACAGACGTTTTCGCTCTCCAGGACGAAGTGACGGTCGCCGTTGTCTCGGCTATTCAGCCAAAGATGCTTCAAACAGAAATTGCAATGGCGACGCGGCGGCGACCGGAGAACCTCACCGCATATGATTTTTATCTCCGAGCCATGCAACAGTTTTACCTGACGACCCGTGAAGGGGTGGCCGAGGCGATCAGGCTGGCTCATCGCGCTTTGGAGCTGGACCCTCGGTTCGGCTTGATCGCGGCTTTGGCAGGTATCTGTCACATGCGAAACGTCATTTGGGGCTATGCTAACGATCCTCAATTCGACAGGACGGAATCAGTTCGGCTTCTTCGCTTGGCATTGAGCGTCGACGACAGCGATCCAGATACGTTAGCAATGGCTGCCCTAATCTCGGCAATCATGGTCGGCGATTGTGAAAGTAGTGTCGAAATGGCTGACCGGGCGGTCGCGCTCAACCCAAATTCATTTCTGGCATGGGGCTGCAGAGGCCAGGTCTATCGAATTGCGGGGCTGCCAGAGGAAGCGGTCAGGAGTTTTGAACACGCTATTCGCATGAGCCCGGTAGACCCGCGGCTACACTTGACGTTTGCTGGGATGGGGATGGCCTTTATTGAGCTTCGTCGCTTTGACGAGGCCATCGTCGCAGGGAAGAAAGCCCAACGTCAGAACCCCTCCTATTCGGGAACTTACCGCTGTCTCGCGTCGGCTTTCGCCCATCTCGGACGTGATGCTGAGGCCCGTGAGGCGGCGGCGCGTGTGCTTGAGGTCGATCCCGCCTTTACAATATCTGCGTGGATCGCTCGGGGCGGGCAAACAAACGCGAAGCTGCTGATTGAGGGTCTGCGTAAAGCAGGACTTCCGGAGTGACGCGCCATCCCGTCTCGCGGCACAGCGATTTGATCGAGTAGGCCGCGACCGCGACTTCCACTATTGGCACGAAACTGACGTGCCATACCGTCCAACGAATGTCCGCTGATGAGGGCTAAACGGACTCGGCGCGGACATCGCTGAATCGACGCGATTGACCCAACTCGGACATTGCCGCTGATGAGCGTCTGAGGCTGGCTGCGGGTAATTCGCCGCGCAACTCGGCTCGCAACGTGCTATCCTTGGGACATCAAAAAGCCTGACTATCGGGGGGGAGCACATGCAACGACGTGAGTTCATCACCCTTCTCAGTGGGGCATCTGTCTGGCCACTCAGCGCGCACGCGCAGCAACGCGGAAGAGTTCCTCGCGTGGGTGTTCTGTGGCACGCGGGAAGTGCCGAGGAAGAGGCAATATATTTAGGCGCTCTTCAACAAGGGCTTGTCGGTCTCGGCTACATTGATGGCCGGACGATCAAGCTGGAACATCGTTTCCCAAATGAGCAACCAGAGCGATTTGTTAGTCTGGCTGCCGAACTCGTTGGGCTCAGAGTCGATGTCCTGGTTGCGGTGACCAGACTTGGAGCGGCGGCAGCGCAGCGGGCGACGACAACAATACCAATCGTGTTCATCCTCGTGGCTGATCCTATCGGGACGAAACTGGTAAGCAGTTTGGCGCGGCCGGGCGGAAACATCACGGGATTGACGAATATCGCCGTCGAACTCAGCGCTAAGCGCCTCGCACTCTTCAAGGAAGCACTCCCACGCGTGACGCGTGTAGCTCTGCTAGTCAATGCAGCCGACCCGCAAGGTATGCAACGCTTCATTGACGAAGCCAAGACCGCGGCAACCTCGCTAGGGTTAGATGTTCAACCGGTGGAAGTGCGGTCAATCGACGAGTTCGAGCAGGCTCTTGACAGGGTTGTGGAAGGACGGTTGGAAGGCGTGCTCACGGTCCTCGACGGACTGTTCTACCAAGGCCGTTCATTAATCGCACAGTTGGCAATAACGCGCCGACTTCCGCTCATGGTTAACTCTCGCGAGACGCTTCAGGCGGGCGGCCTCATGTCCTATGGAGCAGATATTCCGGCAATCTTTCGCCGCGCCGCAGCTTATGTCGACAAGCTCCTCAAAGGCGAAAAGGCTGCCGATTTGCCAGTTGAGCAGCCGACAAAGTTTGAGTTTCTTATCAACCTCAAGACCGCGAAGGCGCTCGGATTGGAAATATCGTCCATGATGCTTTCGCGCGCTGACGAGGTAATCGAATGAGGTTCGTCGACTTCCGTTTGTGGCACCTTTGAGACATGCCGACCGGCTCCGAGGATGTCCGTTCATCGGGGTAGACCGGAAGTGAACAGCGCACGGTCAGAACGACGCGATTGACCCGACTCGGACATAAGCTGCGTTCACCTAGCACTGTGCCGGCAAGTTCAAGTTGATGAAGAACGATCATTGCGGGGATGACTGCCTTTTGCGATTTGGATGTTTGGCAGCAGTCGGGCGAACTGAAGCAGCGCTGATAAGGGAGAGGCTTTAGCGTCACAACACAAGCAGGGCAATTTCATGATTAGCTATTATCACCGGTTGTCTGTCGCTTTCTCGCATCTTGTATGGATCACGGGCTTATTGGTATTGCCGATGGCGGCCGTGTACTCGTTCCAGATATCGCCAATCAAAGCACAAAATGCTCGCACCTATGCAACCGACTTCCTGCTAGAGGAAAATCCGATCTCGGAAGGCGGAGTCTGGCAACACCGTGGCGCGTCTTGGGCCATGGTTCGCACCTTCGCTAATCGCGCTGTCGGCAGCCAAACCGGATCCGGTGGATACGACGACGCATATGCCTACCTGTCCGGATTCGAACCTAACCAGACGGCGCAAGCGACACTGTGGAAGGATCCAGCTATCGGAAACGACTCGATTACCTGCAGGATCTTGCGCCGACTGATCTGGGGCCGACTGAGAGGAAACTACTGTGCCGGCCCCGGTACCCATGAAGTCGAGCTGTTACTCCGATGGGCAGATTCCGCAACCAGTGCTCGCGGATACGAATGCAATCTGTCTTGGGATGGCAAATACGCCGAGATAGTGCGTTGGAACGGTCCGTATGGCGATTTCACCTACATCACACAGCAGCGCACCTTTAAAGACGGTGTCATGCCTCCCAACAGTGGCGACATATTCAAAGCGACCTTTCCGGAAGCACGATTAACGTTTACCTGAACAAGAACGATGGCATGGGTGATCAGCTAATCGTTGTAGGCATGGATCCAACGTACACGGACGGGGGCCCCGGCATGGGGTTCTTCATACAGGGAAACGTCGATCCGACGCAGTTTGGTTTTGCGAGCTTTAAAGCGTCATCCGACTGAAGTTCGCTGGTCATCCGGTAGACTGACTGCTCGGGTCGCTTGCCGCGGGCGCTGCCCGGTGCCGCGCCAGCGAATGTCTCTTCATGGCACGTTTGAGACATACCAACGCACTCTTCGAATGTCTGATTATCGGGGTAGACCGGAAGTGACCGGCAGATAGGCAAAATGGCGCGTTTGACCCAACTCGGACATCGCACAGCGGTTTCCATAGAGCGGTTAAAGCCTCCCAACCTGCCAAACCGCAATGAACATTGATTTGCCTCAAGTTGCGATCCGATCAATCTGAGCATCGTGGGTTCGTTGCCACGGCACAGCATTGCAACGGGAGTTTCCGCCATGAAAATCGGTCGCAGCATGCTCGCGAGCGTGAGTCTTCTTGCCGTTAGTTGCGTCTCGGCATTAGCTCAGCAAGTTACGGGTGTCCCGGGCTCTCCCAGCGCGACGACGACAATCGATGGAGCACAGCTCCCGCCACCGCCCGCGAAATTCGGTGGCGTGATCAAGGAAACGGCGAAGGATTCCACTCCCTATTGGCCGCCGCGCGTCGTGCCGCCGAAGGGCGCGCCCAACGTGCTCCTCATCATGACCGACGACCAGGGCTTTGGCGTTTCCAGTACCTTCGGCGGCGTCATCCCGACACCGACGGTGGACCGCATCGCCAAGGCGGGGCTGCGCTACACGCAGTTCCACTCCACCGCGTTGTGCTCGCCCACGCGGGCGGCGCTGATCACCGGCCGCAATCATCACTCCGTGGGCTTCGGCGTGATCGGCGAAATGTCCACCGGCTATCCGGGCTACGATTCCGTGATCGGTCCGCAGAACGCAACCATCGGCGAAGTCCTCAAGCAGAACGGTTATGCGACGTCATGGTTCGGCAAGAACCACAACACGCTGACCTACCAATACAGCAGCACGGCTGGCCCCTTCGACCAGTGGCCCTCGGGCATGGGGTTCGAGTATTTCTACGGCTTTATGGGCGGCGAGAGCGACCAGTGGCAGCCGTATCTTTTCCGTGATCATACCCAGATCTTCCCGTGGGTCGGAAAGACCGGCTACAACCTCACGACCGACTTGGCGGATGAGGGCATCAAGTACATTAAGGATCTCAACGCGGCCGCACCCGAGAAGCCCTTCTTCCTATATTACGTGCCCGGCGGCAGCCACTCACCGCATCAGCCAACCAAGGAGTGGATCGACAAGTTCAAGGGCAAATTCGATGCGGGCTGGAACAAGGTGCGCGAGCAGATCTTCGCCAACCAGAAGCGGCTCGGCGTGATCCCGGCGAATACGCAGCTCACCCCCTGGCCCGATGATTTGAAGCAGTGGGATACTCTCTCCGCCGACGAGAAGAAGCTCTTCGCGCGCCAGGCGGAGGTGTTTGCTGCCTACACCGCCTACACCGACCACGAGATTGGGCGGGTCGTTCAGGCGGTCGAGGATATGGGCAAGCTCGACAATACGTTGATCATCTACATCGTCGGCGACAATGGCACGAGCCCTGAGGGCACGGTGCTCGGCACGCCCAACCAATATACGTCGTACAACGGCATTCTGGAGTTTCCGGTCGCAGAGCAGCTGAAGCAATACGATGCCTGGGGTTCCGCCAGCACGTATCCGCACATGGCGGTGGCATGGGCTTGGACATTCGATGCGCCATTCAAGTGGACCAAGCAAATTGCCTCGCACTTCGGCGGCACACAGCAGGGCATGGCGATCTCGTGGCCCGCTCGCATCAAGGATGTGGGAGGGATCCGCACCCAGTTCCACCACATGATCGACATCGTGCCGACGATCCTGGAAGTCTCGGGGATCAAAGCACCGACCACGGTCAACGGCATAGCGCAAAGCCCCATCGAAGGTGTCAGTATGGCGTATACCTTCGATAAGGCGAACGCCACCGCGCCCTCGACCCGCAAGACCCAGTATTTCGAGATGTTTAGCAACCGCGGGATCTATAATGAGGGCTGGTACGCCAACACGACGCCGCCGGTTGCTCCCTGGGTCATAGGGGCGGCCATGCCTGACCCGTCGGCCTACAAATGGGAACTCTACAACCTCACCGAGGATTTCTCCCAGAACAACGACCTCGCGGGCAAGATGCCCGACAAACTGAAAGAGATGCAGCAGGTGTTCCTTCAGGAAGCGGGGAAATACAACGTTCTTCCATTGGACAGCTCAACGAATCAACGCGTGGTCACTCCACGGCCGAGCGCCACTGCCGGGCAGACCGTCTTCACTTATTCCGGCGTATTCGCCGGCATTCCCACCGGCAACGCCCCGAGCATCATAGGCAGGTCCTTCACCATCACCGCCGAAGTGGAAGTCGCCCAGGGCGGCGGCAATGGAATGCTCGTCACCGAGGGTGGGACCTTCGGTGGTTACGGCCTCTACGTGCTGAAGGGCAAGCCGGTGTTCTCGTACAATATGCTCAGCCTCCAGCACGTCCGCCTTGCGGGCAAGGAGGCACTCACGCCGGGCAAGCACACCATCGTGTTCGACTTCAAATACGACGGTCCCGGCGTCGGCAAGGGCGGCACCGGCGTGCTGAAGGCGGATGGCAAGACAATCGACACCAAAAAGTTCGCCAATACCGTGCCCTTCATGTTCTCATTAGGGGATGAGACCTTCGACGTCGGCCTCGACACCCGCACGCCGGTGAACGACAAGGACTATCAGGTGCCGTTCCCCTTTACCGGCAGGATCACCGAGCTGACCTTCAAGCTCGGGCCGGTGCAGATGTCGAGTGCGGACCAGAAGCTCATTCAACACGCGCTCACCAAAGCCAGAGACTAGGCGAAAAACGGCCATCCTGAGGGCATCGGAGGTTTGGCCACGTGGTTCATCAGCCAGTTTATGGATACGCGATCCCTGTGGTTTCTCGCTCCGGTTTCCGTCGTCGCTTGGCTCGTATGCGGGTGGTTACTTCAGCGAAGGACATAGCGCGCCGCCACATATAGCTAGGCTGAGGTCCATGTTTCGGTCGCTGGATCGGTTAGCAACTTTTTGTCCTTGCGGTATTTCTCCACTGATCTTCGCAGCCGCCGCTTTCGGTTGCCGGCCGCCCGGCAAGCTCACTCACAACCGTCGCAAGAAATCGATCATCGCAGCATTGTCTGTTGCGGTGCATGAGTCCGGAAGTGGCACCAAACGGACATGCCGGGGCGGGCTGACGATGCCTGCTCCTGAGGGTGAAACGGACGTGCCGCGCGAGCCCGGACACTTCCGTTTTTGACCCAACTGCGACATTGGGCCCGATCAAAATCCAAGGCTGATTTTGTACAATTTCGAGCTCGCCGCCCGGTCGCAAAGTGCTAGACTTTGCGCACCGCACAAAGTGTGTTCTCTGGAGGACACATGCAACGGCGCGAGTTCATCACCCTTATCGGCGGTGCTGCGGCAACGGCTTGGCCGCTCGCCGCAAGAGCGCAGCCAGCGATACCAGTGATCGGGTGCCTTAACAGTGCGGCGGCTGCGCCGATTGCGCATCTGCTCGCTGCTTTTCGGCAGGGTCTGAGCGAAACTGGCTACGTTGAGGGCCAAAACGTCACGATCGAATACCGTCTCGCGGAGGGACATTACGATCGATTGCCGTTGCTAGCGGCCGATCTCGTTAATCGACAGGTCTCTGTGATCGCCACGGGCGGCGGCACGGTTTCAGCACTCGCAGCCAAGGCGGCGACCACGACGATTCCAGTTGTCTTCGTTTCGGACAGCGATCCCGTGAAAATCGGTCTCGTCGCCAGCTTCAACCGTCCGGGCGGCAACGTCACCGGCATCTACCAGCTAACGGCCGGCTTGGAGGCAAAACGGTTCGGGCTGTTGCACGAACTAGTGCCCGCCGCCACCACGATCGCCGTACTGGTGAATCCGGATTATCCGGATGCCGAGGCCCAGATAAAGGAAGTGCAAGGGGCTGCGCGCACGCTCGGGCTACTAGCGCATATCCTGAAGGCCAGCAGTGAAAGGGATTTCGACACCGCCTTCTCAACGGTCATCGAGCAGCGCGCAGGCGCGCTTCTAGTCGCCTCCGATCCGTTCTTGTTCAGCCGACGCAGTCAGCTCGTCGCGTTGGCAGCGCGTCATGCCGTGCCTGCGATTTATCAGTTTCGGGAATACGCCGCCGTTGGCGGCCTGATGAGCTACGGAACGCGCATTACGGATTCGTATCATCAAGTCGGCGTCTACACCGGTCGGATTCTCAAAGGCGCCAAGCCGACAGATCTACCGGTCGTTCAGTC